>ENA-OQNM01000185-OQNM01000185.1-human-gut-metagenome-genome-assembly--contig:-NODE-185-length-23170-cov-4.043354_pt1 | contig 23170 bp, 18 predicted proteins | sample MGYA00242632_ERZ504886 | MGnify/ENA primary metagenome ERZ504886 (study PRJEB26092, sample SAMD00036424) | human gut metagenome | host: Homo sapiens | study: EMG produced TPA metagenomics assembly of... | reverse complement strand
GGTTGTTTACCGTGTTTTTGCCTAAATCCAGGCGGACGTTCATGCGTGGCTGTACCTCAATGCGTAGACCTACACCATAGTTGGGCAGTACCGCCTCTATCTTGCCAGGAGTGGGGCCCATGAAGCCCGCACCCCGGTCCAGGCTACAAAAACCTATGTGGTTGAGCATCCGCTTCAGCCAGGTGCTGCGGTCGGTATTGAGCATCTGCCGGTATTCTGCCATGACCACGTGCGAGGACTTGTCGCGATACTGCCCCATGTAGTAGCCGCGCAGGTCGAAAGGCGTTCCGGTGAGGGCGTATTGCGTCAGTGGGACGTCGCCGAACACGTTCTTGGTCTGTGCCGTCCACGCAAGCACCCTGCGCTTGCCCAGTGACTTGTATTGGCGGTAGTCTATCTCCAGGCGGTAGAAGGTCTGGTCGCTTCCGATGAATTTGGTGTACATCATGCCGCGGAAATCCAGATACATGCCGCGGTAGGCGTTGGCGGGAACGTCACGGCTGTCGTATGTCAGCAGGAAGCCGAGGCCGGAGTTGAAGTTGTTGTAGCCGTTGGCCGTACCGCCTGCCTCTTTGTACGAAGGTTCGTTCACCAAGAACTTGCCGGGCTCCGTCAGGTGGTCATAATTGATGTCTATTTGAGGTCCGGCAAAGATATTGCTGTTGCCCAGCCGGAAGAGGAACCAGGGGTTGATTTGCACGCCGCTGTATCGGTATTTGCTGGTACTGTCGCTTCGTACGTAATCTTTATTGGTATTATAGCCGATGCCGTAAAAGTTTTCTTCCGTATTTTTATAGCTAAACTTTCCGAAGATACGGAAACGGTCACCCTTGAAGAAGAGTTGAGGCTTGGAGAAAAGATTGATGCCACCGTTGAACATGAAGGCGATGGCCATGGGCACTACGGAGCGCAACTGCGTGGTGTCGCTGGGGTTTATGCGGAAGGTCATCAGGGCGCTTCCTCCCAGCACGGCACCGAAGTCGGGAGTGTAGCTGGGTCCACCCAGAATATTGTAATGCAGATTCCGGCGCGCTACCTTTTGCTTGCGTAGTTCTTTTTTTGTCAGTGCGGGAACGCTGTCGTTTGTGGCGGCCGCAGTCTGTTCCTGGGCATAAAGGGTGGTGGCGAACAGCACCAGTGCGATAATGCTTAGTATATATCTTTTCATGTCGTACGAAATGTGGGTGCAAAGGAAACTATTTTATTCCGAATAGTTTTCACTGTAATAGATAATAAATCTAAAGATGTCACTAAAATTATCAAAAAAGACATTACTTTTGTCTGCTTCACGAAGCAAGACATCAATAACTAAAAACACATAATCTGAATGAAGAAACGATTTTTATCTGTAATTGTTCTGAGTGCCGCACTGCTTTCTGTGCAGGCACAAGAAGGAAAAGGCGGCATCAGCCCCGAAATGCTTGGGCAAATCAAGCAAAGTTATCAAGGCACGGCTGCCGACAAGGCTCTCCGCAATGCCATAGGCAATAATGACATCCGTAAACTGGCACTCAACCAGGAGAATATGCAGGGCATGGATACCCACTTCTCCGTCAAGGTAGAGTCCAGAGGCATCACCGACCAGAAGTCGTCCGGCCGTTGCTGGTTGTTCACCGGGTTCAACGTGATGCGGGCCAAGACCCTTGCCGAATACGGTTTCCAGTCTTTTGAGTTCTCCGAAGTCTATCCTTTCTTCTGGGACCAGTTGGAGAAGGCAAACCTCTTCTTGCAAGGCATCATCGACACCTCCAAGAGTCCCCTGACTGATAAAACCGTAGAATGGCTCTTCCAGCATCCGCTGAGCGATGGGGGTACCTTTACCGGTGTGGCCGACATTGTTTCCAAATACGGCCTTGTTCCTAAAGATGCCATGCCTGAAACAAACAGCAGTGAAAATACCTCCCGCATGGCCAACCTCATCTCTCTGAAGCTGAAAGAGTATGGTCTGCAACTACGTGATATGGCTGCCGCCGGTGCCAAGCCCGCAGCTCTGGAGAAGGAGAAAACCACAATGCTCGGAACCATCTACCGCATGTTGGTGCTGAACCTTGGTGTACCTCCCACGGAGTTCGACTATGTCTGCCACGATGCTAAGGGTAATCCCGTGGAGATAGAGCATCACACTCCCATGTCTTTCCTTGAGAAGTATGGAGACAAACAACTGCTGACCAACTACGTAATGCTGATGAACGATCCCAGTCGTGAGTATTATAAGTGCTATGAAATAGACTACGACCGTCACCGTTACGACGGTAAAAACTGGACTTATGTCAACCTGCCCGTAGAGGATATTAAGGAGATGGCCATCGCCTCCTTGAAGGACAGCACCATGATGTACTTCTCTTGCGATGTGGGCAAGTTCCTGAACTCTGAACGCGGTCTGCTTGATGTGAAAAATTATGACTACGAGTCACTGATGGGTACTACCTTCGGAATGGATAAAAAACAACGCATTCAGACCTTCTCCAGCGGCTCGTCCCACGCCATGACCTTGATGGCTGTTGACTTGAACAAAGACGGAAAGCCCGTAAAATGGATGGTAGAGAATAGCTGGGGAGCTGCTTCCGGTTACCAGGGACATCTCATCATGACCGACGAGTGGTTCAATGAATACATGTTCCGCTTGGTGGTGGAGACAAAGTATGTTCCTGCCAAAGTGATGGAATTGTTCAAACAAAAACCTATCCGCCTGCCGGCATGGGACCCGATGTTTGCTGAAGAAAAGTGATGATAAGGATTAGAGGTTAAGGATTAGTGATTAGTGGGGCTGCGCTATGATTCCGCAGGGTATTAATCCCTAATCCTTAACCCCTAATCCTTGTTCTCGTGTTCGTTAACGAAAGGGATTACGGAAATTTCTCCGTAATTCCTTTCTTTTTTGCTCTTTATTCACGTTCTTTTTTGCTACTTTTGCGGCAAATTAATGAAACCATTATTTTAAATAAACGCATGGCAAATGTAATTAAGTTACGTAGAGGCCTTGACATCAACCTGAAAGGCGCTGCTGCCCAGGAACTTGTGTCTGTTAAGGAACCAGGATTTTATTCGCTGATTCCCGATGATTATACAGGCATCACTCCGAAAGTGGTGGTCAAAGAGCAGGAATATGTGATGGCCGGGGGACCCTTGTTTATCGACAAGAATCATCCTGAATTGAAATTTGTTTCGTCCGTCAGTGGCGTAGTGACAAGCGTGGAGCGTGGTGCGCGCCGTAAGGTGCTGAACATCGTTGTAGAGGCTGCCACTGAACAAGACTATGAGGAATTTGGCAAGATGGACCCGTCCAAGATGAGCGGCCAGCAGGTAAAAGAAGCTCTTTTGCAGGCAGGTATGTTCGCTTTCATCCGCCAACGTCCGTACGACGTTATCGCTGACCCGACGGTGACTCCGAAAGCTATTTTCATTTCGGCTTTCGACAGTAATCCTCTGGCTCCCGATTTCGAATTCGCTCTGAAAGGAGAAGAAGCAAACTTCCAGACGGGACTCGACGCTTTGTCAAAGATGGCAAAGACGTATCTGGGTATTAGTGTAAAACAAAAGGCTGCTGCCCTTGTGCAGGCAAAGAACGTTACCGTAACAGCTTTCGACGGACCGCATCCGGCAGGCAACGTGGGTGTACAGATTAACCACATCTCTCCGGTAGTGAAAGGTGAAACGGTCTGGACTATCAGTGCCGAAGCCGTACTTTTCATCGGACGTCTGATGAATACCGGTCATGTAGACTTGACCCGTACGGTAGCTGTAACGGGTTCCGAAGTGTTGAAACCCGCTTATTGCAAGCTGAAAGTCGGCGCTCTGCTGACGAACGTTTTCAAAGGTAACGTGACTACCGACAAGGACCTCCGCTACATCAGCGGTAACGTGCTGACCGGTAAGAAAATTTCTCCGAACGGCTTCCTCGGCTCTTTCGACAGCCAGCTGACCGTTATTCCCGAAGGAGATGAAATCCATGAAATGTTGGGTTGGATTATGCCGCGCTTTAATCAGTTCAGCGTCAACCGCTCTTACTTCAGCTGGCTGATGGGCAAGAAGGAATATGTGATAGATGCCCGTATCAAGGGTGGCGAACGTCACATGATTATGTCCAACGAATACGACCGCGTATTTCCAATGGACATCTTCCCCGAATATCTGGTGAAAGCAATCATTGCAGGTGATATTGACCGTATGGAGGCTCTGGGTATCTACGAAGTAGCTCCTGAAGATTTCGCTCTCTGCGAATTCGTATGTTCTTCCAAAGTGGAAGTGCAGCGCATCGTACGTGCAGGACTCGATATGCTTCGTGCCGAAATGGCATAATCGGGGCGTATGGCAAATCGTAAATTGTAAATCGTAAAATCGTAAATATATTAATGAAAGCGTTAAGAAATTATCTCGACAAGATAAAGCCGAACTTTGAAGAAGGCGGCAAATTCCACGCATTTCGTTCGGTGTTCGACGGCTTCGAAACATTCTTGTTCGTGCCTAATGCCACTTCGAAATCGGGAACGCATATTCACGACTCCATTGACAGCAAACGCATCATGTCGATGGTGGTTATTGCGTTAGTACCGGCACTGCTGTTCGGTATGTATAACGTAGGTTACCAGCATTTCCACGCCACCGGTGCTGCCGGCGGTTTCTGGGAAATGTTCGCTTACGGTTTCCTGGCTGTATTGCCTAAAATCATTGTATCTTATGTAGTGGGTCTGGGCATTGAGTTTGTTGTGGCCCAGTGGAAGAGGGAAGAAATTCAGGAAGGTTTCCTGGTTTCGGGTATCTTGATTCCGATGATTGTGCCGGTAGACTGTCCGTTGTGGATTCTGGCGGTGGCCACTGCATTCTCCGTAATCTTTGTGGTCACAATACCAACGGATGCGCCTTCTTTCATCAGCATTTTACTGTTCGTGATATTCTGCTCGGTTGTCTGCGATTTATCTTCCGGCAAAATCCGCGCAGTATCAATGCCTTTTTCCTGCAGATACCGTGCCATTCCCTCTGCTTCAGACCACGGCTCATTGCTTCCCTGTCCTCCGGAAACAATGCAGACCGTGTCCGGGTTTTCATTCAGATATTCCACAGCCTTATCCAGACGATATTTAAGAACCGGACTCGGACCGTCCTTTCTCACCTGTGCGCCAAGTACGATAATATAGTCGAGCCCCCCTCGTCCATCCGCGTGCATCTGGCTGATCACACAGCCCTCTACGATACAAAACACAAGCAGTCCGATACAGACAACCATTCCCGCAAAGATTTTTACCGGATGCGGAACCTTTTTCCTACACTTCCATGTACACGGAAATTCCAAACAGAAACACCACGATCCCGATACCAATCCATATAAGGAAAAAAGACTGTGCCGGAACCGGTCGCATGAACCATTACCGCATAAATCATGCTCAGGATTCCAAGCAGTAAACATATCCAAAATACCATCATATTCTTTTTCATTTCTCCATCTCTTTTCACTCCGCTAATACCGGATATGAAAGCCATTTTCCTGTTCATCCGGTGGTATGTTTTTCCGATCCATTCCGGTAACATCAATATATCTGTCCTGTTTCAGCTGTTGGATGATCTGGTCAATTTCTTCCGGCAGACCCTGCAATTCGGCACTGACCGATCCGTCGTATTCATTCCGTACCCAGCCAGTCACACCGTAGTGCTGTGCCAGATGGGACAGGCGGTAGCGGAAACCTACGCCCTGCACGTATCCGGTAAAGCGGATATGTTCCCTTTGTTTTTCTGCCATTTCGTTTTCTCCCTATATTTCTTTGCGATAGCTCTGATACAGCTTTTCAAATGCAGAAAACGACCGCTCGATCATATCATAATCCACACAGTAGGACACACGCGCATAGCCCGGACAGCCAAATCCCGTGGCAGATACAATCAGAAGATCCTGCTCCTTTGCCCGCTCACAGAAAGCATCTGCATCCGGCTCCAACGCCTTGACAAACATGTAAAACGCGCCCTGCGGCTTGAAACATTCATACCCAATCTTTGTCAGACCATCGTAGAGCAGATCACGGTTTTTCTTATACAACTCGATATCTCCGGTATTCCCTACACAGGCAGCGATTACTTTCTGGAACATGCTCGGTGCACAGACATAACCCAGTGCACGGCCGGCTCCGGCGATGGCTGCATAGACGGTCTTGCTCTCAGTCACTTTGTCTGGCACAATCACATAGCCGATACGCTCGCCCGGCAGTGACAGGGATTTGCTGTAGGAATAGCATACCAACGTGTTGTCATAGTATTTTGTCACATACGGCACTTCCACGCCATCATACGCGATCTCGCGGTATGGTTCGTCCGCAAGGATAAAGATCGGTGTACCGTTTTCCTCAGATTTCTTTGTCAGAAGTGCAGCAAGTTTCCGGATCGTCTCTTTCGAATAGACAGCTCCGGACGGGTTGTTCGGGGAGTTGATGATCACGCCTTTGGTGTGTGCGCTGATGGCTTTTTCTAAGGCTTCAAAATCAATCTGGAAATCGCTGGTGTGAGGCGGTACCACAACAAGTTTCGCTCCGTTGGCTTCCACAAACACACGATACTCCGGGAAAAACGGTGCAATCGTGATGAACTCATCTTCCGGTGAAGTGGTAAGTGCACGGAAACATACGGACAAAGATGCGGCAGCTCCCATGGTCAGGTAAAAATTGTCTGCCGAAAACGCAGTCTCATATGTCTTGTTCAGGTAATCTGCGATTGCCTGTCTCGTCTCGATATCTCCCTGTGCAGAAGTATATCCGTGTAAGGAAATGGAATCGAGTTTGTGTGTCAGGTCACGGATGGTCTCATTGACGCAGTCCGGTGCCGGTACGGTTGGGTTTCCGAGGGAAAAATCATAGACATTTTCCGCTCCCACAACTGCTGCGCGCTGCTTGCCATACTCAAATAATTCACGGATTGCCGAACGCTGGCTTCCTAATTGATACATATCTTCTGCTACGAACATTTTATTTTCCTCCTCATATAATCAGGTGTCTTTATTAAAATTCAAGGCTTTTCAACCTTTTATATCTCCTGTTTTTCAAGTTATCGCTTCTGACTTGCCAGATAATTTTCATACTCCAGCCGGCTCAACCGCTCGATCTCCTCCCGGAGATTGTCCGCCGACATGCGAAGCGCCCCCTGACTCATGACCGTAAGCTGCTCCAGCCCGTCATTTGTCGCAACCGTGACACGGTACTTATGCCCGATCTCATGCACGGTGCGCTCGATAAATGCATCCGCGGTCTCATCGGTTTTCGTGTAGACCACATCCAGATTGTGATATTTGCTTCTGGCACCCGGATGTTCCTTGCGCTTATAGGCATCAAACACCACCAGCACCGGACAGCTCTTGTATCCCTGATAATTGCTTAAAATATCCAAAAGCTTGTCCCTTGCGGAATCAATATTGACACGGGAAAGTTCGTTTAAGTCTTTCCATGCAAAAATAATATTGTAACCATCCACAATCAGATATTCTTCCTGCGGTCCCTTCGCCGGATAGATCGGATTGCCTTTTTTATCATATTTTACCACATTCGGCTTCGGCGCATCGGATTTCTTTTTCAGCCACTTGCGCCGTTCCTGATCTTCCATATCTTCGCGGCTCATGCCAAACTCGCGGGCATAAATCTGCTGCAGCTCCTGATCTAACTCCCAGCCGGTCTTGCCGGAAGACTGCTGCCGGTGCACCGGGCCAAAACTCTGCCCGTTGGTCTCATAACTGCGCCCGTCCGCAGGTGTCTGGGTTTCCTCCTCCGGCACAAACTGCCGCGGCAGATGCATATAATCATCCACCTGATCCCACGGCACGATAAATCCGGCACCGTGCGCACAGAATACCGATCCGGTCGGATTTGCCGTATCCGCTTCACTGTCATACCCAATTCCCGCGATCACTTCCTCACTGTTGTGACAGACATCATAACCGGAAAGTTCCAGTGTCAGATGCCCGAGTCCGCGGGTATACGCATGCACCTCACTGCTGTAGTCCTGCATCGTTGCGACCGGAACTGTGCCCTGCAGCACGGCGTAGTCCATGCCGTTTCCGGTGCCAAATTCCGGCGAATCAAACTTGCCTGCACGCTGCTTTAAGTCGGTCATGGCACGACCGACCATCTCCTGCGGCACTTCAAGCGTAAATGCGTATACCGGTTCCAGCAGTACGCTTTCCGTACTCTTTACCCCCTGCCGGATCGCGCGATAAGTTGCCTGCCGGAAATCACCGCCCTCGGTGTGTTTGATATGGGCGCGTCCACTTAAAATCGTGATTTTTACATCGGTGAGTGCTGATCCGGTCAGTACGCCCGGATGTTCCCTCTCCATAATATGTGTTGCGATCAGCCGCTGCCAGTTGAGGTCGAGCACATCCTCACTGCACACGCTCGCCACCTCGATTCCGCTGCCCGGTTCGCCCGGCTCCAGCAGCAGATGCACTTCCGCATAGTGGCGCAGTGGCTCAAAATGTCCCACCCCCTCCACCGGCTTTGCGATCGTCTCCTTATATACAATGTTGCCCTGTCCAAAGACAACCACAACACCAAAGCGCTCTTTGATCAACTGCGTCAGAACTTCGATCTGCACCTGTCCCATCATCTGCACATGGATTTCCTGCAGTTGCTCATTCCAGAGGATATGAAGCTGTGGATCTTCCTCCTCAAGCTGCTTTAATTTTTCCATCATCTCAACGGCATTCACTTCGTCCGGCAGATAAATCCGGTAGTTAAGCACCGGCTCGAGTACCGGCACACTGCTCTCCTGCTGCGCGCCGAGTCCCTGTCCCGGTACGGTTGTGGTAAGTCCGGTCACAGCACAGACTTCCCCGGCCTCCACCGCCTCCGCGGTCTCAAATTTTTCTCCGGAATACAGACGGATCTGGTCAACTTTTTCCTCCAGACCATCATAGGAAATCCGGTCTTTGACATGCAGCGTACCTCCGGTCACTTTCAGATAGGTCAGCCGCGCTCCTTTTGCATCTCTGCCGATCTTGTATACACGGGCAGAAAATTCGTCTTCATACTCCGGTGCCCTGTGATATTTTGCAAAGCCTGCAAGCAGTTCTTTCACACCCTCCACTTTGAGTGCCGAGCCATAGTAGCACGGAAACAGTTCGCGCTTTGCCACCGCATGCGCCAGATGCTCCTCTGCAATGCTACCCTGATCCATATACTCATCCAGAAGTGCTTCGCTTCCCATCGCAGCTTCCTCAAAAAATGCTTCTCCGCTGTCCTGTGTAAAATCCACACATCCATCGGACAGTTCGGTTTTTAACTGCTGCTGCACGACTTCCTTGTCCGCCCCCGGCAGATCCATCTTGTTGACAAACAAAAAGGTCGGAATGTTATAGTGCCGCAGGAGCCGCCAGAGTGTCCGCGTGTGTCCCTGCACGCCATCGGTTCCGCTGATAACAAGGATTGCATAGTCGAGCACCTGTAACGTGCGCTCCATCTCCGCGGAAAAATCCACATGCCCCGGCGTATCCAGAATTGTCAGACCTATTGTCTGTTCGCTATGCGAACTTTCATTCGTCATTTGCAGCCGAAGCCGCGCCTGCTTGGAAAAAATTGTTATTCCACGCGCCCGCTCCTGCGCATCCGTATCCAGAAATGCATCCTGATGATCCACACGCCCCAGCGCACGGATCTGCCCGGTGGCATATAACAGTGCCTCCGACAGTGTGGTCTTTCCGGCATCGACATGCGCCAGCAGACCGATATTTATATTTTTTGTGGGATTTTTTCTACCCATAAAAAAAGCCCCTTTCCATGTATCATAATCCAATAGATTTATGATAGCACAGAAAGGGGGAGAAGTCACGAATCTTACACGGTCGTATTCACTCCATTAATCGTGGCGTGCTCGTCCTCATCCATCGGAATCACAAGGCACTTCTGCCCATTAATCACCTGCGACTTGATCTGCGATGCCTTCTCCGGCTTCACGCGCAGTACCACATCATACGTCTTTGTCTCAGCGATATAATTGTCGATTTCTTCCTGCTTTTCAATCAGCTGGGACGTGCGCTCCGCAAGTGCCTCATCCTTTTCATTAAGCTGCACGGTCAGTGTGCCGACCTGATCCTCGAGTGCCATTTTTTCCACACGCAGTTCATTCTGCACAAGCGCCTTGGAGTCGATCACATTCTCTGCTGCAGGCGGTTTCTCGCCAAATGCCTCATCCACAGACTTTTCGATCTTTGCAGCCTTTTCCTCGCTGATCTCACTGTCTGCAAGAAGCTTTGTGACCACTTCCTTATCGAGCAGGAAAACATCTTCGTCATCGTCGTGTGTCTCGGCATATTCATCGATCATATCACTTAAATTCTGCTGCAGATCCAAAAGCACATCATCCGTGTGCTCATCCTCTGCGCCAAGCACGTTGCGAACGATGGAATGGAATGCCATCTTCTGCTCGGTTGCAGTGCGCTCAATGCCGCAACCCAATCCGTTTGCCATAAATTCAGAATGTGGCTCCTTGGTATTTTTCGTGTAAAACAATGTCGAATGGATATCCGTACTGCGGTCATTGAATGCCGGGAATAAAAATGCAGTGTCCACAGCTCCTACCACCCAGTCGCGCACGCGCGGCCCGATCCGGTGCTCCTCCTCGAGAAAGCCAAGCCCCGGCTTTGACAGATCGACCGGACAGATCGCACAGATCAGATATTCGTACACTTCCTCGGACTCATCGAGATTGTTATTGTCACTCGTCCGGCTCATCACATCGTATGCATCGTGAAACAGCACGATCAGATAATTTCCGGCATGATCATACGTGTCGATTACCAGATCATAAAAGGTATCCAGCAGATTTTCATCCTCCAGCTTCGATGCGCGCAGTGCCATCAGAATATGCTGACGACCGCCCACTTCCTCTTCCTCAATCGGAAACTTCAATTCCAGAAGGTTATTTCCGATGGTTCCGGACAATGCCTTATTTGCAATTTCCAGATATTTGTAAAATTCATCTTCTTCCAGATTCAGAAATGTATTTCCAAACTTACAGACTTTATTGTGATTTCCGTCAACGTAACAGCCACACACGCGTGTAAACGTTGCCGCCTCTTTCTTGAATCTTCTCTTTAACTCCAGGACTTCCTTTTTATTCATTTCTTGGATTCCTCTTCCCTGATTTTCTCTTTCAGTTCCTCAAACAATGAAAGAAACTCTTTCTCCACATCAGCCATCGGCTGAAATTCATAGCTCGGTGTGCTCACCATAACCGGCTCCACCGAATACATTTTTTCATCCATAAAATGAAGGAACTCATAATACAGGCAGCTGTCATCAATGTTTGTAATCAGTTCTGCCTCTTCCCCCTCCGGCACATATCCCAGAAATTTAGTGTAGATCATATGCTGCAGCTGTTCTTCGATCTGCAGATACATCGTCATGTTTTTCTTGACCGGACGGGTAATGTCTGCCAGATAAGCTTCACTTCCATCGTGAAGCAGACAGGCAAGTGCCGTCTGTGGCAGATAGTTTCTCGCAGTTGCCTCATTGCAACACTGGATGCAGTGCTGACCTACAGAAAAAAACTGCGGGAAATGCCCGTTTGCCCGCGTCATCATCGACAGGGCATGTGCAATATCCTCAATTCGTATTTTATCCTCTTCCGGCTCAAAGGTATTAAAGTCAACCTTTGAAAATGTTGTCAGACAATCCTTTTTCATCTGTACTCCCCCATATTACACGCATACATCAAAGATATATGGCATGCGTGAACCTTTACCAGCTAAGTACTTCATGGCCATCCTCAGTGACGAGCACCATGATCTCCCACTGTGCAGATGGCATTCCATCCTCGGTGTATACTTCCCAGTCGTTCTCTTCGTCAATGAAAATCTCCACACCGCCCATGTTAACCATCGGCTCGATGGTAAAGATCATACCCGGTGCAAGTACCATCTGGGTTCCACGCCTGGAATTGTAACCAACCCACGGCTCCTCATGAAATTCCAGGCCAACACCGTGGCCGCCAATTTCACGTACAACGGTATACCCATTAGCATAAGCATGATCGTGAACTGCCTGACCCATATCACCCAAAAAACCCCAGGGCTTTACTTCCTTAAGTCCAAGTTCTACACATTCTTTCGTTACCTGAACCAGTTTCTTTTTCTCCGGGCTTACTTCCCCAATGCAGAACATCCGAGAAGAATCGGAAAAATATCCGTTCAGAATGGTAGAACAGTCTACATTGATAATATCCCCCTCTTTTAAGATCACCTTCTCGGAAGGAAATCCGTGACATACCTGCTCATTCACTGAAGTACATACACTGTATGGATATCCTTCGTAGTTGAGCGGTGCCGGAATACCTCCCATGGAAGTGGTCATATCATAGACAATCTTATCAATTTCCGCTGTATTCATTCCTGCGTGAATGTTCTTTTCTATGTAATCAAGTACTGCTACATTGATTTTTGGCACTCTCCTTTATCCCTGCAATCTGATCCGGCGTCTTGATCAGGTCATGTGTCGGAACAACGTGACCCTCCTGTGCCAGACGTGCAAGTTTATCATCGAAAGCCGCATGACACGCCTTATATTTCTTGCCGCTTCCGCACCAACATGGATCATTTCTTCCTAATTTTACTGACATTTTTTAATCTTCTTTCTTTTTATTATTGTATGTGACATTTCCAAAGCTCACACGATTCCATACTTTAGCATTCACTTTGTATTTTTGCTTTTTCAAAAGCTTCTGATAGGAATCCTCCATATACGCATAATCGTCATAGGTACGGTTATGCAGCTGTGCATACACCTCCTGATATTTCTGGGCGTATGCAATCCTTTGGATCGTCTTTTTTGCATCTTTTCTGGAAATCCCCAGTGCCGTTTCCCCCTGACGCTCCGTTAGGTCCTCCCAGAAATCCTCCAGTTTATTGTCCATATGTTTTTGGTCATTGTCATCCAGTGTAATGCCTTCCTCCATGGCCATCTGATAAAAAAGTTCATCATGAAGCGCCATCTGCATCGCGTTTTTGCGCGCAACGGCATTCATAAATCCCCCTTCTACCCGCATACTCCAGTAACGGTTCGGATCATCCGGATCGTATACCAGTGCCTCCTGCTGAATCTGATATTCCTCATATCCGACATAAAATGCCATGTCTCTGAGGGTCAGTTTTTCATCATTGATCTGCGCTGCCACTTCATCCAGAGACTCCCGGTACACAAGCGGCCTTGCATTCGTCATGCTATTATTATTTCTCATGAGCATCACAAGCACAACTGCAATCAGAACAATGGATACCAGATGTTTTGGTCTCATCAAAAACTCCTATACCAATCTGCGGATTGCGGTGATCGTGTGACAGTTCACCGGACGGCTGTTTGTAATTCCGGCTCTTGTTGACTGCGCCTCCACGATATTTCCGTTTCCAATGTAAATTGCCACATGTCCCGGATATACCACGACATCTCCCGCCTGGATATTCTGGTAAGACACCGGCTGTCCCACACTCTTAAATGCCTGGGAATACCGTGGGGTACTGATTCCAAAATGTGCATAGACCAGATGTACAAATCCGGAACAGTCAACCCCATTGGTCAGACTGTTTCCTCCCCATACATATGGGTTTCCGACAAACTGCTGCGCATAAGCCACAATATCCGCACCGCCCACATTTGTTGTCTGTGAAGGATTGCAATCCGGATCTTTCAAATAGGAATCGCTTGCAATTCCACCACTGGCACCGGTACCTCCACCGTCATAGGTGTTGGCATTGGCACGCGCTGCCGCTGCCTCCTGCGCACGGATAATTGCCTCCTGTTTGGAAATTGTCTTTTTATAGTCCTGCGCCTGCTTCTGTGCTTCTGCCAGCTGCTGCGCATAGGCATCTTTTTGTTTTTCAAGCTTCGCCATGAGGGTTTTCAGTTCCCCCTGCTGGGTCTGATACTTGTCCTGCAAAGCAAGCAGACTGTCCATCTCATCTGCCAGCTGCATAGTCCAGTCCTCAACCTTCTTTACCGCATTCTGATAAGAAGTCATAAGTTCCCTGTCAGATTTGTACAGATCGGTCGCATATTCAATACGGTTTAACATATCGGAGAGCCCATTGGACTCCAGAATGGCCGACCAGATGGAATTATCGGTACTGTTCTCATACAGATACTGAATCCTAAGCTTCATGGCATCATACTGCTTCTGCTCTTCTTCCTTTGCTTCTTCCAGCTTTTTGTTTGCCTGCTCCACTTCATTCTGCTTGTCCTTAATATCCGACTTCAGCTGTTCCTGCTTGGAAAGAAGTGTTTTCATCTTGGCTGCGGCAACAGAGATGCTGTCTTTTACATCCGACTGACTGTCTTTGATATTTGCAATGTCGCTATTTTTTTCTCTCAGCTTTTTCTTGTACGCATCACGTTTCTTTTCGGCCTCGGTCTTTGCATACACATTCGGCACCGCACACGCACCTGCGGTAAGTGACCCTGCCAGAACAAACACCAATACTGCCGCACAAATCTTATTCTTCGTTTTTACATGTATTTTCTTATGCATATTATGCCTCCAGACTTATCTTCCATGGGAGCACTCCCATACCTCCCTTTATTGTGGCACAAAATACATATTTTTTCTACTGGTTTTTCTTACTAATTAAGGAAAAATTCATAATTTTTTTCAAAAACAGCCATTATTTCCGCAAATCGGCATTATTCATTAACCAGACCGTACTCAGTTTTCCATCTTCCCCATATTGTGCCTGCAGGCTGGTATAATATCCCTCGTCTTCAAAATACCACTCATAGGACGTATAATTGCTCATGCTCACATAATTTGTCAGTTGATATCCCAATACCTGTCCAAAATCATCCGGCTGACTCTCAAACCCCAGATCCCCTACCAGTTTCAGATCATTTTTTCCCACCGGTGAACCCGGATTTAATGTAAGTCCTCCAACGATTCCCTTTTCCGGCACAATATCCTTATCCGATGTATTAAAAATAAAAATCGTCCCGCGGTAAGTTCCATCCTCCTCATAGTATGCATAACCATTGGATTCTCCCGGCTTAATCTTTTTCTCTTCATCGTTACTGATGGTAAATCCGGCTTTTTCAAACTCCGAAAATTTACACGGAATCGAAAACTCGTTTCCGGAAAGGGCGAATGTATGAAATCCATGCACATAAGACACATTCTCCCCATTCAGATTCTTAAATTTTCCATCCGGCGTCTTACTTTTTGAATCTGCCTCAGCATCTTTGTGGGAATTTTCAGAGGTATGGGAACTGTCATCGTCCCGAATCGTCTGAATTGCCTCACGAATCAGACCCACAGCCCCGTTGTCGGACTTTAAATACATTCCCACGATTCCGAAGATTGCAACCACACCCAGAACAATCACAACAATTGCGATGGCCTTTTTGACTCCCGAATTGTCCTTGACCGGATTTCCCTGCGCATCAACCTCACTTTCTCCCTGCTCCCGTTTCGCCCGGCAGTGTATTTTTTCGCGCTCCGCGCGCTCGTATTCCCGCTGGCTCCAGCTCTTCTTTGGCTGATCATCCAGCCGCTGTCCGTCACGCGAATAATACACCCCGTTTAAGTTATATCCCCCCGATGGTTTCTGCTCCGGTGGTGCATAGTCCTGAAATTTCTTTTTTCTTTCGTTTTCCATAACTTTCTCCTTTTGACGCTTTCTATCATCAATTCTAACATTCACTCACTTTCTTTACAATGAGTAACTTATCGCCCTGCTGCACATCTGCCGATTTGAGTCCGTTTGTCTCCATAATTTCTGCCTCGGTAGTATGAAAATGTCTTGCAATGTCCCATAACTGTTCTTCTTTTTTAACAATATAGCCAACAATTCCCGGCTGCTTCATCAGTTCCACCGCGTCTAGCGGTTCCTTATGGATATCCACAATTTTTTCCATGCACACTTCCTGCTGTACAATTGTCTGCAGGGAAATAACCGCCTTGACCTCAAATCGTTCGTTATCCAGCAGATTCACCGCAAGCTGATCAATCGCCGGCTCGATTTCATAAGAAATATCTTCCGTGTGCCCTTTCATGCCGGGAACATCAACAATCTGTGTAAACGGAATCTGTTCCTGCGTATGTGCAATCGGAAAACTGTCATCCGTCGTTGCATACAAAATATCAACCGTCAGGATTCCTTCTACCTGTAACCCGTTTTCCACCGGTTCCACATGATCCATCTCTGCATGCCCCTCAAAAGAACACAGCTGTAAGATCCGTTCCTGTTCTTCCGCCAGCTTCATCTGTTCAGAGATCCGCAGTTTTGCTTCATTTTTAATCAGCAGTTTTTTTGCACAGACCATTTCTTTCTGTGGCACAAGATTTGTTTCCAGCGAATAGACATCTGCCAGAAGTTCCACATTCCTTTCTTCCCACAGCTTCATTTCCACATCCATGGAAAGATTCAGGCTCAGCGCCCTCATTTCGCCATCATAATCTTCTGCCGGTTCCACCTCATATTCTTTCGTCTGGCAATGTACCCAGCAGATCGGCTGTGTTCCGGTCATTCCCCCTTCTATTGATTCGGAAAACGGAACCATCGTTTCATACCACTCCATTTTTCCTTCCGGACTGCTGTACAATACATTCACATACGCTTCTCCCTGAATCTGCATCTGCTCCCCGGTGCAGATCACCTGCCGGTTACGCACTTCCACATAATCATAAAGCAGATGTCCGATATTCGGACTGGACTGTGGCAGTGCAATATCACTGTGCACACGCAGGATATCCTTTTTCGCGGATGTCAGTGCCAAAAGCTGCATCGTCCGGCTTTTCTGCTGAATATCCGGATCATTTTCAACACCACTTACAATTTCTTCTTCCACCGGCACCTCACACACGGCATGAATGCCAAGCAGAGCACGCACGGCAAGCTTTCTGGAATTGATGGCACTGATATTCAGATCCTCCAGATCTCCGCTCAGATTGACGGTATCGCGTTCTTCCACCTCATCCATAAAAATTTTTTCTCCGAAATTTATACTGTCCGTAAAAGATTCCAGCCGGTTATCTTCACTGCGGTATAACACGACAAAACGCAACTGTCCGGTAACCCACACCGTCTGGCTGCTCACCTTGACATCCTCAAAAATAACAGAACCCCTGGTATGTATAATGTTCAACAGATCCGGTTTGTTGTCTTTTACAATACAGTCATCATCCAGCGTAATCTGGGTAAACGCCCTGCTCCTTAGTAAATTCTGTCTGAACAGCTGTCTCTTCAATTACCAAAACAAAAAAATCCCCTCTCTTTGAAGTAAGTATACTAATACTTATTCAAAGAAAGGGAATTTTATTCATTCCTAACAAAGTTTCATTCGAATGTCCTTTGTAATAATATCAGTGTAACTGAATGACAATAACTGTGGAGGATTTTCCTCTCGCTCGTCATCTACAAGTACTGTAAAAACGCTTGGATATGCGCCCTGGATAACGCCTTCCTGAATATCTACCTTGTTACGTCCACGGTCTAACTGAATTTTCACTCTGTTACCGCGCTGCCGATGAACGGATGCCCGAACCTTGCTAATCTGTGCCTGTTCCATTGTTGCCTCCTCCATTTGAGTTGAATATTCTAGAAAATACTATATCTAGTAGCTTTAGTATAGCAGAGTGTTAAACTTTTTACAATAGTTCTTAAGTACCCTATTGAAACAGTACCTCTTCCTCCCGCAGTTCCAGCTTCAATACAATAAACGGATAACTAGGTGCTTTTGTCACCTCTTCTCCGTTTTTGGGTCCCTGCAGTCTCGTCTTTACACAGATGGCGGTATCACTCAGATAACAGTCTTCCACGGAGATGCTGTATCCTCCGGTCTCCTGTATTCCATAACCTCTGGCAACGTATAAATATTCATTATCGCTGTATGTAAAACGGAAATCCCCCTCTTTTTTTCTTCAATCTGTTGTCTTAAGGCTTCCGGAAGTTCTTCCTCCTTTGTCACGGTAAACTCCAGATCCTTTACCTTCTCCTCACATTCTTTTCGCACACACCCGCTCAGCAGCATAAGCACCCCCAGCAAAATGATCATCAGGATATACTTTCTTTTTTTATCTTTCATGGTTGACCACTCTATTTTCGTTCTTATGCTATCCTATGCAGCGGTCGTGCGATCTATTCTTTTGTATTTTTGTGTTCCTGCAGCATTTCATGAATCACATTCTGACAGTATACACCGATATGTTTCTGATCTTCCTTGGAAAGCTCCGAAAGAATAATCGGTTCTCCATACGTCAGTTTTACCTCTGTACTGTGCAGCCACGGAAAATGATTTTCAAAAATATCTGCCGTCCCGGTAAGTGCCATCGGAATAATCGGGCATCCCGTCTTCTGTGCTATTTTAAAAGAACCGTCCTTAAACGGCAAAAGCGTCGTTGTATCCTCCCGGTCACGATTTCTCGTTCCCTCCGGGAAAATACAGATAGAAATGCCGGACTTCACCTGATCGATAGCGGTCAGAATGGTCTTAAGTCCCTGCTTTAAAATCCTTGCGGTCAAGAAACAGACAATACAGACGGCGCATCCATATTCCCAGCAGCGGAACCTTATTGACACCATCTTTGGAAATATACCCGGTCAGATTCGGACACTGTGCATAAGTAATGACAATATCAAAAATGCTACGGTGATTTCCAATATAAAGTACAGCCTGATCCGTTGGTACATGTTCTTTTCCCTCAACAGTCAGATGAACCCCCGCCAAAAAAGATACACAGCGCAGTCCCCACTGCACAATCCGAAGCTGGCTGATATCGGCTGCATGTTTATCAAATTTTGCGATAATCCATTCGATTCCGAGAACCGGCAGTCCAAGAATCAAAAATAAAAAAACATAAATGACTACGATAATTGTCCGCATTTTCTTCCTCCATAAAAAAAGCCTGAAGCATTTCATCTTCAGGCTTTTTCACTTTTTGCTTAAACCTGGAACGTTGACAGTGCATCCAGCAGGCTCTGGGCCTTGGTCGTAAGACTCTGGGATGCTTCATCCAGATTCTTGATTGCATCCAGCTGCGTACCTGCTGCCGAATGTACCGATGAAGAACATTCTGCCGTCTGGGTGGACGCATCGGAAATACTCTCGATTGCACTGAGTGTCTCGTTTCGTGCACCATTCATTTCCTGCACATTATTCGAAATCGTCTGCAGTGCCTGAATCAGCTGCGCTACAAGCTGGTCAATCTGTTTAAAGGAATTTGTGGTATCCTCTACAACGGAAGACTGGGAAGAAACTGCATCTTCCGCCTGTCTTGCGATATTTACCACTTCTCCCGTCTTGGAAACGATTTCATCTACAATGGAAGAAATCTGGGAAGAAGAAGCAAGACACTGATCGGCAAGCTTGCGGATTTCTTCTGCGACCACAGAAAATCCTCTACCGGCATCTCCCGCACGCGCTGCCTCAATGGACGCATTCAGGGAAAGTAAATTCGTCTGTTCCGCAATATCATTGATCGCAGAAACAATGTTGCTGATGGATTTTGATTTTTCTTCCAGTTCCTGTATTGACTGAATGACATTTCTTGTAATGTTTGCAGTGGTCTCGGATGTCTGCGTAAGTGTCTGTACAGAAGATATACCGGTGGTAATGGTTTCTCCGGTTGCAGAAGTAAGTTTTCCCAATTCATCTGCATTGGAGCTTACATTATTAATCTTTCCCGATAAGGAATCCATCTGACTCATACAGTTATCGGAACCGGTATCCAGTTTGTTCACACCACTCTCAATCTCTTCAACTGCACTCTGAATATTCTTAGAAGTTTCAAGGAATGTTCCGGATGCCTCTGCCACATGAATTGCCGCTTCTCCAACCTGCTGACTCACATCATTGACATCCAGAATCAGCGATTTCATATGCTCTACGGTATCATTGACACCATCACACAGTAAACCAAATTCATCTTTGTGCTTTGCGGAAAGATGAACCGTAAGGTTTCCATTGGAAACTTTGCGCAGCTGACGCAGAATATATTTGATGGTTCCTGTCATCTGACTCGAAAGGAATAACCCAAGTGCAAGTGCGATGATCATACAGACAATCACAAGTACGGTTGTCAGCTGTTTGATTCCGGATGACTGCTCAAGCAGACGGTCAGAAGGAATCAGTGCCGTAACCATAAGATCTCCGGCTGAAAGTTTACTGTATACAAACATGTATGACTTTCCATTAAATGTAATCATCTGGTTTCCGGAATCTTTTTTCCCGTTCAATGCTTTCTTATAAAAACTTGTACCGTAAATCAGTGCTTTTTCCGTCTTGACGGATTCATCGGAATAAAACTCTTTTCCATCCGTATCCGTAATTAATGCTACATAGCCTCCCTTTCCAGGGTCCAGTGACTGCATGGCGGAACGGATAAAGGAATCACTGATGTTTATGATCATCATGGCCGGCTGATTGTTCATTTTTTTGGCAATTCGCAGACAGTAGGAATCAATTCCCAGATCCAGTGCTTTATCTGAACTTTCATCTGGCCCGAAGAAAAACCAGTTTGTTGCACTTTTGCTGACCAGTTTTCCCTGATCGCATCCGACATAGTCCGTATAAACATTTCGGTCACGAACAATTCCCTGACAGTCAATCGTACGCTTGTTGTCCGCGATAATATAGGCTCCCTGTATCTTACTGTCAAGTGCCATCTTATTGCGCAGTCTGCCCTGATAGTCTTTGCGCACGGAGCTCTCATCATACATATCCATCAACCCCGCAAAATACTTACGCAGATCCGACTCGGTCAGATAGGTCTTAAATTCGTCCTTCTCACTCGTGATAACCAGATTGATATACTGCTGCATCGTATCAGCAGTCTGCTGTACAGATTCTTTGTATGTATCCACAATGGCATTGGAAGCGTTATTGTAAGAGGTAATACCAAGAACCAGCACACCAATAACCGGAATCAGGAAAGCGACCACCAGCCGCATCGCAATACTGCGATAGAACGGAATTTCCGCTTTTTCTCTTTTCTGTTCACCAGCCACCTTTTTTATTTTAGGAATTTTTGTCTTTTTTTCCTGCCGGGAAGCATTGTCGCGTTTCGGTATTTTCTTTGTTTTTTCTTTTTTGACCTTTTCTTTCTTTAGTTTATTTGTTTTCTGCTCATCGTTTTTTCTCATATTGCATACGCCTCCGTAAATTCAGACGATTCCTCCCCGCCTATAATATAGATAATATACTACAATCTGACAAAAAACTCAACTTGAAACTACTATAATTTGTTATACTTTACTATTTTAACACAGCAATACTGCATGCCGGCATCTCCAGTTTCCCATCTTTCAGCTGTACCGTCTCTTCCTTCAGTGTCAGGCTTCCCTCCAGGTTCATATTTTCAAGTGCTGTTTTCTTCAGGTCAACCGTACCGTTTCCTTCCCCAAGATTATACACAATTCCGATGGTACTGTCCTGATACGTTTTCGTGATTGCCGCCTGTGAATCTTTACACAGACTTTCTACTTTTTCTATGGTTCCCCTTGCAATTTCCGGATTCTGATTCCGCAGACGAAGCGCATTTTTATAGTAACTTAAGATAGAATCCTTATCCTGTTCCTGTTCATCTTCTGCCGGAAACGGAGATTCAATTCCAGCATCCATATCTGCCGGTCCCTTTGTCATTCCTGTGGTGTCAGTTTTTGACCACACCATCGGAATACGCTTATTTTCATCCTTTGTTCCGGAACTGTTCATGCCAATTTCTTCCCCATAATAAACAAACGGACTGCCGTTCATTGTCATCAGGAGACCTGCTGCTGTCTTAATCTTATCCGGATCATTCACCAGCGTATTGGCAATCCTTGCCATATCGTGATTGGACAAAAACGGTGCATCAATATAATCCGGATTTTTTTGGGAGAAATCATTCTGATATTTCAGCATGGAATTCACAAGGCTTACCGGATCGCCCTTTCTTACCGCATTGACCAGTGCCCCTTTTGCCGTTCCCGCATCAAAATTGAACATGCTTGGTGTTCCACTCGCATAATAATCCGCAATGACATTCTCACTCGCCCACACTTCGGATACCATATAAAACTGTGGATTTTTTTCTTTACAGTATGTGTACAGTTTATTTAAAATATCACAATTCGCATTGGTTGCATTTTCTTCATAATGCATGGCCGCATCCATCCGGAAACCATCCACACCAAGATCTATCCAGTAATCCGCAACTTCTTCAAATTCCTTCTGTACTGCCGGGCTTTTCAGATTCAGATCCGGCATTTCCGACCAGAAGGATCCCTCATACCACCAGCTGCTGCTTCCCGGCACTGCATAGTAGGTTGTTCCCTCCTGCTTGTCAGAAAAATGATAGTAATCCACATACGGACACACCGTATCGTCCGGTTTTTCTCCTGCCTTCAGACCTGCAAGATACTCACATGCCTGTGTAAACCATGGATGCTGGGAAGAACTGTGATTCATTGCCACATCAATGATCAGCCGGATACCTTTTTCATGACACGCACTTGCCAGCTCTTTAAAATCATCCGCCGTACCATATGCCTCGTCCACCGCTTCGTAATCCGTTGTATCATATTTATGATAGGTTGGGGAAGGCATGATCGGCATGAGCCAGATTCCGTTGCATCCCAGATCTGAGATGTAATCCAGCTTTTCTTCCACACCCTTTAAATCCCCCATGCCGTCCCCATCACTGTCATAAAAGGAGCCGACAAAAATTTCATAGTAATTACGGTAATTATCATCAATTATATTTAATTTTGCATCCTGTGTACCGTTCCCCGAAATACAGCCTGCAAGCACCCCGGCAAAAAGCACCAGCACAACAACTGCCGACAAAATTCTTTTTTTCTATAACCTTTCCTTTCTTCATCGGATGAAAAAAGACCGGTGGTCAAACGACCACCGGCTCAGACCGTAGACAAAGTGCTCCGAGAAACTTCCGTTTCTCGGAGCATTTTCTTTGTGTTTATGAAATTTATTCCGAAAACAGGAAATTTTCCCTTGGATTATGCCATCCGTAATCCCCATTCCTGCTTGCATTTTGCAAGCTTTTTTAAATTTCATGCACGCAAACGTAAGCGCGACTTTCATTGTCATCCGCGCTTTGTCCATACAACTGCGTATATCGAAATACCGTGGTTTCCTTTTGTCCGTTCCTAACGAATTCTTTCTAATCGTTTCTTTTCTTGTGTTGAGTATAGCTCCTTCATTCCTTCTGTATGCCGGATATCCTC
>ENA-OQNM01000176-OQNM01000176.1-human-gut-metagenome-genome-assembly--contig:-NODE-176-length-23680-cov-3.926124_pt1 | contig 23680 bp, 21 predicted proteins | sample MGYA00242632_ERZ504886 | MGnify/ENA primary metagenome ERZ504886 (study PRJEB26092, sample SAMD00036424) | human gut metagenome | host: Homo sapiens | study: EMG produced TPA metagenomics assembly of... | reverse complement strand
TATTAATCGTATAGGTATCTCCCCAGTGGAACAGTTCCTTTTGAAATATGCACGACTGAACTGCAGCCCGCATACACATCATAATCCCAGGCGAGGAAATCTACCCTCACAACGCCATCCGTTATAATCAATTTCATAACGCGGTTTTGAAAAACGTAAATTCCTTTTTGAATATTTCCAAATTCACGTCCACCGATCACAATATCAAACGAAGGAAGAAGCGTAAAAAGACGCTGCTTGATCATACCGATTTCATTTCCGGAAACATCAAATACATGGATCTGGTGCCCCAGCCGAAACAATTCTGCTTTTACAAATACTTTTTATTTCCCGCCTCATCATAAACATCATAGGTATCCGTCCATGAAAAACACGCTGTTTCATCAGTAATTTCATATTCTTTTTCCCTCTTTCTTCTTTTTTCCGATCTGTGGCAACGTAATATTTACCCCAAGTACCAGTTTCACAAGCCAGACAAAAAACAACAGAACAAGAATCGGTATTACACAGGAAGTCACAAGCATTACCGCAATCGCTTCTATAAACCGGTTCAGTGTATTTTCCAGATTTACTTTTGCTCCGGTGACGGTATCCTCAACTTTGTCCACCAGTCCCGACCAGAAACTACTCTTCCCACCGGTATCAGAACCACTGCTCTCCTGACTCTGTGTATCTGCCTCGCCTTTGATCTCATCCGTCGCCTGCTTTGCCGATGCAATGGTATTTTCCATGGAAGCTCCATATGTCGCATCAATCAGATCCGCAACCCTGACACTTACCGGAACTACCAGATAAACAGCCAGCCCAAACAAAACCAGCTTACAGGCAATGGTCCTGCCCAGATCTTTTTTGAATCCAAAACAAAGCGACAACAAAATACATCCGATCGGAATCAACAGTTTAAATGCTGCCAGCCCCGTAATGGTAACCAGATATTTTTCAAGATATATTGCACAGACAACTATCAGAAAATACGAACTCAGATCGGCCAGTTTATCCGCAATCGGAGTACCGGCATCTCCCGGAATAAGCGTAATTGCGGCAGAAGCAGCTGTTGCCGCTGCCGTCAGTTCCAATGCAGTTGTCTTTTTGTCATCCAGTGACTGAATCGCGTGTGCATTTATCTTCATAGTTGGAGATGAGGTGTATTTTGCAATCACACAAAATGACAGAAGTGCACACAAAAGGGGAATCAAAATCGATACGATCCACCGGATTCTCTCCCTCTGTTCTGCCTGTTTGTGGTTTCCTGACTCGTCCATTGTTCTTCCTCTCTTTCTGGTCTACGATCCCGAAGGAAGCCGCACGATGCGGGTCTTTCCTTCCTTCTTTGCGCGCATCAGTACCGGCATGTGTTTTTTGCGGAGTGCATGCACCACCGGATAGGCTGCAAACAGATCTGCCGTAACATAAACCGCTTCCGGTTTATACTCGAGTATTTGTTTTACAAAATCTTTGATATACGTTTTCCAATCTTCTTTTTCCATTGCAACTTCCGCATACACGCCCTGTTCTTCCAGATCCGGAAGAAGCGGAAGTGTCATGTGACAGATCTGTGCATCGGTCATATCCGGAATCTGCCTGAGCAATTGCTCTGTTTCTTCTCTCTCGCAATTTTTTGTCTCCTGTGCCTCTCCGGCATCCCACAGACACACAATCACCGGCTTTTGCTCATATTCTTCCAGACTGATCTCACATGCCCTGATGGCATCCGCCTCGTCTCCAACCGTCATAAGAAATCCGCCCTTGTGACAGAATCCTGCGCTGGCAAGCCCGGTAGCCGCTTGCAGTTCTTCATTTTCAAGCCCCAGCCATTGCTTTGGAAAACTGCATTTGTAATTCATGGAATCCGGTTTCTTCTGTGGCTGGATACAATATCCGCCACGATTTGACGGGAAAATAACAAACGCTGTATCCGTCTCCTTCAGCCTCTTCTGACACGGAACAAATTCCGGCAGCACCAGAATACGCGCATCCCCACCCTGTGTCTCCTGCATGGCAAGTACCTGATCGATTTTCTCGTCCGCGCGCGCGTCTGCACGATAACGTGCGAACTTATTTTCGAGGATCAGCCCTGCTATCCGGACAGCATGCAGGAATTCCCCGGTCAGTCCACACTCCTTCTGCCCAGCGGTCAGCTTACTTTTGTCATATATCTTCTGTTTTTGGGCATCCCATACCGGATTAAAATTGCCAATCAATGATGCAAGTTCATTTTTTTCCCCGGTATTATCATTGTTATCCAGCGGCTGCACAAATTCTTCATCAAACCGCTGCGCTAATGTCCCACCTAGGATTTCGCCTCCGAGTTCTTCCCAGAGCAGACCAAAGGCGGCATATGGTACTCCATTTTCGCGCACACGACTGTCTCTCTGGTGATGGTCATACCGCCCTCTGCCAATATCAAATACAATCCCGTCATATCCTTCCGGCACCTGGTTTCCCCTTGTGATTGTAATCTGCGGATTCAGATACAACAATAATGCGGATGAAAATACATCATCCGCATGAAATTTTCCACTATGTGTAAATGCTTTTGCATCCTGTTTTTTGATCTGTTCTGATAATTTCATCTTGTCTTTCTACTCTTTTTTATTTTCTGTAATTCCCCACTCTTTTTCCATATAATCTCTGCCCATGCCTCCACCGACATCCCCGCTCACATTGCGGAGTGCAGCCATACATACGCCTCCAAGCGCACCAACTACAAGAATCCCCAGTAACATCCACATAAAAATTCCCCCTCTCCGAAAACTGATATGTTTTCTTTCAATATATTACACCTGTGTGATGAAGTCAACTCATTTCACAAAAACGGGGGAAAATGTGTACCTGAACAGCATGGTGTTCAGGTGCTGAGTGAACAGTAACAAATTATGAATCGATTCACACTTTTCCTTGCAGAGATTCAAAAGATATGTTATTCTATGTATAGAAAAGGGAAAGCTAGAGAAGCGGCTTACCCAATAATTAAAATCTGTTTTAACAACAGCCGTCATTATTGCGAGTAATGGCGGCTATTTCGTTTTCCCTTGAAAATCGTGTAACACAATCCAACAAGGGCGCAAATGAATATCCCTATCTGAATCAAATCAGAATATGTAACATACATTGGCAACGCCCTCCTTTCTTTCGTCTGGAGGGTTAGCCCCTCCGAAAAAGAGGGTAAGCCGCCCGGCTCTCTAGTTTCCCATGTATCTATACTATCATTTTAGAAAAAGTCTTTCAATCAAATTCTAACCTGATTGTCTTTTTATTCGTTATTGTGTTACAGTTCACAGGTTACCCGGCGAACTGTAACAACAAAATTACAATACGATTTCCTCCACCTGAATCTTCTGGTTTACCATCCCCTGGCGGCTGACCAGCAGATACACCTTTAAATCCAGCTGATCTTTTGCAATTGTAAATGGCTCCTGCCGCACAATTTCTACATATGCGCCCGTCTTTTCCAGTTCTTCCTTCCGTGCGTTTGCTTTTTTCAGGCACAGTGCCAGCCGTTCCTCTCCGCTTTTTCCAAACAGGCGTCGCGGATAGATGGCCGTCTCCTTTTTGATCGTTTCCGTAAGTGTTTTCACAAAGCCAAAATGAATGCTATGGTGCAGGACGTGTGCCACCCACCTGGTTACAATTGTTGACGGATGTCTGCGATAAAAGCGAATCCAGCCAACCAGCAGCCAGTCTTTCGCCTGCTTCGCCAACTGCTCCATCACATCCAGGCCCTGCAGGAAAGACCCTTTCGGCATCTCATGTGGCACCATATACGGCTCCGGTGCAGCACAGTAAGAGCAGAAATTAAGCGCCGGGACATCCGCCAGATGGACCAGGCGCTTTTCCCCCTCACTGCAGTAATTTTCCCCCAAATAGGTATACTTGTCCCACAGCACTGCAATCCGAAATTCCAGCTGACGCAGATTTTCATATCGCGGAACCCAGAAATGTGCAATCTCTCCGTAGTTATATAGATTTACTTCCAGCTCCAGCTTCTGATAAAACAGGGTAATAACACTGTCTCCCTGCCGTACTCCAAGCACATATCGGTCCTGATCCCGGTCATAAGAGGCATCCAGTTTCCCTTCATAATCCTTTTTGTATGTGCCTGTGAAGATTGCTTTCCGAAAAACAAGAAAACTCTCCACAGTATCATTCATTTGATAAACCAACCGGATATCCTGCTCTGTTGTATTCGCTGTATGATCCTCCGGCAACAAAAGTTCAAATTCATTTTGCGCAAGCAGTTCCTGCAGCATTTCAAATGTTGTCACGTTTTTCTACTCCCTGATCCATTGCTAAGCCTATGATACTCTAATGGCTTCTTTCCTGTCAATCATCCCATATTTTTTCAACAAAAAAACATCTGCTTTCTATTTTTTTAAAAGAAAACAGATGTCTTTTCATCCTTATCTCCTATCGATCGCCCGCACGGAATTTCCGTCATTTAGCTTCACCGGAAAACGATACGAATAATTTCTTTCCTGCCAGTTCTCATCCTCCATCATCCGCAAAAGATTTTTGGCGGTAATCCGTCCCAGCTGATACTTCGGATGCACTGCTGACAATAATTTCACTTTCTGTTCCTGCTGCAGCTCCGCATCATCAAAAGATACTACGGAAACATCCTCCGGAACGGAAAGTCCACGGTCTGCCAGAAACTCCATATAATAACCGGCAACCTCGTCATTATACACAATCATTGCCGTACAGTCTTTTGTTCTGCGATACATATGAAGCATTCCCTTTTTCCCAAGTTTTTCATCCATATCTTTGGTCGAATACCAGCGGACACAATCGTCATCAAACTTTACCCCGTAATCGGAGAGGCACTGGATAAAACCCTTATAACGCTCGATCCCCTGCATATCATCATATTTGAATATACCGCCAATCCGGCGGTGTCCGTGCTCAATCAGTATTTTTGTCAGCTCATATGCAGCTCTGGCATCCTCCATCTCCACACTGTCAAATAATTGGTTTTCATAATGATTATGAATAAAAAGTGTTGGTATATTTTGTTTTCGTATTTCCCGGTACAAACGGATATTCGGGTTTGGAAATGCCGACCGGGAACCTTCGATAATCAATCCGGAAACATTGCTTTTCAACAGTCCCTCCAGATAGATCGCCTCATCATTCAGTCTGTTTTTTGTTACCGCGACTTCAATTCCATACCCTTTTTCTTTCAGTGCCGATTCAATTCCATCGTACACCTGTGAAAATAAATAATCCGAATAATAACTAAGGAGCAGACCAACCCGTTGACGCGATTCGTTCTCGGTACTGCCTTCATAAGACACGTACGTTCCGCTTCCGCGTACCCGGGTGATCAGCCCCTCATCCTCTAACTGTTGGAGAGCTGTGCGCACCGTCTGCCTGGAATAACCGAATTTCTTCTGCAGAATGGTCTCAGACGGAAACTTATCCATATTTTTAATTACGCCACTGGTGATTAACGTATGTGCCCAATGATATAATTTCTGATATTTCAAATTATCCTGTTCTGTATTACGCATAGCCTCTCCATTTGCCTTTTTATGTTTTTACTTGATAACCTGAATAGACTCACGATCTGCAAATACTGCAACGAAGATCAGGAATACAATACCCTGGATCAGCTGCATCATCTGTGTAGAGAATCCCATCATGGTTAATCCACTGTTCAATACGATGTAAAGTAAAGATCCGACAATAATATTTTCGAAACGAACTTTTGCACCACCGGAAATTGGCATACCACCTAATACCAGGGCTATCAGAATCTGTGTCTCCAGCTGATTACCACCGGAAGATGTAACAGATCCGACTTTGATAACATTGATAAATGCTGCAAATCCTGTGATGGCACCTGCCAGTACATAGATCAGGAATTTCATTTTGTCGGTGCGGATACCGGAGAACATTGCTGCTTTTTCTCCTGCACCGATTGCCTTTAAATAAGTTCCGAATTTTGTAAAACGGAATGCCACAAATCCAATAGCAAGTATCACAACCGTGCAGGCAACTTTCAGTGCTGTGCTGTCATAATTGATCAGCTTTGCAGATCCGGCTACCGGAGCGTTGGTTGTCAGGTACTTGATAAAACCACGGAATAAGAACATGGTACAAATTGTTACAATGAAGGATTTGATCTTACGGTTTACATAGAAGTAACCGTTGATCGCACCGATTGCCGCTCCTGCTGCAATACCACCTATAATTGCCAGCGGAATGCTGTATTTTGAGAGCATACATACCACAATGGAAGAAATTCCGAGGATAGATCCCTGAGAGAAATCCAGACCACCCATTGTCATAATGAAAAATACGCCCATCGCAGAAATCATCGTCACATATACCTGTGAGAGTACCAGTGACATATTACCCATCATTCGAAAATCTGTCAGGAAATTGAATAACAGGAAAATAACCACCAGTCCTACAATTGGAAGAAGTGAACGGATCAGCGACATTTTTGATGCTTTCTTGAGCTGCTGCTCTTTATCGTTTGTATTTACACTTGCTTGACTTCCCATAGCTGCCTCCTTATACCATCATCGTAATCAGACCGTTTTCATCAAGGTTCTGGTCACGCTCAAGTTCTCCGCTGATCTTGCCGTCTTTCATGATCATGATGCGGTCACACATACCGATCAGCTCCATCAATTCCTCGGAGATCATGATAATGGATTTTCCATTTTTTCTCATCTGATTCATCAACTGGTAAATATCCTGCTTTACCTTGATATCAATGCCTCGTGTCGGGCTGTCGAGTACAACGATATCGGAATCTTTTCCGATCCATCTTGCCAGAACGACTTTCTGCTTATTTCCACCGGACAGGTTGGAAACGAACTGGTTGACATCGACCATCTTAACGGACATCTGCTTTGCAAATTTGTTTGCAAAATCCTTTTTCTTCTTATCGCTGATCAGATGTGCCGGTCCGGACAGTTCATCCAGTGACGGCAGACAAATGTTATCTCCGATACTCTGGTTTAACACAACCGACTCATTATCACGATCCTTCGATGTATATGCAATACTGTGCTTGATTGCGGTCGGAATATCGTTGATCTGGGTTCCATCTGCCAGCTCTACGGTTCCTTCCCTGTCATAGGATGCACCAAAGATTGCTTTACCGATCTCATGCATACCAGACTCAGAAAGTCCTCCAAATCCAAGAATCTCGCCTTTGTGCAGATCAAAGCTGACATCCTCGATCAATCCAGGTACGGTAACGTGCTTTGCAGAAAGAACCACTTCATCCGAAATCTTCTCTCCATAGTCGCTGCGGTAATAATCGCCCGTTACTTCACGTCCAACCATGAGTTTCTTTAAATCGTTTTCATTGACATCTTTACTCTTTACGGTATCAATGTATACACCATCACGAAGAATGGTGATTGTATCGGATTTCTCAATGATCTCCGGAAGATCGTGGGAAATAAAGATGACGGTGTTGCCGCTCTTTCGGATACGCTCCATATGTTTGTACAGTTCTTCACGGCCCTCCTGGGAAAGCGCTGTCGTTGTCTCATCAATAACAACGATCTTTGGATTAAAGTAGGTTGCCTTTACGATTTCTACGAGCTTACGATCCTCGAAGTTGTAAGAGTCGATCATATCGGCGGCCTTGATTCTTTCAAATCCATACTGCTTTAACAGCTCTGTTGCCTTTTTGTTCATGGCATTTGTATTTTTGATGCCACAGTGTACGAACTGATCCTCATGTCCGAGGAAAATATTCTCTGCAACGGTCAGTCCGGACAATGTACCAAGCTCCTGTACAATGATGGAGATTCCTTCATTGTTTGCTTCTACCTGATTCTTTGGATGAACTTCCTTGCCATCCAGAATAAATGTACCGCTGCCAATGCTGTAAATACCGGTAAGCATATTGGTCAGGGTGGATTTTCCGGAGCCGTTTTCTCCGATCAGTGCATGAACTTCTCCCTTGTTAACGTTAAAGGAAACGTTCTGTACGGCTTTTGTAATACCGAAGTTCTTGCAGAGATTTTTTACTTGTAATCTTACTTCACTCATTGCTGTCTTCCCCCTTTCATTACTTGACGATCTCGCCCTTTGTAGCCTTTGTTGTCAGAGTAATGATAATAAGCAGTGCAAGTCCTGTGATCACATCCTGGATAGCGGTTGGTGCTCCAAGAGCAATGAAACCGAAGAAGATGATGTTGATGACAAACTCACCGATGATAATTGCCGGAAGTGGCATTCCGTATTTCTTAAATGCCAGACCAAAGAAACATCCCATGGTCGGTACGAAGTTTCGGCTCATAGATGCCATTCCGGTAACGGCTACCATGGAAGATCCGTAACTGATGGTCAGGATCGCCATAACACCGAGGAATGCACCACTTAAAATAAATGCAAGAACTTTATACTTATTTACGTTAATACCCATGTTCTTGGCAACAAACTCATCACTGCCGATAGCATAGGTGTATGTTCCAATTTTTGTGTAATTTAAGAATATGTAAGCAACGACACATGCCACAAGTGCAAGGATGATATCCCAAGGCATCTGGCCAAATGCACGTAAATTGGATGGAAGTGTCTGCTCTACGCCGCCTGCAATGTAGTTTGCCAGAGACTCATAGATCAGTGCAAGTCCTGTTGTTACAATCATGGACGGGATACGGAGTTTTACATAAAACATACCGTTTAATGCACCGACAATTGTTCCTGTTAAGATACATCCGACGATCAATCCGAAATATCCGAGATTAAAACGGGTGGCGAATACGCACCCAACGATTGCGGAAAGCATGATATTTGCGCCAATGGAAAAGTCGAACATTCCCATTACCATTACAAAGTAGAATCCTACGGCACCAACAGTTGCAATCAGGCTGGCCTGAAAATAGTTAAGCATATTGCCGAAAGATCCAAAGTTATGCGGCGAAAGTATTTTAAAGATGGCCCAGGAAAGCACAACCAGACCGAGCAGGATCAGATACCCCATTGCTTTTCCCGAAATTTTTTTCGTAGTACTCATATTATCTACCTCTTTTTGTCAATTCTGATAAACGTCACATTGATGGAAAAAGGTGGCGCCGCAAGCAGCGCCACCCCTTGTGGTTATTGTTTTATTTACCCGCACGTGCTGCTGCATCTTCAATAGATACGCTCTGTGCAGTAATTCTTAAGTCTTCCAGACTCAGCTTAGACATATCAACCAGTTCCTGATCGGTATATGGAAGCTGATCTACGAAATACTTCTCATAATTCTTGTAATCATCTGCAGATGATACATACAGATATGGGAATGGAACATCTTCGAACTTACCACCAAAGTCTTTGTAGTTACCCTTTACTGCATTGTATACCATCATGAATGCGATCAATGGATCACAGAAATGTCCTCCGGACTCACCAGCCATGGAACCATTCTCAAGTCTGTCTCCAAGGTCTGGAAGGAAGTCTGTAGAAACGACGTCGATATCTGCGGTCTTTCCGGCACGCTCAACTGCTGCGATTGCACCCTGGAGAGGATCTCCACCACCACCTGCTGGAATAAGTGCATCCAGGTTTGGATCTGCTGCCATCAGAGCTTCTGCTGCCTTAGAACCACCTTCGGAAGTTGTTCCTGCGTACTGTGGCTCAGAAAGCTTTGCCTGATCATCTGGATGTTCTTCGTTCCACTTATCTACGCCAGCTTTATAGCCTTCCCATCTGCCGAGCCATGTAGCATCTCCCTGCTCCCAGCCGATCAGACCAATGTTTCTGTCACCTTTGTTTAAAAGAATGTTTACAAGTTCTTCACCGTTTGCCGGCTCATCCTCGTGAACAGCTCCGATATAATAATCAGAATCTTTTGCTGCCTGATAAATATCTGCACTGTTTTCCTGACTGATAACACGGAAGAACTGTGCCAGATATACTTTATTGTCATTACAGGTCTTAATTGCGGAAGTCATCTCTGTATCAGATGAGTTACAGATGATAATTCCCTGACATCCTGCTGCTGCCAACTGCTCAACAGAAGCGGTAACTTTCTCAGATACATGTCCCTGATCCACATACTGTACATCGACATCCAATGCCTTTGCTGCCTCATCCAGAATCTTCTTGCACTGAGAACCAAGTACATCGGTGGATGACCAGATGGAAACACCAATCTTAATCTTTCCGGATTTGTTTGATGATGTACCTCCCTGTGTGGAAGATCCTCCCCCGCCGGTTCCACAGGCTGTCATACCAATTACCATTGATGCTGCCAGGATCGTTGCAGCTACCTTCTTTAAAATTTTCTTCATACGTTGTCCTCCCTCTACTTTGATACGTATTTGTTTTTGTAATTCTGATTATAGACTGCCTCCTTCTCTTTTTCAATAAAATACAACAATGTTTTTTCGTAAAGTTGTATTGTTGTATTGTATTTTAACTGTTAAATCATCTGTTTTTTACATAAAAATGTGCATTTTGCCGAGTTTTTATTTTATTTTCTCTTTGTTTTACTATTGTTTTGTGCGTTTTGCGCATTTTAGTTTCAATTTCTCCTTTTTTGGCAATACAACTTGTATTTGAGCCGCACTTGTATTTTTTAAACATTCTTATCATAAGAATTAAATACAACCTGTATTTTCCCTGTACCTGCCTGACATTGCACTTTTACATCATAGATGTTATGATAAAATTACTTAAAACAATACTACAGATACAATGAAGGGAGAAAGACTATGAAAGTAATGAATATTGAAAATCCACAGGAATTTTTAAAAGTAATTGACAGCTGTTCCGGACAGGTGGAACTGGTTACAGCTGACGGCGACCGCCTGAACCTGAAATCCAAATTATGCCAGCTGGTATCCTTATCTACCATTTTTGAATCTGCTTCCACCATCCCGGAGATGGAAATCATCGCACATGAAGCAGAGGATTCCAGAAAGATTATGGATTACCTGATGCGCGGATAAAACGTTAGAACAATACCAATAAAAAGGAGTATGAAAAACACCGTTGTTTTCCATACTCCTTTTTCTTATTATATATGTCTTATATCTTTGACCTGCTTCAGACAAAAATCCGATTAGATATTTAACAGATCACTGAATACTTTCAGTGCTCCGTCTGTCTCATGTGCAAGAACGCGCTTTGCAAGAACTTTACCAAGCTGAACACCTTCCTGATCGAAGCTGTTGACATTCCATAAGAATCCCTGGAACATGATCTTGTTCTCAAAGTGTGCAAGCAATGCACCGAGTGTCTTCGGATTAACCTGCTCTCCGATAATAATAGAAGATGGGCGTCCACCCTCGAAATTCTTGTTGCGGTTTTCATCTTCCTTGCCGCATGCAAAAGCAACGATCTGTGCTGCTACGTTTGCGCAGAGCTTCTGCTGGCTTGTGCTGTCCTGAATGACAACATCTGTGTCAAGCTGGTTATTCTTAAATCCAACAAACTGCAGTGGTACAATATCGGTTCCCTGATGCAGTAACTGATAGAAGGAATGCTGTCCGTTTGTTCCAGGCTCACCGAAAATGACAGGACCTGTCGGGTAATTTACAGGCTCTCCAAAACGGTTTACGGATTTACCATTGGACTCCATATCTACCTGCTGTAAATGTGCCGGGAAACGATTGAGTGCCTGTGAATATGGAAGCACAGCAGTGCTCGGATATCCCAGTACGTTACGCTCATACACACCGATCAGTGCATCCAGCATCTCAGGGTTCTTCAATACGTCTTTTTCTGCGGAGAGTTTATCCTCTGCTGCGGCGCCATCCAGGAACTGTGCAAATACATCCGGTCCGAATGCCAGGGATAATACAGCTCCACCAACGGCTGATGTAGAAGAATAACGTCCTCCGATGTAATCATCCATAAAGAATGCTGCCAGATAATCATCACTCTTTGCCAGCGGAGAAGTCTCACTGGTAACTGCGATCATATGCTTAGAAGCATCCAGGCCTGCTTTCTTTAACGCGTCCTTAACGAAAGACTCATTGGTCAGTGTCTCAAGTGTAGTACCTGATTTGGAAACAAGTACGAAAATAGAATGGGCAACATCTACAGAATTCAATACAGCGGCTGCATCATCCGGATCTACATTACTGATGAATTTTGCTTCCATCTTGAATGTGTTGTTTTTCTTTGCCCAATTCTCAAGTGCTAAATACATAGCGCGGGGACCCAGGTCACTTCCACCGATACCGATCTGGACAACTGTTGTGAATTTTTCACCAGCAGCGTTTGTAATCTCACCAGCGTGTACCTTATTGGCAAAATCAGCAATTCTCTGCTGCTGCTCCACATAGAATTTACGCTTATCCACACCATCTGCTACAACGGCTTTTCCAAGCTGTCCACGGGTCAGCTGATGAAGAACCAGACGGTTCTCTCCGGTGTTAATCACTGCACCGTTGTAAAGCTCCTCAAATTTTTCAGAAAGCTGTGCTTCTTCTGCAAGCTTAACCAAAGCTTCCAGTACATCATCATCCACCTGCTTTGCAGCATAGTTGTACACCAATCCCTCTGCCATTGGAATACTGTAATTTTTCACACGCTCTGCCCCGTTCTCGCCAGACATTACTTTTTTTCAGATCTATGCGACCTGGTTTTTGAAAGGTTCTGAAAAGAAGCAAGGGTATCCAAGTTGTCCCAAGTAACCATAATAGATTCCTCCTATATGTTCTTTGTTATTTTATTCCTCAACCTTACTGATTATACAATGTAATTTCCATGAATTCAAGTATGGATAGTATGTGAAAAATGCGCTTTTCTTTTTCCTATACTGTGATATAATCCTTAGTAGATGTTTTGGAACGGCATATGTTTATTCGGGGGATTACATATGATTCATAAAAAAATAGGGGCATTTATATTTCAGGATGTACAAAATCCAAATGAGACAAAAACCACTGCTGTGACCCTGCGTCTGTACGCACTGATTCTCAGCGTTTATTTTCTTATCCTTTTTTGTGTCTGCTGCTTTCTTCGGGATGTTCCTTCCTCCCTGCTGACACTCATCTGTGGCATTTTATATGTATTTGCTTTCCGGATTACCTATCTGAACCACACACATTTTGCTTCCGTTTTTTCACAATTATTGACGTTATTGTGGATTACTGTATTTATACAGAGATTTGGGTGGGACTGCGGTGTACAACACTTCCTGTTTGTACTTCTCGTATTTAAATTTTGCAGTCAGTTTCCACCGCATACGCACTAAAATCTTTGTTGGAATCTGCACATGTGCTTACCGCCTGCTTTTGTATTCCTATACACGGTATCATCTGCCGGTCATCCAGCTTTCCACAGATGCCAGTATCTGCATACAGACCATAGACACTTTGTTATTTTTGCAGAATTGATCACCGTTATGATTATTTTCACCCAGAATTCCCAGCAGATGGAACACAAGCTTATACGTTACAATCTGGAACTGGAACATATCGCATCCACGGATCCCCTGACCGGGCTTTTCAACCGTTGGCAGATGTATAAGCGTCTGGAAACATGTATTTCCAGATACACGCAGCATAAATTACAGACCCTGACTGTTGCCATGGGGGATATCGACTTTTTCAAACATGTAAATGATACTTACGGGGCATGATGCCGGGGATGAAGTTCTCCGCACACTTTCCAGATTGTTTTGCACGGTAATAGGCGAAAAAGGAGAAGTCTGCCGCTGGGGCGGAGAAGAATTCCTGTTTGTATTTCCCGGCATGGATATGGAGGAGGTTCAGCTTTTGATGTCTGACCTTCTGGATGATATCCGGCACACTCCTGTATTATACGAACGCAAACTGATTCATGTAACCATGACATTCGGAGTCGAAGAATTTGGCAGAAATCATACCATGGAATCTGTCATTCAGGAAGCCGACCGCAAGCTTTATCTCGGCAAAGAGAGTGGGCGGAACCGGGTGATCTACTGATTTTATGCCATCTCACCCACCCGGTGGATTTCCGTTCTTTTTCTGAGGAAATCCAAAAATCTGTCACATACGACGGTATATACAGATCCCATCACATTGAATATAATTCGCAGCGTCACTGCCGTACCTGCACCGAATAACCCCGATGCAATCGACAGTGCGCCAAACGTATTAAATACGGTCTGCCATGCATATCCTGCAGAATAACCCACACCAATTCCACCGATCATCCCGATATACGGATACATGGATTCCGGTAACACATGATACAAAATAAGGAAGATCATGCACCCCACAATATTAAACGGTCCCCTGCGTTTTGCACGCTCCACACTGTCCTCATGAAATGGAAGACATACAGACATGCAGGCGATTCCCGCCCACATAGCACGCGGCCATCCGAGCAGTGACACGATCAGCAGTGCCGAAGAAACAATCAGTGTCAGCTTAATATACCACCAGTTCCGCGCGGAACGTACATCAAATTCCCGGAACAGATCCAGGAACGTCCGGCGGTATGGACGGTTTTTCTGATTCTTATAAAATACAGCCATACAGATTCCCATACCAATCAACAGACTGATCACACGCAGCACATAGGCATGTCCACTCACATCATACCCCTGCAAAAGCAGATATCCAAGGACAAACGTGGACTGGTTTGACATGATCACATTGTGGCATCCGAAAATCATGAGAATCAGAATACATGCCACATTCACAAAAAATGCCGGAACCGGATGCATCATATTGGTAATTCTCGGTCCTGCGATTAAAATCCCAAAAATTCCCGCAATACAGAGCAGCCCATGACTGGTACGCACCCCGAAATCTGCCTGCCGGAGCACAAGTACTGCCAGCAGCACAACCACTCCCGGTACACTGTTATCTGCACCGAATATTTTACTGAACAGTGTAACCACAGCGACGCAGAATGCCATAACAAGATAGACTTTAAAATTATAGATCAGGATATGTCTGCGTTTTTCTTTTTTGTCTGTTGTGTTTTTGATCAGCTGTTTGGAACCGACGGAACTCAGCTGTAATTCCTGGTAAAAAGTCATTTTTTCTTTTCCTCTTTTCTTTCCAATATAAAATACGCTGCGTTCCTGCTGACTGTCTGCCGCAGAAACGTAGCGTACTATACCTCGATTTTGTAAAAACGTCAAGGACACGTCCTGTTTTTTTTAGATTCTGTTTAGAATTATTTTAGATTTTGCCAAGTTTTTTTGCATATTCAAAAAGCTGCCGGTTTTTCTCATTATAAGGGCCAAATTCTGTCAATGCACAAATACAGGTTTTGCAACTGCCCAGCATTTGTTTTGCCCGCAAAAAGGTTTCTTCCGAAACCGGAAAGAATGCTTTTTCCGAAAAAACACAAGCGGCAAGTGCAGATGCCGCTGCGTACTCCACATCATTTTCCTGCAGAATGCCTGCTGCAAACGGAATATTCTGCCGCTGCAGGCGGTTATAAACCGCAAGCCCTGTTCCACCACCGCCAATCACAAATACCTCTGGAATTCCTTCCGGTCTTTCCATAAAAACCTGTCCTGTCTGCGGTTCAAACTGCTGTGACTTTACACCGTACAACTGCTGCACGTAGTTCCCGGAAAAGATTTCCTCCGGTGTCCCGACCCGGTCAATACGGTCCCCTTTCACACACGCAATGGTGTCCGAAATTTTCTGTGCCAGATCCAGTTCATGCAATGACATGATAACTGCCAGGTTTTTCTTCCGTGCCAGCATGCGGATGGTTGTAAGAATGTCCAGTTTAAATCCCATATCCAGATAGGAAGTCGGTTCATCAAGAATCAGAACCTGTGTGTCCTGGCAGATCGCCCGCGCCAGCATAAGTCTCTGCCTCTGCCCATCACTGATTCTCCGGAAATCCTGCTGCTGCACTTCCCCGGCATGCACCAGAGCAATCGCCTCGTCCACCTTTTTCCAGTCCTGTTGTGAGAGGATACCAAGCCTCCCCGTGTACGGGTAGCGCCCGGTTGCCACCACATCCCTGCCGCTTAACAGTTCCGTGTGGATGCGCTCCGTCATGACCATCGAAAGATGTCTGGAAATTTCACTGTCCGTCAGTTCCCTCATGGATTCTTTTCCCAGAAAAACACTGCCGCCAATGGTTTTAAGCTGTTTGGTGATGGTCTTTAAAATTGTCGATTTTCCGGAGCCGTTTGGTCCGATCAGTGTGAGGATTTCCCCTGGCCGGACACCCAGATTAATATTTTTAATCAGGGGAATCCGGTCGTATCCTACGGTCAGATCACGCATCGTAAGCTGCTCGGCATCGTTTGGTATATCTTGCGCAGGAAACTGCCCTTGGCTCTTTTAGCATATTCTGCCCGTTATGTTGTTTTCCGTTTTCTTCTTTCATCACTTTCCAATTATTTTCCATCTGCATTTTTGTGTATGCTCATAGTAACTTTCTTCCTACCTTTGCGTCCTTATCCGTTTTGGCTTTCTGTCTGCACGTTATTTTTCTTCCACGATTCATCACATCTGCTGCTTTCGCAACATTGCCGCAATTACCACCGGCACTAAAAATACCGCCGTCACCGAACTGATACTGATCTCCGTTGGTGCAAATACGGTCCGCGCAATCCCGTCACAGAACAGCGTAATCACTGCACCGCCGAGAAAACATCCCGGAATTAGAATAATCGGTTTTGCCGTGTGGGTTGCCAGTTTAATCAGATGTGGCACCGCAATCCCGACAAACGAAATCGGTCCGGCAAACGCGGTCACACATGCCGACAGCAGACTTGACAGTAAAATCAGTGCAATGCGCAGTGCTTTTACGTTTACGCCCATATTTCTGGCATAAGATTCTCCCATCTGATAAGCACTGATCGGTTTTGCAAGCCCGAAGGTAATCACAACCGTGATTCCAACAATTATGACCATGATGCGAATGTGCTCCCAGCTCATACCGGAAAAACTTCCCATTGACCAGTTGTGAAGATTGACAATATTGGAATCGTCCGCAAACGTCACACAAAAATCCGTAATCGCTGAACAGATATAACCAATCAGGATACCGCACACTACAAGCAGCGACATATTCGATACCCGAAACGAAATCAGAAGGACAAATCCCATGGCAAGCAGTGAACCGGCAAATGCAGCTACCACCATTCCAAGGGAACTGACCATAATCCCTTTTTCCAGAAGAAAGATCATGGTCAATGCCACGACAAGTTTGGCTCCGGAGGAAATCCCAAGCACATACGGTCCTGCAATCGGATTCTGGAAAAAACTCTGCAGCAGGAAACCGGATACGGAAAGTGCCCCTCCGAGCAGAACTGCAGCAATGATACGGGGCAGACGGATTTTCCAGACAATCTGATACAGTGTGGAATCCGGCTGATGTTTTGTCAGCACGCCCAGGAAATCGAAAAAAGACATTTCCACACTTCCGACACCGATATTCCAGAAAAACAGAATTGCCAGCAATAGAATAATCACCACAAAAGAAACCAGATAGCGGAGCGTTCTGTTTGTTTCTGTCCCGGAATTATTCTTTTTTTCTTTTATTTGTGATCTCATGTTCTGCTCCTCATGCATTGCGACAATTGTTATTATTTGTACATCCGTACGCTCCGGCTCACTGCAATTTCTTCAGAAACCGGTACGTTCCATCCCCTTCTCCCGTCAGAATCTGATTCAGATCCTCGATAAAATCACAGGTTCCGGTAGACTGCTGGTAAAAATTGCTTCCCGTTGTGTATACCTGTCCGCTTTTTACAGCCTGAAAATCCGCAAACAGGCTGTTTTTCTTTACCAGCTCATCGATGGACGTCAATTCCCCCTCAATGGTTCCGTTGTAAATCAGCACATCCGCATCAATCTCCGCAGAATAAAAATCTTCCATCTGCATTTTCATCGTGGAAAGTGCATTTTTTTCTTCATCGGTATAATTTCCGAGTGAATAGATACCGCCTGCAAGTCCGATCATCGCAGAGACATAGTCGTTTGGCTTGCGCACAGTGATCGTCCCGTCCGAAGAAACTGCAAAAAATGCCACCTTTTTCCCGGTACTCTTTTTTCCCAGAATCGGCTTCACACGTTTTACCTGTTTATTAAAATAGTCATCTGCCTGCTGTTGTTTTCCAAACAAAACACCGAACAGTTTGATCCATTCCAGCCGTCCCAGCGGATGCTTTTCATAACTGGAACGCTCGACCATCACCCTGATGCCAAGTTCTTCGAGTTTTTCTTTCACTTCCGGATTGTGTGTAATCATCGTATTTTCGATTGCAAATGTACAGCCGCCCTGTAACAGCTGTTCGTAGTCCGGGGCACTGTATTTTCCGGCATAAACCAAAGAACCGTCTGCCATGGCATCCTTCGCCTGCTGCACATACCAGTCGTCTTCCTTCAATGCGGTGTATGCAACGTGTGACAGCCCCCCAGTCTGGCAGATCAGATCCATCACCGCAGACGATACAAGGTACACATGGTTTAACGGCTGCTGTAAAACGGTTACATCCTCCGGTACATCCGCTGGCACCGGAACCCCTTTCGGAATAAGCAAAAAACGACCGTTGTCCACGATCGTAATCAGCTTATAATTTCCATATTCATCGATCTGAAACTGATCGGCATAGGACAATTTTACCTGCCCGGTCTGTTTCAGCTCTTTAAAACTTTACATCTTTTGCAAAAGAAAATGTCAGGGTGTAATCAATCTCATGCGGCTGGCTCATGGCTGTAGTGTCTCCTACTACATCCATCGTACACGGAACTCCGGCAATTGGAAATGTAAACGTTGAATTCCCGCCCTCGTTCTCATTTGTATATTTTTTTCCATCGACCAGCATGTAATCGTAATAAGTACTGCTCCAGACTATGGTTGCATATGCCTGTCCGTCCGTCACTTTCACTTTTGCTTCAGAATCTACGGAAGCTCTGCCACTTCCACCTTCTAGTTCTACATTTACGGTGTATTCTCCGTCTTCCAGCGATGTGTCCGGTTCCGCTTCGGCAGTCTGCGTTTCCGCGGCATACTGCACCTGTTCTTTTTCTGCCGTAGAACCACAGCCGGACAAAACCGACACACACATACAAAGGGACACGATAATTACCGTTAATTTCCTGCTTTTCATACTTTTTCTCTTTGACCGGATGATTTCTCCGATCCATCCTATCTGTTTTCCTGTAACTTCTGACACATGTACATCATTCTCAAATACGATGTACCGGAATTGCCGCCGTCCGGCAGACAACTCACATTTTATTTTTTCTGTGCATCTGATACACTGACTTTATGATCATACCAGGTTCCCTTGGTTCCAAGAATTGCAAGGTCAAACTCTTTTCCAAGTTCTTCTACCGGCACGTCAAATCCGTAAACTTCCTCTGTCGTTCCATCGCTGTATTTTACTTTATCTGTCGTTGGCTGTAACAATTCTGCACCGTCTTTTTCTGCATCTTTTGCGCTTCCCAGAAACAGATTTACGATTTTCTTGGATACCAGACGGATGTGAATGGTCATCTTTTTGTCTTTTACGGTAAGGGTTCCACATCCATTGTCTGCTTCATTGACATGAAACATGCCACTGTCGGTATTAAACTTTGCGGTATAAGTGCCGTCCTCCAGCGCGGATACCGCGCTGGAAGAAGCAGACTTGGAAACTTTTCCAAGTGACTCAATTGCTTTTTTTGTATGCTCTACATAAAGTTTCTGGACAGCTTCAATCTCACCAAGTCCGGCAATCTGTGTGTCAACACTGTCGAAATTGCCGCTTGCAGTGAACTGGCTCTTCCAGGAATCGTCATCGTCTCCTGCCATGTCATTGTTTGCATGATCTCCGGCAACAACCATGAGTGGACGAAGAATAACTTTCTTGTAACCTGCGTCCTTAACTGCCTTGATTACATTTTCACAGGAAGTCTCTTCCGGCTCCCCCTCTACGGTTCCGATAAAGACATTGTCATAACCAAGCTTATCCATCTGTGTAGACATCTGGCTGTAACTTACCTTTGCAGAATGGGAAGTACCGTGTCCCATGAATACAAATGCAGTACCGTCCTTCTTTGCAGCATCCAGTGAATCGTATCCTGCGGTCTTTACGGCTTCTGCTGTAATATCTTCTGCAACTGCCTTCTTGTCATCGTTGATCACTGTTGCATCATCACCAACTTCGCCAAGCAGCGGTTCCGCAACGACAACTTTTTCAAACTTATCCTTATATGCATCCAGCTCTCCGACAAGTTCATCATACTCTGCCCCATGCATCAGGTGTGTCGGCTGGATCACCAGATTCTTTACCCCATTATCGACCGCTCTCTGTAATGCCTGGTCTACGTTGTCGATCTTCTCGCCATCTCTTGCCTGTACGTGATTGATAATGATCTGTGCGGTAAATGCCCTGCGGACTGCCCAGTCCGGATTTGCTGCCTGAATGGCTTTTTCCACACCACTGATATCTGCGACACGGCTGTCATTAAAAGATGTACCAAAGCTTACGACAAGGATTTCATTATCTCCGATATTATCCTGATTTAACGGATCATCCTTGGAAGCATCACCGGTATCTCTGCCAAAATAATCCGGATCTGCATTTTCACCGGAAACAAGTGCTTTCTGTGCATCTGTCAGCTTGTCCCATGCTTCTTTTGCAGCAGCACACTGCTCATCGGTTTTATCTGTTCTTTCCTGAACATAAATAGCATCAATTAATTCTGCTACCTCATCCGCAGCTGCCTGATCGTCTTTTGCAGACTCTGTGCCCTGCGAATTTTCTACCTGATTGTTGTCTTTGCTGTCTTTGTTTCCGCATCCGGCAAGCATTCCTGCAGCCAGTACACATGTCAGAAACAATGCAAGTGTTTTCTTTCTCATAATTCTCTCCTTTTTGAAATGCAGCATAGACTGCATTTCCTGCATACACCACATCCATCCTGACGGATTTCTCATGCGATGTATTCTTTGGGTTGACGGGTTGCTTCATCTCATAAGATCACGCATCATCCAAAGTGCCAAAAGAAAAGCCCCACCCGGAACATTCCGAAAGGAGCAATCAACCCATGCAAAAAGGAACTGTCTGTGGACGGCTGTCCCACACAGTTTTCTGTAACATGCAGTACGATCAATGACTCGTGATCTGAAAGTAAAAACTTTCTGTACCAGATCATTGGCAGGTTTCCTGGCTCATAGATCATCATAACATGCTTCGCCTTCCCAATGCGGTCATTGCATCAGTGACTGAGTACATATATCGCATCCACCTTAATGGATCTCTCATGCGATGTGCTCCTTGCAGTTACTCCCTAATCACAGTGACGAGTTCGTACAGGATTTGCACCTGTTTCCCTTTTACCCTGTGCATACAGCCCATATATCCCATACAAAACGGCTTTATATGACAGGCACCAACGATCTTCTTTATGAAACTTTCTACATATTAGCATATTGCGCGTTTATTTACAATGCGAAAATTGCATCAGATTTCCGTTGTTTACAGTAATTTTATTGACATTTCATATACCCCTGCTTTTGTCACATCAAAAAACTCTGCATAAACTGTATAAACACAGTAATGCAGAGATTAAAAATATGTGTGCTATTTACTTTTAACAATTTTTCCGACTTCATCCGGATTCGGCATAGAACGAATCGCACCCTTTTTTGTTGTGACAAGATATGCAGCAGCATTTGAGATTCTGAGCATTTCAATCAATTGTTCTTCTGTCAGATGATCGACATCATGCTCCAAAAGATAATTTAATATACTGCCACTAAAAGTATCTCCTGCCCCTGTTGTATCTACTGTCCCTCCCAGCAGATACGATGGTGCAAATACCTTTTTCCCCTGATAATAGGAATAACTTCCATCTGCACCTGCAGTCAGATTCAACAATCGAATATTCGGATATTGATCCATCAAAATCTGTACACCTTCATCAAAATCTGATGTATCTGTCATAAATTCAATTTCATTATCCGAAATTTTCAAAACATCACATTGACCTAACCCATATGCAATCTGAACTTTTGCCTCATCCAGACTTTTCCAGAGAGGCTGGCGAAGATTCGGATCAAAAGAGATTAACAATCCCTGTTCTTTGGCTAATGTGATTGCCTGAACCGTTGCTTCTCTTACTTTTTCATCCGTCATGGATAATGTCCCAAAATGAAAAATTCTAGCCTGCCTGATCTGATCATAAGCAACCTCTTCTGCCTTTAGCATCATATCAGCTCCCGGGTGCCGGTAAAATGAAAATTCACGATCCCCGTTTTCAAAGTTTTTCACAAATGCCAATGTCGTATTATAATACGGATCAACAATCAGTCCATCATGATTAATTCCAATTTCGTCCAGTATGTCTGTCAGCATTTTCCCAAACAGATCATCTCCAATTTTACCGATAAACCCACACGATCTTCCATACTTTTTCAGTAAAGCAAGCACATTGCATGGTGCACCTCCGGGATTTGCTTCAAAAACAGGATTCCCCTGCTCACTTTTACCATAATCCGTAAAATCAATCAATAGCTCTCCAAGAGCAATCACATCATACTGCTTCACGCTGTTTCCTCCTGTTTAACCAAGCATATATCGTTCAAATTCCAATGCTGCCTTAGCATCACGATCCAATGCCTCTTCACTGGTATCCGGAACAATATCGCGCCATACTTTAATATTTTGTCCTACCGTTCCTCCCTGCATTACAAAAGGTTCCATTACAACCGTCTTATCATACCGAATATCGCGAAGTGCCTCACCAATTTCTCTCCAGGGAATTCTACCTTTGCCCGGCACCATACGGTTACACTCTCCGGTATGGAAATGTCCAAGCAGATTTCCTGCCGTACGGATTGCGGCACCGATACTCTCTTCTTCGATGTTCATATGAAAGGTGTCCAGCATAACACTAACATTGGAAGCCTTGGGTTCCAGTTCCCGAACGCTTTTAACAAAAGATACCCCTTCTGCCGCCGTATTCAGCACATGATTTTCAAAACGATTCAGGCACTCAAGTCCAAGCACTTCGATTCCACATTCCGAAGCAATTTTTCCAAGTTTTGCCATTCCTTCAATGCCACGCTCCCAATCACCTTTTTTGTCAACCGGCTTCGAATAATCAATTGGCCAGCAGGAATAAAGTGCTCCGCCAATTAAGGTTGCCCCGATTTTTTCCATTCTCTGGAATAAATCCGTATAAAAATCCAGCGCGTGTTTACGCACCTGCGGATCACTGCTTGCAATATTATTCTCTAGTGCTGGGCCATATCCAACCGTAAGACGAATATTCTGTTCCTTTGCATGATCCTTTAATGCCTTTAATTCCTCATTGCTATATTCCGGAAGCGGACCAGCAGCAATTTCAAGAATGTCATATCCAAGTTTTGCCACCTTGTCAATATAATAGTGGTAATTGCCATTCCATTCATGTTCCCAATATGCATAATAAATTCCGTGTTGCATAATTTATCTCTCCTTTGTTATTTAGACGCTGCCTTTTTTGCACGTTTCTTCGAAATTGTAATATTGAATACCAGCACCGCAAGCAATGCCACACCCCAGATCATGTCTCTGTAGTAATTACTGATGGATGGGAACTGATTCAAATACGATGATAATGTCTGTAAAATAATCACAGCAAAGGCAATACCCGGAATATTACCAAATCCTCCATCCGGATTAATTCCACCTAAGACAGCAACCAAAATCGTCTGCATTGTGTAACTCGTTCCAAAATCAGCTTTCGCGGAATTCAATCTGGATAAGCTTACCAGTCCTGCAATAGCGGACAGGATTCCGGAAATCATGTAACAGCAAAGTGTGGTC
>ENA-OQNM01000174-OQNM01000174.1-human-gut-metagenome-genome-assembly--contig:-NODE-174-length-23808-cov-4.542207_pt1 | contig 23808 bp, 17 predicted proteins | sample MGYA00242632_ERZ504886 | MGnify/ENA primary metagenome ERZ504886 (study PRJEB26092, sample SAMD00036424) | human gut metagenome | host: Homo sapiens | study: EMG produced TPA metagenomics assembly of... | reverse complement strand
GAGCCTAGAACTAGCAATAGATTCAGTTCGGTTCGGAACGGTCAACGTACCGTTCCTGACGAAGTCGGGCTTAGTGGTATGCAGCCTCGGCCCCGGTAGGGGCGCACATCGTGCGCCCGCGGCCTTAACATGACAGTCACACCAAGCAAACACAGGGCGGCCATGCCCCGGAACATCCGGTTTCCCGGCTGCCAGAGGGCTGGCCGCCCCATGTTTATGCCCGCAGATGCAGGCCAAATATTACGTCAGATGCCCGGAATTCGATTACTTCTTCATCCAGCTCATCATGCCGCGCAGTTCCTTGCCGACCTTTTCGATCAGGTGCTCGGACTGCATACGGCGCTGTGCCAGGAAGTGGACCTTGCGGCCGCCCTTCGGGCTCATCTCGGTCAGGAACTCGGAAGCGAAGGTGCCGTCCTGGATCTCGGTCAGGACCTTCTTCATCTCCTTGCGGGTCTCCGCGGTGATGAGGCGCTTGCCGGTGCGGTAGTCGCCGTACTCAGCGGTGTTGGAGATGGAGTAGCGCATCTTGTCAAAGCCGCCCTCGTTGATCAGGTCAACGATCAGCTTCATCTCGTGGCAGGTCTCGAAGTAAGCCATTTCCGGTGCGTAGCCAGCTTCCACCAGGGTGTCAAAGCCAGCATGGATCAGCTCGCAAACGCCGCCGCAGAGCACAGCCTGCTCGCCGAACAGGTCGGTCTCGGTCTCCTCCTTGAAGGTGGTCTCCAGGATGCCTGCACGGCCGGCACCGATGCCGGAAGCGTATGCCAGGGCGATCTCCTTTGCCTTGCCGGTGTAATCCTGCTCTACGCAGATCAGGGACGGGCAGCCTTCGCCTTCAGTGTACAGGCGGCGGACAATGTGGCCGGGGCCCTTGGGAGCGATCATGATAACGTCAACATTTTTCGGGGCAACAATGGTCTTGAAATGGATGTTGAAGCCGTGTGCAAAAGCCAGTGCCTTGCCCTCGGTCATGTAGGGGGCAACCTGGCTGTTGTAGATGTCAGCGCACAGTTCATCGGGAACCAGCATCATAACAACATCGCCGGCCTTGGCAGCCTCTTCAACTTCCATCACCTTAAAGTTTTCATGGGTTGCAGCAAACTCGGATGCCTTTTCCCAGTGGGCAGAGCCCTTGCGCAGGCCGACAACAACGTTCACGCCGCTTTCAGCCAGGTTTTCGGAATGGGCATGGCCCTGGGAGCCAAAGCCGATAACAGCAACGGTCTTGCCGTCAAGCACGCCGAGGTTGCAGTCGGAATCATAATACTTTTTGATTGCCATGATAATTTCTCCTTTGTTTTGTTTGTATGGTTTGTAAAAATAAAAACGTATCTATCTTCAACCCGCCGCCGGGGATTCCTGAAAGGGCTGCGGGCCAAATGCAAGTTCGTTGAACCGCAAAAGCTGCTTTATTCTTCGTCCTGCGGGCAGTGGGTGCCGGGCAGCGGCAGCTGAGCGGCGCGTACTTCCTGCGGGGGCTTTTGCATGTGGGGATGCTTGCCGCCGCGCTCCAGCGCGGTAATGCCGGTGCGGCACAGTTCCAGGATATCGTATCCGCTGAACATTTTCAGGAAGGCGTTGATCTTTTCCGGGCGGCCGGTCAGTTCAAACACCATAGAGTCCGGCGAAAGATCAATGATCTTGGATTTATAGATCGTAGCGATTTCCCGCATTTCGGCACGCTCGGCGGTATTGCAGGCCACTTTCAGCAGCAGCAGTTCCCGCTGCAGGCTCTTATCCGGGGTCAGTTCAAATACCTGACGGGTCACTTCCAGCCGCTCGGTCTGTAAAATCAGCTGGCTGATGGCGGCATCGTCGCCATGCAGGGTAACGGTAATACGGCTGACCGCCGGGTCGTTGGTGGCGGAAACCGTCAGGCTGTCAATGTTGAAGCCGCGGCGGCAGAACAGGCTGGACACGCGCGCCAAAACACCGTTATGGTTATCCACCAGCAGACTGATGACCCGCCGGGGTGCCGCTGTTGCGGCAACTTTGTTCGGATTTTGATTTTGCTGCATTGCGTGCTTCCTCCTTACTCCATGATGATATCGTTGATATCGCCGCCGCCGGGGATCATCGGCAGAACCTTTTCATCCTTGCCGATGCGGCAGTCGATCCAGGAAGGACCTTTCTGCTTCATGGCGTCGGCGAACGCTGCCTTGAACTCGGCAATATTGGTAGCACGATACCCCTTTGCGCCAAACGCTTCAGCCAGCTTTACAAAGTCGGTGCGGCGCTGGGGATCGGTGTTGGAATAGCGCTTGCCGTAAAAGCTGGTCTGCCACTGGCGCACCATGCCAAGCACCTGGTTATCAAAAATAACGGTGATGATGGGCAGTTCATAGCTGACGGCGGTGCAGCCTTCGTTCAGGTTCATGTGGAAGGAACCGTCGCCGGTCAGCATGATCACGCGGTGGTCATTGCCCAGGGCAACCTGTGCGCCAATGGCCGCGCCGTAGCCAAAGCCCATGGTGCCCAGGCCGCCGCTGGTCAAAAAGCCGCGGCTCTTGGTGTGGTGCAGGTACTGGGCAGCCCACATCTGGTGCTGGCCGACATCCGTTACATACACGGCCTCGGGGCCGGCCTGCTCACAGATCTCGTTGATGATCTGGTGGGGTTTCAGCTCGGTGAAGCTGTCCTTCGGGTGGTAGTCATTGCGCTGCCATTCACGGATCTGCTCCATCCAGATCTTATGTTCGGTCTTTTCGACATACGGCAGGATGGCTTGCAGGATATAGGAAGCATCGCCTGCCAGTGCCAGATCCACATCCACATTCTTGCCCAGTTCACTGGGGTCAATATCGATCTGGATGATTTTTGCCTTGCTGGCAAACTTATTCGGGTTCAGCGCCACACGGTCCGAGAAGCGGGCACCGACGGCAATGACCAGATCAGCTTCCGAAATAGCCTTGTTGGCGGCATAGCAGCCGTGCATTCCCAGCATACCCAGGTTGTGCGGCTCGCCATAGCCCAGCACGCCGGCGGCCATCAGGGTGTGGGTGGCGGGCATACCGGTCTTTTCCAGCAGGTCACGCAGAGGCTGGCAGCCTGCCGCGCTGCGCACGCCGCCGCCAAAGTAGACGATCGGGCGTTCCGATTCATTGATGAGCCGTGCGGCTTCCTTGACCTCTTCCTCATTATAGCGGGTCACGGTTCGGATCAGCTCCGGCTCTTTGTGGGTGAACTCGCAGGAGTTCGCGGTGACATCCTTGGGAATATCCACCAGCACGGGGCCCTTACGGCCGGACTGTGCAATGCGGAAGGCTGCCCGCATGGTGTCGGCCAGGTCTTCGACCTTGCGCACGGTGAAGTTGTGCTTGGTGATGGGCATCGTGATGCCCTCAATGTAAGCTTCCTGGAAGCTGTCCCGGCCCAGCAGGCTGGTAGCAACGTTTCCGGTAAAGGCAACCATCGGCACGCTGTCCATATAAGCGGTGGCGATGCCGGTGACCAGGTTGGTGGCGCCCGGACCGCTGGTGGCCAGCACCACACCGGTGCGGCCCGTTGCGCGGGCGTAACCGTCTGCCGCATGGGAAGCGCCCTGCTCGTGGGCGGTCAGGATATGGCGGATGCGGTCAGAGTTTTTATATAGTTCGTCGTACAGGTTCAGAACTGCGCCGCCGGGATAGCCAAAAATTGTATCGACCCCCTGCTCCGCGAGCACTTCGACAAAAATCTGCGAACCATTCAGAATCATTGAAAAAACTCCTTTCCGTTTCTTAAGCAGCAGCCTCTATCCAACGCGTTTGAGTAACAAAAAAGCCCCTGCCGCTTGTAGCACGGAATGCCAAACGGCTTCCGTTTTCACAAGAGACAAAGGCGTAAAGCTCTCTGCGGTACCACTCTTATTGGTATAGTACTATACCCACTCAACAGGCTTCCAACAAAGCCCTGTGCTGTAACGGGCACCCCCGGAACCGCCTATTCACATTGCTTTCGGCAGAACTGCTCGGGAACCAGTTCGCGGCGTACCTGCCCGCTGCCTTGCACCAACCGGCAGCTCTCTGGGGGCGGCAAAAGCCGTTACTAACTTTCCTTCGACACATTTGATTTAGCTATGTGGTTGATTGTACCGCAATTTTTTGCCTTTGTCAACACAAAAACAACAAATTACACAAATAGAGAATTTAGCAGGCTAAAGTCCTGCGTTCTTTCGTAAGGCAATACCGCATAATTCTAAGTGCCGATACGGCGAGCGAGGTGCGGCAGCTGCTAAGCCAAAAGCACAGATAATACTTTGTGTATTATCGAGTATTTTGGCAACGCAGATGCCGTGCCGCAGCCGCCGGAGCGGTGCTTAAGCCGTAAGGCGGGAATTGTGCGGTATTGCCGTAAATACAAGGTCATTTTGTCACTTGCACCACAGCGGCAAAAAAGCTATACTGAGTAAACAGAGCAAGCATTTTTTGCACTTCTGGAGGAATTGGGAATGATGAAGTTGAATACCATGCGCACCCGGCTGGACGGCCTTGTGATTTTCCGCGGTATTTTGCAGGCCAACATTGTGCCTGCGTTCCGCGCCATGCTGGCCGCTGCGGGGAGCGAGGATTTTGTAAGCGCTGCAGCTGATTTTGAAAACCAGCTGTTTGAACGCGGCGGCAGCTGGACCCGCGTGCTGCTGGACGCCGTTTTGCAGGATGAGAACATCTGCATCCGCAAAGCTGCCAGCGGCGGCGCCGGGCAGGCCGCTGCCCGCTGCATGGACAGCGAGCTGGAATTTTTGCAGCAACTCAGCCGCGTTACGCTGGTTGATTTGACCGGCGGCGAGGAATCCCTTGCCTTTCTGCCCCGCTGGGAAACCGAGGAAGTGGATTTTGCCGCCGCTTACGCTGAGCGCCTGGCTGAAGTTGGTCAAAAGGGCTACGGCATGTTTGCCCGCCACCACATGTTCACCATTGAGGATGGCAGCCTGATCCCGGTGCGCTTCCCGGATCCGCAGCGCTTAAGCGAGCTGCCCGGTTACGAGCACGAGCGCGAAAAGGTAATTGCCAACACCAAGGCTTTGCTGTCCGGCAAGCCTGCCGTGAACGTTTTGCTGTACGGCGATGCGGGCACCGGCAAATCCAGCAGCGTGAAAGCCATTGCCAATGAATTTGCGGCGGATGGTCTGCGCCTTGTGGAAGTGAAAAAGAACCAGCTGTATCAGATTCCGGCCCTGCTGGATAGCCTGGCCCAGAACCCACTCAAGTTCATTTTGTTCATTGACGACCTGAGCTTTTCTGCCAACGACGACAACTTTGCCGCGCTGAAAGCCATTTTGGAAGGTAGCGTGGGCGGCCGCAGCCAGAATGTTGTGGTGTACGCCACCTCCAACCGCCGCCATCTCATCAAAGAAACCTTGAGCGACCGTTCCGGTGATGACATCCACGAGGCAGATACCCGCCAGGAATTGATGAGCCTTTCGGCCCGGTTCGGCCTGACGGTCACCTTCCAGCGGCCGGATAAAGTTCGGTTTGAAGAAATTCTGCTGGATCTTGCCAAGCAGTACGGCGTGCAGATGCCGTCTGATCAGCTGTTCATCAAGGGCGAAGCCTTCGCCATCCGTGCCGGCGGCCGCAGCCCCCGTGTTGCCCGCCAGTTCATCGAGCTGCTTTCGGCAGGAGTGAGACTGTAAGGGAGTTAGGAAGTAAGAGTTAGAAGTTAGGAGTTTTTGGGATGCCTGCGGCATGATTTTGATATCAGGCCGTGGGCATTTTGTTATACATTCTTTAATTTTAGCTATGCTTTCGTCTTAAGCTGCGTGCCTTCCCCTATTTCTTAACTCCTAACTCAAAATTACGCTCTCTCGCTTACCAGCTTAAAGCCTTCTTCGGTCAGTTTGGCTTTAATTTGTTCGATTTGGGTGTGGTCGCGGGTTTCAAGGCCGAGCTTGAGGAAGCAGCTGGTCACGGTCATGTTGGGGTCGGCCAGGTCGTACTGCACGCTGACCACGTTGGCCCCCATGCCGGAGATGATCTCGCTCACGCGGGTCAGTTGGCCGGGCTTATCCTCCAGGGCAATCATCAGATTGGTCTTGCGGCCGCTCATGATCATGCCGCGGGTGATCACGCGGGAAAGGATGTTTACATCGATATTGCCGCCGGAGATCAGGCAGACGGTCTTTTTGCCCTCGATGGGCAGCTTGCCGAACAGCGCGGCGGCAACCGGCGTGGCACCGGCACCTTCGGCCACCAGCTTCTGGTTTTCCATCAGGGCCAGGATGGCGGCAGCAATCTCATCCTCGCTGACCGTCACGATGCCGTCCACATACTGTTCGATCATCTTAAAGGTGGTTTCGCCGGGGGTCTTTACCGCAATGCCGTCCGCAAAGGTATCCACATGGTCCAGCGTTTCATACGTATGGTCGCGGTACGCATTGTACATGCTGGCGGCACCGGCAGCCTGAACGCCGTAAATCTTGACATCGGGGCGCAGGCTCTTGATGGCAAAGGCCACACCGGCCAGCAGGCCGCCGCCGCCCACGGGCACCACAACAGCTTCCACATCGGGCAGCTGATCCAGAATTTCCAGGCCAATGGTACCCTGACCGGCAATGACCAGCTCATCATCATAGGGGTGGATGAAGGTCATGCCTGTTTCTTTCTGCAGTTCCACAGCGCGGTCATGGGCGTCATCGTAAGTGCCCTTGACCAGCTCCACCTGGGCGCCAGGCGTTTGGTGCTTTCCACCTTCATCAGCGGCGCGCCGTCCGGCATGCAGACAACGCTCTTGATGCCCATGCTGGTGGCGGCCAGTGCCACGCCCTGTGCATGGTTGCCCGCCGAGCAGGCGATCACGCCTTTGGTCGCGCTCCTCTGCGGTCAGCTGGCTGATTTTGTAATAAGCGCCACGCACCTTAAAGCTGCCGGTCACCTGCAGGTTCTCGGTTTTCAAGTACAGGTCACTCGCGCTGTTCAGCCGCGATGCCGCAATCAGATCCGTGCGGCGTGCAACGTCACGCAGAACAAACGCGGCATGGTAGATCTTATCCAGTGTAAGCATTGATGTTCCCTCTCTTTTTGCTGCCCTGCATATTAAATGACAATGCAAGCGGCGGTCCCCGCATATGCCGCGGAGCCGCCGTGTTTTCTGCTTCGCCTTTGAAGTCTGTGCATCATTATAGTTGAGTATGTTTAATTTGTAAAGTGAATCATTTTCATGTGTATGGCTATCACGGACAGTTTTCGTAAAGAGAGAGTTAGAAATAGAGTTAGGAGTTTTAGTAGGTGGAAGCCCGGTACGCTGCACCGGGCAAAAAAGATATTAGGCCGTTGGCCATCTGTAAGTAAGCATTATAAAATTAAAGCATTCAGAGATTAAGTTACAAGGTCGGTCGAAATATACGGATTGTATATTTTAATATATATTATCCATTCGCAAATTTCACGAAACTCTTGCCATGCTCTCTACTCATTTTTTGAGCCGCGCCACGCGCGGCGGTCCACCTTCATTATTCATTCATTATTCATTATTCATTATTCTCTATTCTTTATTTATTCCTTCAACTCGTCCCTCCTAACTCCTAATTCCTAACTGCTTTCGTTTTTCTGCTGTCAAACCTGCCAAAACATGCACCGTATTCTTGTGCTTGTATACACTTTTTTCGGCCTGCAGAATCGGCTATAATGTATGTATACAAGGTCAGCGAAACGGTTGGCACCCCGCCAGTCCGCTGCCGCTGCAAGCAAAACAGGAGGATTCCGCCCCATGGATATTCGTTATTCCTGCAATCAGCGTGACTTCAAGCGCTATACCACCGAGGAAGTCCGCAATGAGTTCCTGATTACCGATCTGTACAAAGCAGATGAGATGGTTGCCGTTTACAGCCATGTTGACCGCATGGTCACGTTGGGCTGCATGCCGGTCAACGAGGTCGTGTCCATTGATAAGGGCATTGACATTTGGGCAAACTTTGGCACCCACTATTTCCTGGAGCGCCGCGAAATCGGCATTTTCAACATTGGTGATGGCGCCGGTACCATTACCGCAGACGGCGTGGCCTATCACCTGGGCTATAAGGACTGCCTGTACATCACCCAGGGCACCAAGGAAGTTACCTTTGCCAGCGATGATGCCGCCAAGCCCGCCAAGTTCTATATGGTCAGTGCTCCGGCCCACTGCCGTTACGAAACCAAGCTGATCACCCTGGCTGACGCTGCCAAGCGCCCGCTGGGCACCCTGGAAACCTGCAACAAGCGCACCATCAACCAGTTTATCCACCCCAGCGTGCTGAAAACCTGCCAGCTTTCCATGGGCATGACCGCTCTGGAGCCGGGCAGCAACTGGAACACCATGCCCAGCCACACCCACGAGCGCCGCATGGAGATCTACACCTACTTCGAGATTCCCGAAGGCCAGGCCGTATTCCACATGTGCGGCGAGCCGACCGAAACCCGCCATGTTGTGATGCACAACTATGATGCTGTTATCAGCCCGTCCTGGAGCATCCACAGCGGCGTTGGCACCTCCAACTACACCTTCATCTGGGCCATGGGTGGTGAAAACATGGAATTCGATGACATGGATAACATTGCTACGACTGATCTTCGGTAAAACCTTTTTATAAAGAAAAAAGAATAAAGAATAATTAAAAATGATGGTGGACCGCGCGCATAGCGCGGCTCAGAAAATCAGGTTCGTTTTTATGGAAAATAATGTACTACTGGAAAAGTCGCTGGCTTTTGCTGCGCGCATCGTAAAAGTTTACCGCTATTTAAGTGAGCAGCAGCACGAAACCGTTCTTTCCCAACAATTACTGCGCAGTGGAACTTCAATCGGTGCCAATGCTAACGAAGCTGTCTATGCAGTAAGTAAAGCGGATTTTATTTCTAAGCTCCATATTTCCTTAAAAGAAACCGCTGAAACGGAGTATTGGCTGCGTTTGCTGACTCTTTCACAGTACTTAACAGCTGCCGAAAGCCAATCATTGCTTACTGACTGCCTTGAACTCAAGCGCATTTTAATTGCCATTCTAAAAACTTCAAAGTCCACTTCTGAACCGCCTGCAACCTAATATTTAATCCGTGCCGAAGGCACACCTTCATTATTCTTTATTATTTATTCTTTCTTCATTTCCAATCCCGTTCCCCTGCCGCTCTATGCGCGGCTTTTGAATTACATAACATCACTTTCAGGAGGTAAGAAATATGTCTGTCTGCACCCCGAAATCATTTGATCTGACCGGCAAGGTTGCCCTGATCACCGGCGCTTCTTACGGCATCGGTTTTGCTATCGCCACCGCTATGGCAAACTGCGGCGCTACCATCGTTTTCAATGATATCAAGCAGGAACTGGTTGATAAAGGTCTGGCCGCTTACAAAGAGGCTGGCATCACTGCCCATGGCTATGTCTGCGATGTTACCAACGAGGACGCCGTCAACGCCATGGTCAAGCAAATCACCGAGGAAGTCGGCCACATCAACATTCTGGTCAACAACGCCGGTATCATCAAGCGCATCCCCATGTGCGAAATGACCGCTGCACAGTTCCGTCAGGTCATCGATGTTGACCTGAACGCTCCCTTTATCGTTGCCAAGGCCATCATCCCCGACATGATCGAGCAGGGCGGCGGCAAGATCATCAACATCTGCTCCATGATGAGCGAGCTGGGCCGTGAGACCGTCTCCGCCTACGCTGCAGCCAAGGGCGGCCTGAAGATGCTGACCAAAAACATTGCTTCCGAGTACGGCCAGTACAACATTCAGTGCAACGGCATTGGCCCCGGCTACATCGCCACCCCGCAGACCGCGCCCCTGCGTGAGATCCAGCCGGACGGCAGCCGCCATCCGTTTGACCAGTTCATCGTTGCCAAAACTCCCGCTGCACGCTGGGGCAACGCCGAGGACCTGGGCGGCCCCGCTGTCTTCCTGGCATCTGAAGCTTCCGATTTCGTCAACGGCCTGATTCTGTACGTTGACGGCGGCATCCTGGCCTACATCGGCAAGCAGCCGGGCTGATTGGGTGTCGGTTTGTCTCCCATAAAGGTCTAACCTGATCATAAAGATTTTCCCCCGTTTTGCAGCAGGCGTAAATGCCGCTGCGGAACGGGGGATTTGTTTTTTATGTTGATGTATGGGCATTATTTAATAGGCCAGCAGTTGGACTATTTGAGTTACGGAATATTTCGCAGCTCGTCCGCGGGCGCACAATGTGCGCCTCTACTAGTGTGGTAATTCTAAAGCTTTACTTTTTATGATTTGGATACTTTCTCCATTTGGCTTTGTTACGAAGCGGCTCTAATTTTTTAGGGCAACACCGCATAATTCTATTACGCATTTTCAAATATACGCTTACGGCGGTGAGGTAAGGTTTTCGCCTCCTGCCACACCCTACCTCCAATTCCTAATTTCTCATTCCTAATTAAAATAGTTCCTCCCTCCTACCTCCCAACTTTTTCTCTTCGCCCCGATTTTGCCCTCTTTTTTGCCCTTTTGCACAAGAAAAAGATTCTCATTCTATGGAAAAAGCCCTGCTGTCTTTCAGGCAGCAGGGCAATTTTTACAATGTTTTATTTTCTGATTTGTGCAGAATTACAGGTGGAAGTAACGCTGTGCGTTGTAGTAGCTGATGCCTTCCACGATCTTCTTCAGGGTCTTCTCATCGCTGGGGTACTGGCCATTCTCGACCCAGTTGCCGATGAGGTTGCACATCAGGCGGCGGAACAGTTCGTGGCGGGTGTAGCTCAGGAAGCTGCGGCTGTCGGTCAGCATGCCGATAAAGTTGCCCAGCAGCCCCAGGCGAGCCAGGGTCTTCATCTGCTGGTACATTCCGTCGTCGGTATCGCAGAACCACCAGGCAGAGCCCAGCTGGATCTTGCCGGGAACTTCGTCATCCTGGAATGCACCCAGGATGGTGCCCAGCATGTCAAAGTCGGCGGGGTTCAGGCTGTACAGGATCACCTTCGGGCATTCGCCGGTCTCGGTCAGCTTGCTCAGCAGGCTGCTGATGGCGGCGCTGCCATCGGTCACAGCGATCATATCAAAGCCAGTATCGGGGCCCAGCTTCTTGTACATCTTCTGGTTGACATTGCGCAGGCAGCTGTAATGGATCTGCATGGCAACGTTATACTTTTTGTACAGGCGGCCCAGGCTGATCAGCAGGTAGGTGGTGTATGCGTCGCCCTCTTCCTGGGTCAGCGGCTCACCGGCCATAGCCTTTTTGAAAGCTGCGGTTGCCTTTTCGGCGTTGGTCTCCACGTAAGGAACATAATCCAGCCCGTGGTCAGAAGCGCGGCAGCCCATCTCGACAAAGAACTGCAGGCGCTCTTCCAGAGCATTGACCACACAGTTGGCGCAGGCGAACTTGCGGCCAACAACTTCTTCCAGCTTATGGATGTAATCCGCAAAGCCGTCCTTGCGGATGTTCAGGACCTTGTCCGGGCGGAAGGAAGGTGCAACAACAACCTTGATGGTGGGGTCTTCCTTGATTTTCTTGTGCCATTCCAGGCTGTCGATGGGGTCATCGGTGGTGCCGACCATGGCAACGTTGCTCTGCTCGATCAGGCCGCGCACGGTCATCTTGGGATCATGCTGCAGCTTATCGTTGCACAGGTTCCAGACTTCCTCAGCGGTATCGCCGTTCAGAACGCCGTTGTAGCCAAAGTACTTTTTCAGTTCCAGGTGGCACCAGGTGTACATCGGGTTGCCAATGGCCATTTCCAGTGCTTCTGCAAACTTCTGGAAGCGCTCGCGGTCCGGCTTGTCACCGGTGATGTACTCTTCGGGCACACCGTTGGAACGCATCACGCGCCACTTATAATGGTCGCCGAAGTAGTAGTCAGAGCCATCGGCCAGAACCTGATGGCCGCCCAGCCATACCTGAGCGATATTTTCAAAGCGGCGGTCCTCGTAGATCTCCTGCGGGGGAATGTGGCAGTGATAGTCTACGATAGGCAGCGTTTCTGCATAATCATGATACAGGTGCTGCGCGGTGGGGGTTTCCAGCAGGAAATCCTTGTCCATAAATGCTTTCATAATTGCAAGCTCCTTCGTTGTGTGCTGCGGGTCAACAGAACGAATCATGCTGCCCCCAAACAGCAGAATAAAACATAAGCTGATATTATTATACATACTTGCAGCGGTTTGAACAAGTTGCAAATCTTGCCCTTTTGATGTAAAAAGCACTAAAAATATTGCATCCCGCTTGTGCAAAACAGGGAAAGGGAAAAAAGTCAAAGAAGGAGCGCAAAATATGTACGTTTCTTCACGAAAGAATCTTGACGTTGCAAGCAAAAAAAAATACAATGAAGCTAAACAAGGCGCTTACGCAGCGCAGGGCGTTTTTGTCTGGCCCTGCACACCGCCGCCGTAATTGCACACATTGCAAAGGAGAATTTCCAATGGAAACTTTGAATTATCAGGTTCTTGAAAAATCCGGTTATGATGGCTATATTCTGAAAAATGCCCCCGAAAAGGTTTTGCAGTTTGGTGAGGGCAACTTCCTGCGTGCCTTTGTTGACTACTGGTTTGACCTTGCCAACGAAAAAGCTGACTGGAACGGCAAGTGCGTTCTGGTTCAGCCCATCGCCCCCGGCCTGGCCAAGATGATCAACGAACAGGAGGGCCTGTACACCCTGTACCTGCGCGGCAGCGAAAACGGCCAGAAGGTCGATGACAAGCGCGTGATCTCCAGTGTATCCCGCTGCCTGAACCCGTATGAAAAAGCTGATTACGAAAAGATGATGGACGTTGCCGCCAGCGACGACCTGGAAATCATCGTTTCCAACACCACCGAGGCCGGTATCGTTTATGATCCCGCCTGCCAGCAGAACGACTGCCCGCCGTCCAGCTTCCCCGCAAAGCTGACCCAGGTGCTGTACCACCGCTACAAGGCCGGCAAGAAGGGCATCATCATGCTGGCCTGCGAGCTGATTGACAACAACGGCAAGGAGCTGCTGAAGTGCGTCAACCAGTACATTGACCAGTGGGGCCTGGAAGACGGCTTCAAGAAATATGTCAACGAGGACTGTACCTTCTGCGGCTCTCTGGTTGACCGCATTGTTCCGGGTCGCATCCGCGACCCGAAGGAAGTTGCCGAGCTTGAAGAGAAGCACGGTTACGCTGACCCCCTGCTGGACGTTGGCGAGGTTTTCGGCGTGTGGGTCATTGAGGGCGACACCAAGCTGAACGATATCCTGCCGTTCCGCAAGGCTGGTCTGGAAGACCACGTCTTTGTTACCCCCGATATGAGCCCGTATAAGAAGCGCAAGGTCCGCATCCTGAACGGCGCACACACCGGTTTTGTTCTGGGTGCTTACCTGGCAGGCTTCGACATTGTGCGTGACTGCATGCACGACGAAACCATCCTGGGCTACATGAACAAGATGCTGCTGCAGGAAGTTGTTCCCATTCTTCCGCTGGACCAGGACGACTGCAAGAAATTTGCTGCCGCTGTGGAAGACCGCTTCAACAACCCGTTCGTCAACCATGAGCTGATGAGCATCTCCCTGAACTCCACCTCCAAGTGGCGTGCCCGCAACATGCCGTCCTTCCTGGAATATATCGAGAAGAACGGCAAACTGCCCACCTGCCTGACCATGAGCTTTGCCGCTTACATCGCATTCTATTCCAACAACATCCAGGAACTGAACGATAAGGGCCTGGTCTGCAAGCGCGCCAAGGGCAACGAGTACACCATTTCCGATGACCGCTATGTGCTGGAATTCTACAATGCCCACAAGGATGACGACATTCCGACCCTGGTTCATGCTGTTATGACCAACGAGCAGATGTGGGGCCAGGATCTGACCAAGGTCGCCGGTTTTGAGGAAGCCACCGTCAAGAACCTGACCCTGATCCGTGAGCAGGGCGCAATGGCCGCTTATAAGAGCTGCCTGTAATTTGAGCTAGGAGGTAGGAGTGAGGAGTTAGGGAGCAGCGCAGAGCCTTTGGTTATCTGCAAAAAGCCCTGAAAGCAGGGCTAACAATTCCCAACTTCTACTTCCTGACTCCTACCTGTTTTTATCGTAGTAAGGAGATTCTGTATGCCTCTTGCAATCAAGATCAACCCCAAGGATAATGTTGTGGTTGCCCTGCATCCCATTGCCAAAGGCACCGCTGTGCCGGTGGACGGTGCATCTGTGACCGCTGTTGAAGATATCCCCCAGGGCCACAAGATGGCCATTGCCCCCATCCACGCGGGCGAAAACGTCATCAAGTACGGGTTCCCCATCGGCCATGCCACCGCTGATGCCGTGCCCGGCACCTGGATGCACACCCACAATGTAAAAACCAACCTGTCCGGCGAGATCGAGTACAGCTACCACCCCAATGTGCACCCGCTGGCCCCCGTTGCTCCCGAAACCTTTATGGGCTACCGCCGCAAGGATGGCCGTGCAGCCACCCGCAACGAGATTTGGATCATCCCCACCGTTGGCTGCGTGAACGACTGCGCCAAAGCCCTTGTGCGGGACAATCAGGATCTTGTGACCGACAGCATTGACGGGCTGTACACCTTCACCCATCCGTTCGGCTGCTCCCAGACCGGCCATGACCACGCCCAGACCCGCAAACTGCTGGCTGCGCTGGCCCGCCATCCCAACGCCGGTGCCGTGCTGGTGCTCTCCCTTGGCTGCGAGAACCTGACCCATGAGCAGTTCCTGGCCGAATTGGGCGAATACGACCATGACCGCATCAAGTTCCTGACCTGCCAGGATGTGGACGATGAGCTGGTTGCGGGTCGTGAGATCCTGAAGGAACTGGCCGCTTATGCTGCCCAGTTCCAGCGCGAGCCGATTTCCTCCAGCGAGCTGGTGGTCGGCATGAAGTGCGGCGGTTCGGACGGTTTGTCCGGCATTACCGCCAACCCCACCATCGGCCGCTTCAGCGATATGCTGTGCGCCCGCGGCGGTTCCACCGTGCTGACCGAAGTGCCGGAAATGTTCGGTGCCGAGGGCTTTTTGATGGATCGCTGCCAGAACGAAAAAGTGTTTGAGAAGGCCGTGCATATGATCAACGGCTTCAAGGAATACTTCATCAGCCACAACGAAGTTGTGTACGACAACCCCAGCCCCGGCAACAAGCAGGGCGGCATCACCACGCTGGAGGATAAATCCTGCGGCTGTGTGCAGAAGGGCGGCAGCGCCCCCATCATGGACGTTATCGGCTATGGCGATGCTGTGACCACCAAGGGCCTGAACATGCTGTACGGCCCCGGCAACGATCTTGTTTCCGCCACCGCCCTGACCGCCGCCGGCGCCCACATGATCTTGTTCAGCACGGGCCGCGGCACTCCGTTCGGCGCCCCCGCTCCCACCCTCGAAAATTGCTACCAACAGCCAGCTGGCTGCCAAAAAATCCACCTGGATCGATTTTAACGCCGGTGTTGTTGCTGACGGCGAAAAGACGCTGGATGAAGCCGGTGCTGACCTGTACCAGCTGGTGCTGGACGTTGCTTCCGGCAAGCAGACCTGCGCCGAGAAGAAGGGCTTCCGCGAAATTTCCATCTTCAAGGATGGCGTTGTGCTGTAATTTTTGCACTGATGCTCTGGCTCCCGCCGCATTTTTTACCCAAAAGGGTAGAGCCGGGAACATTTTGAGAGTATAATAGGATTAAGAAGTGCCCGCCGGGAACTGTGTCTGCCTGCGGTGCACAAAATGGAACGGCTTCGGGCGTTCCGGGTGCTCTGGGATCAAGGCGCTGTGCGCTGCTCCAAGAATCCCGGTGCGGTCGGGCCGTTTTTGTAACTGAAGAAAGGGGACTGTAACAATGTCCAAGCTGACTGCCGGTACTTACGAAAAGTACAATGCCAAATATTCCACCCTTACCCTGACCGATGGGGAGTACGCCCTGACCGTTACACCGGAAAAGGGCGGCATGGCAACCTCCTTCACCAAAAGCGGTGAGGAATACCTCTGGCTGCGCGATAAGAACTATGAATCCTCGGACCGCCCCCGCTGCGGCGTGCCCATCCTGTTCCCCAGCTGCGGCAAGCCGGACGGCGGTGTGCACCACTTTAACGGCTCCGATTATCCCATTGAGGTCCACGGCTTTGCCGATTTGCTGCCCTGGCAGGTCAAGACCGCTGCGGATGATGAGATCGTGCTGACCCTGACCCCCAACGGCCTGACCAAGTTTGTTTACCCCTTTGATTTTCTGCTGGAAATGCGCTATACCCTGTCCGGTGCCAAGGCCGGGTTGGAACTGACCGTGCACAACACCAGCGACAAAGCCCTGCCGTTCAGCATCGGCTTCCACCCGTATTTCGCAGCTTCCAAGCTGGAGAACGTCCACTTTGACATCAACGCCGCCACCTGCTCCGAGAACGCCAAGGGCGAGCAGCCCGCCGCACCGGAAACCATCACCTTGACCCGCAAGGAAGGCTCCGCAGATTCCATCCGCCTGATGACCGGCGTAAAGAGCCCGATGCGCCTGACCGATTCCGGCAGCGGCCACACGGTGGAAGTTGCCTTTGATGAAAGCGTGTTCACCAACGGCGTGCTGTGGCAGCAGGATGCCGAGACGTTCGTCTGCATGGAGCCCTGGAACGGCTGGGCCAACAGCGTGAACGAAGCCGACCGCCACATTGAGCTGGCCCCCGGCGCAAGCAAGACCTTTGCCTGGAGCATTACCATCGGCTGAGCTTAACCGCCTGCCCTGCATCTGCTGAACATTTTTAACCAACTGCCCTCTGCTGTGTGGAAAACTGCAGGGGGCAGTTTGCTTTGCCCGGCTGCCAAAGGCAACACCGCACAATTCCCGCCTTGCGGCTTAAGCACCGCTCCGGCAGCTGCGGCACGGCATCTGCGTTGCCAAAATGCTCGATAAGACATCCAGTATTATCTGCGCTTTTGGCTTGGCATCTGCCGCACCTCGCTCGCCGTATCGGCACTTAGAATTATGCGGTATTGCCCAAAATTTCCTGTCCAAAATTACACAATCTGCCTGCTTTACCGGATTGTATTTTGTTTGACAAAATGTTACCATATTCTTATAAATATAAAAGTTTTAACGCCAACATTCCGCTGCCCACCGGGCAGCTGCGATCATAGAGGAAACCGCCGATGGAACAAAACAAACAGCCGTCGGGCAGCCCCGCAAGCCGGAACAACAGCCCCGCCAGACCTACCGCAAACAGTCCCAGCCCAAGTCCCCGCAGGGCCGCCGCCCACAGCCCAAAAACGAAGCAGCAGCCCAACCTGCGTCTTGCACTGGCCGCGTGCGTGCTGGTTGCCGTTGTGGCGCTGGTAGTGATCGGGCTGGTCGCCTGCAACAGCGGGCAGAAAGCCCCCCTGACCATTGACCCCGGCACCAGTGCCGGAGCGTGGGCCAAGAACGATGCCGGGTACTACTTTAACAGTGACGGAGAGCCGATTCTGGCCGCCACCAAAAAAGGCATTGACGTGAGCAAGTATCAGGGTGAAGTGGACTGGGAGAAAGCCCAGGCTGCCGGGATCGATTTTGCCATGATCCGCTGCGGCTTTGGCAGTGAGTGGAACGGCACCGGCGATTACGCCCAGGACGATGAACAGTGGCGCCGCAACGCGGACGAATGCACCCGCCTTGGCATCCCCTTCGGCACCTATCTGTACTCTTACGCCACCACCGAGGAACAGGCCAAATCGGAAGCCGAACACGTTGCCCGCCTGCTGGGCCTTGTGGCACCCCCGCACGAGGGGCTGGACGATTACACCGCCACCCCCTACCAGCTCAGTTACCCGGTCTATTATGACCTGGAGGATAAATCCATCACCGGCCTGTACCCGGACGAGATGGCCCACCTGACCGAAGTATTTTTCGACCGCCTGAAAGAACTGGGCTACAAGGGCGAGGAAGGCATTTACGCCTCCATCAACTGGACCCGCGGCCGCCTGACGGACCCCGCGTTTGACCGCTGGCGCGATAATTTCTGGATCGCGCGGTTCAATTCCGCGTTGGGCTACACCGGGCCGTATTCCATCTGGCAGGCCACCTATACGGAGCCGGGCGAAAAGTACGGCGTGCAGAGCGACACGGTGGATGTTGACTTTGTGATGGAAGAGCTGACTTTTACCGGCATCAAAGCAACCAGCAAGGACATCCTGCCCTCGCTGACCAACGACACCTGCAAAAACGAGCTGTGGCTGCCCAAGGCGAAAGCCACCGCCACCCTGCTGACCGATGAGCCCAGCGAAAGCGAGGGCGGGCAGAAAATCTTCTGGTCCAGCGATAATGAAGACGTTGCCACCGTGAATAAGCACGGCGAGGTAAAAGCCAAGGCGGACGGCACCTGCACCATCACCGCCACCCTGGCGGATGGCCGCATGAGCGCCGATGTGACGGTGCGGGTGGGGGCATTCACCATTCCCGTTTACGTTACCGGTAATCTGCAGGGCTTGACCGAAGGCGAAGAGGTCGGCCTTGCGGACATTGCTGCCCTGAAAGCGGGCAGCGAGGACTCCATTCTGGTGGATGCAGGCGGCAGTTTGCAGGGCACCGCCCGCGCCAGCCTGACCGGCGGCATGGATATGACCAGCGCCTTTGCCGCAGCCGGGTATGATTTGCAGGCCTTTGATGCTTCCGATATGGCGTATGGCACTGACCGCCTTCTCAGCGATGTAATGACCGCCACTGGGCCTTCGATTGCTTCCAACCTGTACACGACAGAAAACGAAGCGTTGCTGGCCCGTTCCACCAGCTGGAGCCGCAACCGCATTTCCAACGGCATGAACACCATTGTGGAGGAAGCAGGCAAAAAGATCGGCTTCTTCTCGCTGGCCTCGATCGGCAATTCCGCCCAGACGAAAGAACTGACCGCTGCGGACCTGGCGCTGGCGGCTTCCGAACAGGTTGCTGCTTTGCAGGCCCAGGGGGCTGACGCCATCCTTTGCATTGCCGGGCCGGATACCGACATCAGCGGCATTTATGCCGACCTGGCAGACCTTGGCGTGACCGCCGTCTTGGATGCCGGCGCCACAGCCAACAGCACCGCAAAGGCAAACGGCATTGCCGTTGTTGCCGCCGGGTCCGGCTGGGACAGCGTGGGCTGCTTGAACCTGACCTTTGCGGCGGACGGCAGCATGACAGCCGAACCCACCAGCATGAGCGCCGCCGACCTGAAATCCGCCCGCGGCAGCTACACCACCGCCCAGCAGACTGCCTATGATTCCGCTTTTACCAGCCTGCAGAGCCTGGCAGACGGCGACGAGGATGTGCGCAGCCAGACGCTGTTCACCTTTGAAGCCAACGAAAGTGCGGATAAAACCATCAGCTTTGCCAACTATGCCGCCGCACTTTACCTGGCCTATGCCGACGGTGACCGCGCCAACTGCCCGCAGGATGCCGCCGACCTGACCGTAACCGCGCTGGCAGGCGGCATTACCGAGCTTGACTTTGGCGATGTTACCCGCGGGGCGCTGTGTGATGCCGTTCCCGCCGGGCAGCGGCTGGTGCTGGCGCGGACGACCTCCGCCGCCATCGGTGCCCTGATCGACACCGGTACCGTGACCCGCACCTATGAGGAAAGCCTGACTGCCTTTGAGCCGACGGACGGCGACGCCCTTGTGGTGACCGATACCGCCACGCTGGAAGCTCTGGAGCAGGCAGGCGGCAGTTATACGATTCTGCGTGATTATGGGGATGTCTTTTGGGATATCCGCATGAATATCAATGATGTAACCAATAACTTTGCAAACCCGTTTACGTTGCCCGAAGCACCGCAGCGCGGTGCCGGGAGAAAGTGAGGCTGTTATGAAGCTGACCTTTTTGGGCGCTGCCCGTGAAGTGACCGGCAGCTGCACCCTGATTGAAGCAGGCGGCCACCGCTTTTTGGTGGACTGCGGCATGGAGCAGGGCAAAGACGTTTACCCCAATGCGGACCTGCCCTGCGCCCCCGGTGAGATTGAAGCCATCCTTTTGACCCACGCCCACATTGACCATTCGGGACGCATCCCCTATCTGTACAAGAACGGATTCCGCGGCCCCATTTACAGCACAGATGCCACCATGGACCTGTGCGAAATCATGCTGGAAGATTCCGCCCACATTCAGGAGCAGGAAGCCGAGTGGAAAAACCGCAAAGCCCAGCGCAGCGGCAATGAGCTGGTAGAGCCGGACTACACAGTAGAAGACGCCATGGCCGTGATGAAGCAGTTTGTACCGCAAAGCTACGGCAAGCCGCTGGAAGTGTTCCCCGGCATTACGGCCGCCTTTACCGATGTAGGCCACCTGCTGGGCAGCGCTTCCATCACCTTGCAGGTAACGGAGAACGGCGAAAGCCAGACCATTGTGTTCTCCGGCGATATCGGCAACCTGGACCAGCCGCTGATCCGTAACCCGCAGTACCTGACCAACGCGGATTTTGTGGTGATGGAATCCACCTATGGTGACCGCACCCACGGCCCCAAGCCGGACTATGTGGCCGAGCTGACCCAGATTTTGCAGGAAACGTTCGACCGCGGCGGCAATGTGGTCATTCCCAGTTTCGCCGTGGGGCGCACGCAGGAAATGCTCTATTTTATCCGCCAGATCAAAGAGGAGCACCGCATCCACGGGCACGATAACTTCCCCGTGTTTGTGGACAGCCCGCTGGCCAGCAAATCCACCACCATTTTCCGGGAAAACTTCAGTGAATGTTATGACGCCGAAGCCCTAGCCCTGGTGACGAAGGGCGAAAACCCGCTGGCGTTCCCCGGTTTGCAGACCAGTGAAACCAAAGAGGATTCTGTTGCCATCAACCTGGACTCCACCCCCAAGGTCATCATCTCCGCTTCCGGCATGTGTGATGCCGGGCGCATCCGTCACCACCTCAAGCACACTGTGCGCGGGATGCACATCCTGTTGTCGGGTTCACGTCCCCCGGCACGCTGGGGCGCGCACTGATCGAGGGTGCCGATGAAGTGCGGCTGTTTGGCGAAACGGTGCAGGTCAATGCGCAGATCCGCCAGATGAGCGGCTTGTCCGGCCATGCGGACCGGGACGGCCTGTTGACCTGGATCCGCCACTTTGATCCCAAACCCAAACATGTGTTTGTGAACCACGGCGAGGACTTGGTTGCCGATCACTTTGCCCGCACCCTGACAGCGGAGGGCATCCCGGCAGAAGCGCCGTACAACGGTGCCGTGTATGAGCTGACCGGCGGGGCCGTTGCCCTGCTGCGGCAGGGCACCATGGTGCCGATGGCCAAGGCCAGCCAGCCTGCCGACAAGCCGCGCACCAGCCCGGCGTTTGAACGCCTGCTGAACATGGGCAAGCGGCTGCTGGTTGTGATCGAGCACAACCGCGGCGGTGCCAACAAGGATCTTGCCCGATTTGCCAGCCAGATCGCCAGCTTGTGCGATAAGTGGGACAGGTAGGCAGGTAGGAGTTAGGAGTTGGGGCATGTGGCTCATAGAACTCGCTGGTTTCCTTTCTTTGTTCCTGCTTTTTTAACTTTTTAGGGCAATACCGCATAATTCTAAGTGCCGATACGGCGAGCGAGGTGCGGCAGCTGCTAGGCCAAAAGCGCAGATAATACTGGATGTCTTATCGAGCATTTTGGCAACGCAGATGCCGTGCCGCAGCCGTCGGAGCGGTGCTTAAGCCGCAAGGCGGGAATTGTGCGGTGTTGCCTTAGACGATATTGATTCTATACGTTAGGAACTTATTATTTTGAAGCAAAAATTTCGATCCTTGCCTGCGGCGGTGCAGGTGGCTGTAACGGCGGTGGTGGTTGTGGTGCTGGCGGTTGTTTTGACCGTTTGGCGGCACAACGGCAGCACCTATCTGACCGGCTTTTGGGACAATGGCTCCCAGACTCTCGTGTTCGGCCGCATGCTGCAGATGCAGCAGAACCAGACCAGCCCCGGCGGCTTTATGGGGGTATATACCCAGGACTGGAGTGATGAACAAAACCGCTACTGGTACCGGGACAACACCCCCGTTTCCCCGCAGGATTTTCAGGCTTACACCCACCAGACCGGGCTGCAGGGCTGGGCGTTCGGCGTGCTGAACAAAGTGCTCTCTGTTTTTGAGGACCGCGGCGAAGCGCGGGAAATCATACTATACAACATCAACAGTATGTTGTTCTATGCGGCTACTCTGCTGGTCTGCCTGGCCGTATGGCGGGCGTGGGGGCCGCTTTCCGCGCTGGCGTGGCTGTGCGCCGTGGTGTTTGCCCCCTGGCCGCAGCGCGGCATGAAAGACCTGTACTGGTGCCTGTGGACCTGGTTGCTGCCCGCTTTGGCGGGGCTGCTGCTCTGTGCCGTTACCCGGCGGCGCGGCAAAACGCCCTGGTGGTGTTACCTGCTGGTGTTCGCCGCCTGCATGGTGCGCTGCATGTGCGGGTTTGAGTTTATTTCCACCTTTTTGATCCTGTGCGAAGCCCCGCTTGTCTACTGTTGGGCCGGCGGGGACCGCCGCGCCTGGCTGCGCCGCATGATATGCACCGGCTTTGCTGCTGTGGGCGGCGTGGCAGCGGCGCTGGGGGCCTGGTTCATTCAGGGGGTCATCTATTTTGGCAGTGCCACAGGCAGCTGGCAGAACCTGACCGGGGCTGTTACCAGCCGTGTCAGCCTGACGGATGGTATGGTGAGCGATGTCAGCGTTGCACAGGTTCTGACCCGCTATTTTGTGGAGGTGGATGAACCCCTGCTGCAATTCGGCCCCTTGACCATCACCTTAAAGCCGCTGATCGCCGTTACCCTGCTGGGCTTTGCCCTGTGCCTTGCGGTGCTGGCCCTGCGCAAAAAGCCGCTGGCCGTGTTGGCCGGGCCTGCGCTGGTGTGGGTGCTCAGCTTGGCGGCACCGGTATCCTGGATGGTGCTTTCCAAAGCACATGCCTATGTGCATGTCCATCTGGTGCCCATGCTGTGGCACTTTGCACTGGTGCCGGTCAGCTGTGCGTTGCTGGTGTGGCTGGTTAAAACCGCCATCACTGCGGTAAAAGAATAATTGGAATCCCGCCGCCGGGCTTGCGCACCGGCGGCGTTTGTATTACAATCAAAGGCAGCAATGCGTTTTTGATTGAGTAGCAAAGGGGGAATCTGCCATGTGGCATCCCATCAAACATTATAAAACCATCCATCACCACAAAATGCTGGTCATGCAGGGGTGTTTCCGCTGCGGGCTGTACTGGCAGGGGTTGACCCATGATTTGAGCAAACTGTCCCCCGTGGAATTCTGGGCCGGTGCCAAATATTGGCAGGGCACCTGCAGCCCCAACAACGCCCAGCGCAAGGCGGAAGGCTACTCTGCCGCATGGCTGCACCACAAGGGCCGCAACAAGCACCATCTGGAATACTGGATTGACTATGCCCCCAACGGCGACCACGCCATGGCCGGGATGCGCATGCCCAACCGCTATGTGGCGGAAATGGTGTGTGACCGCATTGCCGCCAGCAAGAATTACAAGGGTGCCAGCTACACAGACGCCGCCGCGTGGGAGTATTACGAACACAGCCGTGACCACTACATCCTGCACCCCGAAACCCGCAAACAGCTGGAAACCTGCCTGTTGATTTTGCGGGATGAAGGCGAGGACGAATGTTTCCGGTATATCCGCACGCAGTTGCTGGGGAAGAAAAAATAAAAACGGGGTACCGCCACCAGCCCCGTAGGGGCGCACATTGTGCGCCCGCTTGCCATTTTTACGAGACGTTCTGCCTGTGGCCCGATGCGAGCATCGGCCCCTGCGCGGGGAGTTATCCTCAGGGGAAGTCAAAATTTCTCATAAATTTGTTACACCATCCACCTCAAGGTTTCGGAACGGTCAAGACCGTTCCCTACAGAGCACTTTATAATTAGGACAATACCGCATAATTCTAAGTGCCGATACGGCGAGCGAGGTGCGGCAGATGCCAAGCCAAAAGCGCAGATAATACTGGATGCTGCAAAGGTGAGCGCCGCCAGTGGCGGAAACAGCGAACCGAAGCA
>ENA-OQNM01000173-OQNM01000173.1-human-gut-metagenome-genome-assembly--contig:-NODE-173-length-23809-cov-7.417659_pt1 | contig 23809 bp, 18 predicted proteins | sample MGYA00242632_ERZ504886 | MGnify/ENA primary metagenome ERZ504886 (study PRJEB26092, sample SAMD00036424) | human gut metagenome | host: Homo sapiens | study: EMG produced TPA metagenomics assembly of... | reverse complement strand
GCAAGAAGAATGCAGAGGATATTGTCATCGAAGAACTTGAGAAATCATTCATCGAGGATTACTACAACTGGATGCTCGGTACATGCGCTTTGGCAAAACTCCACTGTCTTCGGGCGTGTCAATACCTTGAAGTGGCTGATGTATATCGCGCAGGAAAAAGGCTGGATACGGGTTCATCCGTTCGCATCATTCGAGTGTATGACCCGAATACAAGAGGCGTTCTTTCCTTTCCGAAGAGGAACTGCAAAGGATAATCCATATAGAACCGAGATACAAACGCCAGCGTGCCATGCGCGACATGTTCCTGTTCATGTGCTTCACCGGTCTTTCCTATGTGGACTTGAAAGCCATAACATACGATAATATCCATACCGACTCCGACGGCGGTACATGGCTGATGGGCAACCGTATAAAAACGGGAGTGGCGTATGTCGTAAAATTATTGCCCATTGCTATCGAACTGATTGAAAAATATAGGGGTACGGATGAAAAGAAAGACTCCCCGAATGTGTCTTTCCGGTAGGTGAATACAATGCCATGCGGCTCAGTCTTGGAATCATAGGCAGGAAATGCAACTCCGGGGCGAGGTCACCCCGCACATCGGACGCCACGCATTTGCCGTTCTGGCCATACTCAAGGGGATGCTGCTGGAAACTCTTCAGAAAGTGTTTGGGCATAAGTCCATCACATACGTCCTGCGCATCCATTCACTTGTCCGACGCAGGCGGTGCAATCTTTTTCTGGAAGTCGCCCATCTGTACGACCAGCGTGCTGACCAGCTTTCTCAACTCCTAATACGCGCTTGTTTCAATAATTGTCAGTTCCATACTAAAATTCTTTTTAAGATTCTGAATATGCGACAAAGTAACGCACATCCTATATCCTTTCCAAACAGATAATATCAGAGTCTTCCGTTGGCGTGCATTGGCGTATCCAACGTTAAAAGAGAAGGTCCTTCACCTGCATCCATGCGGCAACGGAACTTCCATTCCCTTACTTGTTTTCCATAAATTTATAGGATTAATTTCTGGTGCATGATATTAATAGTCATTATTCTGTCTGCTTTTTTTGCTTGCATAATTGCAGCTAACAGTTATCTATTCCAGAACGCATTGTTATGGAAAATGGCAAGCTGTTTTGTTGGTTTATGGATATTGTGTATGATAATTACCGTCTTCGTTTGTCGTAAACTTGAATGCTCTAATTAAAACAGTACGGTTGTCATGCTTTGTGTGTTTTATTATAAATATTATGAATTATTTGGAATTGATATGTAATATAGATAATTTTGCAGTCGGGAAATGGTTTCGGGAGGTTTACGCCTTCCGAATGAAAAGGGAATCCGGTGAAAATCCGGAACAGTACCCGCTGCTGTGAGTCCACAAAAACGGACATCGAACTTTTGCCACTGGTGTAATACTGGGAAGGCACGATGACCGGGACGAGTCAGAAGACCTGCCATGACCGGAATGAGATTTACACCTGCGGGATATACAGGTCGTAACCAAATAAGGAATCGCTCATCGGCCATTCAATATTTGAAGACAGACATATTCCCGTTCGTGTAAGTCCACACGAACGGGATTTTTTGTGTTTGTTAATAATATGTTTTACATTAAAATGAGTGACCTATGAAAAGAAAATTACACTTTCTGGCGGGTGCTTTCTTATTGACGGCAACTGCCCTGTTTACCGGCTGTAGCTCGGACGATGACTTTTTGATGGAACCGGTTGATTCCGGAACTTTGCAAACTCGTGCTGTGACAAATCCGGACGGTACTTTAACTATCACTTTCGATGATTTCGATCCCGGCATGTTGGCAGGACCTACCTCGGCCGGAGAAAATCTTTATTCGTACCAAGGCTATCCTCAAGTAACTACCATTTACGACAATACTCCGGAAAAGTATCTCTTCCGTTCAATGTTTAATACAGTAGGTGGAAGCACAGAGTATTCCAGTGGCGGCATCGCACTTTCCAACTGGAACATCCGCTCCAATCAGTCGGGAAATACCGGGGATTGGTGGTATTCTTATCTAAACCAGTGTTCTGTCTATAACACTGCGGTGAAAGCGGAAGGACAGGATAAGGAAGCCGGGCACAGCGGCTCCAACTTTGGAGTCGTTTACGGATATGTGGATGCTTACAATCAGGCATGGATGGCCAAACCGGAGTTTAAATTCAATAAGTCTCGGAAATTGGTCGGCCTATGGATCTGCAACTCGTCATACACTTATGGGGTCATCACTTATGGCAATCAGTTCGGCTCTACAGGAGTTGCGACTCCATTGAAAGAGATGAAAGGATATTTCCAAGTGAATCTGGAGTGTTATGATGCGGATGGCGGTCTGATCCGCACTTACACGCGTCTTTTGGCTGACTATCGTGATGGTCACCAACAGGTTGACCCTATCACGACATGGGATTATTGGGAAATCAATGCCGAAGGAGTGCAAAGTGTGAAATTCAATTTCGAGGGTTCGGATTCGGGAGAATACGGTTTGAATACTCCGGCTTATATCTGTATCGATGATATCACCATACAATAAAAAGAATACAGGAATATCCCTTCTGTCGGGGTATCCTTGTTATTTTTCTAAAATCTACACATCATGCATCGTTTTTACTATTTAATTATTTTTGTCTGCATGCTGTTCACCGCCTGCAACAAGGATGAAGTCATTACCGAAGAGGTCGGCGGACAACCTATAATAGAACTTGACAGCGAAACCGGTATTTATACAGTCAAGGTCGGTCACGAATTGACTATCGCCCCAACATACCAGAATATTGAAAATGCTCTTTTTGCTTGGACGATAGACGGTACGCTGATTTCTTCGGGTCCGTCTCTTCAACGTACATGGAATGAATGCGGGGATTTTTATGTCAAACTAAGAGTAGACAATGCGGAAGGCTATGCCGAAGAGGAACTGAAAGTAGAAGTGAAAGAACTCACCCCTCCGGTCATCTCACTGGCACTACCTTCGCAGGGGCTAAAAGTCGTCCGGAATACCGATTACACATTTACTCCCGATATTCAGCATTCGGATGTCGAAGGGTTCAAAATCGAATGGGTACGGGAAGGAAAAATCGTTTCCACCGAGAATACTTATACTTTCAATGAAAAAGAACTCGGTGTTTATACGGTGACAATCAACGCTTCCAATATAGATGGAACAACAACGAGGACATAAGCGTGGAAGTCGTGGAAACGATGCCCTACGTTGTCAAATTCCCGACCCCGTCTTACCGGCAAATATCCACGGACAGGTACACTTTTGCCGACCGTCCTGTTTTCCTGCGCCCATTGTTGGAGTATTTCGATAATCCCCGTTTTGAGTGGAGTGTGGACGGTCAGGTCATGGAAGGAGAAGTGGAACGCATGTTCAAGTTCACGCCGTCCGCACCCGGAGAATACACCGTCTCCTGTACTGTGTCGGAAGACGCACCGACGGAAAAAATAAGCAGGAATATCGACAAAGGAAAAACGGCTATCACCGCCACCGTAAAAGTGGTTTGTGTGGACAAAAAGGAACAGGATGGATTCCGGGCTTCGGGAAGTTCCAAGCTCTGGAATAAAGTCTATGAATATACCCCGGCTCCCGGCCAATTTATCAACGAGACGAGCACGATAGGCGGTATGACCGGCAATGAGACATCCCCTGAAGCGGCAGTCGCATGGGCAACACAGCGTTTGAAAGACAAACTGCACGTCTCTTTGGGTTCTTTCGGCGGTTATATCATCGTCGGCTTCGACCACAGTATCCCCAATTCGGGCAACCAGTATGATTTTTCAATTCAAGGGAATGCTTTCGACGGCAGTTCCGAGCCGGGTATCGTATGGGTCATGCAGGATATAAACGGAAACGGATTGCCGGACGACGAATGGTACGAACTGAAAGGTTCTGAAGCAGGCAAGGATGAAACAATACGGAACTTTAAAGTGACCTATTACCGTCCGGAAGGTAAAAAAATGGATGTCCAATGGATCAGTTCTGACGGAAGAAACGGCTGGGTAGACTATCTGTCCGCTTATCATACGCAGGACTATTATTATCCGGCTTGGATAACGGAAAACAGTTATACTCTGACCGGTACTTGCTTGGCTTCTCGCAACATCCAAGATTCACAAACCGGCTATTGGGACAATCAGGCTTATGACTGGGGATATGTGGACAACTTCGGAAACGACCAGATAGAAGGCGGCAGTACGGTGGATGGAAGCGGTCAAAGGAACGGTTTCAAAATTTCCAATGCCATCCATGCCGACGGCACGGAAGCCAATCTGCAATATATTGACTTTATCAAAGTACAATGCGGAGTTCTGGCCAAAAGCGGCTGGCTGGGCGAAGTTTCAACAGAAGTATTTTCTTTTGAAGATCTAACCAAATAAAAAAAATTACAAGTATGAAAACTTATTTTCTTCCCATGCTCCTATCCTTGTTCTTCTTGGGTGCATGTGACAAGAATGATGAAATTGTACCTGAAGATGCAGATGAGAATTTCATCACGTCGGTCGTGATGACCGTGGACGGGAAATCGTACACGGCCGACATTGCGGACAATACAGTAACAATAACCGTTCCCTATACGGTATCGCTGAACAACGCCGAAGTGGAATTCAAGTACACAACTTCTGCAACAATCATACCTGATCCTGAAACGGTAACGGACTGGAATAACGAACGGACCTTCCGGGTGACATCCTATAACGGAAATGCCCGCGAATATGCCTATAAAGTGGTAAAAAGCGAGATAGAATCTGACGGAGATGTGGAGTTGAAGACCACCGAGGAGGTAGCTTCTTTTGCCGAGAGCAAAACAACCGTTGTCAAAGGGAACCTGATTATCGGCTCTGATGCGGAAAAGGCAGAAAAAATCACAGACATATCCGCATTGGCATCTTTGAAAGAGGTTACTGGCAACATTGTCATTCGTAACAGTTACAACGGTGCAGACTTGACAGGGTTGGATAATATCGTTTCTGCCGGAGGTTTGCAGGTAGGTTCGACCGATGTCGCCTCGAAAGCTACGGAGCTTCACATGATTTCCATGAAAGCTCTGGAAACGCTCTCTGGAGACATATCGGTATATAACGACCAAGTGACGTATGTCCTATTCGAGAAACTGGCAACTATTGAAGGAAGTGTAATGTTCAATGCGCCGTCGTTACAGAGCTTTGGGTTTCCGGTTCTGACCACTGTAGGTCAGGATCTGAATATCCAAGGACTCAATGAAGAAAACAAGGCAGCCGGAACAATCGCTACTTTAGAGTTACCGGAACTGACAAGTGTCGGAGGAGTCTTGGCCGTAAACAATCTTGCCAAGCTGACCTCCATGAACTTCCTTAAACTGAAAGAGACCGGTGGGCTTAATTTCCACACCGTCCCCGTGATGCTGGAAACTATCAACCTGCCGGAAATCGAGACAGTAAACGGAAGTATTATTATGGAAGCCAATATGGAAGCTCCTCCTACCGGTAGTTTTGTTCCCCAACGAAATGACGTGCTTCTGGCTTTCGGTGGGATGGACAAACTGACAACGGTAAAGGGACAGATAAAGATAAAGAATTTCACGGCTCTCAAGCAGCTTCCCGACTGGAGTAAAATCACCACACTTGGAAGCATCACGCTGGATTATCTTGAAGACGTGAACGGGACACTGATGTTGCCGAATGCCCGATTTGAAACCTTTGGAGAAACGGCACCCCAGATTGAAATTATAAGTAAAATGCTCTTAACCAAGATTGAAACCGCGGAAGATTTGTCTAATGTTAACTTTGTTGTCAAACAAATTCAAAATTTCGTATTTCCAGAAATTAATTTTAAGAGCATCAATGATTTCACTTATACTCCAACTTCCGTCAAGGACAATCCTGTCATCATACCGACAATTCAACATGTACATGGAAATCTGGAAATGGAAGGTAATATAACAAACCAAAATGTCGAATTTCCCGACTTGGAAATCATTGATGGATATGGATACATCCAAAAATTCGAGACAGGGTCAGTCACAATGTCAGCCTTGAAAGAAGTGGGAGGTCAGTTCTATATATCCGGCTATCCTAATGGTTGCGACTTACCCTTGTTATCCAAAGTTTGTTGCTCAGCCTCTCCTGTATATTATGAAGAGGGAGAGGGTTCGTTAGCAATAACTTTACAAGGTAAATCACTGGTTCTTCCGGAATTGCTTCATGTAGGAGGAGAAGGGTTGTTCGTTAATCGAGCAACAGGCATTACTTGTGACAAATTACAGACTATAGACGGTGCGCTACAGATAAAAAGTGCGACTTCTCTTTCTCAGGAAACATTTTCCATGAAGAAATTGGAGACCTTGCATGGGGTTGTTTTTGACGGTTTGACAAAATTCACCGACTACACTTTCTTCGGTAAGTTCATAGAAAACGGAATGATTACCGAGGAAAACTGGAGCGTGACAAAGTGCGGTTATAATCCAGACTTTCAGGACATGAAAGATAAGAAATATACACAGGAGTAGTCTTGTTCTTTAACCAGAGTACCCGGTTTTCATCGGGTACTCTTTTTTATTTGGATAGAATGAACAGAATAATACAACGGATTTGTTTTCTTCTTTTCTGCTTGCTGCCCCTCGGCAGTTGCATGAAATGGGATTACGGAGAGATGGAAGATTTCTCTGTATCGGCCTCTGGTCTTTTCATCACCAACGAGGGGAATTTCCAGTACAGCAATGCCACGCTTTCCTACTACGATCCCGCCACGTGCGAAGTGGAGAATGAAGTGTTTTACCGTGCCAACGGGTTCAAGTTGGGCGATGTGGCCCAGTCTATGGTTATCCGGGACGGTATAGGCTGGATCGTGGTGAACAACTCACATGTGATTTTCGCCATCGACATCAATACTTTCAAGGAAGTGGGCCGTATCACAGGTTTCACTTCACCCCGGTATATCCATTTCCTGTCGGATGAAAAAGCCTATGTAACGCAGATATGGGACTACCGTATCTTCATCATCAACCCCAAGACATACGAGATTACCGGCTATATCGAATGTCCCGACATGGACATGGAATCGGGTTCCACCGAACAAATGGTACAATACGGCAAGTACGTCTATGTGAACTGCTGGTCGTACCAGAACCGCATCCTGAAAATCGACACGGAAACGGACAAGGTCGTGGACGAACTGACCATCGGCATACAGCCGACCTCGCTGGTCATGGACAAATACAACAAGATGTGGACCATCACGGATGGCGGTTACGAGGGCAGCCCATACGGTTACGAGGCGCCGTCTCTCTACCGTATAGATGCCGAGACTTTCACCGTAGAGAAACAGTTCAAGTTCAAGTTGGGCGACTGGCCTTCGGAAGTCCAGCTCAACGGTACACAGGATACGCTTTACTGGATCAACAACGATATTTGGCGGATGCCGGTAGAAGCCGACCGTGTTCCCGTCCGGCCTTTTCTGGAGTTTCGGGACACCAAATACTACGGTCTTACGGTCAATCCCAACAACGGGGAAGTCTATGTGGCCGACGCTATTGATTACCAGCAGCAAGGTGTCGTATATCGCTATTCGCCGCAAGGCAAGCTGATTGATGAATTTTATGTAGGAATCATTCCGGGGGCTTTCTGCTGGAAATAACGAAGAAGGAGGACAAAAATGAAAAGACATCTTATCCTATTGTTCATGGGGGCAAGTCTGCCCTTTCTGCTTTCCGCCCAACAGAAAAATTCCGTCAGTATTACCAAAAGGGTGCTGCGGATTCCGGAGGTTACGGTAGTGGGCAAACGCCCAATGAAGGATATAGGCGTGCAACGAACTCGCTTCGATTCCGTAGCCATGAAAGAGAACATCGCCTTATCTATGGCCGATGTACTGACATTCAACTCGTCCGTTTTTGTCAAGAACTACGGACGTGCCACACTGTCCACAGTGGCTTTTCGGGGTACCTCTCCCTCGCATACCCAAGTAACATGGAACGGTATGCGCATTAACAATCCGATGCTGGGTATGACGGACTTTTCCACCATCCCTTCCTACTTTATCGATGACGCCTCACTGCTGCATGGTACTTCGTCGGTAAACGAAACGGGCGGTGGTTTGGGAGGTCTGGTCAAACTATCCACAGCACCGGCCAACCACAAAGGCTTCGGATTGCAATATGTGCAGGGTATCGGTTCGTTCAGCACATTCGACGAGTTTCTCCGCCTGACCTACGGCGACAAGCACTGGCAGTCCTCCACCCGCGTGGTGTATTCCTCTTCCCCGAACGACTACAAATACCGAAACAGGGACAAGAAGGAAAATATCTATGACGAGGACAAAAACATCATCGGTTCCTATTATCCGACGGAGCGCAACCGCAGCGGAGCTTATAAGGATATGCACGTTTTGCAGGAGATTTATTATAACACGGGTGAAGGCGACAGGTTCGGACTGAACGCCTGGTATATCAATTCCAACCGGGAACTGGCGATGCTCAGCACGGATTACGGGAACGACATGGACTTCGAGAACCGCCAAAGAGAGCAGACGTTTCGCGGTGTCCTCTCGTGGGATCACGTGCGAGAGAAATGGAAGGTAGGTGTAAAAGGCGGTTATATACACACATGGATGGCCTATGATTACAAGCGGGACAAGGGAAACGGCGAAATGGCTTCGATGACCCGCTCGCGCAGTAAGATCAACACGTTCTACGGAAGTGCGGACGGAGATTATGCACCTTCAGAGAAATGGCTGTTCACGGCCGGTGTTTCCGTACACCAGCATTTGGTGGAAAGCGCGGACAAAAATATCATCTCACAGGAAGGCAGCAAGGCTGTTGTCGGATACGACAAGGGACGTGTCGAGTTTTCCAGCTCCGTTTCGGCCAAATGGAGGCCGACCGACCGTTTCGCCGCCTCACTTGTTCTCCGCGAGGATATGTTCGGCACGGAATGGGCACCGGTTATCCCGGCCTTCTTCATCGATGGCGTGCTGTCTAAAAAAGGCAATATCGTGGCAAAGGCGTCCGTCTCGCGCAACTACCGCTTTCCCACGCTGAACGACCTCTATTTTCTGCCGGGCGGTAATCCCAACCTGAAAAGCGAACACGGCTTCACATACGATGTGGGAGTATCGTTCTCCGTGGGAAAAGAAAATGTATATGCTTTAAGCGGCGGCGTCAACTGGTTCGACTCGCACATCGACGACTGGATCATCTGGCTACCCACAACCAAGGGATTCTTCTCCCCCAGAAACCTCAAGAAGGTACATGCTTACGGGGCAGAGACCAACGCCCACCTTGATGTAATGCTCGGAAAGGACTGGAAACTGAATATGAACGGAACTTTCTCGTGGACTCCTTCGATCAACGAGAATGAACCGATGAGTCCGGCAGACCAATCCGTCGGCAAACAGTTGCCATACGTGCCGGAGTTTTCTGCAACGGTGACCGGGCGTCTGTCATGGCGGACATGGAGCCTGCTCTACAAGTGGTGTTATTACAGCCAGCGTTATACCATGTCAAGCAATGACTATACCCTGACGGGCTATCTGCCCCCTTACTTCATGAATAACGTGACACTGGAAAAACAGCTCTCTTTCCGATGGGCCGATCTGTCGTTAAAGGGCAGCATCAATAACCTGTTCGATGAAGAATACCTTTCCGTATTGTCCCGTCCCATGCCGGGCATCAACTTCGAGATATTCATCGGTATAACACCCAAGTTCGGAAAAAACAAGAATAACAAATGATAATCTGTAACAATATGAACGCATTGAAGAATTTAAGCCTGATATTATTGCTTTCTCTGGCATTTACGGGCTGCCACGACAAGAGTTCCAAACTCGACGATTTCAACCAGTCGCTTTACACTCCCGAATATGCTTCCGGCTTCGACATCAAAGGGGCAGATGGCAAGAAAAGCGTATTGATAACCATAACGAATCCCTGGCAGGGAGCAGACAGCGTAACCACATGGCTGTTCATCGCTCGCAACGGTGAAGAGATTCCCGAAGGGTTTACCGGGCAGGTGCTCGAAGGAGACGCAAAACGTATCGTGGCGATGTCTTCCACCCATATCGCCATGCTCGATGCCATCGACGAAGTCGGGCGTGTGGCCGGCGTTTCGGGAATCGACTACATTTCCAATCCCGACATTCAGGCTCGCAGAGATAGTATCAGCGATGTCGGCTATGAAGGAAACATCAACTACGAACTGCTGCTTTCGCTTGACCCCGATCTCGTTCTGCTCTATGGGGTGAATGGAGCAAGCTCAATGGAAAGCAAGCTCGAAGAACTCGACATACCGTTCATGTATGTCGGCGACTACCTCGAAGAATCGCCACTCGGCAAAGCCGAATGGATGGTGGTGCTTTCGGAAGTCACAGGGAAACGTGAGAAGGGTGAAAAAGCCTTTGCCACGATCCCGGTCAGATACAACGCTTTAAAAAAGAAAGTGGCCGACAGTACCCTCGGCACTCCTTCGGTTATGCTTAATGTCCCTTACGGAGACTCGTGGTTCATGCCTTCAACCCAAAGTTATGTCGTCCGCTTAATTACAGATGCGGGAGGCCGTTATATCTACCAGAAGAATACAGGAAACGCTTCTACTCCCATTGATTTGGAAGAAGCCTATCTACTTGCGTCGGATGCGGACATGTGGCTGAACGTGGGAATGGCGAACTCGCTTGACGAATTGAAAACATCGTGTCCGAAGTTCACCGACACCCAGTGTTTCAAAAACGGAGATGTATATAACAACAATGCCCGCACCAACGCCGGCGGCGGAAACGACTATTACGAGTCTGCCGTTGTAAATCCCGACATTGTGCTCCGCGACCTCGTGAAGATATTCCATCCCGAACTGGTGCAGGAAGAGTATGTGTATTATAAGCAACTGAAATAGATGCGTTCCCGTTCGACTATATTGTTCTTCATATTGATTACGCTCACGCTCAGTCTTTTTTTACTGGACTTAGCCGTGGGAGCTGTCAACATTCCGGTCTGCGATGTATGGGCAGCGCTGACCGGAGGAGATTGTCCCCATGCCACGAAAAAAATCGTACTCAACATACGCCTCATAAAAGCTGTCGTGGCACTGTTGGCCGGGGCAGCCTTGTCGGTCAGCGGCCTTCAGATGCAGACTCTCTTCCGTAATCCTCTTGCCGGCCCCTATGTTCTCGGCATAAGTTCCGGTGCAAGTCTCGGTGTAGCACTCGTAGTGCTTGCTGGGGTCGGTTCCTCGATAGGCATTGCCGGAGCCGCATGGGTGGGTGCAGCCGCCGTGTTGATAGTGATAACTGCTGTCGGACGTCGAATAAAGAACATTATGGTAATCCTGATTCTCGGTATGATGTTCTCATCAGGCGTAGGTGCTGTCGTACAGATTTTGCAGTATTTCAGCCATGAGGAATCCCTAAAAACATTCGTCATCTGGACGATGGGGTCGCTCGGCGACGTGACCTTGCCGCAACTCACCCTACTCGGTCTCTCGGTTGCCGTTGGGCTACTATTGGCCGTATTGACCATTAAACCGCTTAACCTCCTGCTTTTCGGCGAGGAATATGCCGTAACGATGGGACTGGATATCCGGCATTCACGCGGCCTACTGTTTCTATCGACAACGCTGCTTGCCGGAACGATAACCGCCTTTTGTGGTCCGATAGGTTTCATCGGTCTTGCTATACCTCATGTCACAAGAATACTTTTCCAAAACAGCGATCATCGTGTCCTGCTGCCCGGAACGACTCTTTCAGGAGCATCGATACTGCTTTTTTGCGATGTCATTTCCAAAATATTCACCTTGCCAATCAACACCATTACCGCTCTATTGGGGATCCCGATCGTCGTATGGGTAGTATTACGAAACAAATCCATCACCGTATGATAGAATTACACCATTTTTCCATAGGTTATAAAGAAAACTCGTTGCTTCACGAAGTAAATGCCACGATAAAAAAAGGCCAACTGACAGCCCTTATCGGAAGAAACGGAACGGGGAAATCAACACTGCTCCGCGCCATAGCTGGTCTGAACCGGTATTATTCCGGAAAAATCATTCTTGACGGGCATGACATCACCTGCATGAGAAGCGAGGATATGGCAAAAACGCTAGCCGTGGTCACTACCGAGCGCATGCGTATCGCCAACCTGCGGTGCAAGGATGTCGTAGCCATAGGCCGTGCTCCTTATACTAACTGGATAGGCAGGATGCAAGAAACAGAAAAGAAGATAGTCATGCAATCGCTCATCTCGGTGGGAATGGAGGCTTATGCAAACCGCACGATGGATAAAATGTCGGACGGCGAATGCCAGCGTGTGATGATCGCCCGTGCGTTAGCTCAATCCACCCCTATCATCTTGCTGGACGAACCGACTTCATTCCTCGATATGCCCAACCGTTATGAGCTATGCACTCTCCTTACACGGCTCGCCCACAATGAAGGAAAATGTATTCTGTTCTCTACTCACGAACTGGACATAGCTTTATCATTCACTGATGCAATAGCACTTATCGATTCTCCGCAATTATTGTGTATGACGACGGAGAAAATGCGTCAGAGCGACTGTATAGAGAGGCTTTTTCAAAATACCTGCGTATCATTCAATAGTATGACAGGCATTATAAAAGTAAGCCGATAGAAAGATACACTGTAAAGAGGGATACAGCGGATATAAGTGTGGAAATAATATAAAATTAGCTTACTAATTCATGCTCGATTCTTTGCGAATTAGTTGATTCTTTATACCTAATCGAATAAGGTTCTGAAATAAATTTCAGAAAAATTAAAAAAATGATATATGAATGATTATAAGCTATGATCTTCACGTACCATTATATTTCTAGGGACATTTACTGAATATCCCTAAATACATTGCTCACTTTTGTAATAAAACACATTTCATCGAGCTATGTAAATTTGATTACAGTTAAAGAATCTTTTCATTTCAACACAAAAGTGTTTCTGCATCTATATAAATAGACATTATGCCAACAAAGATAATCCCTAAAAAGAGACAACTTGTAGTACCATACGAATAAAGTTTATTACTGTTATTTATATTTATCCCTTTAACACATAACCTAGTTTAAGAGATATCCCCTTCAATGGACAGTTTTTCTTTTTATTATATTTAAAATGATAAATAAAAACAGACTGAAAATCAAAAAAGTACCAAACAAGCATTTAGAATCACTTCAAAAAAGTGTAATATAAAATTGTAAACTCTTTGCAATCCCAGATTTCATCACGGCACATTCCCAAAACGTTCCGAAACGCTTCTGTTTTTAGCATTTTCTACATTTCAGTGAACAATGACAAAAAATCCGGAAACGATCCATCACCAAAATAATAATTTTAAGAGTGGCACAAGCGATATACACATTCTTTATAGCAAAAACAATTACTTTTTATCATTCTTCACAGACATCTGATGCAATGTGACGCCATCTGCAACATGTCTTTTGGTAATAAGGCATTCCAGTTTTACTTTTGTCATAAACTAAAAAGAAGCCTATGGAAATCGTGAACATTGAAGCCGGAACATTCGGAAGGATGAATGCGGCATTGGAGGAACTGGTCGGAAAGCTACAGAGCGAAAGAAAGGATAAGGAATACGGGCTGGAAGAATGGCTGGACAATCAGGACGTATGCCGGCTGTTGGACATCTCCCCTTCCAAACTGATCACCTTACGCAGGAGCGGAGCCGTCGCCTACAGCAGAATTGACCGCAAAATATTCTACAAGCGGGAAGACATCAGAAAATTTATCGAGCGGGAATTACAGAAACAAGGAAAAGCATGATTATGGTACACACACTGCTAAACAATGAGAGTCCTGAAGTAATCCGTTATTTCCGGCATCTGGAATACCTCACCACCCTATGGGAAAAAGACAGAGAGAAATACCAACCCGTACTCAACGGGGAACGTTACCTCACGGAAGCCGAACTTTCGGGACTGCTCAAGGTCACACAACGGACCCTGATAGAGCATCGGAGCAACGGGAAACTACCTTTCTACAAATTCGGAGGAAGGATACTTTATAAGGAGAATGACATCATCCGGATTCTGGAACAGAACCGGATGGAAGCTTTCAATACCGATTAACCGGATTGCCTTTCTGCCCGCTTCCCACAAAAAGCGAGCTTTTTTTAACAGCCACCAAATGAATTGATAAACAGAGCAACATAGAACAGTGGTAAACAAATACAAAAAAAACACCTCAATCTTTTTGGAGGAATTGAACCTTTTGCTTATCTTTGCAGCGTCAAAAAGATGACAACATGGATTGTTGAAATAAGAAGAAGTTTATCTAAGGCTGATTCAGTGGTTTCAATAATTTCAAGATATAGAAAAACGCTGAGTGCCAACATATTACGAACAGATTTTTAAAGAAGTTCGATTCCTGGTGGCACCACCAAAGTAAGTTTTTACACTTTAAAGCAGTTACAGTAAAATGTAACTGCTTTTTTTATGCTTTAAGCCCTCGTTTACAGGGCAGTAGACAAATAGTAGAGATGAAGACTTACCCGATAATTATGGGAAAGGTTGTCCAAGGATCCTTGTCGGTTTCAAAAAGCTGTATTTTCCTACCATAGTATCTGGAATCTTGATACAAGTTCTGCCGGATCCTGCACCAAGTTCTGTGAAATCTTGTGCCAAGTTCTGCTTCACGCTCTCACTATTTCAGTCAAAAGATTCAATATTTACTTTCAGAAATAGTGAAAAAAAATATAGAAAAAGACCTAACATCCAAAGTCTTTATGACTTTGAGCAACCTATAAAACACGACAAGGTATAAAAAGACACAATACAAACATTGCATATTGTACTATCAGAAACCTATTTGAGACATCGCCCAAAGTTCATTGACAGAAACACTCTTTTCATAACTAAAATGCGCATAATTCAGCATGATACGCGTTTTCGGCGTTATATAATAAGCGCCTCCCACTGTATAAATCATTTCTGAATCAGAAACTGCCGTATCAGCTTCATAGCGTTCCAATTTTGCCACAACCGCCAATCGGGAGGGAATGGCAAACCAATATCCTAAAGCATAAAAAACTCTGCGGTTGATACTACCATCTTTTCCCCACAAATATTCCCCCCCTGCAAGTCAACCGATGGGTCTGATAACAGGTACTCAGCGCCATGCGGTTACGTTTCATATTTGTATTATAAATGGTTTCTTCCCCCGTTTCATCATTTACCACCGTATAATCATCATTCAATTTTCCGATATAGGCAGACGCACCCATCTTCAATCCTTTGACAGGCTGCACAGTGAACCATGCGGCAAAATCCTTTGCATCATTATGATCTTTCATGCTGAGTCCGGAACCATTGTATACACCTGCCCGATATTCCAGAAAATAATCGTCGACAGAGGTCTTGAACAACTCACCACCCACCTGCAAACCCATATCACGGCCACCCTGGTTCCCACATACATCTCCACTGAAACCTGCCAGACGCTCAATGACACGACTGAAGTTTACCGTTTCATAAACCGAAGGTGACATCTGGTTCTCTAATGTAAAACAGGTCTTCATCCGACCTATCTTGACCTGAAAAAAAGAATACGGTTTGTAACAAGCATAGAGTTCCAGCAGCTGTGAAGTAAACAGTTCATACTGAACCATCCACGACAGTTTATCCGTGATATCTCCCGAAAGGATCAGCATCCCCAGCCTTCCAAAAAACTGATTGTCCGCCTGCCTCACATCCAAGTCTTTCCAGTCCGTATAGCTATAACCGAACTGACCGTAGGCAGTCAGCTTCACATGTTTACTCAAAAAGCCGTTCACTTGCCCCAATACGGATGAATCTTCCTTTTTCTCTTGTGAATACCCCTGAGGTAAAACCAAGAACAACATCCAAATAACAAATAATAAGCGTGTGTTTTTCATGATCTATTTCTCATTACCAATGTATAACTACGTTCTAAAAGCTAACAAGCCGCCAAGCTATTCAAAAAGTTTAATTATCACTTATTATCCGTACACTTTATCCATATTTCCACTTATCTTTTATACAAGATGAATATTCACTCATTTTTATCCATCCGAAGAGTCATAAAAAGGCCGGTTGCCCCATTACATGAAGCAACCAGCCCTCCATTATCCTGTCACCAAGTTAATTATCAGAACTTATAAGCTGCTTTACGCAATTCTTTCACTGAACCGAATGGTTTATTGGGCTTCAGGTAACGCCCCATGAACTTATAAATGTCCAGACGAATCTTGCTTGACTCATAAGTATCTAACCGATCAAAACTATGCGCACCGGGAGCACGCTCAAATATCTTATATTCAAATTTTTTGCCTTCTGCTTTCAAGGCACGGATCATTGATTCCACCTCGACTACATTCACATCATCATCACTGGTATTAGTATAGATAAGTAACGGGTCTTTCAACTTCTCCGCATGCCACACAGGAGAGCGCCGTTTGTATTCCGCAATATTGTCCTTGGCAGTCTGCCCGATATGATTCTTGGCCGAGAAGATTTTGCGATAACTGTCGCTGGCATACCCCATACGCATGATTACATCCGAAACCGGAACGCCTGCAAAACCACATTTATATTGTCCCGGATAATTGAAAAGGTTCATCAGTGTAATCATACCACCATGACTCCATCCCATGATACCCACACGACTACTATCCACAATATCGAAATTATCCACCATATAGTTACGGCTGATGTACACGTCTTCGTTTTCCAATCCACCATAATCTATATTATTGTATGTTCCCGCTCCGTATCCGGTGCTTCCCCGGTAGTCCGCTGCCACCACGATGTATTCCTGCGCTATCAGCTCACGGATGATATGGGCATAATAGGTGTCCATATCGGCATGTACCCCACTGTGAGGAAATACGATCAACGGATATTTCTTGTTTTCCTTCACACTTTTGGGAATAAAAATGTATGCTCTGAATTTAAGTTCGTTACCGGCACTCATCGAAGTGGGATTGGACTCCTTCCAACGCGGTGGTCCACATAATATCACCTTATCTACATGGGCAATATCACCCACTTTCTCGTACCACAGGACATCATCAATCTTTTTCATTAACTGGTCAAACTGATGAACAGACAACTGCGCCCGTACTATTCCCGGCATAGTCCATAAGCAACACACAAATACCACAAATATTACTATTCTGTTTTTCATACGTATATATTTAAATAATGATTAATAGCATGTCAATTCTTGGGATATCCCGGATTCTGTTCCATCTCAGGACTAAAGATAAACTGGTCTTCAGGTATCGGCAGCACACACTTGTAAAAATCCCAATCCACCTCTTCGTCCACACTGGGAAGATGATATCCTCCTTTACGGACAATAGTCTTGCCATTGCGCAGCAAATCAAAGAAACGATGTCCTTCACCTACCAGCTCCTTACTTCGCTCATCCAACACACGGTCCAAGGTATAGTCAGCCATTGTCACTTCGTTATCGGGATTGCCCCGCTTCACAATCTCATTCAAATAACCAAGTCCCTGAACCGCAGCATCACCGCCCAACTTGCAACCAGCCTCAGCGGCAATAAGGTACACCTCGGACAGACGAAGTACCACATTGTTACATTCCAGCGGTGCAGTCTTCAGGTCCGTCCCTCTCAGTTTGTACAACCACCATACCGTTTTCCCCGCATATTTATTCTCCTCCAGCAAATGCCCGCGCACATCTCCGGGATCAGCCAGCATTTGCTCCGCATATTTCTGAGTGACAAACCCCTTCTGATAGCCATACCAATTCAATAAATATCCCCATGAATCCCGTCCTGGAGTATCATCCACACTATTGGCTATCTCAAAAAACGATTCTGAACCAAACTTGGCTTCTACCGACCAGGCAGCCACATACTTCTCATGCGGATAAAGTGCATAACTTCCCGATGTATCCGCATCCTTAATCAGTTGGTCCGCCAAATCAAATGCTTTCCGGTTATCGTCATGATACAAGTAGATACGAGCCAGCAATGCACGAGCCGCATACTTATTCATACGTCCGTTATTTTTCTCTTCGGACATCAATGTAACCGCCTCTTCCAACGTTTCTATAATAAAATCATAAGCCTGAGCAACAGTAGAACGGGGAGGATTCTCATAGGTTCCCACCAAATGGTCTATCAACGGAGCACCCAGTGACGCACCTTTATCTTTTGTATAAGGATAGCCAAAGCAACGAGTCAGATCAAACTGGCAAAGCGCAATCACCGCCATCGTCTCGCCTTTCAAAGCATTCAACTTCTTTTCATCCCCGCTTTCAATTTTTCCTTCGGCAATAGCATTCAGAATATTCCATGCCTCACGAAGAATATAAAAAGGTCGTCCCCACAATGAACCGGCATTCAAACTATTAGGACGATGATTGAACATATAGCATGTATTGCATACCCCACTTTCCTCAGAACTCTGCATATCATCTCCTTTCATGTCTCCATAGGCAAACATAGCAGCCCCGTAATATCCGGAGCCCGACATCAGATCATACAATCCGTTCACCGCATTATCCACATCGGTTACTGTACGGAAAGCCATCGTAGTAGGAATTTTATTGCTGGGAGCTGTATCGAAGAAATCACTACAACCGGCAACGAGCAGTGAAACGAATCCTAAAATAAAAAGTATTTTCTTCATAATGGTTCTGTTTTTTAGTGTAATTGATGATTAAAATTTAAGTTCCAGTCCGAAAGCATAAGTTTTCAACGGAGGCGTGTAGAATCCTACCACCCCACTCATTTCAGGATCATATTGGTCGTATGCAGCCCATGTCAACAAATTCGTACCCGAGAAATAAATACGGGCATTCCCTATTCCTAATTTCTGCAACCATGCTTTAGGAGCATTCAATCCCAATATCAGACTTTTCAGACGAATATGATCCGTAGAATGGATGGCACGTGAAGAATTATAGTTACCCCCCTTTTTATTCCCATATACAAAACGGGGAACATCCGTTATATCACCCGGTTTCTGCCAACGGCGGCGTTGCTCGGTACTTTTATTGCTTATCACTGAATAACCATCATCTTGCAGAATGTAGGATGCATTATCATACGAATAACCACCGAAACTATAAGATAGATTGAATGACAGGTCAATGAATTTATAATTAAAGGTATTCATAAAACCTCCCGATATAGTAGGCGTAATATCTTTCAACGGAATAGGACTTGCCTGCCCCGGATCGGTCACTTTATTTTTTGTATAATTGCCATTCTCATCCTGTTGGTTATCATAATACAAGGCACTTCCGGTCTCAGGATCCACCCCCGCATACTCACGCAGATAAATAGTATTAAATGGATAACCTTCCTTACGTACATACCTGCCATCCACAAACCAAGGCAGATCTGCCAGTTTCAGAATCTTATTTTTATTATGGCTCAAATTGAAGGCGGTAGTCCAGCTGAAATCTTTCGTCTTGATGTTATTGGAACGAACTTCAAGTTCCACACCGGTATTCCGCATCTGCCCCACATTGGTCAGCAGAGAAGAAAATCCGCTGATGGAATTCAATTGCTTGCTCATCAACAGGTCTTTCGTTGTACGCGTGTACCAATCCAAAGAAACATTCACACGACTGAACAAGCCGATATCCAGTCCCAAATTCAGTGCATAATTCTTCTCCCAGGTGAGTTCCTCATTCCCCAATGTACTTTCCCACGGAGAAGGTTTCCCACTATAAAACGCCCCCGTGGTATAAGTACTCTGATAACCATAATATGAAGAAGGGAGATTTCCATTCACCCCATAGGAAGCACGAAGTTTTAAATCACTTAATACTGATTTCAACGGCTGCATGAACCTTTCCTGAGAAAGTCTCCATGAAGCGGACAAAGACCAGAAATTACCCCAACGAGTATCGGGAGACAAGCGGGATGAGCCATCCCTGCGAAAACTGAAACTGGCATAATATTTATCATCATAAGAATAGTTCACACTGGCCACATAGGACATTAATGCATCTTCCTGCAATTTCTGGTCAGCATCTATCGGATCGGCCGCATTTCCTAAAGAAGTGTTTATATCCTGCCCGTAAGTTTTCTTTGCAGCATACAAATCCTCATAATCATACTTCATCACCTCGAAAGCCGTGACCGCACTGACAGAATGCTTGCCGAAAGTTTTGGAGTAAGTTAAATTGTTCTGTGAAGTATAACGTATACGGTCAGTCATCTGCATACGTCCCCGTCCTTGATAAGTTGCTCCATCACGTCCATCCGGAGACTGAAAGAAAAAGTCCTTTGTCAACGAATAATCTACCGTAAACACACTGGATACCTTCAAGTTATCCCAAACATTATAAGCTATTTTAGCCGTACCCATAGCACGTACCGTCCGAGCGTAATAATCATTCACCTCAGCCTCCAATATCGGATTATACCCATTGTTTTCACGATACCCGCTGGCATAGGTCCCATCCTCATTGTAAATGGGAGTAGAAGGCGTCAGATTCACTTTTGATGCATAAATGGCACTTCCATAAAATTTACCTTCGGGTAAATGAACGTTCTTTGTCCACGAAAAAGAAGCGTTCATTCCAAATTCCACCTTTTTATACTTGTTACTTGCATCCACACGCCCCGTAAAGCGCTCCATTTCTGAATTCAGGGAAACACCCGTCTGTTTAGTATATCCCAAAGAACCGATAAAACTGGAATTTTGGTTGCCAGCACTGGCAGACAGGTTATAATCCTGTTGATAACCTGTCTTAAATAAAGCACTCTCCCAGTCCGAATATCCTTGAGGCAAGCGTTTGGCATACTGGTCTATATTCGCATCCGCATACTGCTGTGCCTCTTGTTCGCTTACTCCCTTATCCAGTTGAAAATTAACCAATCCTTCATGAATTAATTCCCTTCTTTCCTCGCCTCCCATTAACGGACGATATGTATAAGCGAAATCTGTGATTCCGTATTTCGCCGCCATATTGACACGAAGCTTGCCTTCCTTTCCTTTTTTGGTAGTGATAAGCACGACTCCATTAGCACCTTTCGCACCATACAATGAAGCAGATGCCGCATCTTTCAAAACGGTGATACTCTCAATATCCGCCGGATTCAGCGTTTCAATGAATCCCATTCCTCCCGCTTCGGACATACTGGTAAAGTTACTCAAGTCATAAGATGGAATAGGTACTCCGTCCAATACATACAAAGGTTCGGTAGAAGCATTCATGGAAGCAACTCCCCGTACCCGTAAAGTTGTTTTCGCACCGGGCTGCGAAGAAGTACCGGCAACCACACTGATGCCCGGTATATTCGATTCAATCATCTGCCCCACGGAGACAACAGGTAAAGCCTCCAGCTTTTCTGTAGTCAGAACAGAAGCTGATCCAGTATAAGTTGCCTTCTTGAAATCTCCATATCCGGTAACGACCACTTCGTCCAACGTATTGGTATCCTCTTTCAATATAATATGAAAATCCCCTTTCCCTTTTGTCGGAATATCTTGTGCCAAATATCCTATATAGCTCACAACCAACGAAGCAGATTCGTCCACTTCCAACGTAAACTTCCCATTAAAGTCGGTGATAACCCCATTGGTACTTCTGCCTTTTTCCACAACATTAGCACCAATCAGAGGTTCTCCCATTACATCTTTCACCACTCCCGTCACTCTTTTCTTTCTAGAACCGGGTTGCGAGACAGCTTTCTTCTCAATAAAATAGATTTTGTTATTCCTGATTTCAAAAGTAAGATTAATTCCTGAAAGAAGTCTTGTCAATGCCTCCTTCAGTGTGACATCTTTGAGTTGCATGGTTACCTTACGATTCACATCGACCAACTGGTCACTGAAAACCAAGCTCATACCGGTCTGGCTTTTAATAGATGCCAGAACTTTTTCCACCCTCTCATTCTTAAAATCTAAAGAGACTTTTTGCGACTGTGCTGAAACAGTAAAGCCAAATAAAAGGACTCCCAACAGCAGTAATGTCTTCATTTTGGTTCTTGCTTTCATTTTCATCAATAGTATTAGTTTGAAACAAAAGAATTTCTTATATAGGCTAACACATCATCCAGAAAAAGGTATGAGTCCTTTTTTCGTTTTCTCAAAAAAAATAGATGCAAGTGTATTCACTCACATCTATTCCACATTTACCTTTATAGTTCCCATTATTTGGTGCCTACTTCAAACAGACCGTCTTCCACCTCCGTAAAACAGATATTAGAAACAGTTTCCAAATCATAGAGTACATCCGACGCGTTTACTTTTCCTGTTGACAAAGTAAACCTGTTCTTCAGTACCGTAGAATCTTTCACAATAAAATGAACGTCATAATGCCTTTCCATCACCTTTATAATCTCATTAAGCGGAGTCAGATAAAAATTAAGGCTGTTGGAACGCCATGCCGAAATCTGCTCCATATTATCCGGGCGGGAAATCAGGCATTTCCCCGACTGACGATTATATTCCGCACTCTCCCCCGGAACAAGCCTGTACTCTTTCTCATTATGATCCCTGAAAAGAATTCCTCCTTCATCCAAAGTTACCCAAATATTGGGTTCGGCAGCATATGCTTTTACATTAAATCTGGTCCCGATCACTCTCACTTCCACCCCTTGCAAATCCACCTTAAAGGGACGGTTTTCATCTCTGGCAACATTAAAATACCCTTCTCCCCAAAGCTCCACCGTACGATTGAACAATCCAAATTGCTTGGGATACCTCAAACGGGAATCCGAGTTCAAGTGTACAATACTGCCATCCTGCAAAATTACCCGCATCTGTTCACCATAAGGAACACTTATTTCAGCATATTCCGTTTCAGAGAAAATCCCCGTCCGGTTCACCAAAAATAACAAAGAAACGCTTAAGAGAACAAATGGTAACAATACAGCCGCCACCCACATCCACTTACGGCCGACCGATCTCCTTCCACGCTCACGTTTTATCTCACTCATAAACCGCTGTTTCATCTTCATGCCGGAAATAGAAGGAAGTCTAACATCTTCCGGCATCTCTTCTGCAAGCTCTTCCATCTCACGGTCCAATCGCCCAGACAAATACTTACGCCCTTCTTCCGTAACGAACCAACCGGCAACTTTCCGAGCTTCTCCAGGAGCAGCTTTGTTGTCAAGTACTTTATCTATCACCGATTCATCTATCTTCATAATCTATTTTTTTCGTATATTTATAATAACACCCTACTCCGATAAAAGTATGAGTGCATTTCAGTCTATTAAATAAATCCATATTACAGGAAACCACATAATCAAAGATTCAATCGCATTACGAAGCGCCTTTATAGCCTGTGTGTAATGAGATTTCACTGTAGGAACAGTTATGCCCATCCTGTCGGCAATCTCTTGATTGGATAACCCATATTCTATTTTCAGCAAGCAGATTTTTTGTTCTGAGGAGGAAGTTTGTCAATGGCAACCCGCAAGGATTTTCTGAGTTCACCATGTTCAAACCGGGTTAAAAAAGCATCTTCGTCCTCATCATTCACCTGTTGGGCCATTTCATACAACTTCTCAAATACCAGATTGCGATGCCTCAATTCATTCAGTATATAATTCTTCAAGATAGTAAATAACAAACTGCGAATACCCGACTCAAAACTAAAAGTTTCCCTCTGCTCCCACAATTTCATAAAAAGATACTGAACTGCGTCCTCCGCCTCTTCTTCCGATTTCAAAAAACGATAGGCTATGGTGTACAATAACCGATGGTAACGGTCAAAGACAGCAGCAAAGGCATACTCTTTACCACGGCGAAGATCGTCATATAACTTTTGGTCAAAATCCGGATATTGATTCATAATAAATGCTTTTCCCAAGTTTTCTTAAAAGACCAACTTATTACAAA
>ENA-OQNM01000169-OQNM01000169.1-human-gut-metagenome-genome-assembly--contig:-NODE-169-length-24149-cov-7.856215_pt1 | contig 24149 bp, 18 predicted proteins | sample MGYA00242632_ERZ504886 | MGnify/ENA primary metagenome ERZ504886 (study PRJEB26092, sample SAMD00036424) | human gut metagenome | host: Homo sapiens | study: EMG produced TPA metagenomics assembly of... | reverse complement strand
GCAAGAAGTTTGGGCAGTCGTTTTTTGCGTAGTTCCCTATGAGAATCTGAAAGAAGGAAGACTGATCAGGGATGTGCCGGTAGCAGGAGTAAAAAATTTACGGGAACTGGTCGAGTGTCTTAAGAATCCGGAACCCTATCTGAAGAGGGAAATACAGGAAGAAATTCCTTCTATTATAAATACAGATATGGGAATGGATTTTTTACAGACATTGAAGGACAGGAAGGGGCAAAAAGAGCGGCGGAAATTGCAGTAAGCGGATTTCACAATCTTCTCCTTATCGGACCTCCGGGAACGGGCAAAACCATGCTTGCCAGAAGACTGCCGACGATCATGCCTGGGCTTGGCTTTGAAGAAAAGCTGGAGCTTACCAGAATTTACAGTATTTCAGGACTTCTTTCAAGAGAACATCCTCTGATCGATGAGCGACCATTTCGCAGCCCTCATCATACAAGTACTCCGCAGGCAATTGCAGGAGGCGGGCGTAATCCCAGACCCGGCGAAATCACTCTTGCGCATAAAGGTGTACTCTTTCTGGATGAAATGCCGGAATTTTCCAGAGCAAGTCTGGAACTTCTGCGACAGCCCATGGAGGATAAAGTGATCCAGATAGCCAGAGCAAGCGGAACTTATAACTTTCCGGCGGATTTTATGTTATGTGCAGCGATGAATCCCTGTCCCTGCGGTTATTATCCGGATTTAAACAGATGCACCTGTACAGCAGGTGAGATCACACATTATATGGGAAAGATCAGTCGCCCTCTTCTGGACAGAATTGATATCAGCACTGAGGTACCGCCGGTTTCTTTTTCACAGCTTCACTGTGGAAGAAAGGGAGAAAATTCCGCTGCTATCAGAAAAAGAGTGGAAAAAGTACAGAAGATCCAGGAAGAACGGTATAAAGATGAGAAAATAAATTTTAAACGGGCAGCTGAAGAGCAGTCTGATCGATAAATTCTGCCCTCTTACAGACAGCGCATCCCGACTTCTGGCAAGAGCCTTTGAAAAAATCGCATTCAGTGCCAGATCCTATCACAGGATCCTGAAGGTAGCCAGAACAATTGCGGATATGGAAGGGGAAGAAATGATTGCCGGTCATCATATCGGAGAAGCACTTTCGTACAGGGCATTTGACAAAGATTCTGTCATAAAATAAAGGTCAGTGAGGTATTTTATATGGAAAGAACTGATGTGAAAAATAATCATACAGAAGAATACAGTACAGGTCAGATACGATGTATTGAGAAATCAGATCCGGAATATCCTCAGATAATGAAGCAGTATTCCTCCATGCCGGCAAAGCTTTATGTAAAAGGCAGACTTCCTGATCCTAAGAGAAGAACGGTGGCAGTGATTGGTGCCAGAATGTGCAGTCCTTATGGAAGGATGCAGGCATTCCGGTATGCGAAAGCGTTAAGTGTAGCTGGAGTCCAGATTATCAGCGGTATGGCACTTGGCATTGATTCAGAAGGACATAAAGGCGCACTGGAAGGAAAGATGCCTACATTTGCGGTGCTTGGAAGTGGTGTTGATGTATGCTATCCGAAATCTAACAGAAAACTTTATGAGAGGATCTTATGGGAAAATGGTGGGATCATCAGTGAATGTCCACTGGGTTCAGGACCTGTTTCCTGGCATTTCCCGGCGCGAAACCGGATCATCAGTGCTTTGTCAGACGCGGTTCTGGTAGTGGAAGCAAAAGAAAACAGCGGTTCGCTGATCACTGCGGGATTTGCACTGGAACAGGGAAAGATGGTCTATGCGATTCCGGGGGCAGTGACAGATGAACTCAGCAGAGGCTGCCATAAGCTGATCTACGACGGCGCAGGGATTGCATACTGTCCGGAAATTATGCTGGAAGAACTTGGAATTTCGATGGAAAAAGTAACACAAAACGGTGAAAAAAACAACTTGGGACTTGCAAGAGATTTGAATATGGTGTATAGTTGTCTCGATTTACGACCAAAAAATCCCGACTACATTGTGAGAAAAACAGGCTTTTCCCCGGCACAGGTAAGCAACTGTCTTGTGGAACTGACACTGCGGGGGCTCATAAGAGAGAGCGGGAGACATTATTATGTAAAAGACAGTTGACGATTTATGATTATTGTGCTTCACGTTTCTGCGGCGCAGGGCGATTTTCATATGTAACAATATCGTTGTCAGGCAATGTGCCCGTTCAGGGACACTGTGAAGAATAACAGATTACGACTAGGAGAGGTAGCATGGCGAAATATCTGGTGATAGTAGAATCACCTGCAAAAGTGAAAACAATAAAGAAATTTCTCGGTGCGAATTACGATGTGGAAGCTTCTAACGGACATGTCCGTGATTTCCCGAAGAGTCAGTTCGGAATTGATGTTGAGCATGATTTTGAACCCAAATATATAACGATCAGAGGAAAGGGAGAACTGCTTGCAAAGCTTCGCAAGGCTGCAAAGAAAGCAGATAAGATTTATCTTGCAACTGACCCTGACCGCGAGGGAGAGGCAATTTCCTGGCATCTGATGCAGGCATTAAAAGAAGATCCGAAGAAGATGCACAGGATTACCTTTAACGAGATTACCAAGACAGCAGTAAAATCATCAATCAAACAGGCCAGAGACCTGGATATGGATCTGGTAGATGCACAGCAGGCAAGACGTATGCTTGACCGTATGGTAGGTTATACCATCAGCCCGCTTCTCTGGGCAAAAGTCAAGAGAGGCTTAAGTGCGGGGCGCGTACAGTCTGTTGCGCTTCGTATCATCTGTGACAGAGAAGATGAGATCAATGCGTTTATTCCGGAAGAATACTGGAGCCTGGAGGGAGATTTTCAGGTGAAGGGTGAGAAGAAACCGCTGCAGGCGAAGTTTTATGGAACAGATAAAAAGATGGATATCCACAGCAAAGAGGAAATGGATAAACTTCTGGCCTCTCTGAAAGTATAAACGAATATTGAGATCAATGAAGTAAAGAAAGGCGAGAGAATCAAGAATGCACCGCTTCCCTTTACTACAAGTACCTTACAGCAGGAAGCAGCCAAGACCTTAAACTTTTCCACACAGAAGACAATGCGTCTGGCACAGCAGCTGTATGAAGGAATTGATATCAAAGGAAATGGAACGGTAGGTGTGATCTCTTAATCTGCGTACAGATTCCACCCGAATCTCAGAGGAAGCAGATGCTGCTGCAAGAGAATATATCACTGCTCAGTACGGAGAGGATTATGTTTCAAAGTCTGAGAAAGCTGTGAAAAAGGGACAGAAGATCCAGGATGCTCACGAAGCGATCCGTCCTACAGACATCAGCCGTACACCGGCTGTACTGAAGGAATCTCTTTCAAGAGATCAGTTCAGACTGTATCAGCTTATCTGGAGACGTTTTGCGGCCAGCAGAATGGCTCCTGCAAAATACGAAACAACATCTGTAAAGATTGGTGCAGACCAGTATATTTTTAACAGTCTCTGCCTCCAAGATCATATTTGACGGATTTATGTCTGTATACACAGATGAAGAGGACCAGAAAAAAGGAAATGTTCTGAATCAGAGTCTAGAAAGAGGAATGAAGCTTAGTCTTAAGGAACTGAAACCAGAACAGCATTTCACGCAGCCGCCTGCACATTATACAGAGGCATCTCTGGTCAAGACTATGGAAGAACTGGGGATCGGACGTCCAAGTACCTATGCGCCGACGATCACAACGATCATCAGCCGCCGTTATGTTGCAAAAGAACAGAAGAACCTGTATGTTACAGAGTTGGGGGAAGTTGTCAATAATATTATGAAACAGGCTTTCCCGAGTATTGTAGATGTAAACTTCACTGCGACTATGGAAGGGCTTCTGGACTGTGTGGCAGCAGGAACTGTAAAGTGGAAGACAGTAGTAAGCAACTTCTATCCGGATCTGAAGAAGGATGTAGATGCTGCAGAGGAAGAACTTGAAAAGGTTGATATTCAGGATGAAGTGACAGATGTGATCTGCGAAAACTGTGGCAGACATATGGTGATCAAATATGGTCCTCATGGACGATTCCTTGCATGTCCGGGATTTCCGGAATGCAAAAATACCAAACCATATTTTGAGAAGATCGGGGTGGCATGTCCGAAATGTGGAAAAGAGATTGTGCTTAAGAAAACCAAAAAAGGACGTAAGTACTACGGATGTGAGGATAATCCGGATTGTGATTTCATGTCCTGGCAGAAACCATCAGCAAAGAAATGCCCGAAATGTGGAAGCTATATGGTGGAAAAGGGGAATAAGCTTGTCTGCAGCCAGGAGACATGTGGATATGTAGAGGCAAAGGACGAGAAAGAATAATTACAGAGTGTAAATGCTATAAATGGGACTGTAAAACTATGTGAAGTATATGGTCAGAAGTTTGAAGAAGTCAAACGATGGTACGACGGTTATCAGATTGGGAAATATCATGTATACAATCCAAATGCCGTTGTGAACCTGATGCTCGAAGGCGAATTCCAGAGCTACTGGTCCGGAACCGCATCCTATGAGGCGATTGTTCCGCTGATCAATATGGATTTTGATGGCCTGAAAAGTGCCGTAATCGAAATGCTTTCAGGAGATCATGTTCCGGTTGATGTTACCTCTTTTCAGAACGATACCGTTAGCTTCGCCAATAAAGACGATGTGCTGACGTATCTGATTCACCTTGGATATCTGGCCTATGACCGGACATTTAGAACTGCTTTTATTCCGAATGAGGAAATCCGTCAGGAATTGATTCTGGCAACGAAAAGGAAAAAATGGAATGAGTTGATTGTATTTCAAAAAGAATCAGAGCAGCTTCTGAAAGATACAATTCAGATGAATGGAAACGCAGTAGCAAAAGAAATTGAAAAAATTCACAGGGAATATACTTCTGTGATTCAGTATAACAATGAAAACTCACTCAGCAGTGTTCTGTCCATTGCCTATTTGAGTTCCATGCAATACTATTTCAAACCAATCCGCGAATTTCCCGCGGGTCGTGGATTTGCAGACTTTGTGTTTATTCCAAAGCCGGAGTTTCAGAATTATTACCCGGCGCTTGTTGTGGAACTGAAATGGGACAAAAGCGTCAGAGCAGCATTAGATCAGATCAGAGACAGAAAATATCCGGAGTCTGTTGCATGCTATGCAGGGGAGCTTTTGCTGGTGGGAATTAACTACAATGAAAAAACAAAAGAACATGAATGCCGGATTGAAAAGTATGAAAAATAAGGGCATATTTCAATTTCAGTTTACAGAGATAAAAGAGTATGGATAAGATAGAGATATATCATTATTTAAAAAGGCAAAATATAGCGTATGAAATTACGGAACATAAGGCAGTTTTCAATATGGAAGAAGCAGATGCTGTTGATTTGCCGTATCCAGAGTGGGGCGCTAAAAATTTATTTGTTCGCGACGATAAAAAACGTAATTATTATTTGATAACGATGAAAGGGAACAAGCGAGTAGATTTGAAAGCGTTTCGCAGGCAACGTGGTCTGCGTGCACTTTCTTTTGCAGCTGCGGAGGAATTATTTGATATTATGAAACTGATACCCGGTGCCGTTACGCCGCTTGGTATTCTAAACGATGCCGAACACAGAGTTCAAGTCTTCATGGACGTGGAATTTGTCGGAAATAAAATTGGTGTTCATCCAAATGATAATACAGCAACCGTTTGGATGCAGGCTGATGATTTAATGAAAATAATTCAGAAGCATGGAAATACTGTGGAATACGCATGTATATAATCGAAAGGTATTGCTAAAAAGTCTGAAAAAAGAAAAGTTCACAAACAAAAATGGTTCTCATTCTGCACTAAATATATTTACCGAGTATTCCATGACAGATCCCGGTGATCTGGCGGAATATTTTGGCTTCACAGAGCAGGAGATATCTGCCCTCTGTGAAAAATATGAGATGAGTTTTGAAGAAGCAAAAACGTAGTACGATGGTTATCAGTTGATTGCGCATCGGCAGACTGGAGATGAAATTTATTCCATGTATAGCCCGAAATCTGTGGTAGAAGCCATGCTGCGCCACAAATTCGGAACCTATTGGAACCAGACGGAAACGTATGAGGCCTTAAAAATTTATATTCAAATGGATATGGATGGCCTGAAAGATTCTGTGGTTCGAATGCTTGCCGGTATCAATTATAATAAAAAAACGAAGAAACATGAATGTGTTATTGAAGTAATGCAAAAATAAAAACGGAAGTCTCATGTCTGCGCAGTAAGGGTGGTGGATATGGGACTTTTTGGTAAAGATAAATAAAATTTATGGAGGAAACAGAATGATTATTGATTCTTATGATATCAACAGCGAGCCGATTGTAAAGCTGGAGAATTTTTATGGGGAGAAGCAGCATCTGGTAAAAAAATGTATGGTAATTTTTTCAAAAGTAATATATGAATACATGCTTGAAAAATTCCCATGCCGACAGATTGCAGAAGTAAGAGCATGCAATGGAAATATACCGGTTTGGACTCTGCCATATGAGGAAGAAACGATTGCTTTCTACCTGACACCAATTGGTTCCGCTCTTGCAGCAGGAACGATTGCCGAAGTCAATCATTTAACAGGAGCATCCGTCTTTATCATGTTTGGCTCGTGCGGCAGTCTGGACAAAGAAGCAACCGATGGAAAGTTTATTCTCCCAACGGAGGCATACCGGGGAGAAGGACTGTCCTATTATTTTGCAGAACCGCAGGACTACATAAAAATAAAAAACACGGACAAACTGGCGGAATTTTTCAAAGAAAGGAAACTGCCATACGTTCAGGGGCGCGTATGGACGACAGACAGTATGCTTCGGGAAACGGTAAATCTTGTAAGAAAACGAAAAGAAGAAGGATGCATTGCCGTGGAAATGGAACTCGCAGGCGTTCAGGCGATCAGTGATTTTTATGGATTTGAACTGTATGATTTTCTTGTTGCGGGAGATGTGCTGATCGAAGGAAACTATGAAACGGATGGATTATCTGCCGCTAACCACGATCTGGACAAGCTGTTTCTGGCGCTGCAGATAGCGAAAAGTGTATAAAATTACAATGTTTGAGGAAAAAGAAATATTTCAGAGCCGTTTGCAGAAACTTTTAGATAATACGAAAGCGGGAATTATGTATGGAGAATGGAATGACAATGGGCGATTGCTTACGGACGAATAAATTAATCATTTTAAGAGGAAATTCCGGCAGTGGAAAAACAACTATTGCAAAGGAATTACAGCAAGTGTTCGGAAATAATACAATGCTGATCTCGCAGGATGTTATCCGAAGAGATATGCTCAAAGTCAAAGACGGAGAAAATACAAAGGCGCTGCCTCTTCTGGAAGAACTTCTGCGATATGGAAGAAAACACAGCGAGATTGTTATTCTGGAAGGAATACTGAATGCGGAATGGTATCGTGCATTATTTGAGCTGGCAGTAGCTTTATATGGAAAAAATATATACGCATATTACTTCGACATCCCCTTCGAGGAGACCGTGAAGCGCCACAAAACAAAGCCGAACTGCAATGATTTCAGTGCAGAAGATATGCAGAGATGGTGGAACGAAAAAGATTATACATCCGTTCTGTATGAAACCAGAATAACGGCGGATCAGGACAGAGAAAGCATAGTTCGTGACATCTGTCAAAACATAATATCTAATGGAAAATAATTGCTTCGGACAGGGAATGATCTTTGTTCTGCCAGAGAAATATGATAAAATAGAAACAGAAATAAATTTTTGCAAGCCTGTCGGTGGTAAAGGATTTAGGAAGGAGCAGACCCATGAAATCAGTAATTTCCATTGGAAATCAGGATTTTATATCCATCAGAAAGAATAACTGTTTTTATATCGATAAGACGGATTTTATCAGGGAATGGTGGGACAATCAGGACAGTGTTACTCTGATCACACGCCCAAGAAGATTCGGCAAGACCCTGAATATGAGTATGGTCGAATATTTCTTTTCCGTAAATCATTCCGAATGCAGCAAATATTTTGAAGACCTTGTCATCTGGAAAGAGGAAAGATTTCGTAAGCTGCAGGGAACGTATCCGGTGATTTCCCTCAGCTTTGCAGATATCAAGGCAACCACATATGAGACTGCAAGAAGAGCGGTAATTCGTAAGCTGGTAAAATTATATAGTACTTTTGAATTTGTCAAATCCAGCAAAGTATTAAATGAAAAAGACCGCGCCTATTTTGATTCCGTTGAAGAAAATATGTCGGATGATGCGGCAGCAGTAGCTGTCAATTATCTGTCCGATTATCTGAGCCGCTATTACGGAAAAAAGGTGATTATTCTTCTGGATGAGTATGATACTCCTTTGCAGGAATCGTATATTCATGGGTATTGGGAGAATCTTACTGCGTTTATCAGAAGCCTGTTCAATTCCACATTCAAAACGAATCCCTATATGGAACGGGGACTGCTGACAGGAATAACAAGAGTCAGTAAAGAATCTATCTTTTCCGATCTGAATAATCTTGAAGTTGTAACAACAACATCGGAAAAGTACAGCGGCTCGTTTGGCTTTACAGAAGAAGAAGTCTTTCATGCGCTGGAGGAAAATGGGCTGTCCGATGAAAAAGGAACCGTCCGCTATTGGTATGATGGATTTTCCTTTGGAAAACGGAAGGATATTTACAATCCGTGGTCCATTACAAAATATCTGGACACGGGAGAATATGGAACGTACTGGGCAGACACCAGCGGAAATATGCTGATCTCCAATCTGATCCGTCGAAGTCCTGCAAAGATCAAGACGGAAATGGAAGATTTATTAAACGGCAGAGTGATCTGCACAGAATTGGATGAGCAGGTTATTTTTGAACAGCTTGGCAGAAAGCGGGGAGCCATCTGGAGTCTTATGCTTGCGAGCGGATATCTGAAAGTGGATCGGTACGAAATGGATAACCGAACAGGAAAGCGCCAGTATGATTTGAAAGTGACAAATCATGAGACAATGCTGATGTTTGAACAAATGATAGAGGACTGGTTTACAGAAGAAGATTCTGCATATGGCAATTTTAAAGATGCTCTGCTTGCCGGAGATCTGGATTATATGAACCAGTTTATGAATCAGGTAGCACTTCAGACATTCAGCAGTTTCGACACGGGCGGAAAACCATCAGAGGAACTCGAACCAGAAAGATTTTACCATGGATTTGTCCTTGGGCTGATTGTTGATCTGGCCGGAAAATACAGAATCACTTCCAACAGAGAAAGTGGATTCGGAAGGTATGACGTAGTAATGGAGCCATTGAAAGAAAACCTGGATGCGATCGTAATGGAATTTAAGGTTCAGAACACATCAAAAGAAAAGTCGCTGGAAGAGACGGTGGAGCATGCACTTCGTCAGATTCAGGAAAAACAGTATGACACAGAATTGCTTGCCAGAGGAATCGCAAAGGAGCGGATCAGGTATTATGGATTTGCGTTTCGGGGGAAGAAAGTGTTGATTGGAAATTAAAATGAGAGAAAATATGAAAATCAGAAAAGCAGAACTGAAAGACCTGTCCAGAATTGCGGAAATTTTCGTGTTCAACAACCGAATCAATTATTTCCCGATTTTTCACGAGGAGGCCTATTCCTTCGGTGAAATGCAGGTAGTCCCGATGATCGACCAGTACTTTAAGAAAGAAGAAATCTTAAACCGCATCTATGTCTACGATGATGGAATTATAAGAGGTTTTACAGAAATCAACGGAACCGAAATCTGTAAACTATACGTAGATCCATGTCTGCAGAACAACGGAGTCGGCCACGGGCTGATTACCTTTGCAATTGAAAAGTTTGACGCAGACCATCTATGGGCATTGGAGAAAAATACGCGTGCCATTGCGTTTTACAACCGCCACGGATTTCGGTGGACAGGAACGAAACAGCTGGAAGCAGGAACGACAGAATATCTGCTGGAATTAAGACGATGAGAGCACGACGTGTTTTCTGTCCTTCCTGCAAAAATTAAAGCAGGAGAAAACGGTCTTGTATTTTAACCGACTCAAGCAAGTAGCGAAGCGGATTGCGAATATCCGCTTTACTGAAGCAAAAATAGCCGAAAAGCCTGTTCTACCGTATCGGTCATATTTTCTGCCGCATTTTTCACATCCATAGCTTCTTCGAGTGAAACGACGCTCCGCAGAATCGGGAAAAAGGCATCAATTCCGGCGGCGTTGCATGCAGATGCATCTTTTGTAACACAGCCTGAGAACGCAAGGACAGGTTTGCCGTATTCTTTTGACAGTTTTGCAACTCCAATCGGCGCTTTTCCCATCACGGTTTGCCCATCGAGCTGTCCCTCACCGGTGATGACAAGATCAGCGTCTCTCACATCATCACGAAGTCGGGTTTCGTCCAGTACGATCTGAATGCCGGGTTCCAGTGAAGCAGAAAGAAACGTCTGAAAAGCAAATCCAAGTCCGCCCGCAGCACCCGTTCCGGGAAATTCCGCGTCGACGTTCGGGAATGTTTTCCGGCAGAGTGCGGCGTAGGAGGCAAGCGATGTGTCCATACGTTTGATCATGACAGCATCCGCACCCTTCTGCGGTCCGAAAACGGCGCTGCAGCCGTTGGAACCGCAGAGCGGATTCGTTACATCGCAGGCAATACGGAAGGTGCATTCCGAAAGTTCCGGCAGAACGTGATCTGCCGTAATCGCGGTAAGAGATTCCAGTCCGACAGCACCAAAAGGAACCTGTTTTCCTTCTGCATCGAGCAGTCCGAAACCGAGTGCCTGTAGCATACCAATACCGCCGTCATTTGTGGCACTTCCGCCGATTCCAATGATAAAGCGGTGGCAGCCATTGCGGATGGCATCGCAGATAACCTCACCGACACCGTACGTTGTGGTGTACAGCGGATTTTTCTCATCGCCGTGTACCTGCGTAATACCGGCAGCCCCCGACATCTCGATAATGGCGGTCTGCGTCCGGTCGATGATGCCATACGGGCAGATAACCTGCTTTCCGGCAGGACCGGTCACCGAAACGGAGACAAGCCGTCCGCCAAGACCTTCGGTCAGTGCCTGAACGGTACCTTCACCGCCATCGGCAAGCGGGCGCACAACCGTCTCCACCTTCGGATCGACACGATAAATCCCGGTGGCGGCCGCTGTTCCTGCCTGCAGAGAGGAAAGGCTTCCTTTAAAAGAATCAATTGCAATCACAACTTTCATCATTTTTCTCCTGATTTCAAATATTTTTCAATCCGACACTCATGCACCTTCGTCTTCTTATCATAATTAACACCAACCAGCAGAATATCCCCTGTATAAGATGCAATGGAAGCCGGGTAATGCTGTCTTTTAATCTGATCCAGTGCCGTTTCCGCATTCTTGTTCCATTTCAGTTCTACTACAAGCGCCGGAAAATCGTATCGGTATTCCGGCTTTGGCAGAAAGACAAAATCGGAAAAACCGCGCCCGGTCGGAAGTTCACGAATGGGTTTGAAGTAATATTGTATGGAACTTAAATAAGCAATCGTGAGCACACAACTGAGTGAATTTTCATTATGATACTGAATCACAGAAGTATATTCCTCATGGATCTTTCCAATTCCTGCAGCAACCGCATTTTCATCCATAGCAAGTGTAGCATCCAGAAGCTCTGCAGATTCCTGCTGAAAGGTAAGAAGTTCATTCCAGCGGTTGGAAGTAACCGCCGTCAGAAATTCCCGGCGGATTTCTTCATTTGGAATGTATGCCATCTGCGTCTGCTGATTATAGGCAAGATACCCTAGATGAATCAGCAGCGTCAGAACATCATCTTTATTCACAAAGCTGACCATGTCATTTTTAAAAGAGGTAACCATGACAGGAACTGCGGCGCCGGAAAGCATCTCCAGAATTGCTGTTTTCAATCCGTCAAAATCCATATTGATAAAAGGAACCATCGAGTCGTATGTGCTCGTCTCCGACCAATAGCTTTGGAATGTCCCATCCAGAAGCAGACTTGTCACCGCGTTTGGATTGTATACATGGTAATTTCCAAGCAGATAGCCGTCGTACCATCGTCTGACTTCCTCAAAATTTTGTCCGTATTTCTGACAGAGAGCGGAAACTTCATCTTCTGTGAATCCAATATAGGAAGCCAGCGGGCCTGGATTCAGCATGGAATACTGATGAAAATTATTTAAGGCAGACTGCGTTTTCAATTTTTTGATCGGAAGAATACCCGTGAGAAACGCAAGCTGGATATATTTCGTCGGTTCCGTCCCTTTGAACATTCCACGAAGAAAATTAATGTAATCATCCTGAATTTTCTGGTTGGAGGCCTCATCACGAATCAGGACATCCCATTCATCAATAATAATCACAAATTTCTGTCCGGTCGCCTCTTTGATCCGGGACAGAGCGTCGGGAACGGTGGAAACTTCCGGCGGAAGCTGATCTGCATAGATGGTACGCAGCTCGGCCAGTGTACATTCTGTAATGTAGGCCACAATCTGTTCCGGATCGCTGACATTCGAAAGAAACCACTGGATGTCCAGATGAATCACATCGTACTGGTTCAGATGCTTCTCAAAGTCTGCCGTCTGGCTGATCGCAAGGCCAGAAAACATCTTTCTGGAATCACAGCCCTTGCTGTAATAGGCCGCCAGCATATTTGCAGCAAATGATTTTCCAAACCGCCGCGGGCGGCTGTTGCAGATATAGCCCTGCATGGTGTCCAGAACTTTGTTGGTATACGATAAAAGTCCTGTTTTGTCCACATAGATTTCGGAATTGAGAGCAACCTGAAATGCACTGTTGTCCGGATTCACAAATCTTCCCATGATTTCACTTCCCTTCCGTTTTTTGATTATACCCCGATTTTACCATTCCCCCATCCAAATAGCAACGCACACCCCCGAAAATCCCGTAAAATCGCGGAAAAGAACCGATAAAATATGCTTTCCACTCTTGACAACGCTTACAGCCCCTAGTTATAATAAGGCATGAAAAACGATGACGAAGACAGTAGTCTGCGCGTGAACGGTCTGTGGAAAGCGAGCCGGGGATGGTGGGAGTCCGGTACAAGTAGCGGCAGGTGAACATCACTTCCAAGTTGCAGTTCTGAATCTGCGTACCCGGCGCATAAAATATAGAAAGCCGGAGAGCAGTGGTAAGAAGTTGCCGGCCGTTCCCCGTTACAGGAAATGCATATGATAGTATGTAACAGGTGGTTACGATAAGTACAGCTTTCGTCCTATTACAGGGCGGGAGCTTTTTCTTATTTTACGCGAACAAATAAAACGAGAAACTTAAGTTTCAGGAGGTACAAGCATGTACAAGAAAGTTTCAACCGACATGAACTTTGTCGAGAGAGAAAAACAGGTTGAGAAGTTCTGGGAAGACAATCAGATCTTCGAGAAAAGTATGAAAGTGCGTGAAGGAAATCCGTCCTACGTATTCTATGACGGACCGCCGACCGCAAACGGAAAACCGCACATCGGCCACGTAGAGACCCGTGTTATCAAGGATATGATTCCGAGATACCGTACTATGAAAGGCTATCAGGTACCGAGAAAAGCAGGCTGGGATACCCACGGACTGCCGGTAGAGCTGGAAGTTGAGAAAAAGCTCGGTCTGGACGGAAAAGACCAGATCGAAAAATACGGCGTAGAGCCATTTATCGAGCAGTGTAAAGAAAGCGTATGGAAATACGAGGGAATGTGGGAAGACTTCTCCCATACCGTTGGCTTCTGGGCTGATATGAAAAACCCATACGTTACGTACCATAACGACTACATCGAGTCCGAGTGGTGGGCATTAAAAGAGATCTGGAAGAAAGGTCTTCTGTACGAAGGACACAAAATCGTTCCTTACTGCCCGCGCTGCGGTACCCCGCTTTCTTCCCACGAAGTAGCACAGGGATACAAAGATGTCAAAGAACGTTCTGCCGTTGTCCGCTTTAAAGTAAAAGGCGAGGACGCATACATCCTGGCATGGACCACCACACCGTGGACCCTTCCGTCCAACGTTGCACTCTGCGTCAACCCGGATGAGGATTACGTAAAAGTAACAAGCAAAGGATATACCTATTATATGGCAGCCGCTCTGGTAGATACCGTTCTTGGAGAAGGCGCCGAGGTTCTGGAGCATTATCAGGGCAAAGATCTCGAGTTCAAAGAGTACGAGCCGCTGTTCCCGTACGCTGAGAAGAGAATCGGAAACAAAAAAGCATACTATGTAGTCTGCGATACCTACGTAACACTGACCGATGGTACCGGTGTTGTTCATATCGCTCCTGCATTCGGTGAGGACGACTCCAAGGTCGGCCACAGATACGATCTTCCATTCGTACAGTTAGTAAACGAAAAAGGTGAGATGACAGAGGAAACTCCGTGGGCAGGCACTTTCTGTAAGAAAGCAGATATGGCCGTTCTGCAGGCACTCGAGGACAAGGATCTTCTGTTTGATGCGCCGCTGTTCGAGCACAGCTACCCGCACTGCTGGAGATGCGATACTCCGCTGATCTACTACGCACGTGAGACCTGGTTCATCCGCATGACTGCAGTAAAAGAGGATCTGATCCGCAACAACAACACCATCAACTGGATTCCGGAGAGCATCGGAAAAGGACGCTTCGGTGACTGGCTGGAAAACGTTCAGGACTGGGGACTTTCCAGAAACCGTTACTGGGGAACTCCGCTTCCGGTATGGCAGTGTGAATGCGGCCATCAGGACTGCATCGGCAGCATCGAAGAGCTGAAAGAAAAAGCCGACAACTGCCCGGATGACATCGAGCTTCATCGCCCATACATCGACGCAGTGACCATTAAGTGCCCGAAATGCGGTAAAGAGATGCACCGTGTACCGGAGGTTATCGACTGCTGGTTCGATTCCGGATCCATGCCGTTCGCACAGCATCACTATCCATTCGAGAACAAAGAAACCTTCGAGAAACAGTTCCCGGCACAGTTTATTTCCGAGGCTGTAGACCAGACACGTGGATGGTTCTACTCCCTGCTTGCAATTTCCACTCTGCTGTTCAACAAAGCACCATACGAAAACGTTATCGTTCTTGGTCTGGTACAGGATGAGAACGGACAGAAGATGAGTAAATCCAAAGGAAATGCGGTAGATCCGTTTGACGCACTGCAGACCTACGGTGCCGATGCGATCCGCTGGTACTTCTACACCAGCAGCGCTCCGTGGCTGCCGAGCCGTTTCGCAGGCAAGACGGTCGTGGAAGGACAGAGAAAGTTCATGGGAACCCTGTGGAACACCTACGCGTTCTTTGTTCTGTATGCAAACATCGACAACTTCGATGCAACAAAATACAGTCTGGAGTATGACAAGCTGGCTGTTATGGATAAATGGCTGCTGTCCCGTCTGGAATCCACTGTAAAAGCAGTAGACGACAACCTGGCAAATTACCGTATCCCGGAGGCAGCAAAAGCACTGCAGTCCTTCGTGGATGATATGAGTAACTGGTATGTACGCCGCTCCCGTGAGCGTTTCTGGGCAAAAGGCATGGAGCAGGATAAGATCAATGCTTATATGACTCTGTACACCGCACTTGTAACTGTTGCAAAAGCAGCAGCGCCGATGATTCCGTTCATGACCGAGGACATCTATCAGAACCTCGTAAAGAGCATCGATGCAAGTGCACCGGAAAGTATCCACCTGTGTGACTTCCCGGAGGTACATGAGAACTGGATCGATCCGAAGATGGAAGAGGATATGGCCGACCTGCTGGAGATCGTCGTTATGGGACGTGCCGCAAGAAACACCGCCAATATCAAGAACCGTCAGCCGATCGGAACGATGTATGTGAAGAGCGAGTTCCAGCTTTCCGAATTCTACAAAGAGATCATCGAGGACGAGCTGAATGTCAAAGAAGTTGTATTCAAAGATGACATCGCAGATTTCATCAGCTACAGCTTCAAACCGCAGATGCGTACCGTAGGACCAAAATACGGAAAACTCCTGAACAAGATCAAAACCGTACTGTCCGAGCTCGATGGAAACAAGGCAATGGCAGAGCTGAAGAGCACCGGCGAACTTAAACTTGACATCGATGGACAGGAAATTGTATTATTAGAGGAGGATTTGCTGATCGACATGGCACAGATGGAAGGCTATGTTTCCGAATCCGACCATACAATCACTGTTGTTCTGGATACCAATCTGACTCCGGAACTGATCGAAGAAGGCTTCGTACGTGAGCTGGTAAGCAAAATCCAGACTATGCGTAAAGAGGCAGGCTTTGAGGTTATGGACAAGATCCGTGTATACGCAAAAGACAACGATAAGATTGTAGACATCATGAAAAACCATGGTGATGAAATTAAATCTGAAGTTCTGGCAGAAGATATCGTGACCGGAGAGACAAAGGGCTATGAGAAGGAGTGGAATATCAACTCCGAAAAGGTTACCATGGCAGTAGAACGTATCTAAGATTATTTTTGGATGTGTTTTCACGACGATCATTAATATGAAATTGGCCTGCGAGCGGGGAGAAAAACAAGCTCTCCGCTCGCAGACTGCTATTAAGGAGGACGCAGATGTTAAACGCCGAGTTCAAAAAAGAAACTTTTAAGAACAGTGTGAAAGAAAATGTAAAAATGCTGTACAGAAAGAACCTGGAAGATGCTTCCCAGCAGGAAATTTATCAGGCAGTCTGCTATGCAGTAAAAGATGTTATTATTGATAACTGGCTGAAAACCCAGAAGGCAATGGAAGAACAGGATCCGAAGATTCTGTACTATATGTCCATGGAATTCCTGATGGGCCGTGCACTTGGAAATAACCTGATCAACCTGACTGCATATAAACAGGTACAGGAAGCTCTCGAGGAAATGGGACTGAACCTGAACCTTCTGGAGGATCAGGAGAGAGATCCGGCTCTTGGAAACGGCGGTCTTGGCCGTCTGGCAGCATGCTTTCTGGATTCTCTGGCTACTCTTGGATATCCGGCGTACGGCTGCGGTATCCGTTACAAGTACGGTATGTTCAAACAGCAGATCCGCGACGGTTATCAGGTAGAAGTACCGGATAACTGGCTGAAAAACGGCTATCCATTCGAGCTGAAACGTCCGGAGTATGCAAAAGAGGTAAAATTCGGCGGATATGTGGCGCAGGAGTACGATGAGGCTACCGGACGCGTAAACTTTGTGCAGAAGGATTACCAGTCTGTCAATGCAATTCCTTACGACATGCCGATCGTAGGATATGACAACGACGTTGTAAATACTCTGACTATCTGGGATGCAGAGGCTATTCAGGACTTCTCATTGGATTCCTTCGACAAGGGTGATTACCACAAAGCTGTTGAGCAGGAAAACCTTGCAAAGACCATCGTAGAGGTTCTGTATCCGAACGATAACCATTACGAAGGAAAAGAGCTGCGTCTGAAACAGCAGTATTTCTTTATTTCTGCAAGCGTACAGAGAGCAGTTGCAAAATATAAAAAACAGCACGATGATATTACGAAGCTGTATGAGAAGGTTACCTTCCAGCTGAATGATACCCACCCGACCGTAGCTGTTCCGGAGCTGATGCGAATTCTGATGGATGTGGAAGGCCTTGGCTGGGATGAGGCATGGGAGATTACGACAAAGACCTGTGCATACACGAACCATACGATTATGGCAGAGGCACTTGAAAAATGGCCGGTTGACCTGTTCTCCAGACTTCTTCCGCGTATCTATCAGATCGTAGAAGAGATCAACCGCCGCTTCCTGATCCAGGTAAGAGAGCAGTACCCGGGTGATGAGGAAAAAGTCCGCCAGATGGCAGTGATCTATGACGGACAGGTTCATATGGCTCGTCTGGCTATCGTAGGCGGATATTCTGTCAACGGTGTTGCAAAGCTTCATACCGAGATCCTGAAAAAACAGACCTTAAAAGACTTCTACGAGATGACTCCGGAGAAGTTCAACAATAAGACGAACGGTATTACACAGCGTCGTTTCCTGCTTCACGGAAATCCGCTTCTGGCTGACTGGGTAACTGAGTATGCCGGAAATGGCTGGATTACTGACCTTCCGAAGATCGAAAAGATCGCTGAGCTTGCAGATGATACACAGGCACAGAAGGAATTTATGGAGATTAAATACAAAAATAAAGTTCGCCTGGCAAAATACATCAAAGAGCATAACGGCATTGATGTAGATCCGAACTCCATTTTTGATGTTCAGGTAAAACGTCTGCATGAGTACAAACGCCAGTTTATGAACATTCTTCATATCATGTATCTGTATGACCGTCTGAAAAAGAACCCGGATATGCCGTTCTACCCAAGAACCTTCATCTTTGGAGCAAAAGCTTCCGCAGGCTATGAGCGTGCAAAAGCGATCATCAAACTGATCAATTCCGTTGGGGATGTCGTAAACAACGATCCGACCATCAAAGGAAAGATCAAAGTTGTATTTATCGAGGATTATCGTGTCAGCAACGCAGAGCTGATCTTTGCCGCTGCTGATGTTTCCGAGCAGATTTCCACCGCAAGTAAAGAGGCTTCCGGTACCGGTAACATGAAGTTCATGCTGAACGGTGCCCTGACTCTTGGAACCATGGACGGTGCAAACGTAGAGATCGTTGAGGAAGTTGGAAAGGAGAACGCCTTTATCTTCGGACTTTCCGCAGATCAGGTTATCGAATATGAGAACAACTACACCTACGATCCGATGAGCTACTTCATCCACGATCAGGACATCCACAACGTAGTGATGGATCTGATCAGCGGAAGATACTCAAACGGCGACACCATGATGTTCCGTGATCTGTATGACTCCCTGCTCACACCGAAGAATGCTCCGCGCCCGGATATGTACTTTACCCTGGCAGACTTCAAGTCCTATGCGGCAGCACAGGAGCGTGTTGAGGATAAATACAGAAATACTTCTGCATGGGCAAGAAGCGCGATCCTGAATATCGCACACAGCGGCAAATTCACATCCGACCGTACCATCCAGCAGTATGTAGATGATATCTGGCATCTGGACAAGATTACTGTCAGAAAGTAATCGGAATCAAATATAAGTAGTTAGGGGACACCTGCTTTTCCGGGAAAAACCGGAGGGGCGGGTGTTCTTTTTTTAATGCCTGCTGGAAGGATTTGCATCCCGAAAAATGCCTGCAAAACAGGCATTCTTTTGACATTCTACGGGGAGTGTGGTACACTGTTCGTGTCTATGAACTAAAACAATCTGAAATGTATTGAGGTGAAAAGATTGGATAAAGCTGAATATCAAAGCCGGCTGGAAGAGCTGAACAGTCTGGTAAAAAAAGAGGACTATGAGGGGGCACTTGCAGTTGTAGAAGCCGTTGATTGGCAGCGTGTCAAGAGTCTGCGCACGCTCGGCATGGTAGCGGATGTCTATGAGGCGAACAAACGATATCCGGAGGCGAAGAAGATTCTGCTGATGGCGTATGACCGTTCCTCCATCGGAAAGGGCATTCTGTACCGCCTGGTAGAGGTCTCCGTAAAAATGAAAGACTTTGATGAGGCGATTGACTTTTACAACGAGTTTGAAGCAGTCGCACGTCACGATAATTCCCGGTATCTGCTGAAATACAAGATTTTAAGAGGACAGAAAGCGCCGCTTGAGGAGCAGATTTCCCTTCTGGAGGAATACAAAGAGCGGGAATTTACCGAGAGATGGGCATATGAACTGGCAAACCTTTACAGCAAAGCCGGAGAGACGCAGAAATGCATCGATGCCTGTGATGAGCTGATCCTGTGGTTCAGCGAGGGCAAATATGTGACAAAGGCAATGGATCTGAAAATGAAGTACGAGCCGCTGTCACCGTCCCAGCAGATCAAATACGAGCATCGTTTTGACTACAAAAAGAATGAAGAGCCGTCCGAGGATCCGGAAGCACTTGAAGTGCGGTTAGCCGGAGAGAGCGGAGCCGGTGAAATGGCTGCGACGAAAGAGCCGGCAGAGACGCCGGAAGTAAAACCGGTAAACGGCGGTGTGATGAGCCAGTATGTGGCCGGTGAAGAAGAAAAAGAAGCCGGTTCGCCGTACGAAGCATATGAGAAAACACAGCAGGCCGAGGCAGATGCAGAGCAGGTGCAGGAGTACGAAGCACTGCAGCAGACAGAGGAGCCGATCGAGGAGATTCCGGAAGAGCAGGCGTATGCAGACAGCACGCCGACGTACCTTGGAAATACGATCGATCTTCACGCAGAGCTTGCAAAGAGCATCCGCGATGTCTTCTCCTTCCGCGGAAAGAAACAGGAAGAGACGGCAGTCGAGGAAGAGACAAGCGAAGAGCCGGTACAGTACGAAGTAAAAGATCTGGAGCCGGAGCAGCTTGATGTAAACGTAGAGGTATCCCCGGATGCCAACACGACAATCAAGACAAGACCGCAGCCAAAACCGAAGGAAAAAGCCGAGCCGGTAATGCCGAAAGCACCGAAGCCGGAGAAGAAATACGAAGAGCCGGACCTCGAAGCACTGTTCCAGGAGACCGCAGCAAACCTGTCGGAGGAAGTTGCGGAGGAAGAAGCAGAAGAGCCAGTGGAACCGGCAGCAGAAGCCGAAACCGCAGAGCAGCCGATGGATCCGGAGTCCGAGGCAGAGGCACGGGAAGCGGCTGAGGAGCCGCAGGCGGAAGCTGAGCCGGAAGAAGATGCAGAACCGGCAGATGAAGCGGAAACCGAAGAGATCACAGAACCGGCGGATGAGGCTGAAACCGAAGAAGCTACAGAGCCGATGGATGAAGCTGAGATCGAAGAGATTATAGAACCGGCAGCCGAGGCTGAAATCGAAGAAGCAGAAGTTACAGAACCAGCAGTGGAAGCTGAAACAGAAGCAGCCGAGAAGGCTCAGGCGGAAGCCGAAATTGAGGAAACCGTAGAACCGGCGGAGACACCGTCCATGGATGCAACGGTTGTCATCGCGGATCTGAAACCGGCAGAGGAGACACGGCCGACCATCGATTTTAGTGAGCTTCAGGCAGCGCTGAACGCAGAAGTGCAGGAAGCTGAAAAAGCATCGGAAATCGAACTGCCGGATGAGCCGGAAACTGCGGAAGCAGAACCTGCTGACGAGCCGGAAAGCGAAACAGAGCCGGAAACCCCGGCCGAGACTGAGCCAGCCGATCCGTTTGAGCCGGCAGGAACCCAGCCGATCGAGATTACCCCGGAGGAAATCGAAATCGAAGTTCCGACCGAGCCAAAGCGTGAGCGCGTATCCGATGCGACGATCAACATGAGCATCGAAAAAACAACGGATGCCACCGTTCAGCTGATCCGCGACAACATTCCGGAAGGAACTGTTGCGAAATCGATTGAAGAGGTGCTCCGCGAGGAGACGCCGGAGGAGGCAAGACTCCGCATCCTGAACGACACCCAGCCGGATAAGCTGAGTGATGAGCAGAAAGCGCTGTTTACTTACTTTGCGAAAGTTCCAGGCATGGATATCCAGATTCTGGATGCAATGCATGGTGTTTATCATTACGCAGGCGACCGTACTTCCCGTCATGGAAACATTGCCATTATGGGCGGATACGGTACTGGAAAAACGAAGCTGTCGGAGGATCTCGTCCGTGCAATCTGTGCTGACTTAAAACTTCCGGCAACGAAGATGGCCCGTCTGGATGCATCTGTTCTGAACAAAAAGGACTGTGCGCAGATTGTTTCAAAGCTGGCGGGAGGTTTCCTCCTGATCGAGCGTGCCGGTCTGATGTACCCGGAGACGATCGAGAAGCTGTCGCAGGCAATGGATTTCCGTACCGACAGTCTGGTTCTGATCATCGAGGATGAGAAGGTCAGCATGAGAGGTCTTCTGCGGAATAACCCTGATTTTGCGAAGAAGTTTGAGACGGTCATTTCGATTCCTGTTTTCACAAACGACGAGCTGGTTACGTTTGCCCGCACGTATGCGCGTGAGAATGGATACAAGATGGACGAGATGGGTGTGCTTGCTCTGTATACACAGATTGGCAACAATCAGAAGGAGGGCGAGCCGATGACGATTTCACAGGTCAAAGATATGGTGGATCGTGCCATCGCCCATGCAGAAAAGGGAACCCGTAAATTCGGAAGACGCATGTCCAGAAAGCATACCGATGCGGACGACCGCGTGATTCTTTACGAGAAAGACTTTGAGTTCTAAATACATGGAGAATTTATGGAGAAAGTAAAACCGTGGCTCGGGGAGCCGCAGAATACAATAGCCGTACTGCAGAAGTACGGCTTTGTATTTCAGAAAAAGTATGGTCAGAATTTTCTGATTGATCCACATGTGCTGGATAAGATTGTAGCCGCTGCAGGTATCGGACCGGACGATTTTGTTGTGGAAATCGGACCTGGTATCGGTACGCTGACGCAGTATCTTGCGTATGCTGCGCGGAGTGTGTGTGCGGTGGAAATTGACAAGAATCTGATCCCGATTCTGGAGGATACGCTGTCGGATTATGATAATGTTGAGGTTATCAACAATGATGTTTTGAAGGTGGATCTGGCGGCGCTGGCGAAGGAGAAGAACAACGGACGGCCGATCAAGGTTGTGGCGAATCTTCCGTATTATATTACGACGCCGATTATTATGGGATTATTTGAGAATCATGTGCCGGTGGATTCGATTACGGTTATGGTTCAGAAGGAGGTTGCGGACCGGATGCAGACGGGGCCGGGATCGAAGGATTACGGGGCGCTGTCGCTGGCGGTGCAGTATTATGCGGAGCCGTATATTGTGGCGAATGTGCCGCCGAACTGCTTTATCCCGCGTCCGAATGTGGGATCCGCGGTGATCCGGCTTACAAGACATAAGGAGATGCCGGTGGAGGTGAAGGATCCTGCCCTGATGTTTAAGATCATCCGCGCGTCCTTCAATCAGAGAAGAAAGACGCTGCAGAACGGTCTCGGAAATGCGCCTGAACTTCCGTATACAAAGGAACAGATCGCGGCAGCGATCGCAGAGATGGGACTCACTCCGACGATCCGCGGCGAGGCGCTAAGCCTTGCACAGTTTGCGCAGTTGTCGGATATTCTTGGAGAGATGAAATAAGAAGCATGCGGATATCTGGTCATGCGGGAAAATGAGTCTGTCCGCAGCATGGACTTTGTATACAAGCCAGAGCGCTATGGTGAAGCAGAAGAATAGAATAAAGGACGGGAGGAAGCATTATGGGATTTACAGAACTGTCACACGCGTTTATCGCGGCAAAATATTATGTTTACCTGAAGGAAATCTTCGGTGACCGCGGCGAGGCGGCATTTTTGCATGCCACCCGATATTACGGCGAACAGCGTGGACGTCGGATGGCACAGCGGGCGATCCGGGACGGAAAACCTCTGACTTATGAGACATACTGCCAGTACGGTGAGTGGGTCAACACGGAAGAGGTGAAAGCACAGGGACTCGGAAACCAGTCCGAGATGACAAGCTTAAGCCCGGACTTTCAGATCCACATCCATGTCTGTCCGTGGCATACCCAGTTTAAGAATATGGGACTCCCGGAAGCGGGGCTTCTCTATTGTAAGGACCTGGATGCGTCCATTTCCCGAGGTTTCAACCCGGAGATTCGCTATGAGGTCTCCCAGACACTCCATGACCATGATTATTGTATACAGACGATCCGGAACGCCGGTTTGACGCCGGAGTCCAATATGGCAAAAAATCCGGCAGGCCTCAGATCTTTCGAGTACCACTGCGCTCACTCCTACTGGGCATACCGGGAAGTCTGTGAAGCAATCTTCGGGGAAGAGGGGACACGGATCGCTGAAAGAGTCCTTGATGATTTTGCCGCAGAGTATGGAAAAAAGATGGCAGACACGCTGGCAGGATATGCAAGGACGAATTTTAACATCGCAGACTAAGAAATCAGCAGCTTTGACAAAAAGAGTTGCTGAAATATTGCTGTTAGAAAGAAGAACAAGGTATATCGAAATACATTTTGAAGAATATTGAGGAGCAACACTTATGAAACAGATCAACATGCTGGAACTCCCCGGTCCGCCAGGTTATTTTTCAGTTACCTGGTGCCGTCCATCAGCGCGACGCTCGTGACATCTATTTATATTCTGGCTGACACGATGATGATCGGACGCGGAGTCGGTGGTTCCGGTATTGCGGCGATGAATTATTTTACTGCCGCTCTACAACACATTATTTCGGGATCGGAATGATGTGCGGAGTCGGCGGCAGCGTTCTCTTTGGGTTTTCCAGAGGACGCGGCGATGAAAAACGCGCCAGAAGTTATTTTACGGCGGCACTCTGTGTGGTGCTTGCTCTGTCAGC
>ENA-OQNM01000166-OQNM01000166.1-human-gut-metagenome-genome-assembly--contig:-NODE-166-length-24445-cov-3.685418_pt1 | contig 24445 bp, 21 predicted proteins | sample MGYA00242632_ERZ504886 | MGnify/ENA primary metagenome ERZ504886 (study PRJEB26092, sample SAMD00036424) | human gut metagenome | host: Homo sapiens | study: EMG produced TPA metagenomics assembly of... | reverse complement strand
GCCGGTATGGCGGACCACCCTCAGACCGCCTGCGGCGGCCAGCTCCCGCCAGCGGGAGCCTTCTCCTCGACTTAGCGACGCTCGATTTCGACGCCGGCGGTGTTGATGGGCAGGTGAAGCACACGCCAATGGCCGGAAGCAAGCTGCTCCGATGCGATCTGGTCGATGGCTTCGCGGGCGTTGCCGTAATGCAGCACGAGCACGCAGGGGCCGGCACCGGAGACTGCGGCGGCATAGCCCTTGGAGCGGAAGAGCGCAATGAGCTCGGTGGACGGCGGCATCAGGGCACCGCGATACGGCTGGTGCAGTTTGTCCTGCGTGGCGGTGAACAGCAGCGCGTTGGACTGGGCCTGAGCGGCCGCAAGCTCGTCGGCGAACGCCGATTCACGGGTTCCGCCAGAGCAAGCGCACGTATCGGCATCCTGAGCCGGGGCAGCGGCGACGCCGGACTTGCCCTGCTGGGCGGCCTGAGCCAGCACCACGGGATTCATCGCAGCGGGCAGCAGCCCCACGCGAGACACGTTGTAGACGGCGTCCTTGTATGGCAGTTCCCTAGGCAGCGCCTGACGGGCCTTCTCAGTGGACAGCTCATAGTCGGGCACGAACACGGCGGCGGTGATGGACGGGTCCACCGGGTAGTTGACGGCGTGGAATCCGCCGTGCAGCGGTTCACCACCAGGAACGGCGACCGAGCCGACGCCTTCTGCGGTTTCGAAGTCCCAAGAGACGGTCAGGCCACCGAACACAGCCGGGGCCACATTGTCCGGGTGTCCTTCAATCTGGGCGGCCATATCGAAGACGGCCGGACGGTTGAGGTCACCGGTCTGGGCGAAGGCCGCGGCGGCGGCGATGCCGGCCACAATGGCCTCGGCGGAAGAGCCCATGCCACGAGCCTGAGGGATGTTGTTGGTCGCTTCCAGCGTGAAGCCGAGTCGGCCGAGGCCGAACGTGGCACAGGCACGGCGGAAGGTGGAGACCACGAGGTGGGTTTCGTCGCATGGGAGGGCGTCGGCACCCTCGCCGTGGATGATCACGTGGGCAATGCCGTCGTTCGGGTCGTCGTTGAGCGTGAAAGTGAGCTCGTCATGGTAGTCGAGCGCCAGACCCACGGTATCGAAGCCGGAGCCGAGGTTGGCGGACGTGGCGGGCACGCGCACGTGAACGCTATTGCAGATTGGATTCATGGTTGTTCCTTAAAAAGGAGCTCCCTCATCAGAGGGAGCTTGGGTATTCAGCTTTCACCGTTCGACCGCCTCATCAGAGGGAGCCTAGACGGTGTCAGTCCAGCACGCGCAGGATGGACGGGTCACCGGTGACGAAGTCGAGCGCCTGCACGGCCTTGACGGTGTTGCGCAGGGTTTCCTCGTCGGTCAGGTGGGTCACGACGCGCAACTGCTGAATCTCGCCGTCGTAGCCGGGGTCGGTCATGGTGGGCTTCAGATCCTGGTTCACACCGTTGATGGAGACACCGTTCTTGGCGAACTCGGCGGCGATGGCGGCCAGCACGCCCGGCTTGTCGTGGATCAGGAAGCGCACGGCGAATGCAGCCTTGGAGGCGGTAATCGGAGCCTTCGGCAGATTCTTGTACAGCGGGATGGACGGGCCGGTGCAGCCAGCAGCAATGTGGCGGGCTTCGGTCACCACGTCGCCCACGACGGCGGAGGCGGTCGGAGCGCCGCCTGCGCCGCGGCCGTAGAACATGAGGTCGTCCGCGGCTTCGGCCTTGACGAACACGGCGTTGAAGGAACCGTGCACGGAGGCCAGCGGGTGGTTCTCGTCGATCAGGGCCGGGTAGACGCGGGCGGAGACGCCGGCCTCGCCGTTCTCGACCACGGCGAGCAGCTTGATGACCTTGTGCTCGGCGGTGGCTGCGGCGATGTCGTCGGCGGTGATCTTGGTGATGCCCTCAACGGACACATCGTCGATGGTCACGGAGGTGTGGAAGCCGAGGGTGGCCATGATGGCGGCCTTGTTGGCAGCATCGTAGCCTTCGATGTCGCCGGTCGGGTCGGCTTCGGCGTAGCCCTTGGCCTGGGCGTCCTTGAGCACGTCGTCAAACTGGAGACCCTTGGTGGTCATCTCGTCGAGAATGTAGTTGGTGGTGCCGTTGACGATGCCGAGCATGCTGGTCACCTTGTCGCCGACCAAGGACTCGCGCAGCGGGCGCAGGAACGGAATCGCACCACCTACAGCGGCCTCGAAGTAGATGTCGACGCCCTTGGCCTCGGCGGCGGAGTAGATCTCCGGGCCGTACTTGGCCAGCAGCGCCTTGTTGGCGGTGACCACGGAAGCACCGGATTCGATGGCGGCAAGCACGAACTTGCGGGCCACGGTGGTGCCGCCGATGAGCTCGATGACGATGTCCGAGTTGGTGGCCACGCTCAAAGTATCGGTGGTGACGATGGACTGGTCGATCCACGGGAACTTCTCGGTTTCCTTCGGGTCGAGGCAGGCGACGCCGGCCAGTTCGATCGGGCGGCCGATACGAGCGGACAGTTCGTCCTTCTGCTCGACAATCAGGCGGGCGGTCTGGGAGCCGACGGTGCCGGCACCAAGCAGGCCTACGCGAATCGGGGTTTCGCTGTTGTGAGCCAATTCAGGGTCCTTCCAAAAAGTTTTCTATATCCCACGCCTATTTTACGGATTATTTCCGACAGCAGACCGAAAGTACTCATCAAAGCTGACGGCCCTTTTCGTATTATGACGGATTTGGCCGCACATTACAGACTGTCAGGCGCTCACCTCTGCACGCTGATTACTCGCTGACGTCGAGGTTGAGTAGGTCGTCTACGGTCTGGCGGCGGAGCATGACGTGCGCACCGGACTCGCTGACAGCAACCACCGCCGGAATCAGCGCCTGGTTGTAGTTGCTGGCCATGGTGCGGCCGTATGCGCCGGTAACCGGCACGGCGAGAATGTCACCGCGCTTCAAATCGGCGGGCAACTGCACCTCGTGAACCACAATGTCGCCGGATTCGCAGTGCATGCCACACACACGGGCAAGCATCGTTTCAGCGGAACCGGTGCGATTCGCCAGACGCGCGGTGTAGTCGGCACCGTAGAGTGCCGGGCGAATGTTGTCGGACATGCCGCCATCCACAGACACATACACGCGCTCGGCAATCGGGTTGCCGTCACTGTCTTTGGCATCGGACAAGTGCACGTGCTTGATGGTGCCCACGCGGTACAGGGTTACGCCGGCGGCGCCACGATGTAGCGGCCCGGCTCGAAGCTGATGGCTGGCGCGGGCATGCCGAGCGCACGGTTGGTGCTGTTGACCGCATCCGCCAAGCGAGTGAGTTCCACGTCAATGTCCATTGAATCTTCGCCATCGGTGTAGGCCACGGAGTAGCCGCCGCCGAGGTCGATTTCGGGCAGGATGTAGGCGTCGGTGGCCCACAGGGTCTTGCGCAGCAGCATCATGCGCTTGGCCGCGTGAATGAAAGCCTCCGCATCGTGGATGTTGGAGCCGATGTGCGAGTGGGCTCCGACCAGTTCGAGTACGTCCTGGTTGGCGAGGATGGTCTTGAGCACGGCGATGGACGGACCGTCCGCAATGGCTTCCATCGCGGCGGCCAGCGCCTTGTCTGTGTCGGAGACTTCCTCGTGGGCTCAGGTCGTACGGGTACTTGACGTCGTAGTGCAGCTCGCGCTCTGATTTCTCGGTCTTTTCCGCGCCATTTTCCGGGGAATGCGTCGCAGAGATACGCGCGTTGGTAGCGGCAGGCGTCACGTCTTTGAGGTCGTTCAGCACGTCGAGCACGGCGGCGTCGGCCCCGGCGGCCAGCAGCGGCACGCCGAACTTCTGGTCCTCGTGAGCAGTGGAGATGTACTCGTGGCCGCCGGCGTGGACACCGACGGTGACGCGCAGCATCACACGGGCGCGTTTGCCGAGCTTGCGGGCGATGGCAGCAACGCGCTCCGGCTCGTCGGGCTCGTCGATCACGATTTTGGCGAAGCCCTGTTCGATGGCCAGCGCGATTTCCTCATCGGACTTGTTGTTGCCGTGCAGCACCAGACGACGTCCGGGAACGCCAGCGGCGAGGGCGATTTTCATCTCGCCCATCGTGCAAGTGTCCACAAACATGCCGGCCTCGGTGACCAATCGCACGACTTCTTTGGACAAGAACGCCTTACCGGCAAAGCTCACGTGCGTAGTGGAGGTGTTGAATGCTTCGGCGGCAGCGCGCACGAAGTGCCTGGCACGTGCGACTACTTCATCAGTGTCGATGAGATAGAGCGGCGAGCCGAACTCGTCAAGCAGCGATTCGGCGGTACGACCATGAAATTCGATGGAGCCTTCGGCATTCACAGCCGTAGCGGCCGGCCAAATTGGAGAAATAGGCATAATCACATCTTTTCGGGGGCGGTGACGCCGAGGAGGTCGAGGCCGTTGGCGATGACCTGCTGGACGGCGTCATTGAGCTTCAGGCGGGCGGCGGCACGGGCCGGCTCCGGGTTCTTGGCAATCTCCAAGGCCTTGCGAGCCTCGTCGTCGCCACGGGTTTCCGGATCGGTCAGGGCCATCGGCACCACGCGCTCCACGTTGTACCACTTGTGATAGGTGGCGGCCAGTTCTTCGAGGTAACGGGCCACCTTGTGCGGCTGGCGGTCGTCGGCCGCAGTGGCGAGCACGCTCGGGAATTGGGCGAGGGCGGCGAGCACTTCGCCGTCGGCCTCGGTGTCGAGCAGGGCCAGGTCGGCACCCTCGTAGCTGATGCCGGCAGCGGCTGCGTTGCGGTCCACGTTCTTGGAGCGGGCGTGCGCGTACTGCACGTAGTACACCGGGTTGTCGTTGGTGTGCGAGGCGAGCAGGGCCAAGTCGATGTCGAAGTTCTGGTTGTAATCGGAGCGGGCCAGCGAGTAGCGGGCGGCGTCCACGCCGACCACGGAGACCAGGTCGTCGATGGTCACGACGTTGCCGGCGCGCTTGGACATGCGCACGGGCTTGCCGTCCTTCATCACGTTGACCAGCTGGCCGATGAGAATCTGCATGTTCTTGCCGGGCTCATCGCCGAAGGCCGCGCACATGGCCATCATGCGGCCGATGTAGCCGTGGTGGTCCGCGCCAAGCATGTAGATGGCCACGTCGGCCGAGTTTTCGGCGCGATGGCGCTTGTCCCAGTAGTAGGCGATGTCGGCGGCGAAGTAGGCGAACTCACCATTGGACTTGATGATCACACGGTCCTTGTCGTCGCCGTGCTTGGTGGATTCAAACCAAGTGGCGCCGTCCTTGTCGAAGATGTCGCCGCGGGACTTGAGCTCTTCGATGGCGGCGTCGACCTTGCCGTCGGCGTACAGGCTGTTTTCATGGAACCAGACGTCGAAGTTCACGCGGAAGTCCTTCATGGACTTCTGAATCTCGTCGAACATCATCGGTACGGCGCGCTTGCGGAATTCCTCGCGCACTTCGGTATCGGCCTCGCCGAGCGGTTCACCGTCATCGTTCAGGCCCTGATCCTGGTGGGCCAGTGCGGTCAGGTCCACGCCGTCGGACTCGGCTTCGGCCTGAACACGGGCGGCGATCTCGTTGATGTAGGCACCCTTGTAGCCGTCGCACGGGGTTTCGGTCTGGTAGCCGGCCTCACCCAAGTTATTGGCCTCGGCCCAAGCGGCGACCAGCGACTTGGCGAAACGGTTGATCTGCTCGCCGTGGTCGTTGAAGTAGTATTCGCGCACCACCTTGGCGCCGTTGGCCTCAAGCACGCGGGCCATGGAATCGCCGACGGCCGCCCAGCGGGTGCCGCCGATGTGGATCGGGCCGGTCGGGTTGGCGGATACGAATTCGAGGTTCAGGGTCTTGCCGGACAGGTGGTCGTTCTTGCCGTAGTCGCTGCCGGCTTCGAGCACGGTGTCCACCACTGCGGCCGCGGATGCGGAGTCGAGCGTGATGTTGATGAAGCCGGGGCCGGCCACTTCCACGGACTTGATGCCGTCGGCATTGGTCAGTTCGGCGGCGAACAGTTCGGCGAGATCGCGCGGCTTCATGCCGGCCTTCTTGGCCAGCTGCATGGCCGCGTTGGACGCCCAATCGCCGTGCGCGCGGTCCTTCGGGCGCATCACGGCGAACTTGGCTTGCGGTGGAATCAGATCGGCGGTCAGGGTGCCTGCCTTGCCTTCGGAGACAAGGGTGTTGGCAATGTTGAAAATCAGTTCACTAAGGGCTTCTGGACTCATTCTTCCAAGAATACCGGGCACGCTGACAGAATCAGTCTTCCTGTCCATCCTCACGATGGGGTTGCGATACGTCCTGCGGAACGCTTTGCAAGGCGTTCTGAGCATCGTCCTGCCCGCCATGCCGTTTCGCACGCCACGCCACGGACGCGTAGTAGCCCGTGTAGCACAGCGCCACGAACGGAATCATGTACAGCAGCGTGGAGCGCTGCGACGGATCGCAAATCACCAGAACCAGCGCGCCGACGCACATCACGATCGCGGCGATCGGCACGAACGGGTAGCCAGGCGCGCGGTACTTAAGCTCGCCAACCGTATGTCCCTGCGCGAGCCATTGGTGGCGGAATCGCAAGTGGCAGACGGAAACCGACGCCCACACCACCAGTGTGGCCAGGCCGGAAACCGCGACCAGCGCGAGGTAGACGGTCGAAGCGGCCACCACGGAGGACAGCAGCGCCAGCAGCGAACCGGCCATGCTGAACATCACCGCGAAAATGGGCACGCCGTGGAAGTTCGTTTTGGCGAGCTTGCGCGGAATCATACCCTCCTGCGCGAGCGACCACACCATGCGCGAGCACACGTACAGGCCGGAATTCGCGGCGGACAGCACGGCCGTCAGCACCACGAAATTCATGATGTCGCCGGCGAACGGCATGCCGATCGACTGGAACACGAGCACGAACGGGCTGGTGTCGACGCCCGACTTGCGCCACGGAATCAGCGCCGCCATGACGGCGATCGAGCCGATGAAGAAGATCGCCAGACGCAGCACGGTGGTGTGCACGGCCTTCGGAATCGCCTTGGACGGATCCTTCGTCTCGCCGGCGGCGACGCCGACCACTTCGGTGCCGGAGAAGGCGAACACGACCGTCAGCAGCGTGGAGAAGATCGGCAGCACGCCGTTGGGCAGCCAGCCGTCGCTGTAGAAGTTCTCGAACATCGGCGCATGGCTATAGCCGGCAATTGGAATCGCGCCGAACATGGCGAGCAGGCCGATGATGATGAACGCGATGATGGCGAACACTTTGATGGACGCGAACCAGAATTCCGATTCGCCGTACAGGCGCACCGACAGGATGTTGAGCAGGAACACGACCACGATGAACGCGGCCGACCAGATCCATGCGGGCGAATGCGGGAACCAGCGTTGCATCAGCAGGCCCGCGGCGGTGAATTCGGAGGCGAGCGCCACCGCCCAATTCAGCCAGTAGAGCACGGCGATGGTGAACGCGGTGCCGGGGCCGATGAAACGCTTCGCATACAGGTGGAAGCTGCCGGCGTACGGCATGGCCACAGACAGCTCGCCGAGGCTCAGCATGATGAAGTAGACGAGCAGCGAACCGATGACGTACGCGATGATCGCGCCGAGCGGGCCCGCCTGATGGATGGTGTAGCCGGAGCTTAAAAACAGGCCTGTGCCGATCACGCCGCCGAGCGAGATCATGGTCAGGTGGCGCGTTTCCATCTTGCGTTCCAGGCCGCCCTGTTCGACGTCGGGCTTTTCTTGCGATTGCGCCATGCTTGCTTCCGGCTCCTCTTACGTTTGGTTGGGTACGGCACATAGTTTGGCTGGCCGCACAATCGCAAATACTATACGTCAGATTCACGGCAACGTGCGATGGTCGTCCATAGTTCGCGGAAGTGTGCAGAAGCCCGCGGAAGTCCGTAAAAAAGCGTCAGCCCGCATGCTGGAAAAGCGTGCGGGCCGTTTGATCGCAGGTAGCGGTAGGCAATCGCAGTAATCGCAATGCTTGCGATACCTACGAAACGTGCGAAATGCTCAGAGCACGGCGATGGCGTCGATCTCGACGAGCGCGCCCTTCGGAATGTCGTTGCCGCCAAAGGCCACGCGGGCCGGCTTGACGGAGCCGATGAAGGTCTGCGCGTACACGTCGTCGACCTCGTGGAAGTCCTCGACGTTCTTCATGTAGATGGTGGCGCGGACCACATTCTCGATGCCGGAGCCGGCGGTGTCGAGGATGTGCTTGATGTTCTCCAGCGCCTGCGCGGCCTGCTCGCCCGCACTCTCGCCGGCCAGTTCGCCGGTGGCCGGGTCGATGCCCAGCTGGCCGGAGACGAACACGAAACCGTTGGCCTTCACGGCCTGGCTGTAGGCGCCGAGTGCTGCCGGGGCTTCGGAGGTGGCCACTGCTTCCAGCTTTTCGCTCATACTGTTCTCCTTTGTCGTAAGGTATGTTGCCGCAAGGTATGTAAACGCGCGCCAAGTATGTGCCAATATGCCCGTACATGCGCTATTTGCGTCGCACCTGAAATCATACTTTTCCGATGGGTGGAAGCGGGAAAAACCGTTCACAGAACGATATGGCCGGAGTTGGCACCACACGGCGCAGCAGGCACGAAAACGGCGGAATCGCAAGGAAAACCGCGGAAAAATACAACAAACGAGCAACAAAAAGGCTCCAGCCGTTCGACTGGAGCCTTGCCCGGTGGGCTTGATGGGGATCGAACCCACGACCTTCTGTTCCGGAGACAGACGCTCTATCCACTGAGCTACAAACCCATGCAACGCACTACTGTACACGGTCTGCGCCCGTTTGCGACACGATTCGGCGAAAAACGTGACGCAGACCTTGCAATCGTTGGGAAAGTCAGTACGCGCGCTCAATGCATCAGAGTGCTCGGCGCAACCAGCACGCGCTGCACGCTCAGTACATGAGGGTGGCGAGGCGACGACGTGCGCGCTTCAGACGCTCGTCGGTCGTCTCGGGGATCGTGAAGTATTCGAGCAGACGCTGGCGCACCGGCTCGATGTCGGTCTTGTGGCCCGCCGCCACGAAATCAAGCAGACGGTCGAACGCGTCCTGGATCTGCCCGCCGATCATGTCGATGTCGGCGACGGCAAGCTGCGCGTCCACATCGTCCGGCTTGTCGGCGGCAGCGGCACGCACCACGCGCACGTCCGCATTGGCGGAACGGGCCAGCAGCAGCGCCTTCGCACGTTCGCGGGCGGCGCGCGTATCGTTCGGATCGGCTTCCAAAACCTTCTCGTACGCGGCGGCGGCACCGGCGTAATCGCCCTGCTGTGCCAGCATGTACGCTTCCTGATGTTCCGGCGGCACCTGATCCTGCACACTGCCGGCGGATGCGGAATTGGCCGCGTCGGAATCCGGATCGCCCGAATACGGAGCGGTGCCGGTCACGCCGGCCTGCTGTGCGGCGGCGATAAGCTTCGGCACGACCACGTCTGTGATCTGCTGCAGTTCCTCGTCGGACGGAAGGCCCTGCAGAATCGGCATCGGACGGCCGCCGATCAACGCGAACAGCGCCGGCGCGCCCTGAATCTGGAACGCCTGTGCGATGGAGGGATTGGATGCGATGTCGATGCGGGACAGCTGGATCTGGCCGTTGAGCTTGTTCACCGCGTCACCCAATGCGCGTGCCATGGCGAACAGACGGTCGTCGGTCGGCACCCACAGGAACAGCAGAATCGGGAACGTGGCGGAGGTCTGCACCATGGCCTGGAACGTGTTCTCCGTGGTGTCGATGACATATCCGCCAGCCGCCGGAGCGCCGCCCGCCTGCCCCGGCTCGGCCTTCACCTGATGCTTGAGCGCTTCCAGATCAACGGCTCCCGCCAATGAAACACCCGGATGGAACGCTTGCTGCTCTGCCATACTTGCCTCCAAAAACACGAAATCGTTGCTGGCACCAACTATAGGTGCCAACAACGATTTCCCGGTTTTCATTCCCACGGATGCGCGATAGGCGGAAAACCGCCGACAATGCGCGTCCAAGGACCCGTCGTTTTACAGCGCTTCGACCTTCACCGGCTGGCGTTCGGAACCGACCGCGGTGATTTTCTGCCCGGAATTCGCCGGCGGAACATACAGCGCGATGACGTTCACATAGCTCGTCTTCATGGTGCTGGTGGCCTTGCCATTGCCGAACAGCGCCTTTTCCGCGTCAGAGGCCGGCTGCGATTCACGGCCAGCGCCGGCGGAACGCGTCCATTCGGAGTTGATCTGCGCCACCACCAGATCGCCGCCGTCCGCGGAACGCATGACGCTGATGGCTCCATTGACCGGTTCGAAGGTCTGCTGCTGCGTGCCTTCGTTAAGCTCCATGGCCTTCTGCACCTGGGCAGTCAGATCGGCAAGCTTCGATCGCAGATCATCATCCGCGAATTTGCTGGCGTACTTGCTGTTCGCCCCGTTCTGCAGCAGGTCCGCATACGCGTCCACCGCCGCTTTCGGCGTCATGACCAGACCGGTGTCCGTAGGCGTTCCCTGCGCGCTGCCGGTTTTGGAGATTTCGAAACTCGGCATCTTCACGCCGGAGAACAGTCGCGCCACACCCCACAGCTTGTAGTTCTGGCGTGCGGAATCCTGCCTGAACACCAGCAGACGCTTGGACTGCTGGTCCTTGGTTGTGGACGTGATGGAGAACACGGACCGTGGCCAGCCGGCATCCGTGGAGATCACGGCCTGGGCCAGATCCGTGGGGATGGTGGTCTTACGGTCAAGATTGCCCGTGGCTTTCGCTACGTTCAGCTCGCTGGTGCGGATGTCCAGTTCCGGACCTTCGAGAATCGTCGGCAACGTATCAGTGTCACGGTTCTGATTGCACTGGTCGAGCGTTTTGAGAATCCTCGTGCGGACCTTTTGCTCCTGCTTGGCGCTCAAGTTCGGCGCATCCTGCCGGGTGGTGGCTTTCGGGGTCGGCAGCTGGCCTTCGCAACCGCACATGCCGACGGCCATTCCCAGCGCGAGCATGGCCGCGATAATCGCCTGACTACGCTTCCTCATCACTGGTCCTCCTCTTGGCCGTCTTCCTGCGTTTCCGTCTGAACCTCCTCTTGGGCAAGACGAGCGAAATACGCGGCAAGCTCATCCTGCGAGATCACGGAAGTCGCCTCGTCGTCAACAGACGATTCGCCCGCCGTCGATTCAAATACGGTCGATTCGGACACAGTCGGCTGGCTTTCCGCAATCGTGTTCTGCTGGTCGGCGACCAGGTTACGTGCCACAGGATCGACGATGACGGGCTGTTGCGTTTCCTCGAACGACGACGTACGACCGCCGGTGCGATGTTCCGCATGGCGACGCCTGCCGTGACGCGACCTGCTCCGTGCCCTGTTGCTGGCGGCGGTTTCGGCGTTCTTCACCCAAGCCGAAACCTCGTTCTCATCGCCTTCGTTGACGCCAACGCCTTCGACCATGGCGAAAGCGCGCTTGTTGCGGCGCTTATGCGGCGGCATGGCGAATACGGAAGCGGAAAGCACGGCGAGAATCGCCAGCAGTCCGCCGGCAAGATACAACGGCATGGCGAAATTCGGCAGGTTACGACGGTCCCAATTCAGAGTGACCGTATCCCCCTTGCGGTTGCCGAAATCAATCAACGCCACAACATCCTCGGCGTTATTGCTGTTCGATCCTTTGACCTGCATATCAACGGCACCGTCATTGCACTTGATGGTGCGCCACATGTCGGAGTCCTTGAAAGCCACCTGGTTCTGGGAATTGTCCGCGGTTCCCTGCGCGGAGACCTTCATGGTGGAAAGCGTCGTCCAATCGGACAGACCGGAGACGCGCATGTACTTGCTTCCCGCAATCCATCCGGCAACGTCGCGCGCGGAACCTATGGCGATGCACACATTGGATTTCTTGTCACGGGATTTGGCCGAAATATTGACGCGGCTGTCTACCAGCTGCAGCACGTTCGGATCGGTGACCACGTATTCCGAACCGTTCACCGGAGCGGCGGCGGTGATCTCATTGTCCGGTTTCCAGACGGTTGAATTCAACACGCCAAACACGACGCATGCGATGGCAAGCAAGCCGAAAATAGGCGTGACGATGCCACGCATGATCTTCGCATGCCGGGTAGGGCCCGTCTCGATCTGCGGCTTCTCTTGTTCTTCCTGCAATACAGTCATAGCTTTTCCATTCTACAGGGTCCGTTTGCACAAGCCTGAAAAAAACATGAAAATCATGCTTTGCCGCTATGGTTGGCCCTATGCGTAAATCACTTCTTTCCAAGGCCGTCACGGCAGTCTGCGCAACGGTCATGTGCCTGGGCGTCACTGCGTGCGGCGGTAATTCCAGCGCGAAATCCGACAAGTCGAACTCGGATTCCTCCTCATCTTCCGAAAAAATCGGCATGCACCAGATCGCCGGCGTGACCGCCAAGGGCGAGCTCGGCAAGAAGCCGACCGTCTCGTTCAAGACGCCGATGACGGTTGAGGACAACAGCTACGTGGTGCTGCAGAAGGGCGACGGAGCCCAGATCGAGGACGGCGACCGCGTCTGCTCGCAGGGCATCGCCATCAGCGTCAAGGATGGTTCCGAACTGGCCAGCACGTGGGAGAAGAACACCCCCAACTGCTCCACCGTAGTCACCTCGGATACCAGCCAGATGACCGAGAACTACTACAAGATCTTCAAGAGCCTCAAGCTCAATTCCACCGTGGCGTTCGGCGTGAACGACTCGAATTCCTCCGGCACCTCGTATCTCATGGTACTCACGCTGGTGTCCAAGTCGAAGGACCTGAAGAAGGCCACCGGCGAGAAGGTCGCGGGCGTTCCGGCCGACCTGCCGAAGGTAACGCTCGCCAAGGACGGCAAGCCGTCGATCGACATGAACGGCTATAAGGGTTCCGATTCCCTGGTTTCCCAGGACCTCATCAAGGGCAAGGGCGCTGTGGTCAAGGATACGCAGTCCGTGATGGCGCACTACACCGGCTGGCTGCTGGACGGCACGCAGTTCGATTCCTCGTGGGACCGCGGACAGTCCTCCGCCTTCTCGCTTGACAGCGTGATCAAGGGCTGGAAGCAGGGTCTGGCAGGCCACACGGTCGGTTCCCAGGTGCTGCTGGTGGTGCCGCCGAGCCTCGGCTACGGAAACAAGGATCAGGAGAAGATTCCGGCGAATTCCACGCTGGTCTTCGTGGTCGACATTCTCGCCGCCTACTGATCCGCCGAACCGACTGATAGGTTCCTCCAAAAACAAAATAGCCTCCCCCTCGGGAGGCTATTTTCATATGCATGCAAGTCCTAGGGGAAATCGCGGCAACGCGTGCGGTATCGAGGCGTACCGAGGGAAGGCGTACGAAGGTACGTCGACCGAGGAACAACGAAGATAACGCTCCGTTGCCGCGATTTCCAGAGTTGGAACCGAAAGAATCAGAACAACCGTAAAGAATCGTCCTCAGTGCCCTTCATCTCCTCGTAATCCAAAAGCAGGCATTTGAAACCGCGGTCCTGCGCGAGCACGCGGGCCTGCGGGGTGATGGTCTGCGCGGCGAAGATGCCGTGCACGGGGGCCAGCAGCGGGTCGCGGTTGAGCAGATCGCAGTAGCGGGTGAGCTGTTCGACGCCGTCGATGCCGCCGTTGCGCTTGATTTCGATGGCCACGTGCTCGCCGTTGCCGTCAATCGCCATGATGTCGACCGGTCCGATGGCTGTCGGGTATTCGCGGCGCACGAGCTTCGCGCCTTTGCCGATGCGTTCGATCTGTTCGGCCAGGTACTTCTGCAGATGGTCTTCGACGCCGTCCTTGATGAGGCCCGGATCCTCGCCGAGGTCGTACGATTCGTCCGAATAGATGTGCTGCAACGTCACTTCCAGCACGTCGTTCGATTTGTCGGCCGACGCGCGGATCACCTTTTGCGGCACTTCAGTATCAACGTCGTCATCGGCGTGGTCGGGGGTGATGTCCCTGATGCTGCATGGCGCGGACATCCAGTTGAGCGGCTTGTATGAGCCGAGTTCGGAGAAGATCAGCAGGCTGTTGTCCGCCTTGATGAGCAGCACGCGCTTGGCGAGCGGCAGGGAGGCGTTCAATCGTCCGGAATATTCGGCAGAGCAGTCAGCAACAATAATTCGCACGAGGCACTACCCTACCATGCGCGTCGCCGTACGTACGGCATACGTATTCGCGGCGGCGGAAAGCCACGTAAAAGACAAAAGCGGCCCGGTAATCGCAATACAAAAACATATTGCGATTACCGGGCCACCTTACGTCAAGCGGAAACGGCTTATTCGGCGCGCTTCACGTTGGTTCCACGCTCGACCGCGACGGTGAGCTTGTTCGAATCGAAGGAGATGAAGCCGTCAGTCACCTCGAAGGAGAGGCGATTGCCTTCAGGATCCACCACAACGATGGTTCCTTCCTTGATCACGGTCAGCACAGGCTCGTGGTCGGGCAGGATGCCCATTCCGCCTTCGGAGGCGGGAATGGTAACCGACTTCGCCGTGCCGTGCCACACAGGGTGGTCAGCGGCGACGATGTTCACCTGCATAGTCGATCCGGCCATCACGCACCGTATTCCTTCTGCATGTCGTGCCACTTTTTCTCGAGGTCGTCGATGCCGCCGATACCGGAGAATGCCTGCTCCGGAACGTCGTCATACACGCCGTCGCAGATGCGGGTGAATGCTTCGATAGTCTCGTCCGCCGGAACGTAGGAGCCCGGACGGCCGGTGAACTTCTCGGCGACGTAGAAGTTCTGGCCAAGGAACTGCTCGATCTTACGGGCACGGTTCACAGTGGTCTTATCTTCTTCGCCAAGCTCATCGATACCGATCAGGGCGATGATGTCCTGCAGCTCCTTGTTACGCTGCAGAATCGCCTTGACGCGGTTTGCACAGTCGTAGTGCGCCTGACCCACGTAACGCGGATCAAGGATTCGCGAAGTGGAGCTCAGCGGGTCGACTGCCGGGTAGATACCCTTCGAAGCGATGTCACGAGACAGCTCGGTGGTTGCATCCAGGTGGGCGAAGGTCGTTGCAGGAGCCGGGTCGGTGTAATCATCGGCCGGCACGTAGATGGCCTGCAGCGAGGTGATGGAGTGTCCACGGGTCGAAGTGATTCGCTCCTGCAGCGCGCCCATCTCATCGGCCAGGTTCGGCTGGTAGCCCACTGCGGACGGCATACGGCCGAGCAGGGTGGACACCTCGGAACCAGCCTGGGTGAAACGGAAGATGTTATCGATGAACAGCAGCACGTCCTGGTTCTGTACGTCACGGAAGTACTCTGCCATGGTCAGTGCGGTCAGCGGCACGCGCAGACGGGTACCCGGCTGCTCATCCATCTGGCCGAAGACCAGTGCGGTCTTCTCAAGCACGCCGGCCTCGGCCATTTCGCCGATCAGATCGTTACCCTCACGGGTACGCTCGCCGACGCCTGCGAACACGGACACACCGCCGTGGTTCTGGGCGACTCGCTGGATCATTTCCTGAATAAGCACGGTCTTGCCGACGCCTGCGCCACCGAACAGACCGATCTTGCCGCCCTGCACGTACGGGGTCAGCAAATCGATGACCTTGATACCGGTTTCGAACATCTGGGTCTTGGATTCCAGCTGATCGAATGCCGGCGGGTTGCGGTGGATAGGCCAACGCTCGGTGACCGTGATGGTTTCGTCATCCTTCTTGTTGAGGATGTTGCCGGACACGTCGAACACGTGACCCTTGGTGACATCGCCAACAGGAACGGAGATCGGACCGCCGGTGTCGAGCACGGTGGCGCCACGAACGAGGCCGTCGGTCGGCTTCAGCGCCACGGTACGCACGGTAGAGTCGCCAAGGTGCTGTTCGACCTCAAGCGTGATCTTCTTCGTGGTTTCGCCCTCTTCGTTGGCGGTGTTGGTCAGCTCAACGGTAAGTGCGTTGTAAATGTCGGGCAGGTGGCCCACCGGGAATTCGACGTCGATAACCGAACCCTGGATACGCGTGACGCGTCCAGTGGTCGGCTCTGCAGCCGTCTCGGGAGCCGCTGTGGTCTGATTCTCAGCCATATGCGTTCCTACTCTTCCTTCTTATTCAGCGCGTCGGCGCTGCCGATGATTTCGGTAAGTTCCTGGGTAATCGAAGCCTGTCGCGAAGCGTTGAGCTTGCGGGTCAGGTCGTCGATCAGGCTGCGGGCGTTGTCTGTAGCCGTATGCATGGCGTTCTGTCGGCTTGCAGTCTCGGATGCCGCCGCGGTGAGCAGGCATTCATGAATACGGGACTGGATGTACTTCGGCAGAATCGCGTCAAGCACTTCGTCGACGCTCGGCTCGAACGCATAAAGCGGGGTCGCGGCATCGGCATCGGATTCGGGCACAGGGCCGGAGTCCTGCTGTTCCGGAAGCACGAGTTCAACGGGCAGCATACGCAGCACGCGCACCTTCTGAACGACCATATTCACGAATTCGGTGAACACAATGTAGAGTTCGGAAACTCCACCTTCGCTCGCCGGCTTCATGTAGGCGTCCATCAGTGCCTTCGAGATGGACTCTGCGACTTCCACGCCGGGCTGGTCGGTATCGCCTTCCCAAGTACCGGCAACATCACGATTGCGGTACTTGTAGTACGTCACACCGCGACGACCATACACATACAGTTCCGGCTGCTTGCCTGCCGCATCGAGGCGGGCCAGCAGCGATTCCGTTTCGCGGATGATCGAGGAGGTGTACGGACCCGCCATACCACGATCCGAGGTGAGGGCGAGGACAGCCACGCGAGGGTTGTCCTCGTCCTTCTTCACGATCGGATGGTCGATATGGGTGTGGGCCACCAGCGCTTGCACGGCGTCGAAAATCGCATCGGTATACGGCTTCGCGTTCAAGGCCACGTCACGTGCCTTGGCGATATGCGAAGACGCGATCATCTCCTGCGCGTTGAAGATTTTCTCCAGCGACGCGGTGGAGGCGATCCTAGATTTCAATGCGAGTTGCGAGCCCATGAATCACTTCTCTCCTGCGACGATCTTTTCCTGCTCGACCGGAGTGGTGTGCTTCTCGTCAGGCTTCTTCTCGACCAGCGGCTTGCCCGCGCTGGTCACGAAGGTCTCACGGAACGCTTCCACGGCCTTGTCGAGGGCAGCCTCGGTGTCGGCGGTGAAGTCTTCGGTCTCGCGAATGGTCTTGAGGATATCGGTGTTGTGATCCAGATAATCCAGCATGCCCTTTTCGAACGGCAACACGTCGCTGATTGGCAGGTCATCCATCTTGCCATGGGTGCCGGCCCACACGGACACGACTTCCTGTTCCATCGAATACGGGGAGAACTGCGGCTGCTTCAGGAGCTCGGTCAGGTGGGCACCACGGTTCAGCTGAGCCTTCGAAGCCGCATCCAGATCGGAAGCGAACATGGCGAAGGATTCCAGCGAACGGTACTGCGCCAGCGAGATCTTCAGCGTGCCGGAGACCTTCTTCAAGGCCTTCGTCTGGGCAGCGCCACCGACTCGGGACACGGAGATGCCGACGTCCACAGCAGGACGCTGGTTCGCGTTGAACAGGTCGGACTGCAGGAAGATCTGGCCATCGGTGATGGAAATCACGTTGGTCGGAATGTAGGCGGACACATCGTTCGCCTTGGTCTCGACGATCGGCAGGCCGGTCATCGAGCCGCCGCCGAGGTCATCGGAAACCTTGGCGCAACGTTCGAGCAGACGGGAGTGCAGATAGAACACATCGCCCGGGTAAGCCTCACGCCCCGGCGGACGACGCAGCAGCAGGGAAATCGAGCGGTAAGCCTCAGCCTGCTTCGACAGATCGTCGAAGACGATGAGCACGTGCTTGCCGTTGTACATCCAGTGCTGTCCGATGGCGGAACCGGTGTACGGTGCGATGTACTTGAAGCCTGCGGAATCGGAAGCCGGGGAAGCCACAATGGTCGTGTACTCCATAGCGCCGGCCTCTTCCAGGGACTGCTTCACCGATGCGATGGTGGAGCCCTTCTGACCGACGGCCACGTAGATGCAGCGGACCTGCTTCTTCGGGTCTCCGGATTCCCAGTTGCGCTTCTGGTTGATGATCGTATCGATTGCGATAGCGGTCTTACCGGTCTGGCGGTCGCCGATGATGAGCTGGCGCTGGCCACGTCCGATCGGCGTCATCGCGTCGATGGCCTTCAGGCCGGTGGACAGCGGCTCGTCAACCGGATGACGATGCATAACGTCAGGTGCCTGGGCCTCGAGAATACGACGGCCTTCGGTCTTGATTTCACCAAGACCGTCAATCGGGTTGCCTAGCGGGTCCACGACGCGGCCAAGGTAGCCGTCGCCGACGGGCACGGAGAGCACTTCGCCGGTACGACGCACTTCCTGGCCTTCCTCGATACCGGTGAAATCGCCGAGGATAACCACGCCGATTTCGCGGGCGTCAAGGTTGAACGCCAGGCCAAGCGTGCCGTCTTCGAAGGTCAGCAGCTCATTGGCCATGCAACCAGGCAGTCCCGTCACGTGCGCAATGCCGTCGCCAGCGGTCGCGACATAACCGACTTCCTGGGTCGGCGTGTCCGACGGCTTGTACGACTCGACGAACTCATCGAGCGCCTTGCGTATCGTGGTGGGATCAATGGTAAGTTCTGCCATGATCACTCCTTATTGTTGTTTTTAAATTCAGTCAAGTCTTGTTTCAGGCTTGTTCACCGTGTGGCGTGCCGTCAGGCGGTCGCCTTCACCGTGCGCTGAAGATGTTGCAGCTGTGCGACCACCGTGTTGTCGGTGACCTCGTCGCCCACCTGGATGCGCATACCACCCAGGACGGTCGGATCGACCACCGAGTTGATGTGCACCGGATGGCCGGTCTTCGCCGAATAGATGGCGACGAGCTTCTTGACTTGCTCCTTGCTCAGTGGCGTTGCCGTGGTGACGGTGACCATCGATTCGCCCATATGACGGGAGAACTTGTTGATCAGCCACTGAATGGTCTGCAGATAACGGCGGTTGCGCAGATTGCAGGTCGCATGCTCGGCCAGACGCTTGGTCACCACATTGAAGTCGGCATTGCCGATCAGGCTGTACAGCAGCTTGATACGGGCTTCGGCGGGGACGGTTGCGTCATACAGCTTGCTGCGTACGACCGGAAGGTTGAGCAGTGCGGAATGCAGCTGGGCAAGCTCGATGGAGACCTGCAGAGTAGCATTCGTGTGGTCCGCGTAGTACATCATGCCATCCACACCGAAATCCTCGGTGGCGTTGGCGATGTCGGATACGCGGCTCCAGCGGCGGGCCACCAGATCGGACATGATTTCCATCGTCAACGGATGGGCCTCATCTCCAATGAGGGTCTTGACTACCGCAACCTTGTCTTCGACTGGGCGCGACGGGTCGGTGAGGGCACGTTCAAGCTGGATGTTGTGGTCGAGCGCGTTGGTGATCGTGAACAGTTCGTTCCCGATGCGCCATGCGTCCTCGCCGCTGTCACGCAGCCTGGGGGCCAGCGAGTCACGCGAAACGCGGTCTGCGATACGCGATGCTTCTCCTCGCATTGGTCACCTCCCTTTCTTGAAGGTTTCGATCACTTCTTGTCGCTGTCCAGTTCGGCGATCATCTGGTCGATCATCGTCGACTGCACGTCGTCGCTTTCCAGCTTGCTGCCCAGGATCTTGCCGGCCAGTGCCGTTGCCAGCACGCCGACCTCACCCTTCAGGCTCACCAGAGCCTGCTGCTGCTGGGATTCGATGGAACGCTGGGCGGTGGCGGTGATCTGCGCCGCATCAGCCTCGGCACGGGTACGTGCGTCGGCGATGATGTGCGATGCTTCCGCGCGAGCGTCGTCGCGGATCTTGGAAGCCTCGACGCGTGCGTTGCTCAGCTGGGCATCGTACTTCGCCTTGGCTTCGTCGGCATCCTTCTGGGCCTGTTCGGCCTTGGCGATGCCACCTTCGATCTTGGCAGCGCGCTCATCGAACACGGCCTGGAACTTCGGCAGGAAGAACTTGTAGAAGAACACGGCGACGATGATCAGAATGACCAACGACCAGAAAATGTCGTAGCTTTTCGGAAGGAACAGTTCCATCTCGCTAGCTGCGGTCACCATAGTGTCTTCCTCCTTTCACGTTCGTTTGCGTCTTCGGTGTTTACCTTGGGGATCAAGTCTTACTTGATGAAGGCGAGCACGAAGCCGAGCAGTGCCAGCACCTCGACGAATGCCAGGCCCAGGAACATGAGGGTCTGCAGACGGCTGCCGAGCTCAGGCTGGCGAGCGGTGCCTTCGATGGTCTTGCCGATCAGGATGCCCAGACCGATGCCAGGGCCGATGGCGGCGAGGCCGTAGCCAACGACGTTCAGGTTGCCGGCAACCTCAGCGAGGGTAACGATATCCATGATTGTTTCCTTTCTGGTTATTGCTTGACAAGAAGCAACAATTAAAAAGCCGGCGGTCAGTCGATCTCCGGATAGCTCATATTGATGTATGCGGTGGTCAGGATGGCGAAGATGTAAGCCTGCAGGCAAGCGACCAGCGCTTCGAACAGGAACATGAACATGCCAGCCGCGAAGGTGACGACGCCGAATGGCATGAACACCTTGTTCACCACATCAATGAGGAAGTACTGCGTGGCCGAAAGGCACAGCGCAAGAATCAAGTGGCCCGAAACCATGTTGGCGAACAGTCGGATCGTCAACGAGAACGGACGGATAATCAGCAGCTCAAGCAGCTGAATCGGGGACAGCAGAATGTAGATCGGGGCCGGAACACCCTTCGGGAAGATCTCATCCCTCAGGAAGTGGCCGAGGCCCTTTTCACGAATGCCTGCAATCCAGTATTGGCAGAAGCACCACATGGCGAATACCAGCGGCAGCGTAATGGTTGCGCTTGCCGCGATATTGAAGCCTGGGATGATGCCACACAGATTGAAGACCAACAACGTGCAGAACACGGTGGTGATCATCGGCACATAACGCTTGCCGCGCAGCTCGCCCATCACCTGATAGACGATGTTGTCACGGACGAATTCGATCAACCATTCGACTGCTCCCTGCCAACGGCTGGGGATGAGCTTTGCACGGCTTGCCGTAATTCCGAGAACCAGCAACATGATGACGGTCGCAAGGATGCGAACGAGGATGATGCGGTTGATGGCGAACGGCGTGCCCTGAAAAACGAACGGATCGGGAAGGAAGTCATTGATGCTCGGCATCTCTGGACCATCGGCGATGGTCATGATGCCCTCTCCCAATGCACTAATCATTCACGCCTCCTGCTCTTGTGTCAGCTGTTAGTCTAGCCCAACAGCTGAGTCGAATGTGACATTCCGGTTACCAAACCAGAACATCCTTCGGGTTCTATGCTAACGCGCCCATAAACGCGTTCGCATACCAGCCCCGAATGGCTGCAAAGGATTATCAGCCCGTGGCTAGACAACATTCCGCACCGGGCGCTTTCCCCTACTACCGTATAGCGAAAACCGACGTTTCGCACGTTGCGGGGACTATTAGACACAACCACGGCCGTTGTCGATTCGGCCTATTTCACCCCCATTCACACCAAAATAGACATCGTTTGCAACACTGCTTGATAAAACGTTTTACTTAACATATCGCACCATAATATATGACGGCGAAAAATGAAACGATGTCGCAGCAGGCAACAAAAACCGCACAAAAAAGCCCACGACACCGCGTAAAAGCGGCAATCGTGGGACAATCGCCAATACTTGTCAGCAGTCGCCGATCTTCGTGAAATCAGCCGCGAATGACACCGTATCCATCGTGCGAGAATGGCGTGAACGCGTCGACACGCGGAGAACCGGGCTCGTGCCGGATCGAACGGTCGGTGCCGAGGCGCTTCTCCTCGCGCAGCTGCGGTACTTCGCTCAAATCGTATGGCGTGGTCTGATAGACCCAGTTGAGCCAGTTGCGCCACAGCAGATTGGCGTGGGCGCGCCAGGCGAACAGCGGTTCGAGCTTCGGATCGTCGTGCGGGAAATAGTTTTCGGGGAACGGCACGTTGGTCATGCCCTTCTTCATATCCCTCTCGTATTCCTCGGCGAGCGTGTACTTGCCATACTCCCAATGGCCGAGCGCGAACACTTCGGAGAAGTCGCGCGTGGCGATGAGCCCCGGGCCGGACTTCGGACCCCACGTGAGCACCTGCAGCTCGGGATTATGGGCGATATCACCCTCGTTGACCCCCGCCAGGCGGGAATGCGGTTGCAGGCAGATCTCGTCGAAACCGTTGGTGAGGAAGCAGTATTCGTCCTGCAGATACTGGGGGAACACTCCGAAGAGCTTCTCCGGCAGCAACTCCTTGCGCACGCCGTACCGATAGTTGAGCGCGCCCATCGCGCCCCAGCACAGGTACATGGTGGAGAAGACGTGGGTGGATGCCCAGTCGAGAATCTGCTTGAACTCGTCCCAGTAGTCGACCTGCTCGAAATCGAGGTGCTCGACGGGCGCTCCCGTCACCACAAGACCGTCGTAATAGTTGTCTTTGAACGCATCGAGCGTCTCGTAGAACTTCACCAGATGGTCGGCGCTCACGTGCGTGGCCTCGTGGGTGGAGGTCTTCATGAAGTCGACCTCGACCTGCAGCGGACTCTTGGAGATCAGACGCAGCAGCTGCGTTTCGGTCTCGATCTTCTTCGGCATGAGGTTCAGGATCACCAGCTTGAGCGGACGCACGCGCTGGCGCTCCGCTTCGGGCTTTTCAAGCGCGAAGATGCGCTCGGAGTCGAGAATGTCTCTGGCCGGAAGGCCGCTGGGAATCTTGATAGGCATGTTTCCTATTATGGTGCGGACCCGGATATGGCGTATTCGGCGGTTTTCATCGACGAGCCGCAGCGTTATACGAAAAACGGATAACGCGTTATCGGATATGCGATTTCACTAGCAGCGCAATATGCGACACGCCGATTTGACTTATTAGCCAACATCCGTAAAGTAGTTAGAGCTGCCTCAATGAAGGCAAGCCGACGCGGGGTGGAGCAGCTCGGTAGCTCGCTGGGCTCATAACCCAGAGGTCCATGGTTCAAATCCATGCCCCGCTACCAATTGAAACCGGAAACCTTTTGGTTTCCGGTTTTTTGTTTTCCCCAGGACGTTTCGCTCCTTTTATATAAAGTCCCCATACATATCGAACGCAACCGGCACACACAACGTATGGTCATGCCGCCGCAGCCTTCATAATCGAACATAATCGCAAACCATGTATTAAAACGCTTTACCAAAAGTATTTGAAGAAAGTACTTGTAGCCGCATCGCCGTAATCGTTACGAAAAAGGGAAATCACAAAAAGAACACAACTACCTCTATAATCGGCTATATGAATGAAGCAACATCATCAAGCGCGACACCGCGCACAAAGGCAACAGCAAAGACAACAGCCAAGGCAGCGGCCACAAAGACAACGAGGACAGCCGCGAAATCAACCGCAAAGACGACAACCAAAAAACCAACCACCAAGCGCACTTCCAAGCCGAAAACCGCAACGAAGCGAACCGTCGGCGAAACTCCAGCACCTATCATCAACCGCACCAGCCCGGAACAGTTCGGCCGCGTAAACGTTCTTGACATCACTCCGTCCGCCGAAAACGGCCTGTACCCGGCTCGCGTGGAGCTTGGCGAGGCATTCAAGGTCACCGCGCAGGTGTTCATCGAAGGCCGCACCAAGGCCGGTGCCACCGTGTCCGTGCGCAACACGCGCGGCACCGAGAAGGCCCGCTTCCCCATGACCTGCACCAACCCCGGCCTGGACCGCTGGGAAGCGATGGTCAAGATCGGCGACCACAGCGACCTGAAGCCGTGGGAAGATGGCTATGCCGACGTCAAGAAGCAGCTCGGCGAATGGCACATCGTGGTCGAAGGCTGGGAAGATACGTACGCTTCCTGGCTGCACGACGCGCAAATCAAGGTCGAGGTCGGCGACGATGTGGAGAACGCGCTGGAATCCGGCGCGCAGCTGCTGGAACGTTGGGCTGGCGCACGCGATTCCAAGCTGACCGCCGATGACAAGAAGACGCTGCGCGAAGCCGCGAAGACCGTTGCCGACAAGTCGCTCGACGCGACCGCGCGTCTTGCCGCAGCGACCACCGACGCAATCGCAAGCCTGCATGAAACCAATCCGCTGCGCGACGGCCTGAGCGCGTCGAATCCGCAGCGCTTCCGCGTGGAGCGTCCGAAGTCGAGCTTCGCCGCATGGTACCAGTTCTTCCCGCGTTCCGAAGGCGCGTATTTCGACGCCGACGGCAAGATCGTGCAGGGCACGCTGAAGACGGCGCTGTCCGGCCTCGACCGCGCGAAGGCCGAAGGCTTCGACATCGTGTACCTGCCGCCGATCTTCCCGATTGGCGTGACCAACCGCAAGGGCCGCAACAACACGCTGATTGCCGGACCGCACGATCCGGGCTCCCCGTTCGGCATCGGCTCCGAGCTAGGTGGCCACGACACCGTCGACCCGCCTGCTCGGCACCACTGGACGATTTCAAGGCGGTTCTGCGCGCACGCGCATGAGCTGGGGCGTGGAAGTGGCGACTCGACTTCGTCGCTGCAGTGCTCGCCTCGACACCCCGTGGGTCAAGCAGCATCCGAACTCGGTTCGCACC
>ENA-OQNM01000165-OQNM01000165.1-human-gut-metagenome-genome-assembly--contig:-NODE-165-length-24449-cov-4.819916_pt1 | contig 24449 bp, 24 predicted proteins | sample MGYA00242632_ERZ504886 | MGnify/ENA primary metagenome ERZ504886 (study PRJEB26092, sample SAMD00036424) | human gut metagenome | host: Homo sapiens | study: EMG produced TPA metagenomics assembly of... | reverse complement strand
GTGTCATAGGGCTTGGCATCACCGGTGCCGCAGCTGCAACGGTGATTAGCCAGCTGATCGGCGGCATCGGACCCATGTTCTATTTTGCCCGCCCTGGCAACGGCAGCCTGCTACACTTTGTGCGCCCGGTGTTCAGCGGCAAGGCGCTACTTAAGGCCTGCACCAACGGCTCCAGTGAACTGATGACGAATCTGTCAGCCTCTTTGGTAGGCGCGCTGTACAACTGGCAGCTGCTCCGCCTGGGCGGCGCCGATGGCGTGGCCGCTTACGGCGTTATCATGTATGTCAGCTTTATCTTTGCCGCCATCTTTATCGGCTATGCCCAGGGCTGTGCCCCGGTTGTCAGCTATCATTACGGTGCCGACAACACGGACGAGCTAAAAAACCTGCTGCGTATCAGCCTGCGGGTCATTGCCGTGGGGGGTGTGGCGATGCTCTGCTTCAGTGAGCTGCTGGCCGCCCCGCTTTCCCGCTTCTTTGTGGGTTATGATGCGGAACTGCTGGAACTGACTACCCTCGGCATGAAGCTGTATTCCCTCAGCTTCCTGCTCTGCGGTTTTAACATCTTTGGCTCGGCATTCTTTACCGCGCTCAACAACGGCATAGTATCCGCCGTTATTTCTTTCCTGCGCACCCTGGTGTTCCAGGTCACCGCCATTCTCGTGTTGCCCCATCTGCTGGGCATGAACGGCATCTGGCTTTCCGTTGTGGCAGCCGAAATCGCCGCACTGTTTGTCAATGCATTCTTCCTGGTTAAAAACCGGAAAAAGTACCAGTATTAACGCAAAAGATCAGCCCCTGCCGGTATACAGCAGGGGCGGATTTTACACTTATGCGGTTTTACGCATCCGAGCGGGAGTAGCAGTTTTTCATCTGGCAGCTCAGCTCATACAGCACTTTGTCCAGTGTGTCGGCGGCCAGGCCGCGGATGGTATCGGCCATGGCTTCGTTGGCCTGCTCGCGCAGGGCGGCGCGGGCGGAAGCATCCTGTTCACGGCGCAACTTGGCATCGTAAGTATTGATGTTCGCATGCCCGGCGGAAGCCGCCGCCAGCTGGTAGCGCTCAATATGGAACACCGATTTGCTGTAGGCAGCATCGGCCATGGCGGCGATCATCCGGCTGTTCCAATAGAAGTTGTCGGTGGAAACCGCGCCCGTAGTGTTGGAAAGATACGCAGGGGTGGTGGTTACATTGGCATAGAACGGCACCATCACATTGAACGCGTTGGAAGCAAAGGCGATCCATTCCAAAACGCGGGAATCCTCCGGCTGGTCGGGGCGCATCTGGATTAGGGCCATAAAGTCGTTGCGGTTGATGCCGATGGAGCGGAATGCGCCCTTCTGGTCCGACTGGCTGCTGCCATACGGGTCATACAGTGTGCCCTGATAGTGGGAGGATAATACGTATTTGACATCCTCCGGCGTGATCTTCTTTTCCGGTACCATGCACCACGGCAGGTCATCACTGCGGGGTTGTGTAGTCGGCGTTGGGGCCGTCCCACTTCTTGCTGTGGGGGTTCAGATAGCGCAGCATGAACCAGGCACGCGGCGTGTGTACACATGGTCAGAATCATCGTGGCTGCCAAAGGCGTCCCGCGGGTTCAGTACCCCGTTCCAGGAAAGATCCAGATGGTTGTTCTCGATAAAATCATCCAGGTCGGCGGAGCAAAGGTGGTTCTTTTTGGCGCCAAGTGCGTCTTCCAGATCAAACTGATCAATGCCAAGTTGGTTGGGCATCACCACATAGGCATCGTCCGGAACGCGCTTAGCGATCCAGTGGTGCCCGCCGATGGTCTCCAGCCACCAGATTTCATGCACGTCCTGGAACGCAATGCCGTTCATCTCGTAAGTGCCGTATTTTTCCAGCAGCTTGCCCAGCCGCAGCACGCCCTCGCGCGCAGTGTGGATGTAAGGCAGTACCAGATAAACAATGTCCTCTTCGCCAATGCCGCCGGGAACTTCTGGCTGACCGTCCTTGGCGGGGATATACTCCACCAGCGGGTCAGCCCCCAGAACGCGGGGGTTGGAAGTGATGGTCTCGGTGGCGGTCATGCCGACACCGGCCTCGTTCACGCCGCCTGCGGCCCAGATGCCCTTGCCCTCCACGGCGTTGGGCATTGCGGTCATCCGCATCGGGCTGCCGGGCAGCTCCACTTCCACATGGGAAAGTACCGACCGGTACACGGCCGGGTGCTCCTGCGGGGGAACGACCACGAACTTTTTGGGGGTGAAATGCCCGGAACCGGAATCGTCATTGCGGGCAATCATGGTAGAGCCATCATAAGAAGCTTTTCTGCCAACCAGAATTGTTGTACAAGCCATATTAGAATGCAAGTCCTTTCTGTATGCTGCATACCGGAGAATCCGGCACGCAGGAAATGATATGGTTTATGATACTTATAGAATAATCGTTTGCTGCCGTAAATACAACTGGGCTGCCGCAAAAAAATTATGCGGTTTGGACGCAGAATTACTTGCCGACATGTACAAAGTATGATATAAACAAATAAAAGGATATCATGTAACTTTAAGGACAAAGAAGGGGAAACCGTGGTAGAAATTCTTACGCATGCCGGGTGTTTTATCGGCATCATTCTGTTGGGCTGGGCGCTGCGCCGGGTCGGATTCTTTAAGGAGAGCGACTTCCATGTGCTCAGCAAAATTGTGATCAAGATCACCCTGACGGCGGCGATCGTGACAAACTTTTCCGGGCGGGAGATGCAGACCTCCATGCTGCTGCTCACCCTGATGGGCTTCGGCTTCGGCGTGCTGATGATGATCGTTGGCTCGGTTATGTATCTCCCCCAGGGGAGGGAGCGCCAGGCGTTTGCCATGCTTAATGCCTCCGGCTGCAACATCGGCAACTTTGCCATGCCCTTTGCCCAGGGCTTCCTTGGCCCGGTGGGCGTTATCGCCGTCAGCCTGTTTGACTGTGGCAACAGCATGATCTGCCTGGGCGGGGCTTACAGCATTGCCAGCATTGTCAAATCCGGCGATGGAAAGTTCCGCATCAAGCCGATTTTGAATAACCTTGTGCACAGCATTCCGCTGATGACCTATATCTTTATGACGATCCTGGGGCTTCTGCACCTGAGCCTGCCCGCCCCGGTTGTGGAGTTTGCGGGCATTGTGGGCAATGCCAACGCCTTTATGGCCATGCTGATGATCGGCGTGGGGTTCCACCTGAACGGCGACCCGTCCCAGATCGGGGATATCATTAAAATTCTGGGCGTGCGGTACATCATCGGCATTGCGTTAGCATTGGCAGCCTATTTTATCCTGCCGCTCCCGCTGGAATACCGCCAGGCACTTGTGATCGTATTTTTGGCCCCGGTGGCCAGCGCCAACCCGCCTTTTACCGCGCAGATGGGCAGTGACTTCGGCCTTGCCAGTGCGATCAATTCGGTTTCCATCATTGCCAGTATCGCTTTGATCACAACCGCATTGGTTATCATGCTGTAATCCATCCCCCTGTGCAGACCTTACAAAGCTGCACGGGGAAATTTGTTCAAATAACTAAAATGCAGCATTCCTGAACAAAAGTCCAGAAATTTAAGCAAAGAGGTCTATCTTTCCGGGGCACACTTTGCTATACTAACAAATAAGAAATACGGCATTCCGCTTGCCAAAAAGGAGTCCTGCAATATGTCCAACTTTGTACCGGAAAAGACAGCTCTCGGCATCGAATTCGGCTCTACCCGCATCAAGGCAGTGCTGATCGGCCCGGAGCATACCCCGCTGGCACAGGGGGATTATACCTGGGAAAACCAGCTGCACAACGGCATCTGGACCTACCCACTGGAACAGGTCTGGCAGGGCCTGCAAAGTGCTTACGCTGCCCTTGCCGCTGATGTACAGCAAAAATACGGCTGCACCCTGACCAAGGTGGGCTGCATTGGCATTTCCGCCATGATGCACGGCTACCTGGCCTTTGATGCCAACGGCGAACTGCTGGTGCCGTTCCGCACCTGGCGCAACACCATCACCGGCGCAGCGGCCGAGGAGCTGACTGCGGCGTTCGGCTTCAACATCCCCCAGCGCTGGAGCATTGCCCACCTGTACCAGGCTATGCTGAACAAAGAAGAGCATCTGTCCAAGCTGGACTTTTTTTACCACGCTGGCAGGCTATGTGCACTGGCAGCTGACCGGCCATAAAGTGCTGGGAGTTGGCGATGCCAGCGGCATGTTCCCCATTGACAGCACCACCGGCGGTTATGATGCCGCCATGCTGCAAAAGTTCAACACCATGGCCGCCGCCAAGGGCTATGCCGTGGACCTGAACGCGCTGCTGCCGGAGGTTCTGCCCGCCGGTGCGGACGCCGGTACCCTGACCGAAGCCGGTGCCCGCCTGTTGGATCCCGCCGGCAATTTGCAGGCCGGTATTCCGCTCTGCCCGCCGGAGGCGACGCCGGAACCGGCATGGCCGCCACCAACAGCGTGGCGCCCGCACCGGCAATGTCAGCGCCGGCACCAGCATTTTTGCCATGGTGTGCTGGAAAAGGCCCTGAGCAAAGTTTATCCCGAAATTGATATGGTCACTACTCCTGCAGGCGACCCTGTTGCCATGGTGCACTGCAACAACTGCACCAGTGACCTGAACGCCTGGGTGGAGCTGCTGGCCCAGAACGCCGAACTCTGCGGTGCAAAAGTGAACAAGAGTGAGCTGTTTACCAAGCTGTTCAACCTTTCTTTGCAGGGGGCACCGGACTGCGGCGGTGTGATCCCCGTGAACTATTACTCCGGCGAGGGCGTGACCCACTTTGATGCAGGCCGCCCCATGCTGCTGCGTGGGCCGGAAAGTGATTTCAGCCTGGCAAACCTGATGCGCGCCAACATTTACTCCGCGTTTGCCACGCTGGCCATCGGGTTGGATATCCTGAACGAAGAACATGTGACGCTGGATACCCTGCTGGGCCACGGCGGCCTGTTCAAGACCCCCGGCGTGGCCCAGCGCTACCTGGCCGCTGCCGCCCACACCGCTGTGACCTGCACCGAAACCGCAGGCGAGGGCGGCCCTTACGGCATGGCCCTGCTGGCTGCTTACCGTGTGGAGCACGCCGATGGCGAAACGCTGGCAAGCTACCTGCAGAACCGCGTGTTCGCCGGTGCCGCCAGCACCACCCTGAACCCGGATGCCGCTGATGAAGCCGGGTTTGCCGCATTCCTGAAAGAATACAAAAAGGCACTGTGCGCCGAGCGCACCGCCGTTGAAACAATGTGAGGGAACAATTATGCTGGAAGAACTGAAACAACAGGTATACGAAGCCAATATGGAACTGCCCCGCCGCAGCCTTGTTACTTACACATGGGGCAATGTGTCCGGCATTGACCGGGAAAAAGGGCTGTTCGTCATCAAGCCGTCCGGCGTGGAGTACGATGAACTGACCCCTGATATGCTGGTGGTCATGGATCTGAACGGCAATCAGGTGGAAGGTGACCTGAACCCCAGCAGCGATACCAAGACCCATCTGGAACTGTACAAGGCATTCCCCGCGCGTGGGCGGTGTGGTGCATACCCACAGCACCCACGCCGTGGCAGTCGGGCCCAGGCCCGGCGGGATATCCCGGCGTTCGGCACCACCCATGCAGACTATTTTTACGGCCCGGTGCCCTGTGCCCGTGAGCTGACCCCCGAAGAGATCGAGGAAGATTACGAGAAAAACACTGGCAAGGTGATTATTGAAACTTTCCGCACCCGCGGCATTGACCCGGTGCATGTGCCCGGCGTTCTGTGCGCCAGCCATGGCCCCTTTACCTGGGGCAAGGATGCCGCCCAGGCTGTTTACCACGCCGTTGTGCTGGAAGAAGTGGCCAAGATGGCCCTGCTGACCTGCCAGATCAACCCCAACGCGGAGCCCGCCCCCCAGCATGTGCTGGACAAGCACTTTATGCGCAAGCACGGCCCCAACGCCTATTACGGCCAGAAAAAGTAAGGCAATACCGCATAATTCTAAGTGCCGATACGGCGAGCGAGGTGCGGCAGATGCTAAGCCAAAAGCGCAGATAATACTGGATGTCTTATCGAGCATTTTGGCAACGCAGATGCCGTGCCGCAGCCGCCGGAGCGGTGCTTAAGCCGTAAGGCGGGAATTGTGCGGTGTTGCCTAAAGCCGGTCCTGAACTTGACGGTCCGGCCGGGGTGGCGGTTCTTGCTTTTTACCGTGACTGCTATGGGTAAACCCAAAACATGAAAAGTCAGAGGTTTTAGCATGGCTCTCACCTCCTTTCTGAAGTGGGGCCAACCGCCTGCCGTTGTGTGCAGTGCCTGCTGCAAAATGCAGCACTGCCAGCATACTGTATTTCGCGCTTTTCCACAAACAGTCAGCCCCCGCCAGACAAACTTGTGCGCTTTTAACGGAAAAAGCTCGCAATATTAGTCGAATCTGCCATTGACGGCATGCTGCCGTATGGGTATTATAGAAATACCATATGCACCGATACGGAGGGAAGGACACATGACGTTTGAGGATCTGCTTGACATTTTGGCGGAGCAGTTCAGCTGTGATGCCGCCGAACTGAGCGAGGACACCAGCTTTGAAGACTTGGGCGTGGATGCAGAAGACCTGGTGGAGCTGGCCTGGCAGCTTGGGGAAGCTACCGGTACCGAGGTTGAAGAGGACCGCTTAAAACAGCTTGGTACCATTGGCGAAGTTTGGAACTTGGTCCGCGAGCTGGAAGAAGAAGCTGAATAACCGCTGCCCCTGTGCGCAGGCGTTGTGCACAGGGGCATTTTTTACGTTTTATCTCTTTCCATATCTGGTGCTGCGCGGTATAATAATTATATTTAGTTCTGTTCACGCAGGGAAAGGGGGCCGCAGATGACGCAGCCGGAACAACCGCATACCATTTTGCTGGTGCACTGCCACTACCGCCTGCCCGGCGGAGAGGACGCCGTGTTTGCCGCGGAGTGCGCCATGCTGCAAGCCCACGGCCACCGCGTGATCACCTATGAGCGCAATAATGATGCCGGCGGCCTGGCCCAAAAATTGCTGCTGCCCCTGCGGGCCATCTACAGCACCAAAACCGTGCGGGAAGTGCGCGCCCTGATCCGCAAAGAACAGGTGGATTTGGTGCATGTGCATAACACCCTGCTGACCATCAGCCCGTCGGTGTTCCAGGCATGCTTCAAAGAGCATGTTCCGGCGGTGCAGACGCTGCACAACTTCCGCATTTTCTGCCCCAACGGCATCCTGATGCGGGACGGCCATGTGTGCGAGGAATGCCCGCAGCATGGCCTTGGCTGTGCGGTGCGGCACAGCTGCTACCGCGGCAGCTGTGCCCAAAGTTTGGTCTGTGCGGGCATTTATGCGTTCCATCGCCTGCTTGGCACCTACCGCAAGGTGAACCTGATCACCCTGACGGAGTTTGATCGCAGCAAGCTGCTGGAATTCAACCGCAAAGCTTCGCGCCCGGTGTTTACCCCGGAGCGGCTGTACTGCAAGCCCAACGGCGTGGCCGCGCCGAACCATTCCCCGCTGCCCTGGGCACAGCGCAAAAACCAGATTGTTTTTGCTGGGCGGCTGGAAGAATTAAAGGGGCTGCGCACCGCCATCGAGGCCTGGCAGCTGCTGGGGCCGGACGCACCGCAGCTGATCGTGGCCGGTACCGGCCCGCTGGAAGCCTGGGCCAAAGAGAACGCCCCCGATACTGTAACCTTTACCGGCCAGCTCCCGCATGGAACACTTACCGAGCTTTTGGCCCAGAGCCGCGCCGCCCTTTGCCCCAGCCTGTGCTATGAAAGCTTTGCCCTGATCCCGGCGGAAGCCCATGCGGTGGGCACCCCCGTGCTTGCCAGTGATCTTGGCAACGTGGGCGCTGCCGTGCAGGAGGGAATTGACGGCCTGCACTTTGCCCCCGGCAATGCCGCCGCGCTGGCGGATGCCGTGCGCAGGCTGCAAAACGTGGGCGAAACCTTTGATTTGACCGCCATGCAGCAAAAAGCCTGCCAGGCGTATAACGCGGAACAAAACTACCGCGAACTGATGACAATTTACCGGGAAATCATGAGGAACGAAAATTCATGAACCAGATCTACCGTGCCCTGCATATGCCGCCCAAGCGTTTGATCAAAAAGCTGAGCGGCCAAAAAGAAATCTATACCATTGCGGTGCGCCGCGCCCCCAAGGGGGAAGGCTGCGACCCGCTGCCCGCTCTGGGTGAAGAACCTTACACCCCGCTGCCCTACACCCCCGGCACCTGGTATGCCGACCCCCTGCTGTATGAGGATGACAACGGCAAACGCTGGCTGTTCTGCGAAGCATTCAATATGGCGGAGAACCGCGGTGATATTGCCGTGGCGGAGTTTGATGAAAACGACCACCTGCTGCCGCCCCGCGTGGTATTAAAGGAAAACTTCCATCTCTCTTTCCCCACCGTGTTTGACTGGCGCGGGGAAGTGTGGATGCTGCCGGAAACCAGCGCCGACCACAGCCTGACCCTTTACCGCTGCACCCAGTTCCCGGATAAATGGGAGAAAGTGCAGGCATTTAGCGTGGGGCGCGAACTGTGCGACAGCATTATTGTGGATAAAACCCCCGAAGCCCTGACGGTGCTGTGCAGCGAAACCAGGCCGGACAACCAGCTGTACACCCGTTACCGCCGCTATACTGTGCGCGAAAACCCCGAAGCGGAAGAGCGCGATGATGTGGATGAGTTTATCCTGGATGAGGATGAACCCTTTAACCTGCAGCACCGAAATTATGAGCTGGGCAGCCGCAATGCTGGTCCGCTGTTTACCAACAACGACCAGACCGTGCGCCCGGCCCAGGTCAGCACCAAGGTGGATTACGGTGTGTACCTGCAATTCTGGGTGCGGCGCGGTGCTTCGGAAGTGCCACTGTGCGCCGCCATGCCGCAGAACGTTGCCATTGCGGGCATTGACCCGGCGGATCTGATCGGCATCCACACCTATTGCCGGGATGCGGACATTGAGGTGATCGATGCCCGCTACCTGCGCAAGGTGTGACCAAAAGCAAGATACACCCTAAGGCAATACCGCATAATTCTAAGTGCCGATACGGCGAGCGAGGTGCGGCAGATGCCAAGCCAAAAGCGCAGATAATACTGGATGCTGCAAAGGTGAGCGCCGCCAGTGGCGGAAACAGCGAACCGAAGCAGGGGCAGCGGTCGCAGAGTGCGAGGGGCTTTTGCCCCCGAAGCACGATGCGGGTACCGCAACCCGACATTATCGAGCATTTTGGCAACGCAGATGCCGTGCCGCAGCCGCCGGAGCGGTGCTTAAGCCGTAAGGCGGGAATTGTGCGGTGTTGCCCTAAAAATAAATTGGAGTAGCAAAGCTTATGCGAACCATTGCCATCCCGCAGCTGTACTGCGGGGCATCCGGCAAAAAAGGAGCCTATAACCGGCAGGAGGTTGGCCTTGCACGGGCGTTTGCCGCCCTGGGCTGCCGGGCTGTTGTACTGTACCCGGACCCGGACGCCGCCCCCGAAGCTGTGACCAGCGAGGACCTGGAGCCCAATGTGCGCATCTATTATGTGCCGGCCCGCAAAGCCGGGGTCAGTGCCTTTTACCGCACCTGGCAGCCGCTGCTGAACGAGCATGTGGACGCCGTGCATGTGATGGGGGATAACGCCCTCGGCGTGCCGGGGCTGTACCGCTTTTGCCGGGATCACGATATCTTTTTCTACAGCCAGCTGGGGGCCATCAAAAGTACGTCCGAAAACCCGGTTATGCGGGCTGTGATGGACCTTTTGTGCCGCCGCAACCTGGCTATCTACCGCAAAACCCCAACCTATGCCAAAACCCCCGCCGTGGCCGCCCAGCTGGAACAGCTGCATGTGCCATGCGCCGGGGTAATGCCCGTTGGGCTGGATACCGCCATCATCCCCAATGCAAATGGGGAAAAACATGAACTGCGAGAATTTTTGAAGCTGGACCCCAAAGCCAACTATCTTGTTTTTGTGGGGCGGCTGGATTCCTACAAGCGCCCGCTGGACCTGGTGCCGGTACTGGAAGCACTGCCCCGCAGCTGGAACGCGGTGGTCATCGGGCAGGGGAGCCTGACCGGGGAACTGCAGGATGCCCTGCGCACCCACAAGCTGGAAAACCGCTGTACCTGCATTCCCCAGCTGCCCAACGCAACCGTGCAGGCCTATTACCATGCCTGCGATGTGTTTGTGAACTTTAATGACGGCGAAATTTTTGGCATGAGCCTGCTGGAAGCCATGTATGCGGGCTGCCCGCCGGTTGCCCGCCATGCGCCGGGGCCGGATTTGATCATAGAGCCCGGCACCAGCGGCTATTTTGCCGATACCCCTGCCCAGTTTGCTGAGGCCATCCAGAAAGCAGCGGCGGACCCGGCCTGCGGCCACGCTGCCCAGCGCCGCGTGAATGAACATTTCCTGTGGGCAAACAGCGCCGAAACCGCCCTGGCCATGCTGGACAAACAAGGAGGAAACCGCCGTGGATAATGATGGAGCCTTGCTGGAGGTACTGCGCAATACCTATAAAGGGCTGCGCTTCCGGTGGAAATACCGCGGCCTGATCATTCTGCCCGCGGAACAGGGCAATGCGGCTGCTGCCGATGCCATCCGCGCCGGGCAGCCATTTCTGTTCGGCCGCTGCGGTGCAACCGAGATGCGCACCGTGGCCGAATATTTGACCGGGAAATATACCGAGAAAACCAGGGGTGAGATCAACACCCTGTCCGGTGTGTTTCCCACCGATGATAAAGCGCTGAACCGCTTCTGCAAGCTGTATACTTCCTGCGCTCAGGGGGCGGACCTGCTGGCGCTGTGGGATGTGGGGGCCGAGCGGCAGGTAATCGATGGCTGCCACGGCACCCGCTTTACCCAGCTGCGCGCGCTGGAACCATATTATTATGCCAACCCCTGGAGCGCCGCACTGGCCGGAAAGCATGTGCTGGTGGTACACCCCTTTGCGGATACCATCCGCGCCCAGTACCAAAAGCGCGGGGAGCTGTTCACCAACGCCCCGGCGGGGTAAACACTCTGCCGGAACTGGCCTCCCTGACCGTCATCCCGGCAGTGCAGGGCCTTGCCGGGCAGAAAACCGGGTATGATACCTGGTTTGATGCCCTTGCCGCAATGGAAAAACAGATGGATGCCTGCGATTATGAGGTTGCCATCATTGGCGCAGGTGCTTACGGCCTGCCGCTGGCCGCCCATGCGCGGGACACCGGCCATGTTGCCATCCAGATGAGCGGCGCTACGCAGCTGCTGTTTGGCATCAAGGGCCGCCGGTGGGAACACCCACCCCCAAATCAGCAAGCTGTATAACCCTGCATGGGTGCGCCCCGCCCCCGCCGAACAGCCCGCCAACAAGCAGGCGGTGGAGGGTGGCAGCTACTGGTAGAATCTGCGCCCCTAACATTACGTTATAACAAACCGTCCGCCCGAATCCAGATGTGCAAAGGAGCCGTATCCATGAAGATCCTGATGATCAGCAACCACCTTGGCGTGCAAAGCGGGGTGCAGCGCTATGTGCAGAACCTTCTGCTCAATCTGGACCTTACCCGCTACCAGGTGGATCTGTTTGTCGGCCTTTGCCCGCCGGATCAAGCTTCGTGCGCGCCGGCACTGGAAGCAGCCGGGGTGCATATCATTGCGGTGCCGGACAATAAAAAAGCCCGTATCCGCGCACTGTACCAGCATCTGAAAACCCATAAGGATTACGATATCATCCATTACCATACTGCCAGCAAAATCGGCGCGCCCGTCTGCGGTATGATGCGGGTGCTCTGCCCCCATGCCAAGATCATTGTGCACAGCCATATCGTTTACCCGCCCATGACGCTGACCTGGCGCGCCGCCCATCTGGTGTACCAGCTGTTTGCAGATTACTTTCTGGGCTGCGGCGTGGCTGCGGGCCGGTTTGTGTTTGGTGACCATATCGACCGCAGGCCGAACTTTTCCGTTGCCTGCAATGCGGTGGACCAAACCCGCTTTTACCCCAACGCCGCGGCGCGCACGGCAATCCGCGCCCAGTATGGCATTACCGGAACCGAGCGTCTGGCCGGGTTTGTAGGACGGCTCAACCACCAGAAAAACCCGCTCTACCTCATCCGGGTGTTTGTGGCTATGGTTCAGCAGGACCCCCGCTGGAAGCTGCTGTTGGTGGGCAGCGGCGAGCAGGAACAGCCCATGCGGGAACTTGCCGCCCAGCTTGGCGTGGCGGACCGGGTGCTGTTTGCCGGGGTGCAGAACAATGTGCCCGACTATATGAATGCCTTTGACCTGTTTTTGCTGCCCAGTAACTTTGAAGGCAGCCCCGTTACCCTGGTGGAAGCCCAGGGCTGCGGCGTGCCCTGCCTGGCCTCCACCAATGTGCCGGAGGATGGCTCGGTGACCGAGCTGGTGCATTTCCTGCCGCTCAGTGCCCCGTTTGAAGAGTGGGCCAAAACGGCGGATTCCATTGCTCCCGGCGGGCCGCACGCGGACTATTGGCCCACGCTGGCCGCTGCCGGTTATGAGCTGAAAACCGCTGCACACCGCATGGAGCAGGTGTATGATAAAGTGGCAGGGGAGGGCGCACGATGATTTACGCCGAACTTTCCGGCGGGCTGGGCAACCAGATGTTTGTGTATGCCTTTGCCCGCGCCATGGGCCTGTGCTGCCAGGAGCCTGTCACTTTGATTGACCGGCAGGACTGGAAAACCGGCTCCCCGGCCCACACTGCATTGGCATTGCAGGCACTGCATATCAGCTCAGAGGTGCAGTTCATCACAGATGCAGGCTTTGCCAAGCAGCATCTGCCGGTGCAGAACGCCGCCAAGGCCCTGATGATCCGCCACGAACAGCGTGTCGGGCCTGATGGACCGGGACTGGCCTACCCCTTTGAACGCCCGCAGTCGGCCCCTATGCTGAACCGCCATCGGCCTGCTATTTTGCGACTAGAAGGTCTTTACTCCCTGACCAAGCGCGGTCACGACCTAAAACTTTCGTCGCCGTGGGGGTACTTCCAGGGGGCAGATTATTTTAAGGACCAGGCTGAAACTATCCGGGCGGAGCTGCTGCCCATTGAGAACCCGGAACACGGCTTTACCGCTGCGGCCGCCGCCTTTGCGCGGGAAATTGAGGCAAGCCCGTTCCCCGTCTGCCTGCATTGGCGCTGCGGGGACTATCTGCTGCCGCAGAACGCGGCCCTGCAGGTCTGCACGCCGGAGTATTACGCCGCCGCCTGCCGCACGGTGTGCCAAAGCCTGCCCCAGGCGGAACTGTTTGTCTTTTCAGACGACCCCGCCTATGTGCGGCAGCATCTGGACGCTGCGGGCCTGCCGGTGCATTACAGCACCGGGGCAAAAAGTGCCGCGGCGGACCTTGCCCTGATGCGCCGCTGCCGGGCGTTTGTGCTGAGCAACTCCACCTTCAGCTGGTGGGGGCAGTGGCTGGCCGGTGTGCCGGGCCGCTGTGTGATCGCGCCGGACCGCTGGTACGCCAACGGCAAAAAGACCGCCCTGTATGACCACGACTGGACATTGATCCCGACAAAGTAAAGGAAACAACTGCGATGGAACGCACAGGAAACATCACATTTTCGGTCATTGTGCCGGTGTATAATGTGCAGGCTTATCTTTCTGCCTGCGTCAAAAGCGTGGTGGAGCAGGCCGGCCCGGCGGACTGGGAGTGCATCCTGGTGGACGATGGCTCCACGGATGCCTGCCCCGCCATGTGTGATGCTTTTGCTCAGCTTTGCCCCGGCGTTACGGTCATCCACCGCTCTAACGGCGGGCTGGCCGCCGCGCGTAATACCGGCATCAAGGCCGCCAAGGGCAAGTGGCTGCTATTTTTGGACAGCGACGATTACTGGCCGCCCCATATGCTGGAAAAGCTGCGCGCCGCCCTGGCCGCCGCGCCGGGTTACCGCTGGTACGTCTGCCGCTATCTGGAGCAGGACGAAAGCCAGGGGATGGATGCCAGGCCTTATCCTGGCCCGGTGGAGCGGTTCACCCCCGGCCCGGATGCCGACCCCGATTACGCCGCCCGCGTGGCGCGGCTGTATGCCGCGGGCCACTGGGCGGTCTGGCGCTTTTGTATTGACCGGGAATTTCTGGTTAAGTATAACCTGCTTTTCTGGAATGAGGTCCGCTGGGCGGAGGATTATCCCTTTGACCTGGTGCTGGCCGGTGCCTGCCCCAGGCTGTATTACCTGGATGTGGAGCTGGTGGTCTACCGCGCCAACCGGGCGGGCAGCCTGTTGAACGCGGGCCTTGCCAAACATTTTGCGGGCATCGCGGCGGTCATCCACCGGTTTGAAAAAATGTTCGCCGCGCCGGACTGCCCCTGGACCCCGGCGGAGCAAGCCGAGATCTGGCGGCGCACCGCCAATGTGTTCTGGCCGCAGGCCCGCGGCGCTGCCTGCCGTGATGCCGAGGTACGCGCCGCCTGTGCCCCCGGCCTGACCGCCTGCAAAGCACTCTGGAAACTGGGGGACGAGAACACCCGCCCGGACTGGAAGCTGTTTGCCTTCCTCCTCAACCACTTCGGCCCCCGCTTTGCCCTTTGGGCGGCCGGGCTGCTGAAACGGAAATAAAGCTCTGCACCCATTGTAGGGGGCGGCGTCCCCCGATGCCCCATGAACCCCTGCCGTAAATGCCGGTTTCGGCTCCATGCCCCGTAGGGTGGGGTCACTCGACCCCGCCGCCTTTCCGCGCCTTGACCCTATCAAAACACCTAGGAGAACACCTGATTGCGTACACAAAAAACAATTTTGAACCTGGTCTATGCGCTGGGGTCCAGCCTGCTGCTGATGTTGCTGGGCTTTGCCACGCGGCGGCTGCTGGTATTTAACTTTGGCAACGATATCACCGCCGCATCCCAGGTGGTGGATAAGCTGTTCAACTTTTTCTCCATCGCGGAATTCGGTGTTGGCAGCGTCATCAGCTACCGCTTGTATGAACAGATCGCCGCCAAGGATACCGAGAAGATCAGCAAATATATGTCCATGTATAAATGGGCATACCGCGCCGTGGGTGTGGTTATCTGCGTGCTGGCGGGCATCGGGGCGCTGGCCCTGCCGTGGATCATGCCCGGCGTGGCCAGCATCCAGACGGCCTATACCGTTTACCTGCTCAACACCATCTCCACGCTGTCGGGCTATTTCCTTGTCACCCGGCGGCTGATGTACACCTGCACCCAGCAGGGGTACCTGTGTACCCGCATCGACTTCTGCTTTAATGTTGCCAACTATCTGGCCCGCATTGCCATTGCGCTGTGGCTGCCAAACTATATTTTGTATTTCGGCGTCAGCATCCTGTTCAACACCGGTGCCAACCTGGTGGTGGCAGCACGGTATAAAAAGGACTTCCCCGAACTGCACGAGGTCAAGGTTACTTTGCGGGATTTCAAGGATCTTGGCATCTTCCATGACCTCAAGTATTACCTGGTTCACCGCCTGTCCAACACCATTTACGGCTCGTCCGATACCATCGTCACCAGCCGTATGGCGGGCAGCGCTATGACGGCTAACCTTGGCAACTATACCACCGTGTCGGACAGCGCCACCAACATCGGCAATAAAATCATGGACAGCTTTGCCGCAGCCATCGGCAATATCGTGTACGATAAATCCGCCACGGCCAACGCCCATGATAAACAGGTGTTCTGGGGGCTGGATCTGTTCAGCTATTTTTTCGGCAGCTTTGTGGCAACGGCATATCTCTGCCTGTTCCAGCCGTTTATCAGCTTGTGGATGGGCAGTGACCGCCTGCTGCCGCTGGGCTTTGTTATTGTGTTCAGCCTGAACGAATATGTGGGCTGGAACCACCGGATGCTCGGCTCCTACCGCGCCGTGCTGGGCCACTTTGAGCAGGACCAGTGGTTTATGGTCGCCTCTGCCGCCACAAACCTGATTCTAAGCTTTGCACTCTTCCCGGCGTTTGGCATTACCGGCATTGTGGCGGCTACCGTTGTGGCCCACTGCATCATGTGGGTGGGGCGCGGCATTGTGGTTTGCCGCCAGTATATGCGCGGCAGCGGCTGGCGCTACCTGCGGGTGCAGGCGGTGCATCTTGTCACCCTTGTGGTACTTATGGCAGGCAGCTACCGCGTGTGCGCCCTGTTGTCCGGCGGTATTCTGGGGCTGCTGGGACGGGCTGTTGTGGTCTGCATCCTGCCCAACCTGCTGAACCTTGCGTTTTATATCTGGACCAGCGATGCCGCCTATCTGCGCACCCAGGCTGGCCGCCTTTGGCAAAAAATTACCCATCGTTAAGGGGGAAACACAACATGGCAACCATTGGCATGCTGTATATCTGCACCGGCAAATACACCGTGTTCTGGCCGGAATTTTATGAAACTTTCAGCCGGAACTTTTTACCCGGCTGCAAAAAAGAATATTTTGTCTTTACCGATGCACCGTCCATCGCTCACGAGGATGACCCCGCTGTGCACCGCATTGACCAGCCCGCCTATGACTGGCCGCTGAGCACCATGAAGCGCTTTGCGATTTTCCTAACCCAGGAAAAGGCGTTGGAACAGCTGGATTATCTCTTCTTTTTCAACGCCAACCTGACCTGCCGGGAGGTCATTACCCCGGAAGAATTTTTGCCCCGTCCGCAGCAGGGGGAACAGTTGCTGCTGGTCCAGCAGCCGGGGTTCTGGAACAAAAAGCCGATGTTTTACAGCTATGACCGCAACCCCAGATGTACGGCCTATATCCCGTACAACTGCGGGCGGGACTATGTTTCCGGCGGGCTGAACGGCGGTACCTCCGCGGCATTCCTGGCCATGTGCAAAGAGCTGGACCGCCGCACAGAGCAGGATATCCGCAACGGCGTGGTGCCCCTGTGGCATGACGAAAGCCAGCTGAACCGCTATGCCGCCGAACACCCCGGCAGCTACCGCCTGTTGCCCCCCACTTACTGGTACCCGGAAGGCTGGCAGATGCCCTTTGAGCAAAAAATCATTGTGCGCAATAAATCCCGCTACTTTGATGTGGCGGCGGTCAAACACCATTCTCAGCACACCCGCAGCTGGCTGCAATGCAAATGGGAAGCCTTTTGCGAAAACTACCTGCCGTATTTGCTGTGCGCAAGGGACAAACTGCTGCAAAAACACCTGTAACCTAATTAGCAATTAGAAATTGCAGAACTCCCGTAGGGGCGCACATTGTGCGCCCGTCGCTTTGCCTTACATGAAATCAAACAATAGAGGAGGGGCGGCCTATGCCGCAAAAAAATGCACAGGACCGCCTGTGGAAAATTTTAACCCCGGTGCTGCTGGTTCTGGCGGTTCTCGCCATGGCCAAAACGCTGTTTGTGGGGCTGGAAATTGATGAAGAATATGCGTTCTCCCTGGGCTTCCGCCTGGTAAAGGGGGACCGGCTGTTTTATACCATGTGGGAGCCGCACCAGCTTTCGGCCTTACCGGCAGCGCTGGTGCTGGCTCTGTATACCGCCATTGCAGGCACAACCACCGGGGCGCTGCTGTTTGTGCGCGCTGTGGTGCTGGTCTGCAAAGCGGCCATGAGCGCGGTATTTTACCGCGATTTCAAGCAGACCATTGGCCGCCATGGGGCGCTGCTGAGCGCGGTGGTGCTGTTTGTCTACACCCCCAAGTGGTTCCTGGGGCCGGATTATATCAGCCAGCAGTTCCACTTCACCGTGGCGGCATTTTTGTGCTTTTACCATTATTACACCCATGGTTTCCGCCGCCCATGGCTGGTAGTGCTGGGGGCGGTGTGCGCCTGCTTCAGCTTTCTGGCGTTCCCGCAAAGCGCACTGGCGGCGGCGGTGATTTTTATCGGCATGGTGTTGCTGGGCCGCCGCGGCAAGGAGCCGACGATCTGTAAGATCCCCCGCGGCGCGGTGCTGTTTGTGCTGGGCTGTATGGCCTGCGCGGCAGCGTTTCTGGCGTATGTGCTGCCCGGCATGGGGCTTACCGTGTTTTTGCAGCGCGTCAGCCTGATCCTGAACGACCCGCAGTATGATTTTACCACAAGCCAACGGCTGGCCCTGTTGGCAAGCCAGGCACTGAACACCGCCAAATTCCTGGCAAAGCCGCTGGCCGCCAGCGTGGTGCTCTGTCTGCTGTGGTGGGCCAAAACCCGCCAAAAACGGGATTGGATCGGCCTTGCCCTGAACCTTTGGGCTATTCTGGCGGCCCTGCTCTGTGCGGTGCGTGCTGTGGCGGACTCCAGCTCCGATGAGCGCTACTTTATGCCGGCGCTGGTGCTGGCGGCGGCCTGGGCGTTCCGCAAGGGGCGCGGCACGGCGCGGGAGCCGCTGTTCTGGCTGGGCTTTCTGCCGGGCATGGCGGCGTATGCGCTCATTCTGCGCTCTACGCTGCTGGGCTTTTCGGCTACCTTTATGTATCTGACCTGGCCCGCGCTCTGCGGCTGCTTTGCCATGCTGGCGTGCAGGCAGGAGAATCCGGAGCAGGAAAAGCTGCCCCAGGGCCAGTGTGTGCTGGCGGCGCTGCTGGTATTTTTGCTGGTGTGCCGGTTCTGGTGCGTTCTGGTAACGGGTTGGAAGCCTGCCAATGTGGCAACAGCCAACCTGAAGCAGATCACCGCAGGCCCCGCCGCAGGGACCTGGGCGGACGAAAAAGCCGCCGATATGCAGATGGCCCTGTACGAAGCGCTGGAACCCTTTGCGGGCAAGCAGGTGCTGCAGGCTATTGGCGAGCAGCACGGCCTTGGCTTTATGATGGCGGGAGGAACCTTGACCATCGGTCAGGCGTCCGTCATCTCCGGTACCGACAGCGACCCGCGGTTCATCCAGTATTATGAGGAACTTCCCGAGAAGCGTCCCGATGTGATTCTGTATGATGAAGCCGAAGTGCGCGATATGGCCGCGTTCCATGCCTGGATCGAAGAAAACTTTACCATCACCGCCCGCTACCCCGTCACCCACGGCACCGCCCACCTGCAAGTGCTGGTAGTTGATTGAGTTTTCCACAAGCACAGGAAAAAAATGTGGAAAGTTTGCGGGCATTTGCAAGGGAAACGACCCCACTATTATTTTTGAGCCGCGCGCCGCGCGGCGGTCCACCAACATTATTCTTTATTCTCTATTCATTATTCATTCAAATCGCATGATTCGCCTGGCAATCATGCGATTTCGTTTGACCCCCCGCCCCAAATATAGTATTCTATAATCAATCAAAATATCTTGTTCAGGAGGCTTGCCCTATGCCGGAACGCTTTCTTGTTTTTATCCCTGCCTATAACTGTGAAAACAGGTGCCCCGTGTGCTGAACCAGCTGCTGGACCGTCAGGTGGCCGCTATGGTCACCGAGTGCATCGTGGTCAATAACCGCTCCACCGACGGCACCGAAGCCGCCGTGCAAAGCTGGATGCAGGCCCACCCGCAGGCCCCGGTCCGCCTGCTGCGCAACGACCAGAACTATGGCCTGGGCGGCAGCCATAAAGTGGCATTCCAGTACGCCGTTCAGCATAACTTCGACTACCTGATTGTGCTGCATGGCGATGACCAGGGCGATATCCGCGATGTGCTGCCCCTGGTACACAGCGGCCGCCACCGTAAGTATGATTGCTGCCTTGGCTCCCGTTTTATGCCGGAAAGCCGTATCAAGGGCTACAGCACTCTGCGTGTGGTGGGCAACTATGGCTTTAACTGGCTGTTCAGCCTGGTGGCCGGGCACAAGATCACCGACCTGGGCAGCGGCCTGAACCTGTACGCCGTGCCACCGCTGGCAAACGGTTATTATAAAAAATTTCCGGATACGTTGTATTTTAATGACTGCATGATCCTGGCCCTCTGCCACCTCAAGCAGAAAGTCCTTTTCTTCCCCATCAGCTGGCGGGAGGAAGACCAGGTATCCAACAACAAACTGACCAGCTTTGGCGTCAGCCTGCTCAAACTGTGCGGGCGCTACCTGAAAAACAAAAACGAGTTTGTGACCCGCGAATGGCGGGAAAAACCAATCGAAGAATATACAAGCACCATCATTGCTTCCAATCTGTAAAGGGGGATGTTGATTATGAAGGTTCTGGTAACGGGTGCTGCCGGGTTTATCGGCGGCCAGCTTATGCATGCATTGTGGAAAAACGGCCATACCGCCATTGGTGTGGATAACTACAGCTATGGCAGCGCCGATAACCTGCATTTTGACGACCATGATTTTTCCGCCGATGTCATCAAGATGGATATCCGCGATAAAGAGGGCATGAAAGCCCTGTTTGAGCAGGAAAAGTTTGATATCGTCTATAACATTGCGGGCATTGCCCCCCTGCCGGACTGCCAGAGCGACCCGGTGGAGGCCGTCAGCGTCAACACGCTGGGCCTTGTCAACGTGCTGGAAAACGCCCGCCGCACCGGCGTTAAGCATGTCATTCAGGCATCCACCAACGCGATGTACGAGAATGAAACCGAGTTCCCGACCGTGGAATCCAAGTTCAACCCGCCCACGCTGATCTATCCCAACACCAAATACTGCGGCGAGCGGTTCTGCCAGAGCTTTGCCGATACCTACGGCATGAACATCACCTGCCTGCGCTTTGCCAACGTTTACGGCCCGCACATTGACTGCCTGCGCAAGCAGCCGCCGTTTGTGGGCTATATGATCCGCGAGCTGTACTATGACCGCGTGCCGGAGTTCCACTCTGACGGCAACCAGCGCCGCGATTATATCTATGTGGATGACCTTATCGACCTGGCCATGCGCGTGTGGGATCAGCCGGGCTTTGATGCCGTCAACGTTTCCAGCAACAAGAACTACTCCGTCCGCGAACTGTACGCCACGGCCTGCGAGCTGATGGGCAAGCAGATCGAAGCCAAATACTGCCCGTCCAGCCATTACTGGGCCAAGTACCCGGAGCTGTACGGCGGCGCTTACGGCATCAAGCCGGAAATTCTGGACCACGAGGTCAACAAGTATTCCCTGTGCGATAACACCCACGCCAAAGAGTGCTACGGTTGGGAACCGAAGATCGACATCCGCGAAGGCCTGCGCCGCGTGATCGAGAACGAGTGCGCCATGCTGGCTGCCCGCGATGCGAAAGGGGAATAACATGGCAAAGCTGCACCTTGTAATGCCGATGGCCGGGCGCGGCAGCCGCTTTTTTGAAAACGGCTTTGTGATGCCCAAGCCCCTGATCGAGATCAACGACCGCCCGTTTTTCTATTGGGCAACCCAGAGCATTGCCAAATTTGTGGACTGTGCCGATATCACCTTTGTGGTGCTGGAGGAGCATATCCGCGACCATGCCATTGACCGGGAAATCAAAACCTATTACCCCGATGCCAAAATCGTGGCCCTGCCCGAAGTGACGGAGGGCGCCGCCATCACCGCCCTGCGCGGGGCGGAAAGCCTGCCGGACGATGAGCCGCTGCTCTTTAATGACTGCGACCACCTGTTCCTCTGCAAGCCGTTCAATGAGTTTTGCAAGGCGGGCGATTTTGCCAACGGCCCGGATGGCGCACTGCTGACCTTTGCCAGCGACTCCCCGGCCTACAGCTACCTGCAATATGGGGCCGATGGCAGGGTGTGCCACACGGTGGAAAAGCAGGTCGTCAGCCATGATGCCATCTGCGGGGCGTATTACTTTAAAAATAAGCAGCTCTATGCTTCCGCCTGTGCAGAGTACCTGCACCACTGCGATTATAAAGAATTTTTTGTTTCCGGCATTTACAACGTGCTGGCCGCCCGCGGGGCGAACCTGCGCGGATTTGCAACTGATCTGCACCTGCCCTTTGGCACCCCGGCGGAGTATGCCCAGGCGGAACAGAAAGCCAACAAGGCCGCGTTTGAAATGCTGATGTAAAATCCCCCCCAATAAACTAACTGATTCAGGTGACCGCCGATGCAACCTTTCGGAACCATTTTATTATTGCTGCTTTCCTCCGCGGCATTGGTGCTGCTGGGGCATGTGTTCCGCCTGCTCCGGTGGGAACAGTTCATCCGCATTTATGAATACCCCCAGCGCCGCAGCCTGCTGCGCGCCATGGCCGGGGGCTACGCCGTCAACTTTCTGCTGCCATTCCATGTGGGCGATTTTCTGCGCGCCGCTCTGGCTGGCCGCAAAATGAAAACCGGAACAGGCTTTGCTTTTGCCACTGTCATCATGGATCGCTTTCTGGATGTGTGGGTGGTGGCGCTGCTGTTCGGCGGGTTCCGGCTGGCTGGGCTGGGCGGCGCTGCGGTTTTGGGCGCAGCGCGGTATTATCTGGTTTTTGCGCTGCTGCTGGCCGCCGCCCTGGTGCTGGTGGTGCTGCTGCGGGACCTGCTCAAGCGGTGCTGCCTGGCCGTGTGCAGCATTTTCAATGATACCATCAAGCTGGACGGCCTTGTGTTCTGCTGGAGTCTCATCAATACCTTCAAGGATCTGCGCCGCGTCAACCTGTGGCGGCTGCTGCTCAATACGGTTCTCATGTGGGGGGCCTACCTTGCTTCTTACGCGGTGCTGGGGCAGGCAATCATTGCCTGCGGCGGCGCTGGCGGCAGCTTTGGCTTGGTGGAAGTGTTCAACATGCTGTTCGGCGTCAAGAGCGTGGATGTGACCAGCCTTGGCGTGGCGGGCTCCCTCGGTTTGAGCGATGCCGCCCGTGGGCTGGTGATCGCCTGGTTCCTGCTGCCGCTGGCGGTTATGTTTGCGGCACCTCTTTTGCCGGAACATCTGCGCGCCGCCCTGAACGGTGCAGCGGAGCCGATCGCCAACCGGGAAGCCGGGCAGGAAAACTACCTGAACCTGCTGCCCCAGGTGGACCCGCGGGACCGCGGCGCATTCCTCAACCAGTATTTCAGCCTGCAGAACAAAGCCTATGTGGCCAAGTTCATTGAGATCAACCAGAACATTACCATTTTGCAGGATTATTCCGCCGGTTCCAACGCAACTACCATGCTGTGTACCGATGGTGCCGCGACCTTTTACCGCAAATACGCCTTTGGCGCGGACGGTGCCAAACTGGCCGAACAGCTGGCCTGGCTGCGCCGCAATGCCGCCCGCCTGCCGCTGTGCGAAATTCTGCGCGAGGGCACCGGCGAAGGCTACTGCTGGTATGATATGACCTATTCCGGCAGCGCGGTGGGGCTGTTCCGCTATATCCATTCCAACCCGCCGGGAAAAAGCGCAGCCATCCTGCGCAGTGTGCTGCGGGCACTGGATGAACAGCTCTACCGCCCCACAGCCCGCCCGGCGGATCCCGAAAAAATAGAGGAATACCTGAACAAAAAGATGGATGCCAATCTGGAAAAGATCCGGGACGCCCGCATCCTGAAAGAACTGTGGAACTATGACCACATCTGGATCAATGGCCGCAGCTACCGCAACCTGAAAGAGCTGGGCCGCCTGTTTGACCACAATGCGCTGCGTACCCTGTTTGCCGCAGACCCCGTGGCGGATATCCACGGCGATCTGACGGTGGAAAACATCATCTGCCGCACCGATGTGGAGAACCCCGATAAAGCGTGGTACATCATTGACCCCAACACCGGCAACCTGCACGACAGCCCCTACCTGGATTACGGCAAACTGCTGCAAAGCCTGCACGGCGGCTATGAGTTCATGATGATGACCCCGCGCTGCACTGTGCAGGAAAACCACATTGACTTCCAGCTGACCCGCTCCGCCGCCTATGATACGCTGTTTAAAGCGGTCTGCGATGACCTGCGTGCCCGCTGCGGCGCGGCAGGGCTGCACAGCATCCTGGCGCACGAGCTCATCCACTGGCTGCGCCTGATGCCCTACAAGCTCAACAAAGATAAAAAGCGTGCCCCCATGTTCTATGCTGGGCTTGTCATGGTGGCCAACGACCTAAACACATGGGAAAACGAGGGAAAGTTTGATGAAAAAGCAAGGACTGATCGCCGTTGATCTGGACGGCACATTGATTGATACGGTTGCCGTCAACGCTGAAAGCTACCGCCGTGCGCTGGAGTCGTTCGGCTTTACGTTGGATTATGATTACTATGCCGCTTACTGCAACGGCAGGCATTACCGCGCCTTTTTGCAGCCGCTGATGGGCGGCAGCCCCTCTGCCGAGGATGTGGAGCGGGTGCATGACCTGAAAAAGCAGTATTACGCCGCCAACATGGACATAGCCCGCAAAAACGAGGCACTGTTTGTCATCTTGGAAGCCCTGCGCCCCACCCATTACCTGGCCGTGATTACCACAGGAAGCCGCCAGAACGCAACGGAAATGCTGGACCACTTTCACTGCACTGACTGGTTTGACCTGATCCTGACCCAGGAAGATGTGGTCAACAATAAGCCGGACCCGGAGGGCTACCTGAAAGCCATGGCCCACTTTGGCGTGGACGCCGCCCATACCATGATCTTTGAGGACAGCGCCACCGGCCTTGCCGCCGCCCGCGCCACCGGAGCCAGCGTGTTTGCGTGCAATCAGTTCTGACCTAAGGCAACACCGCACAATTCCCGCCTTACGGCTCAAGCACCGCTCCGGCGGCTGCGGCACGGCATCTGCGTTGCCAAAATGCTCGATAATGTCGGGTTGCGGTACCCGCATCGTGCTTCGGGGGCAAAAGCCCCTCGCACTCTGCGACCGCTGC
>ENA-OQNM01000164-OQNM01000164.1-human-gut-metagenome-genome-assembly--contig:-NODE-164-length-24450-cov-2.928627_pt1 | contig 24450 bp, 43 predicted proteins | sample MGYA00242632_ERZ504886 | MGnify/ENA primary metagenome ERZ504886 (study PRJEB26092, sample SAMD00036424) | human gut metagenome | host: Homo sapiens | study: EMG produced TPA metagenomics assembly of... | reverse complement strand
ACTTCAGGTAGTTCTGACTGCAAGTTTTTTTATTTATATGTTAAGTATACAGACAGTCTCACTGACTATGAGGACCCCATTCTGGAGCGGACAGTTTCCTGAATCTTGGATGGCTGGCAGTTCCGGTCCTTTTCTTTGCTGTGATCGGTACTGTGAATGGAGTTAACTTTACGGATGGTCTGGATGGTCTTGCTTCCAGTGTAACTCTGATCGTTGCAGTATTTTTTACAGTAGGTTTCTATTGGAATGAAATCCGGGATCGAGCCGATCACAGGTGCAGTTGTGGGAGGTCTGATGGGATTTCTGTTGTTTAATGTATATCCGGCAAAAGTGTTTATGGGAGACACAGGTTCTCTGGCACTGGGTGGTTTTGTTGCAGGTACGGCTTATGTGATGCAGATGCCGTTATTTATCCTGATCGTGGGTCTGATCTATCTGATCGAAGTACTTTCCGTTATCATTCAGGTAACTTATTTCAAGGCAACACATGGAAAGCGTATCTTTAAGATGGCACCGATCCATCATCATTTTGAGTTATGCGGATGGTCTGAAACACGTGTAGTTGCGGTATTCTCGGTTATTACAGCGGTTATGTGTATGGTCGCATTGCTGGCACTGTAAGTATTTTGGCTAAGCAGTATTTCAGCGTTATGCTGAATAAAAGGGAGGAAAATTATTATGGAATTACAGGGAAAAAAGGTACTTGTATTCGGTTCCGGAAAAAGCGGAATCGGAGCATCTGACCTTCTGGCAAAGGTAGGAGCATTTCCGGTTATCTATGACGGAAATGCCGAAACAGATAAAGACGCAGTTGTACATAAAACAGATGGGACATATCCGGTCACTGTATATGCAGGAGAACTTCCGAAAGAAGTACAGGACAGTCTTGATCTGGTAGTTTTAAGCCCCGGAGTGCCGACAGATCTTCCACTTGTAAAGAGGTTTTTATGAGCAGGGGCTTCCGGTATGGGGAGAGGTAGAACTGGCATACAGAGTAGGTGACGGCGAAGTACTTGCCATCACAGGAACAAACGGAAAAACTACTACAACAGCACTTCTTGGAAAAATTATGCAGGATGCACGTGAGTCTGTTTTTGTAGTCGGCAATATCGGAACCCCATATACTTCCAAAGCACTGGAGATGAAGCAAAACTCTGTAACTGTTGCAGAAATCAGCAGTTTTCAGCTGGAAACGATTGATGAGTTTGCACCAAAGGTATCTGCAATCCTGAATATTACAGTAGGACCATCTGAACCGTCATCATACAATGGAAGAGTATATACGTGTGAAAGAACTGATCACTGAGAATCAGGGCACAGAAGATGTATGCGTGCTGAATTATGAAGATGAGGTTCTGCGTGAGTTTGGAAAACATCTGACTCCACGAGTGGTATATTTCTCCAGCGGACGTAAACTGGATGAGGGAATTTATCTGGATGGAAACAAAATCATCCTGAAGGACGGAGAAAAAGAAATCGAAGTAGTTAAGACAGAAGATCTGAAGCTTCTTGGAAAACACAATTTTGAGAATGTTATGGCCGCAGTTGCAATGGCTTACTACGATGGAGTATCCTTGGACAGCATCCGTAAGAGCATCTGTGAATTTACAGCTGTTGCACACAGAATCGAATATGTGACAGAGAAAAAAGGCGTTGTATATTATAATGATTCCAAAGGAACTAACCCGGATGCGGCAATTAAAGGAATCCAGGCAATGAACCGTCCGACACTTCTGATCGGCGGCGGTTATGATAAACAGTCCGGTTATGATGAATGGATTGAGGCATTTGACGGAAAGGTACGTTATCTGGTGCTGATCGGTCAGACAAAGGAGAAAATCAAAGAAGCTGCTGAGAAACATGGTTTCCATGACATCATCCTCTGCGAAGATCTGAAAGAGGCAGTAAAGGTATGTGAGGAGAAAGCACAGCCTGGAGATGCTGTTTTGCTTTCTCCCGCATGTGCAAGCTGGGGACAGTTTGATAACTATGAACAGCGTGGAGATATGTTCAAGGAATATGTAAGAAATCTGTAGAATATCTATAAGTAAGAATTATAGCTGTCCGGCAGAGAAAGACGAAGCTGCAGTGACCGGCTATAGATAATTTTGCGGAGAAACAGATGGCGCGAAAAAGAGCGACAGATTTATCAAAAACAGATATGACGATGCTGGTACTGATTGTACTGCTTGTGATTTTTGGCCTGGCAGTATTATTCAGCTCCAGTGAATATAATGGCAGAGTACGTTTCGGCGACTCTGCCTGTTATTTTAAGAAACAGTTATTTGCAACAGCAGTTGGGTATGGGAGTGATGTATATGGTTTCTTCCATTGATTATCAGTTTTTTTCTGAGGCTGGGACCAGTGGCATATCTGATTTCAATGTTTTGTCCGGCGCAGTACTTTTTGAGGTTCAGGAGATCAACGGCTCAAAAAGATGGCTGAATCTTGGACCTTTATCTTTTCAGCCTTCAGAGTTTGCGAAAGTTGCTGTAATCCTTTTTCTTGCATGGCAGATCGAGCGTACAAAAAAAGCAACCAAGGGCTTTGGATTTATGTGCAGGACAATATTGACCCTGCTGCCGATCATTGGTCTTGTAGGTTCAAATAATCTGAGTACAGCGATCATTATTCTGGGTATCGGTGGAATTCTGATTTTTGTATCCAATCCGGGATATCTGGAATTTATCGGGCTTGGCAGCGCAGGTGCAGGTTTCATAGCTGTTTTTCTTGCTGCAGAGAGTTATCGTCTGGAACGTCTTGCAATCTGGAGAAATCCGGAGAAATATGAAAAAGGATTTCAGACGATCCAGGGACTGTATGCCATCGGCAGCGGCGGAATATTCGGCAGAGGATTTGGAAACAGTCTGCAGAAACTTGGATTTGTTCCGGAAGCGCAGAATGATATGATTTTTTCGATTATATGTGAGGAAATGGGAGCAGCCGGAGCTATCTTTCTGATTTTTCTGTTTGCAATGCTTCTGTGGCGGCTGGGTGTGGCTGCCATGCATGCAAAAGATCTGGCCGGAGCTCTTATCTGTTGCGGGATTATGGGGCATCTGGCTCTTCAGGTTATTTTGAACTATTGCAGTGGTGACCGAATACAATCCCCAATACAGGCATTACGCTGCCTTTTATCAGCTATGGAGGAACTTCGGCAGTGTTTACGTTCTTGGGGAAATTGGGACTTGCGATGAATGTTGGAAATGTGACAGGATAAATTGAATTACAGGTTTCAGAATGACGTAACATATAATAGAAAAAGCCATAAACTGTAAAGTAAGAGACTCTTTGGGAGCAAAAGGTTGGATGAAATCCATGTAACAGGTAAAGCTTCTCTCAGCGGAGAGAGTTTTTATACAGGGATCTAAAAATGCAGCACTTCCAATGATAGCCGCATCTCTGATGCACAGAGGACTAAGCATTCTGAGGGGATGCCCCAGAATTTCAGATGTTTTCTGTATGGAAGAGATTTTGAAAAGTCTTGGTGCAGTGACCTGGTGGGACGATCATGATCTTTATCTGGATTGTTCCTGCGCAGACGGAACAGAAATTCCTGCAGTCTATACAGGCAGAATGCGTTCTTCGATCATTCTGGCAGGTGCGGTGCTTGCAAGAAACAGAAAATGCAGGATAGGGTATCCGGGCGGATGTACGATCGGGAAAAGACCAATAGATTTCCATCTTATGGCACTGAGAGCACTTGGCGCGGATGTCCGGGAAAATGCATCAGGCCTGGATGGAGAATGTGTCAGATTTGAAGGGCAGGATATTGTGTTTCCGAAATCGAGTGTGGGAGCTGCTCAACAGGCAATACTGGCAGCAGTTCTTGCAAAAGGTGTAACACATCTTTATAATTGTGCGAAAGAACCGGAGGTTTTCTGGCTCTGCAGATATCTGAAAACAATGGGAGCACTGATAGAAGGAGAAGAAACCGGTGAAATTACGATCAGAGGAGTGGATGAACTGAAAGGCGGAGACTACCGTATTCCTCCGGATCGTATTGTTGCAGGTACCTATCTGTGTGCGGCTGCGGCAGCAAGAAGTAAGATTATTCTTCATGATGTACCTGTGGAGGAGTTGCAGTCGTTTATGGAAGTATATCGGAAAATAGGTGGACAATATCAAGTAAATGGTGGTACACTAGAGGTCAATGGAAAGAATGCTGTCAGACCGGCTGTTTTAGTAGAAACAGAAATTTATCCGGGTTTTCCCACAGATCTGCAGGCTCCGTTGATGGCGGTGCTGACAGGTGCGCAGGGACAGAGTACCATACGGGAAAATATTTTTGACCGGAGATTTGGCAGTGCTTTTCAGATGAAAAAAATGGGCGCAGATATTTCCGTAAGCGGAAACCAGGCAATCATAAGAGGGGGAAAAACTCTTAAGGGAACACAGGTACAGGCAGGAGATCTCAGAGGTGGTGCAGCCCTGCTCATTGCCGCACTTATGGCAGAGGGAGAAACCTGTGTTACAGGAGCCGGGTTTATCAGCAGGGGCTATGAGCATATCTGTGAAGATTTACGGACTTTGGGCTGCAGAATATGGCAGCCGGGGACAGAGGATTTGAGGATTTATGAGAGAAAGTAATTATGGGAAAAGACCTCCTATGAGTAAAAGGACGAAGAAGATGCTGGCAGGTATGATAGGCGCCGGAGTTATGGTCGCTGTGATAGTATTTTTTTCCTATTATAAAGTAGATACTGTTGAGGTGAGGGGCACTTCCCATTATACAGACGAAGAAGTAAAGAATATGGTGCTTCGGGGACCGATGGCTTCCAATTCGGTCCTTGCACCACTGCTCTACAGCACTACAAATACAGAGGACATTGCATATGTAGATGCATTTAAAGTTACCCAGCTGAACCGAAATACCATCTGTATCAGCGTAAAAGAGAAAAAAACAGTCGGATGCATCCGATATCTTGACAGTTACATTTATTTTGACAGAAATGGCATTTTTGTGGAGGGTTCTCAGAACAGAGATGAGACGGTTCCGTATTTTGACGGAATTCAGGTGAACAGCATCGTGATGGATGAGAAACTGGATATTAAAGGAGATACTGTACTGAATACAGCTGTAGCATTGTCTACAATCTTTCAGAAAAATGATATGATCCCCGATCATATCCAGTTTGACAGCAGCTATTCTATCAGCCTCATCTATGGGGATATAACTGTTCAGCTTGGAAAAGATGCTGATCTGGAAGAAAAGATGAACCGAGTGATAGCGATTCTGCCCAAAATTCAGGGAAAAAAAGGTATTCTTCATATGGAGAGTGTGGCTACGGAGTCCAATACCTTTGAAGAAGAACTGGAACAGGAAGAAGTTACTGCTGAGAACTGGAATGGCGGTTATGATGAAGATGGCAATTATACCGGAGACGGCGAGTATGACGAGGATGGTAATTATGTAGGTGCAAAACCGAAGACTGCTCTTGAGGAAGCAATTGAGAACTGGAATGGCGGTTATGATGAGAAAGGGGATTATACCGGAGCAGGTGAGTATGACGAATCCGGTAATTATGTGGGACCGAAGCCTACACAGGAATCTCTGGATGCGGCATCTGATGAGTCGGGAGACGGTTCAGGAGATGAAAGCTTTGCAGATGACCAGAGTTCTGAAACTTCAGAAGATGGAGAAAGTGATTCATCATATGACGACGGAAACTCAGATGATTCAGATGGATATGGTGATTATACAGAAGATAACAGTGATTATCAGGGGGATGATTCTGAGGGATATTGATAGTATATGGAAACTTTGAGATCAGAGAAGGCTCCGTACACTGATACAACATATTTACCGGAATTGCCGAAAAAGAGTGAAAAAAGTATTAAAAAAACAAAATTAATGGTTGATTAATTCTCAAAAAAAATATATGATATATCTATATGTAACTTTGATATAAATCACTGAAAAGGATATCAGGTATAAATAAAGGAGGAAGTACGTTGTTAGAGATTATGTCAAACGAGGCTGAATCATCTGCCAAGATCATAGTGATCGGTGTAGGTGGAGCCGGAAATAATGCAGTAAACAGAATGGTGGAAGAGGCCATCGGCGGAGTAGAGTTTGTAGGTGTTAATACTGATAAGCAGGCTTTAACTCTGTGCAAAGCTCCAACTGTACTTCAGATTGGCGAGAAGATTACCAAAGGTCTTGGTGCAGGAGCCCAGCCTGAGGTTGGACAGAAAGCAGCAGAGGAGAGCATTGAAGAAGTAAAACAGTTAATGGAAGGTGCGGATATGGTATTCGTTACCTGTGGTATGGGAGGCGGAACCGGAACCGGAGCTGCACCTGTTATCGCAGCAGCAGCGAAAGAAATGGGTATCCTTACAGTTGGCGTTGTTACAAAACCTTTCCGTTTTGAAGCAAGAACTCGTATGAATAATGCACTTGCAGGCATTGAGAATCTGAAGAAAGCAGTGGATACATTAATCGTTATCCCGAATGATAAATTACTGGAAGTTGTAGATCGCAGAACAACCATGCCGGAAGCTCTGAAGAAGGCTGATGAAGTTCTGCAGCAGGCAGTACAGGGCATTACAGACCTGATCAATCTGCCGGCTCTGATTAACCTTGACTTTGCAGATGTTCAGACTGTAATGACAGACAAGGGAATTGCCCATATCGGTATCGGTGAAGCAAGAGGAGACGACAAAGCTATGGAAGCTGTACAGCAGGCCGTATCTTCTCCACTTCTTGAGACAACCATCAAAGGTGCTACACATGTTATCATCAATATTTCCGGAGATATTTCTCTTATGGATGCCAATGATGCTGCAAGCTATGTACAGGAGCTTACAGGTGAGGAAGCAAACATCATCTTTGGTGCCATGTATGATGATACAGTTGCTGACTACTGCAGAATCACAGTGATCGCAACAGGTTTGAATGATGATAATCTTCAGCAGACCCCTTTCGGAAAAAGAAGCACAGCTTCTTCCTTTGGTGCAAGAAGACCTTCTTCCACAGCAGCGACAGGTACAGCAACAGCCGGAACTACAGCAGGAAGCGGTATGAACATGCCTAGCTTCAGTCTTCCGACTATGAATGCCACACCGTTTGGAGCAACTAAGACTCCGTCCAGCACTGTTCAGAAGAAGGATATCCAGATTCCGGATTTCTTAAGAAACAGATAGGATTATTAAACTGTTTTGCAGTGAAATAATTTACAGACAAAAGAGACATATTCCATACAGCTGGACATGTCTCTTTTTTTGACCGGATCAGGGAAGTTCATTATCCCTGATATACGAGCGAAAATCCTGTTGATATGGTGTTGATATTATGCGCACAATGGCACTGGAAGGTGTCACATCTTGTATCGGAAGAGGCATGTGCATTGGAGCCGTCTACCTGAATGGAGGATGCTGTACATTTGCAGCTATCATTATAGGTACAGTTGTGGGCTTTGCAGTCGATCTGGATTTTGTCGCAGCCGCATCCGTCTGTATAGCTGCCTTTCATGGAACCGCCGGTTCTCTCGCGGAAACTGCCGCAACTTGTCTCGTTTGCAGAAGTAGCATTTTCGCCTGTCACGTCAATATCACCTTTTGAACAGAGCTGTTCTTTGTTGTAAACACAGGTCATTGCTGAACATTTAAGAATTGTCATAGAGTTACCCTCCTGAAAAAATCTGAGATAACTATTCGATACTGCTGTAGTGCAGGAGTACTGAACAGTTACATTGAATAAGTTTCGGAGATAGGATGTGCAGTTTGAGAAGAAATATACATGATTTTACGAGGACTGCGATAATTTATATCGGATTACTTCGGGAAAGTTCAGAGAAAAATCCATATAGAAATTCAGATAAAATTGCAGAGAAAAGGTCTGAAAATAATAAAGAAATAAAGGAAATAAAGAAAATTTCAAAAAGTACTTGACATAGCAGGATGAACATGGTATCCTTTGCAAGTACGTAAGAAAACAAAGCAGAGTTCCACTCTCACCTCAGCGCATTTAGTTTAGCGGCTTGGGTTTATATTGCACAGAGAAGGCTGATATTTAAGGTTGGCAGGAATAAAGAGATTGTTCCGCAGATTAAGAAGAAAAGATATCAGCAGTGTGATAGCGGAGTGTGGATTTTGTCCACGCTTTTTTTATGTAAATGAGGGCGACGAGAAGTCATTAGAATCTATCTAACAGGTATGGAGGTGCACTACAATTAGCAATTTAATGATTAACGAACAGATCAGAGACAAAGAGGTACGTTTGATCGGACCGGATGGAGCACAGCTTGGAATCGTTTCTTCAAGAGAAGCATTTGCAAAGGCTCAGGAAGCCGGACTTGATCTTGTTAAAATCGCACCGCAGGCAAAGCCGCCGGTTTGTAAAATTATCGACTACGGCAAGTATCGTTATGAGCTCTCCCGTAAGGAAAAAGAAGCTAAAGAAAAAACAGAAGACAATTGACATCAAGGAAGTACGTCTTTCTCCAAACATTGATACCAATGACCTGAAGACGAAGGTCAATGCAGCAAGAAAATTTCTTTCCAAAGGAGACCGTGTTAAGGTTACATTACGTTTCCGTGGAAGAGAAATGGCACATATGGCAAGCAGCAAACATGTACTTGATGATTTTGCAGAACATCTTGCAGATGTGGCAGTTGTTGAGAAAGCCCCTAAGATTGAAGGCAGAAGCATGACAATGTTTCTCAGCGAAAAGCGTTAAGCAGTTATCACAGACAGCGTGTTTTGGCACGTGTTCTTGATAATAAGAAATAAAAACAGTACCACGAATTAAGGAGGAAATAATTATGCCTAAGATTAAAACTTGTAGAGCAGCAGCAAAACGTTTCAAAAAAACCGGAACCGGAAAAATCATGAGAAATAAAGCTTATAAGAGCCATATCTTAAACAAAGAAATCTCAGAAGAGAAAGAGAAAATCTGAAGAAAAGCTAACTGTTGTTGTATTCTACAAACCTTAAGAACATTAAGAAAGCACTGCCTTATTATAATAATAAGCAGCAGATGATATTGGAAGACGAACAGGAGGAAATAAGAAATGGCAAGAATTAAAGGCGGATTAAACGCAAAGAAAAGACATAACCGTACATTAAAACTGGCAAAGGGCTACAGAGGAGCTCGTTCCAAACAGTATAGAGTAGCAAAACAGTCTGTAATGAGAGCACTTGCAAGCTCCTATGCAGGACGTAAACAGAAAAAACGTCAGTTCCGTCAGCTGTGGATCGCTCGTATCAACGCAGCTGCAAGAATGAATGGACTTTCCTACAGCAAAATGATGCATGGTCTGAAAGTTGCAAACATCGACATCAACAGAAAGATGCTTGCTGAACTTGCAGTAAACGACGCAGAAGGATTTGCAGCACTTGCTGAAATCGCTAAAAAAGCAGTAGCATAAGTTGTAAAATTATGAAGACCGTGGAGTTCTTTATTGAACCACGGTCTTTTTTTGAACCTAATGTCCGTTTGAGAACAACAAGAGTTTTTGAGAAAAAAACAAAATATTAAATAAATCTAAAATTTATGCTTGCAATCGTAGATAAGTGAATGCTATAATACAAATACATTAAAGTCTTTAGCGAGTAGAAAGCGACGCAGAGCTAATATAAGATAGGAGGATCTTATTATAGAAAATATGAAGAGAGTACTTGCAGTAACAGCAGCAGTAGCTATGACAGCAGCAATGATGCCAACAGCAGTATTTGCAGACGACGCGGAGACATTTAAGATTGGTGTCATTGGACCAATGACAGGAGACTATGCGCAGTATGGTCTTGGTGTTTATCATGCGGCACAGCTTGCAGCAGAAGAAGTAAATGCAAACGGTGGATTCAACGGATATAATGTTGAAGTTCTTGCAGCAGGAGATGATCAGGGAGATCCGGAAAAAGCAGTCAATGCATACAATGACCTTCTTGATAAGGGAATGCAGATGCTTTGTGGTACCGTAACATCCGGTGCATGTATCGCAGTTGGTGCTGAAGCAGCAGAGAGCACATTCCTCTTTACACCATCCGGTACAGCAGTTGACTGTATCACATCAGGAAGCAATGAATTCCGTATGTGCTTTACAGACCCGGCACAGGGAACAAAATCTGCTGAATTTATCGGTAAACATAAGCTGGCAACAAAGGTAGCAGTTCTTTATGATTCTTCCGCAGATTACAACTCAGGTGTTAATGATGCATTTGTTGCAGCAGCTGAGGATAACGGACTTGAAGTTGTAGCTGACGAAGCTTACACAGCAGACAGCAATACAGACTTCTCTGTACAGCTTAAAAAGATCAAAGACAGTGGAGCAGAGCTCCTGTTCCTTCCTAACTACTATTCAGACAACGCTCTGATTCTTCAGCAGGCACATGACGCTGGAATGGATGATATGAAGAAATTCGGTGTAGATGGTATGGACGGTATCCTTGGAGTAGAAAACTTTGATACTTCACTTGCAGAAGGCGTTATGCTTCTGACACCATTCTCAGCTACATCTGATGATGAAAAATCCAAAGCATTTGTAGATGCTTATGAAGCAGCAAACAAAGATGAAGTTCCGAACCAGTTCGCAGCAGATGCATATGATGTAATCTATGCTATGCAGCTTGCAGCAAACGATGCAGGAATTACACCGGATATGTCCAACGAAGATATCAGCGCAGCAATGTCTGCATCCATGCTGAACATCGAGCTTGATGGTCTGACAGGTAAAGCTAAATGGACAGAAGATGGTGAATGTGACAAAGAGCCAAAAGCTTTTGAGATCAAAGACGGCGCTTACGTAGAAATGCAGTAAGCAGTCAGATACTGAAATTCAGAGGACGGGGGACGGTTTCCTGTTATCACAGGGCCGTCCCCTTTCTTGCGCTAATATGACATATTATTAAAGAGGTGCACTATGAGTTTTTTATCATATTTAAAAGATGGAATAAGCCTGGGCAGCATCTATGCGATCATCGCACTTGGATATACGATGGTGTATGGTATCGCCAAAATGCTTAATTTTGCCCATGGTGACGTTATCATGGTAGGTGCGTATGTGATACTTACCGCTGTTACAAGAGGAGGAATGTCTCCGGTTCTGGCCGTAGGGCTTTCAGTAATATTCTGTACAGTTATTGGTGTTGTGATTGAGAAAGTTGCATACAGTCCGCTTCGTAAAGCATCTTCAACCTGGCTGTACTGATCACTGCAATTGGTGTCAGCTATCTTTTACAGAACCTTGCATTGTTGATTTTGGTGCAGATGCAAAGAGTTTCGTAACAGTTGTGGATGTGCCATCCGTCACACTGTTTAATGGAGAACTTACGATCAAAGGTATTACGATTGTAACAATTCTTGCATGTGTTGTGATCATGGTAGGACTTACTCTTTTTGTTAAAAAGACAAAACCTGGCCGTGCAATGCTGGCAGTCTCAGAAGACCGTGATGCCGCACAGCTTATGGGAGTTAATGTCAATGCAACGATTTCCCTGACATTTGCTATTGGTTCAGGACTTGCTGCGATCGCAGGTCTTCTGCTCTGTCAGACATATCCGGTGGAACATCCGGCGTGGAACCATAGCGGCGCTTAACGCTTACTCAGCGACGCTCTTACTCAGCGGCGTGCTCGGGCTCATTCTCGATAGTGATGACGGCGTTCATAGCGGCCTCGTCACCAGCGATCTCGGTCAGAGCAGCGGCAATCTGCTCCTCGATCTTGATGCAGTTGACAATGGTCAGGCCCAGCTTGTCACGAACGAAAGCGTTGATCTTCTCGGTAGTGTTTGCATCATCGGGCAGGTCAATGCTCATGGTGGCGAGCTTCGGCTCGGTAGCAGAGTCCTTGGCGAAAGTGATGCCCAGGTTGTTGGCAGCGGCGGTCTTACTGACAGCGATGCTGCACACAGGAGTCTTATCCTTGCCTTCGCCCTTGTACAGAGTCAGAGCCTCCTTGCGGAACTTGGCCACCTTCTTCAGGGTCTCAATGTCGTATGCGCTGGTGATGAACAGAGAATTGTACTTAACAGTTGCCTTCATAGTTGTTACTCCTTTTTAATTAAAAAGTTTTATGTAAACGAGCCGTGTGCCCGTTTCACCTTGTTTGTAATAGCTCCTTCATATTATTCAGAGCTTCGTCCCATGTGTCGGCCGACTGGATGAACTGGCCATTATCCGCCGACACGATTTCATAATGGCCATCAACATACTTGATTTGCATCTTATAATCCCCTTTCTATTCCATTATTTGGTTCAAATATTGAAAAGTGACTTTGTTGGGCGAAAATTAAAGCAATGATTTACAAATACATTCGCGTGCGCCTTCGACTAACGTCCACCAATCATCGTCAAGCCAATTTACTTCACGAGTAACAGAGACGCTCCATGTGTACTCTTCACAAAGTTTGACAGTTGGACAGCAATCATCCGGTTCATACTCTACAACAATGCCTTCCACTCCATAATTAGGGTCATCTGTCCGACCTTTACATGTGAGTTTTACTCGGTCTCCAATCTGAAATTTGCGTTTCATAATTTTACCTCATAATAAAGAGTCGCAACGACATTCATCTCTACTCAATATCCACCAATCGTCACCAAGGAAATCTACTGTAGAAAGTCTTTTCTCTCCAAACTTAAATGGAGTAAATACTTCTACGGTGGGACAACTTTCGAATGGATTAAAAGAATATCCAACCACTCTACCCGAGATGTTGCGATTAGTGTCTTCCTCGCGGACAATATCTCCATCGAGTATCACAATGTCTCCATATTTGAACTTTCTTTCCATTGGGCTCACCACGAAACGTCAATCAAAGTGTCGTGCATCTGACAAATAGTCCCAATGAGCGATTTTCTCATACCTTCTGTCAGATTTGGGTCATCCCTCAACGCTTTATAAAAGAGACAACACATTTCATGATAGTTGAGTTCGTATCTCAAACCGTTCTCATCAAAAACCTTCGGAGGTTCAAGATTAGATTCTGGACAAGTAGGAAAATTTTACGAGCTGTTTCTCTCTTTCGATATGATCACAAACAGCATCAAGGATATAACCTGTCAGGCTCTTCCCTTCACGTTGTGCTTCCTTTGCGATACAATCTTTGTTGATCGGCGAATCTTTCCTAATCATCAGATTGATTCGGTCGTATGTTTTTTTATTGTACCTTTCGCGACTATCGCGACTGGTCTTACCTCCCATTGCTTATTCCCTTTCGCTGTAGTTGCTGACCTTTTCCTTTGTGATATTCCACGTATGACGGTAGCCCGTAATAGTATTTTCAACACAGGCACTCCAGCCATCAATGTAGGTATCACGGACCCCATCTTCGTCTTCCTCGTCGAAGTGTTCTTTCTTACACTCGTCATACAAGGTACTCATCCTTGCGTAAGCAGCATCCCAGTTATCATAGACGTGTTCGACTCCAGCAAACGCCCACTCATCCGGATTCTCAACGCAATCATAAAGAACGTAAACTTCCATAGTTCATTCCTCCGTATCTTGAACGGGATTTAATTCTTTGACTTTACATATGTGTTTTCTTATATTCAACAGCGGCTTCTCGTGGGTTGATTCGATTCCCAATCTGTTCAATGATCCACTCAGTATCTTTTTGACAGATACGTCTGACACGATCCGTATTGAAAAAATCACTCGCCAAATAGAATTCGCACAGCCAATCGTCAATGTCATCGAGAGAGATATTGATAATGCTGCTGTGCCTGTACAAATACAATGCACCTTTTTTGATTCCACTAAGCATTCTTCGTTCTTTTCGTTTCATATATTTACTCCATCACACATCATCCGTGTCGGCATCTAAATACGCGAACACTAATGTAAGAATAAACTTTTGAACAGATAAACCGGCTTCTTCAGCAGCCTTCTGAATTCGGTCATACTGAGGATGGTCGATTCGGATAGTCAAGGTCTTTTTACTTGCGAGATATTTTGCGTTCGCCTTACGCTGTGCATCTGACGCCATTGTTTTCTCCACTCCTTTCGTTGATATTCGAATATGGTGCGTCCGGCGGGACTTGAACCCGCACGCCATCTCTGGCAGAAGATCTTAAGTCTCCTGTGTCTGCGATTCCACCACGGGCGCATATAAAATTAGGTACACCTGCACTCCCGATTCTCCAAGCAGGACAACTTCCCATCGGACCATTCTATCCGAGTCTTATGGCGTCAAGCAAAGAAGTCATGGCTATTATTTGATCGTCCTTTTACCACCATGTACCTATTCCCCATTTTGTTAAAGACCTAATGGGCAAAGCTGTCTACCTACACCGGTTGTGGACGGACTTACCCGGCTGGATTTGGATGTAGGAGTCTCAAACCGTCGCACACCATGGAGCAGCGAATGGGAGTCGAACCCACGCCATCGACTTGGAAGGACGATGTACTAGCCGTTATACGACCGCTGCATAAGGACCCGACTTACTACGCCTTATTGCCACAGCATGCGCCATGGAGCCGGGAATAATAAGGAAGAAAAGAGGTAAATGAGTTCCTATATCGCCAAGCGGAAAGGAGGTTTTATGAACCACAACAACACACACAAATTACTAACAGCTGGGCAACACAAACACAGGAACTCTGGAGCAGCCAACGAGATTCGAACTCGCCCTCTCTGCTTGGGAAGCAGGTGTGCTAACCACTAACACTACGGCTGCATAAGATACTCGGCTTACAAAGGCACGCTGCACTCTTTCGAGCGAGCCGAGAATAGCGGGCGTAGAAAGGACATCATGGATAACTTCCCCTTTCGGGGTGGTATCTCGCACAGGCGCGGCCGGATCTGACCGCTAAAGATCCTACCCATACGAGATTGGTGCCATAGGAGGGATTCAAACCCTCAATCCTTGCGGCGTCCGCCCCTAAAACGGAAGTGTATGTCAGTTCCACCACTATGGCATATCAAGAGCAGGGTTGCGTACCTGCTACGACTTGTCCAGTCACGGTGATTCATGTCTGGAACCCATGAACCACTAAGCATCTGTGAGAAAAAGGAGATGTATGGAAAGAGGCGGTGAAACGTCCGCCCTGGTGTTTCGGATGGGACTTGAACCCACATGCTTGCGCAGAAGTTTTTGAGACTCCCCTGTCTGCCGATTCCAGCACCGAAACATATATTGCTCGTCTTTCCGAGCCGCCACTGTTTACACAGGTTACTTCATATCGTTCAGTACAGGGACACTGGTATCGCCGCCAACATAAGTCGGAAGCTTACCATCCCACTTTTCATACATCTGCTGCTGAATCAGCCGGTCAGTCAGAGACTCAGAGATGATTTTATTCGCTTCGGCTTCTGCGTTCGCCTTGGAAATCTTGGTCTGATTCTCAATCTCCTGCGCCTCGTCATTGCGCTCGGCCACAAAAGATTTGTTAATAGCAGCCTGAACAGACGCATCGTCGTACTCAATGCCATCCTTCATACCAAGGACAGTAATCGTGATACCGCGCTCTGCAAAATACTCAGTCACATCCTTGCGGACATACTCCATGATCTCGGCCTTCTTCTCAAGGATCTCATTCATGGTGTACTTGGCGCACTTTTCAACAAAGTCAGCTTCAACACGAGCACGAATTTCAGTATCCATAATCTCGGAGAGCTGCTTATTGTTGTAGGAATACAGGAACTTGACTGCATCGTTTTCAGTGTAGATCTGAGCAGAGCAGTTCATACCGACGGAGAAGCCAATAGACTCCTTACTTTCGGCAGAGATGGACTGGTTGACAGTGCTGGTACCACTATCCTTGCCTTCGGACCATTCACGAGTAACAGGAGTTCTATTGACGACGACCAACATGTTATCCGGAACCCAAGTACCAAGGATGTCAGTAGGCGACAGGTGCCGCTTCGAGTAAGTAATGTACACCTGCTTGGCTGCCACCTTTGCCTCGGCGAGCATTGCCTCACTCTCAAAAGACGCCTGATTTTCCCCGCCCTCAGAGAGTGAAATCAGAAATGCGGTTTCATGAGGTTCGATTGTATACACCTCTTTCTTGGTACACCCCGTAAAGGTCAGCGCCATCACGATTGCACACGAAACCACGAAAATCTTTTTGAAATTCTTCATTCGTTCCTCCTTTTAATTTTTGAACAGAATATATACTACAGCTCCAATCGCAAGTGACAGAGCTACAGATACCGAAAGAGCCGTCTCGCTGACACGTCCGTAAAGAGAACTTATACTTCCCGTCGCCATTTGAACAAGCGAGATGTGCCGTAGAAGTTTCTCAAAAATGGCATCGAGACTCAAAAACGAAACAGCCGATGCGCAGGCTGCCAGCAATAAATCTTTATGTTTTTTCATAACTTACTACCTCAAAATCCGGTCTCAGCTTTTTGCAACAAATTGAGTCATGATGACAAAACTCGCACATTTTATTCATCTTCGATTTCTTCTTCGTCTGTCACATAGGTCGCATCGATTTCTTCATTGTCATCAGGGTCAGATTGACGATGATCAAATTCTCTTTCAGCAATCATTTTTGCTTTCTCTTCGGATTCAGCTTCAACCCATTGCGTATAAGACTGTCGTGTCCAAACGCTTACAAGGTATCGCTTCATGAAATCACTCCTCTACCTTAAATACCATGTAGTACATGTGATTATCTTCACCATTATCAACCGCAGCTCCGATAGCATACTCGGGATACGGACACAAAGCACACCCACAGAAATCCGCATAAGAATCAGTGTTAATTCGCGTTGCGTTTTCATACCGTGCAGCTTCATCGCTTGGCATATTGTCAAAGAAGCTCTGATGGCTACGGGCAGCAAAATCAATCGCATCACTTCTCGACTGAAATGCTTTATCGAAACTTACTGATTTGTAGATGTCAACTTTTCGTTGGTATAATCGCTTACGACAATGTACATCTGAATCACTCCTTATCAAAGATATCGGTGCCATTTTTTCTCCAGTTCCGCAATATATTCTGGCGGCCACGGTCCTCCACCACAACCGGTTGTTGGGAAGTTAATATGAAAATCAGGTCGAGGATCTCCGGCTCCACGGCAAGCAAACATTGGACATTCATGCATGTATTTGCCAATGAAGTTTCCATCGTAATACTCTTCTTTGGGTCGAAGACGAGCACGATCGTATCCGTATCCGTGTGTATCGGCACAACCAAAACTTCCGGGTTTTGCTCCTACAAAACATAAGTATTTTAGGCTGTCTCTTTCCCGATCTCTATTCAGCCTTGCATAAAACGCATCAATGTGATCAGTTTTTAAGCTTCCCATACCGGCACCTCAGCAATACTCTTTTGAGCTCTTTCTGTCATATTCAGAATTTCAACAGCATCAAGGAGAAGAATCTCATTAACCTCACAGGGAAACTTGCATTCCTTAGGTTTCTTAGTTCCTTCCTGTGAAAGCTGAGAAAGAGTGGCTGCTCCTTCCCAGTACCAGATACGCCGCGCTTTCAGGAGAGTGACTTCCTGACCATTTCGCTCTTTCATGTAACCGCAAAACACGCCAGCACTATTAGTACGAACCATCACATAGTTCATACCGTCTAGCTGCGGAGCCGGTGCTGTAGAAATAGCCAAGTCCGATCGAACATAGTCGATACCATTGATTGTGATTTTTTCGTCAGCCATTTTGATTTACCTCTTTTTGATTTGTTTATATTCGTACACTAATGGTGGGACGTGAGGGACTCGAACCCCCGTGAAGAATTAACCTCATCACCCGGTTATGAGCCAGGAGCTTTAACCAACTAAGCTAACGTCCCAGAGAGGAGGATTTGACCATGTAACGGCATCAGCGATGCGCAATGCGACTTAGCCGCGTCAGCGGATACAACTAGGTACATTTTGTCTTCCCTAGAGCCCATCCTCAAAGGCTGCCCTTTTCAAATTCACTCTCCGATACTCTGGGCACCGAGCATCTATGCCACTTACGCAGGCAGTGCCATATTCGCCTACTCATAATAGAGCCATGCATATCCACTGTGGCGGGTAGCTACTCCCGTTGCATCATGGTTATTATTTTCGGACTGAGCGTTTGGGTGTGTCAGAGGGGGAGTATGAAACACCCATGGTGGAATTGCGCCACCCCATCTACCGACGTGCTACTCCACGCCGATAGAATCGAACCTAGCTTTGCGGCTTGCGCCGCTATGGACCCGGTGGGATTCGAACCCACGTCCAAAACTAATACTCGATTACAATTTTCTTACGCAATAGCCAGCATTTAGAATTTTGAAAAGGAATTCATGCCGCCGACACAGCAAACCTAGGGACGTAACGGCTGTTACATCACTCCACCACTCGGTTTTGACGTCCGAGAACGCTAGTGTTTCTTACCGTTTACATCGGGTTCCGGGATTTATTCTTTGAACCGTCAAGCATTTACCTGCCTATCAGGATGCTGTTTTGGGCACGGCATCAAGCCGCGCAACGATAACTGTTGTTGTTAGCGTTTATTTGTTTTTGCCTCGTAAGGTGATGGCCGACCTGCGAATTGTAATTTTTCTTAGCCCTGTCGAAAACCTTTCGGGCCCATATAGAGAGGTCTCCGGGAATCAAACCCAGAAGTAATCATTGACCTCATATAAAACGGGATTATCGTACCCGCTCGGCGTTTTCAGCCACGACAACTTAGAAATCGAAAGATTGTGGTAAGCAGCACAATGAAAGGAGGCGTTTCTAAGTTGTTTGTTATGTAAGGAAAAATGCGGAAACCCTACACACTGGTCCGAGTGACCCGATTCGAACGGGCGAAATCTCTAGATCCCAAAACTAGCGCGATACCAGCTTCGCCACACCCGGTTATATGCCGGTCTTTCCCGGCTGTCAGCTCCAAGAGCTAATGGAGGAAGATAGATAGCTTAAATAGTAGAGTCCAAAGCCCGCACAGCCTCTTTGAACACTTTCAAATTCTTATCAGAGCTTTGGAAAATGTCAGGTGTGGATTTCGGCGGCTTGCTGTGAGTGCGAAGATACGCCTTCCTCATTCTGTCCATCTTTGTAACTCCGATGAGATTGTAGATTTTCTGATAAGTGATACGATAACCGATCGTCTTATCTCCGAGCTTTTTGGCAATCGGCTCGACAATCGGCAGCGTAATACTTGGTCTGTAGTAGCCCTTCTTTTTCGCAGCCGGCTCTTCGATTTCAATCGCCTGAGCTTCAGCTACAATAGGCGTCTCGTCTTGTTTAATGGCGGAATCTGCAGCGGTCTGTCTCTTCGGAATCATATCGGCAGGAATGACAGGCGGTGTCTTTGTGAGCACTCCCTTAATTTCCTTCTTGACTTCGGCATTGTGCTTTTCGTTTTCACAGCGGTCCTTCATAATCGACATGAAGATCGATTTATACATTTCACTTGCTTCGATTACATCCAAACCGCTGATGTTTTTGAGACTCCCCTTATAATCGGTTTGTCTTACAAATTCTTTACGTGCATCCTCAAAGAACCAGCCGTAGTTGCGCCCCAGATAATCGTACCCCTGATGCAATACGCAATTCAGAGTTAAACCTGTCATGCTGACGATTTTGTTAGCCAGATCGTAAATTTCAGTACGCCATTCACTACGGCCTTTCGGTGTCTGCTTCGGAGTGTAGGACCCAGGCTGTGCGGCTTGAAGTTTTCTTTCGAGCTGTTTGCAAACGAACAACACATTGTCGATAGCCTGTCTATCCTGTTTGCGGGCAGTCTCGAACGCATCGAGCTTGGCCATCATTTCGTTCTGAACTTTCTGAACCGCGAGAACTTCTTGGTTCATCAGCTCGAACCTTTGCTGACCCGTTGTTTTGACCGTGTAAGAGCCGGTTTTGCGAATCATCGGGAGAACTTCGCTCGTCACCCAATGTTTGAATCGTTTAGCTGACTCAAGCTTGCTTCCAAAGATCAAAGCGTACAGACCAGACTCATTTATCAACGCTGTTTTGACGGTTTTGACCGGATTCCCATTTTGGGAATCTGGTCCGATGGGAAGCATTTCGAACCGTTTATCCTCTTCGTAAACATGAGCCATAACCGCCTTGCTTGCATTGCTGTATCCCAAAGCTTTTGCCACGTCCATGCCGACGAACCAAGGTGAAGAGTCGATGCTCAAGGTTCGAACTTCGCCAAACTCATCACTGGCAAAAGCCTGCATTGCTACATTCGCATTCATTTTACCTCGTTCCTTTCGTTTGCAACTATTGAAAAGTGACTTTGTTGTCTGTGTAAATAGTATTGCACAAACCATGAGTTGTTGTCAATGGTAAATATAGACAAATGGTTGTACTCCATTTTATCTATCTTTTGTTGTTGACATCACAACCTTCATTATTATAATAGGGGATTTGTGATCTAAATGGTGCTGTTTGTAGCGCTGCCTCAGGGCACTGGAGGCGCTTTCACCGATTGTGGACCAGCTCATTTTGGCTCTCTGCTAGGAGTTTTACCCCTTGGATATGCTTTCTGTTCCTGGTTTTGTTACTCATAGTCATCATTTCGGACAGCTTCCCTGGCAGATCAGGCTGCCGGTCTTCTGACCTGATGGGTATTTCATCCTAACAATTCGTTACATTCGGTTTGACCTGAATGCATTATCCATATTGGACAATTATTCATCACAAATCGTGCCTCGATAATAACGGATCTTAATTCACTACATTAGCTTTCAACTCTCTTTCAACATATATTTTTGTTGCATAATTGAGATCTAAACACATCCGTGCTATCCCGTGCGATGATCCTGATCGAGCATGTGATATCTGCAGGTGAGCCGCTGACATTGGTTATGGAATAATTTTCGCCTTTTAGTTCGATTTCGGGTTGTATTCGGCGTGTATTGGTCGCGTTTTCTCGCCTGCGGCCTTCTGCTGCCTGCATTTCGCGCGCATCCGACCTCCTCGGTAGCATCGCTCCGCCTCGGGTCGTGCGGGTTGCCTCGTCTTGCCTTTTCGTTACAGTCGCCTTTGGCAGCTGCGTAAATCTTTCGACTTACTATTCATCTCAATCTGTCTACTTGTTTACTGTGTTTTTGTTGTGACGCTACTTGCACGGCAGTCTCTATGCGGTATCGTCAAAGCGTTGCGGTATCATACTCATTCACCTCCATTGTTATTCCACGATACTAAGTCGGATTCCATAAGGTCAAGCGTCATATCGTGGTCGTTTGACTTGCCAACAACAAGGTAAAACTCGCCGTCGTTACCGTCACATACGCCGATCTCGCTATTAATAAAAGCCGGACTGCCAACCAAAGCCTCGCAAAATCTGTCTCGCCATTCGGCCGCAACATCCGGGTGAGGACAGTGGATTCTGAATGTGATCATTGATTATTCACCTCCCTGTTTTCAAAGTAGGTCATTTTTCTCCTACAAAGTCTCGATGGAAAACTGTTAACACGTCTCGGTAGAGTAATTTCATTACCGAACCATGATGTATGTTTAGAACACAGTCAAACTCTTTATGAATTCGGCTGAGAATTGATGCTGACCTTATTCTGTCGAGCCGCTTGTGCTTTTTTCATTCGTTCACGGAGTTCTGCGCGCTGTTCTTCAGTCAGTTCACGAGGCGCAGTCGGCAGCCGGAACTGCAACAGTCGCTTGGGCATCGTGTAGGTCGCACTGTAAGTATTGCGGCTCTTGACCTTGTAGTTGCCAGGGTCCTGTTCAACCCGCTTGTCCAGCCTTCGCATGTAGATCGGGTCAGCAGTGTACACTTCAGCCAGTTCATCTGCAGCCGAAGTGGTGATGATGACCTCCTGCTCCTCGCGGGTCAGCCTAGGGCGTTCAGTTTCCACAGCCGCTGTATCTTTGATTTCTTCCACGTATTATCGCTCCTTTCTTCTGCTGAGCTTATCCGTCATCTTTGCCAACGACATCCTTCTTATTCCACATAGACACGAAAAATACATCATCGCAGAAATCACTTTTAAGCTTGCCGCTCAGATGATCCACATTATAGCCAGTCTCGAAAAAGAACTTATTGCCGTAGATTTCGAACAGATGACCATCCCGCTTGCGCTTGTCGCGGCAAGTAAGATAATCAAATCCGTTGAGTCCTTTCTCAAGCCTGACCCACTTCGTCGGCACCCGAATCTGCAAGAACGATTCAGCGCCGTATGTGATTGTGAAGTAGTCGTACTGCTGAATCAGCCTCAACAGGTGGTCGGCAGGCTCAAGTACGTAAGTGGTTCCGGGTGTCAGTTCGATCATAAAGGTTTCTCCCCTCTCTTTTGCTCTTCTGCTCTTTCGCTTCCTTCTCTCCGTTCTCCTTGATGGTTCTTTCTCCCTACAACCCTCTATCTCCTATAATCCTCTTACCACATAACCATCATAATCACATCATCACATTTGTTCTTCTTCACTTCCAAACTCTTTTCTCGCCACACTTCGCTCGTCGCTCGCTTGGCTTCGAACGATTGCTTTATTGGCGATTGTTTTTCGCTGGTGATTTTCGTACAGAATGATTGAGCGATTGAATTTGGTTATCATCGAAAAGATGAATTATTGTTGCATTATAATCGTCGTTTAAAAGTTTTCAACATCGTTTGTGAAGTTCTCCACTCCTTCACTGGTGACACGATATTCGTCCTTTTATTGTACAACCGATAGTCGTATCGGTCAATTGGTGAATTGTTCCCATTGATTGAATTTCACAACTTTTAAGCGTGAATTATTCGCCATTTAAGAATCGGAAATGATTTCGACGCTCTTAATAGAATTGGCTACATAGATCCGTCCACGAAGCCGCTCCAGATTGATAAGAATCTCAGTAACCCGAGACCTTGCAGCTCGTCCAATGGGTTTCCAGGAATGGTATGGTTTACCAATCGTATCTACGAGTTCAAGGGCCATATTGTCGGTGATAAAATCGAGAGTCGTGGCAGCTTCTCCATATTCCAGTTTGTCACCGGTCTCGATGGAAGCTTCGTATGTAATCAGGATCTTTTTCATTATGTTTCGCCCCTTTCAATCAACATTCTCGCCGCCTCTTTCAGAATGCAGACGCCCTGAGCACAACTTGCCACGTCAATATCATTCTGTCTGTAAAGCATCCAAATCCCGCCAAAGAAACATACCGGGTCGCCAGCAGTATAACCCGCTGCATTCTGCCATAAGCCCAGACCAGTGTTGTTGAGCAGCTTGTCTTTCTTATAGGCTTGCCGCAGCTCTTTCAGCGAAATAGGAATATACTGTTTGACCTTATCCAGGCCGCCCAGATAGTCGATATAACGAGCATAGATTTCGCGGTGATCGAGTTCTCTGCCCGTCCGCTTATCAACAGTATTGCAAACGATGCCACACGCCCGTTCAAGTGTCACGGCTGTGCCCCTCCTCATTTATTTGATTTGCATTGATATTTTCTCTCAATCAACTCAGCATCTGCCAAAGTCATGCCATATCGCCACCGAATATCGACAACGGATTCGACCCAGTTACCAGTCTTGCGGTTCTTTATGACGCGAACCTCTTCAACATCTTTGTGAATCTGTGTGCCGGGCTTCGGGAGATAGGTCAAAACAGTTTCTTCAGAATGTTCCAAATCGTAAGAACCAACAAATGTGCAATCGCGCTTGATCAGATCAAAGATCTTTTTGCGGTTCTGTTTAGATAAGTTTCTCACGGCTACTCTCCTTACTACTCTTCGAGAGTGATATTATCATGACCAGCGTCTTCATTGGGTTCATCTGTCGCCAGTGCAATAATTTCGTCAATGTTGTTTTCGATCAGATACTCCCAATCTTCCAGCCGCTGACTGATAATTGCCGTCGCCTGAGCAATGACTGCGCCCTTCGTAATGCACTTACAATTACACTTCAGAGCCAGAATCAAGTCATCAAACGTGACAGGATCGAGAATCGTATCGCTTGGAATCATGTCCTCACCGAGCTTCCAACGCGACGATGTATCTACTGTGCTCATAATACTTCATCCTCCCATAATTCACGATCAAACTCTAAGTTGAATTTCCATTCCTCCTCCTCTAACCGATCATAATATTGGTCTAAATATTCCTGTTCATAATCTCGAATTTCATTTTCGAGTTTTTGCTTTTCTTCTTCGAGTCTTTGTTTTTCTTCAAAGAAAGCATCGATTCCTTCTTCGATAGGATTATCTCTTAATGGTTTCATTAGGGACTCCTTATACGTTACAGCGTTAAAACCTCCTGAACTGTACGAACTTACCGTCAGCATAACAGGGCGAGTAACACTGAATCTGCGGAATTTCTTCTTTACAGGCATTAACGAATTCATACACAAAAATAGGTTCGCCCTGAATAATGATTGCGTCAGGATGATGTACAGCCGCAGCCATTTCAGCATCGACAGCCATATTGCGGACATCAATTACGTCATCAATCGGCAGGATCGTAGGTAACTCCATACCACGAATGATACCGTCCGTACAGAGCTTACGGGCTGCTTCAAGCTGCTCCGGCGACCAGTTCATAATGGGAAGTTCAGTCATATTGATAACCATACTGCGTAACTCCTTTCATTCCATCTCGATTGTGACACTATTGTATCTTGGTGTTCGATACAT
>ENA-OQNM01000161-OQNM01000161.1-human-gut-metagenome-genome-assembly--contig:-NODE-161-length-24683-cov-6.850098_pt1 | contig 24683 bp, 21 predicted proteins | sample MGYA00242632_ERZ504886 | MGnify/ENA primary metagenome ERZ504886 (study PRJEB26092, sample SAMD00036424) | human gut metagenome | host: Homo sapiens | study: EMG produced TPA metagenomics assembly of... | reverse complement strand
TATTACGTACAGAAACCATATCTGTCTTCCGTCCTTTAGGAGGCGTCTTCAGATACCATACAAAATTAGTATCGGGCTGAACATAGCCTTCGAAAGTGGAATAAGAATCCCCCAGAATAGAAACGGATTTCAAACCTTGAGCAATGCCCGGATGACAGAACAACGTGCAAAACAGCAGAGTTATAATATACTTTTTCATAGGTATTTGATTATTTCGCCTTCAAATATACAGCATATTTTGGTTTAACTCCTATAAAAACAACCTTTTTCTTCCCTTTACAGACAAACAAGAAGACATCGAACCGCTTTATAAAAATAAGAACAAATCCAATGGTTACAAATTCGATCTATAAACGTCATTACCTATAAGAGCCGCAAAATGAAGGCCATTTAACTTTTAAAAGACTAAGTATGACAAGAAACGCTTTTTGGGGACTGTGTATCGGGATATGTATGGCAAGCACACAAAGTGTCGCTCAAAAGATAGAAAATACAAATATCCAAACTGATAATCAAAAAAACTATACCCCATCCCATATCAATGAAATTACCAATGGGGAATCTTTATATACTGTCCGAAGCGACACAAGTCTTCATAACATCAGAACAATACAAGCAAACTCGAATCCGGAAGTATTGGATAAACTGACAGCAGAACTGAAACCGGCTATCCCCTATTTAAATGAAGTCGGTGCACAAGCCATGCCCCAGAATATCGTTCCGATCAAGAATCCCTATTTCAATATGCCTCAACTGAAGCGTCCCGTTTTCCCTGATTTCATCGTCAATATGAAAGACAAAGGAATGACAGAAGATGCCCCTATTACAGATTTAGTGAACCGGACGATTGCCGAAGTCAGCAAACAAGGAGGAGGAACAGTCGTCATTCCTGAGGGAAAATGGAAATCGGCCCGTATTGTACTGAAGAGTAATGTTAATCTACATTTAGCCAAAGGAGCCGAAATAGAGTTTGCCGGTCGTGCGGAAGATTATCTGCCGGCGGTTTTCACACGCCATGAAGGGGTAGAAATAATGGGGCCGGCCGCCTTTATTTACGCCAATGGGGAAAACAACATCGCCATTACGGGAGAAGGAACCATTTACGGACCACCTATGGATGCTGAAATCAGAAAACGTCCTAACGGTGCTTCAGTGGTAGAAAAAGATGTTCCGTGGGACATGCCTATAGAACAACGTATCTATGACGGTATGGAAGGCAGGACTTTCTATCGTCCTAAAACAATCTCTCCTATCAACTGTACCAATGTATTAATAGAAGGGATCACGATGGAACGAAGTACCTTGTGGAATGTGGTACCCATTTATTGCGAGAATGTAATTATAAGAGGCATTACCGTCAACTCTACCAAGGTGCCCAGCGGAGACGGCATTGACATAGAATCTTGTAAAAACGTACTGATTGAATACTGCACGTTGAACTGTGGTGATGATTGCTTTACCCTGAAAGCCGGTAGAGCAGAAGACGGATTACGTGTAGGCAAACCTACAGAAAATGTAGTTATCCGCTACTCGCTGGCCCAGCATGGACATGGCGGGATAACTTGTGGTAGTGAAACAGCCGGAGTGATCAAGAATCTGTATGTACACGATTGTGTATTCGACGGAACCCGTACCGGCATCCGTTTCAAGACACGACGCAACCGTGGAGGAGGCAGTGACAACACGTACTATGAGAGACTGCGCATGATCAATGTAGGAAAAGCCTTTACCTGGGATTTGTTGGGAAGTGCTTATTATATGGGCGAACTGGCCGCACGCTATCCGGCAAGAAAAGTAAACCGGCTGACGCCTGATGTAAAGAATATCCTGATCAAAGATTTCATTGTAGAATCAGCCGACCAGTTCTTTACCGCCAATGGTATTCCCGAAATACCTTTCAACCAGGTAGTGGTGGAAAATGGAGAGATCAAATGCAGGAAATTAATCGGTGCCCTGAATGATGCCGCCGGATTTACGTTGCGGAAGCTGACGATAGAATCGCAGCACAATGACATTCACATATTGGATGGAAAAGACATCCTGTTCGAGGATATACATTTCAAACTCCCCGCCGGAGAGATCATGGTGAATGTGGAAGGGGAAAGATCCGGAAACATTGTTTTCAAGAACATCAATGCCAATCAGGAAAAGGTTGAGTATAAAAAGGAATCTCCCATGAGGATAGAAATAAAGTAACTAAATATCGGTCTGATTTGGAACGCAAATGACGCAAATGACACAAATTTAAACCTTTCGGTAGGTTTTGTCCTCTATGTAGTGAGGGGGCGTTTATTTGTGTCATTCGCGTCATTTGCGTTCCAATCTTTCTCCTAAATAATCACACTTATCACACCCACTTCCGCAACTATAATCCCCTAGAATTGTATCATTTTTCATCATAATGTATGATTTTCCATTGTAAGGCGGGTTATCCCGCCTTATTTTTGTATCATGAAAACAGTATTCAATGGTATTATGAAAAACAAATGGACCAAACTGGCGGCTTTAGCAATAGCTGCCCTGTGGAGTGGACCAACTGTGCAGGCACAAGCTCCGCACCCCGAACGTATCTATTTATCGGGAACCGGTATTGACAACACCAAGACTTGGGAGTTCTTTTGTTCGGGAGGACAAAACAGTGGGAAATGGAAAAAGATCGAAGTACCCTGCAACTGGGAACTGCAAGGATTCGGAGAATATACTTACGGTCGTTGGTATACTATAAAAGGTGAAAGGCCAAGCGACGAAACGGGTATTTACCGATATAAATTTGAATCTCCGGCAACAACTCCCGGTGAGCGGATAAAAATATTCTTTGACGGAGTGATGACCGACACGGAAGTTTTCATCAATGGAAAACCCGCAGGCGAAATGCACCAGGGAGGATTCTACCGCTTCAGTTATGATATCACCGATTTATTGAAGCCCGGCAAAAAGAACCTGCTTGAAGTAAAGATAGCCAAAGAATCAGCCAACAAATCCATCAATGCAGCCGAACGTAAAGCCGACTGGTGGCTGTATGGTGGTATTTACAGACCCGTATGGCTGGAAGTTGTCCCGGCAGTCCATATGCGACATTTTGTTCTGAACGCCGATCAGCATGGAAAATTGCAAGCGGCAATAGAAATGGAAGGGGATGCCAAAGGATATGAATTGTCTGTTTCCGTCCGTTCATTAAAGGATGGAAAAGAAATGTACACTCAAGGACACAAACCTACCGTTTCTCATCAGATTAAGGATTCGAACAAGGAACAGTTGGTGGAAGGAAACTGGATGAATATCCGGCCCTGGTCTACAGAGGACCCCAATCTGTACGTAGCCAGACTGGAACTGAAAGACCCCGAAGGGAAAACGGTGCAAAGCCGTGAAACGCGGATAGGTTTCCGCACCATTGAATTCTTTCCACAAGACGGAGTTTATCTGAATGGAACCAAACTAGTGGTGAAAGGTGTCAACCGCCATTCTTTTTCCGTGGATGGAGGTCGTGCTACCAGTGCGGCTATAAGCCGTCAGGATGCCTTGCTGGTAAAAGAGATGAATATGAATGCGGTCCGTTCACATTATCCGCCTGATGAACATTTCCTGGATATGTGTGATTCATTAGGAATTGTCTATATGGACGAACTGGCAGGATGGCAAAACGGATACGATTCAAAAGTAGGTCCTAAGTTAGTCAAAGAAATGATAGAACGCGATGTAAACCATCCGTCCATCATTATTTGGAGTAATGGCAACGAAGGAGGATGGAATTATAATCTGGATCCTTTATTCGCCAAATACGATAAATTACAGAAACGCCACATGGTACACCCTTGGGCCGATTTCAATGATCTGGACACCCACCATTATCCCACTTATCTGACCGGAGTGGCACGTTTTACCAACGGCTATAAAGTATTTATGCCTACCGAATTCATGCATGCCATGTACGATCAGGGAGGCGGTGCCGGACTACGTGACTTTTGGGATCGTTGGTGCACGAACCCCATGTTTGCCGGAGGCTTTATCTGGGTATTCTGTGACGAAGCCCCCAAACGTTCTGATAAAGGAGGCATATTGGATTCTGATAAATCCAATGCTCCTGACGGGGTAGTTGGTCCGCGTAGAGAAAAAGAAGGAAGTTACTATGCTATCCGCGCACAATGGTCGCCCATCCAGTTAAAACCCCTGCTGATTACCGACCACTTTGACGGCAGTTTCCTGGTTACTAATGAATATACGTATACTAACCTGGACAAATGTCGCATGACTTACAAAATACGTACTTGCGAAACACCTTTGAAAAATGCCATGGAAAGCGGTAAAGTTATCGCAGAAGGCCATGTACAACTGCCTGCCATCACACCAGGTGAAACCGGAAAAGCCCGCTTCACTCTTCCTGCTTCTTTCCGGGAAGGTGATGTACTGGAGTTAGAGGCATTTGACAAAGAGGGGAAAAGTATCTGTAACTGGACCTATCCTATCCGGCTGGCCAAACAATACTTTGACCATAAAATGGCGCAGACTCCGATGACCCCGGAAGCGGTACAACCGGCAACCGCCACTCAAACCGCTACCTCCATCGAACTGAAAAGCGACCGTGTAACCGTCACTTTTGACCCGACTACCGGCATGATCAGCCGTATCACATCAGGAGGAACAGAAGTTCCATTCAAAGACGGTCCTGTGGCAGTGGGCATGAAAATGCGCTACGAGCCAACATTGAGTTATGTCCGCAACAGCAACGAGGGAGCTGTTTACTGTGCCAAGTACAAAGGTGCCGCCGACTCCATCGTATGGCGTCTTACGGACAAAGGATTACTCTATATGGATGCCATTCTGCTGAACCGGGCTTCCGGCGGAGGTGGATTTGATGACGCGTTCATGGACTCCAAAGTATTCAATCTCGGTCTGACTTTCTCTTATCCTGAAAAGAATTGCTCCGGCATGAAATGGATGGGCCGCGGCCCGTACCGTGTCTGGAAAAACCGGATTCCGGGAACGAACTATGGAGTATGGCACAAAGAGTACAACAATACCATCACCGGAGAAAGTTTTGAAAATCTGGTTTATCCGGAATTCAAAGGATATCATGCCAATATGTATTGGGCCACTTTGGAAAGTGACACGACACCGTTCACCGTTTATTCCCGGAATGACGGTATCTTCTTCCATGTGTTCACTCCCGAAGAACCGAAAGGACGCGTAAAAGACACCATGCCCAAATTCCCCGAAGGAGATATATCCTTCCTGCTGGACATCCCGGCTATTTGCTCCTTTAAACCCATCGAGCAACAAGGGCCGAACAGCCAGCCGGGTAATATCCGTATCAAATCGGGGGATGAAGGGTTACATCTGAATTTGATGTTTGATTTCCGACAATAAACAAGTGAATAGTGATTAATTTAATAGCAGAATCATGAAATTAATAACTTTTGTATGTGCCGCCTTTCTATGCCTTCCGTCTTTGGCACAAGAAAAATTTCCGGACGGCACGCCTGTATCCGATTGGTTTAAGGACAGTAAGATAGTAGATATAAACACATTAGGCAAGAAATACATTCTGACAGATTACGGTGTCATCAATGACAGCACCCTGTTACAAACAGAGAAAATCCAATCTGCCATTGATGCTGCCGCACAAAATGGCGGCGGAGTTATCGTCATTCCCAAAGGAACCTATTTAAGCGGAGCGCTGTTCTTCAAACCCAAAACACACCTGCATCTGGAGGAAGGAGCTGTGTTGAAGGGAAGTGATGATATCAGCAACTTCCCCATCATAGATACCCGCATGGAAGGGCAAAGCTTGAAATATTTCGCGGCGTTGGTCAATGCCGACAAAGTGGACGGTTTTACGTTATCCGGAAAAGGCACGATTGATGGCAACGGATTAAGATACTGGAAATCATTCTGGCTTCGTCGAAAAGTCAATCCCCAATGTACCAATATGGATGAATTACGTCCCCGGCTGATTCATATCTCCCATAGCAATAACGTCCAACTCTCAGGAGTACGCCTCATCAACTCTCCCTTTTGGACTACCCATCTTTATAAATGCAATCACATAAAATTACTGAACCTCTATATTTTCTCACCGGAGAAACCGGTAAAGGCTCCAAGTACGGATGCCATTGATATTGATGTATGCAGCAATGTACTGGTGAAGAACTGCTATATGTCTGTCAATGATGACGCCATAGCCTTAAAAGGCGGCAAAGGTCCCTGGGCAGACCAAGACCCGAACAATGGAGGTAATTTCAACATCATCATCGAAGATTGTACCTACGGCTTCTGCCACGGCGCCCTCACTTGTGGAAGCGAATCCATCCACAATCGCAATATTATCTTGCGACGCATCCACATCACCAATGCCAATCGTTTGTTATGGTTAAAGATGCGGCCGGACACTCCTCAACAATATGAATATATTCTGGTGGAGGATATCACCGGAGATGCAGACCATTTTCTGTATATCAAGCCTTGGACACAATTCTTCGACCTGAAAGACAGAAAAGACATTCCCGTTTCTTACTCAAACCATGTGACAATGAGAAACATTGATTTTAAATGCGATAATTTCTTCAGCGTAGAAAAGTCTGATCAATATCAACTTACTAACTTTACATTCGAAAACCTGAACATTAAAGCTAAAAACGGGGAATGCGACAAAGAAATAATTGACAATTTCATTTGGAAAAAGGTAAGTATAAATAATATAAAATAAGATCAGCAGTTGAATAAATCAAATTCAACAATATCTAATCACGAGCCACGGCTGGCACTATCCAAACGTGGCTCCTGTTTTTTCAACATGAAATTCACAAGATCCCGGTGTATTCCACATATATCCGGCATTCGTTTCTTTACTTAATAGTTCAATAACTCTTCCAGGCATCAGCCTCTTTGGCATTACGGGCTTTTGCACGCATTTTCTTACTGAAAATGATTCCCAGCAGCTTATCGGCATCAAACGTAGCACTGATACCCGCCCCCACCATCAAAGCGCTAGGAGTAAATTTGCCTGCCGGCGCAGGTTCCAAACGAGGATCATAGCCTGCCAACAACTCTTTGTTGATAGGAATCTCTACATAAATTTGTTCCTCTTCCGGAGTTTCAAACGGTCCGTACGGCAATAACCTGATATACCCTCTACCATCTATTGTATCCATTTGAGAGATATAATAACGAGGAAGTTCCGTTTCAAACTTCATGTTTTTTTTAGGGAAGGGAGTTGATTTCATTTTCCACTTTTCGGGATTGAACAATCTGTCAATCTCTTTCTGTGTTTCATCATCTATCACAATTTCTACTTGACCGCTCAATAGTTGCTGCAAACGCAAAGAGTCCTGTTTGGTCAACTGCTTGGTCTCATTCGTTCTCTGGGCAAATGACAACACCGAGAAACAAAGACATAACAAAAGGAAGAATATACGTTTCATAGCTATCTATTTTTAGTAACTTCCTAAAGATACGCAAAAGTAACGTATGTTCATCCTTTTCAGGTCTTTTTCTTTCGTTCTTTTTTCGTTAATTCTGGTAATAAACTCGTTTTACCCTATTAGACACACTGGTCAAGATCTCGTATGGAATAGTTTCCAGAATCTCTGACAGGACAGTGACCGGTAAATCATCTCCGAAAATGATAGCTTTATCCCCTTCCTTACAATCAATATCCGTCACATCAATCATGCATACATCCATACAGATATTACCCACGTATGGCGCTTTCTGCCCATTCACCAAACAGTAGGCATGTCCATTTCCCAAACGTCGGTTCAGCCCGTCGGCATAGCCGATAGGAATAGCGGCAATGCGGGAATCCCTTTCCAAATGTCCTTTACGACTATACCCCACTGTTTCCTCCTTAGGAACCTCATGAATCTGAAGAATAGTGGTTTTTAATGTACTTACATTATGGATGATCTGATTGGTAAACGGATCAATTCCATAAAGACCGATTCCCAAACGCACCATATCGAACTGGGCACCCGGATAACGTTCTATCCCGGCTGTATTACAGATATGACGCAATATCTTATGCTGAAAAGCCTCCTGCAAACATTCAGAAGCAGCTTCAAACATTTCTATCTGTCTGCGCGTAAACGAATCAAACTGAGCCCCGTCACTGCCTACCAAATGGGAGAATACAGAACGTGGAATAACAGCTGTCTGCTTTTTCAGACGGTCTATCAGTTCCGGAATCTCTTCGGGTGCAAAACCCAAACGGTGCATTCCCGTATCCAATTTAATATGAATGGGGAAATTCGTTACCCCTTCTTTTTCGGCAGCTTTAATCAGTTCATTCAATAAATGGAAACTGTAAACCTCGGGTTCCAATTTATAATCAAACATGGTCTTGAATGCTGTCAACTCAGGATTCATAATCATAATGGAACAGGTAATTCCCGCTTTCCTCAGATCCGAACCTTCATCAGCTACAGCTACCGCCAAGTAATCCACACGATGATCTTGCAGTGTCTTAGCTATCTCGTATGAACCGGCACCGTATGCAGAAGCCTTCACCATACATACCATTTTTGTTTCCGGTTTCAGTTTGCTGCGATAATAATTCAAGTTATCAACCAAAGCATTCAAATTGATCTCCAAAATGGTTTCATGCACTTTCAGTTCCAAACGATCTGAAATCCGGTCAAAATGAAAAGCCCGCGAACCTTTTACCAAAATCACCTCATTACGCAGCCCAGCCAGCAAATCCGACTCCAACAGTTCTTCTGTAGTACGGAAAAAATACTTTTCTATCTCAAAACGGGCAGCAGCAGTCCGAATTTCCTCTCCTACCCCGATAATCTTCTCTACTCCCCGGCTATGTACCAATTCGGCTACCTGACGATAAAGCAGTTTGCCGCTCTGTCCTGTTTCAAGCATATCCGAGAGGATAAGTGTCCGTTTTTTTCCTTTATCATCAGAACGACGCGACATAAAGTCAAGAGCAATATCCAAAGAAGCCAAATCCGAATTATAACTATCATTGATCAACACACAGCCATTCTTGCCCTCTTTTACCTCCAGACGCATAGCAATCTGTTCCAAACGCGCCATGCGCTCGGTTATTTGTTCAGGGGAAACCATCATATACAAAGCCACAGCCAGACAATGCAGCGAATTCTCAATAGAAGCGTCATCTATAAAAGGAATACTAAATTCATTCGGCATCCCCAGATAACGGTATTTAATAGTGGTAGCATGTTCCCCTTTTTGAATGGACTCAATAAACAACGGACGTTCATTGTCCTTTTTCGACCAAGCAATCTCACGCGAGGTAAAAAGAGATTTTGCCACACACGAACTGATCAGTTCGTTATCGCCATCATAAATGATGACGTCACAATCTTTGAACAAAGTAAGCTTCTCCATACATTTATCCTGTAAAGAGAAAAAGTTCTCTTGGTGCGCACCACCAATATTAGTCAAAATCCCCACAGTAGGTTTAATGATAGTCTGCAACGCCTCCATTTCCCCCATTTCGGAAATACCCGCTTCAAAAATAGCCAACTCAGTGCGTTCATTCATCAACCATACCGAAAGTGGCACACCTATCTGTGAATTATAGCTACGTGGCGAACGGGTTACCACACGGTCCGGGCTCAGCAATTGATACAACCATTCCTTCACAATGGTTTTTCCATTGCTGCCTGTAATTCCTATAACCGGAATCTGAAACTGCTCCCGATGCTTTTCCGCCAATTTCTGTAATCCTTTCAGAGGATTGGCCAACTGCAGGAAATTCGCATCTTGAAAAGATTTCATATCGGCCGGCAATTCGCCCACTACAAAATTACGGACTCCACGTTCATACAATTCCGGAAGATATTTATGCCCGTCATTCCGTTTGGTTTTTAAAGCAAAAAATAATGTTTCTTCCGGAAAGCACAATGAACGGCTATCAGTTAAAATCCAATCAATCTGTGCACTACGGTCACCAAACCGCTTTGCTCCCAGAACTTTTTCTATATTTTCAATCGAGCTTGACATTGTTCTAATTCTTTTTGAAGGTCAAAATACGGGAACTTTTCTTTAAGTCGCTCTATCTTTAACACTATTTGAGTTAAAAATTTGCGATATGTTTCAGATTGGGCATTAAACGGTTTGTGAGCTAAAGCCTTCCGGATATCCTCCCACTCTTTCATTATTCCATCCGTTTCTTTACTAAAATAACATTCTGTAAAACATTCCCATAAATAAGATACAGCAACAGGAGAAGGATGCAACATGTCATCTGCATAAAAACGATAATCACGAAGTTCATCCATCATGATTTCATAAGAAGGGAAATAGTAACAATCAGACCAGCGGCGGCATAATTCATCCACCGCAAGGAGCAAAGTGGACTTACTTATCTGATTACCATGCATACCATCTTTGCTATGCCGTATGGGGCTGACAGTGAAAAGTATCTTCAAGAACGGATTTACTTTTCTCAATTCCACCAACACACATTCCCATTCAGTGACAATTTCCTCTACCGTAAGAAGTTGTCGGGTAAAAAGGCTGTCGGGCTGTTTGTGGCAATTTCCTACCACCATGGTCCTTTCCTTCAGCCAATAAGCAAATGCAGTCCCCCAAGTAATAACCAGCCAATCAAGCTGAGGAAGTCCGGCTGAAGCCTGTTCCAGCCGCGTATTTATAGAAGACAAACAAGATGCTGCCGTAGAGGCTGAAAAAACGCTATGATGCATCCAACTGTGCCAACAGCCTCCGGCATAGAACAAATCCTCCTCCGTATATGTTTGATGGGATAGAATTTGCCAAAGAGCTTCCACTATGGATAAAGGATTATAGAGGATTCCAAAAGGATTTACATCACAACGGAACTTATTTGCCAACAACAAATTTCCGATGTTTTCTGCAAAACAAGAACCAAATAGCATGATTCGGTCCGAATGCCGGATTTCTGTTTCCCTTTTAGGTAATTCTACTTGCGTTCTGAAATTCATACGATAAGGAAAGCTTTTAAAATTTAAGGGCAAATGTAATCATAATACACATATTTATGCTATTTTTGCACGATATTTATCATATCATAGGAATGGAACAGGATAATTTATATAACTTACTGCAAAGCATAGATACTCCGGATGATTTGCGCCATTTAAGCGCAGACAAACTGCCCGAAGTGTGTAAAGAGCTAAGGCAAAAGATTATAGATGAGCTCTCATGTAATCCGGGGCATTTCGGTTCCAGTTTGGGCGTAATAGAACTGACCGTCGCCTTACATTATGTATTCAACACACCCTATGACCGCATTGTATGGGATGTAGGGCATCAAGCTTACGGGCATAAAATTTTAACCGGACGCCGGGATGCGTTCTGTACCAACCGTAAACTGAATGGCATACGTCCTTTTCCTTCTCCATCCGAAAGTGAATATGACACATTTACTTGCGGACATGCGTCAAATTCTATTTCCGCAGCTTTAGGTATGGCTGTAGCAGCCAAAAAGCACGGAGAGAATAACCGGCATGTCGTTGCTGTAATTGGTGACGGTTCCATGAGTGGAGGGCTGGCTTTCGAAGGGCTGAACAATGCCTCGGCAACTCCTAATAACCTTCTGATTATCCTGAATGACAACAACATGGCTATAGACCGTAGTGTAGGAGGCATGAAACAATATCTGTTGAACCTGCAAATGTCTGAAGGATACAACCGGATACGCTATAAAATATCACAAATGTTCCATCGATGGGGTATCCTGAACGAAGAACGCCGGAAAAGCCTGATACGATTTAACAACAGCCTGAAATCCATGCTGGTACAACAGCAAAACGTATTTGAAGGCATGAATATCCGTTATTTCGGACCTATTGATGGACACGATGTCAACAATTTGGCACGTGTATTAAAAGAGATTAAAGATATGCAAGGACCTAAACTGCTCCATATACATACCACCAAAGGAAAAGGTTTCGGTCCGGCAGAAAAAGCTGCCACCATCTGGCATGCTCCGGGCATATTCGACAAGGAAACCGGAGAGCGTATCGTTGTCGATACCAAAGGAATGCCCCCTTTGTTTCAGGATGTTTTTGGAAATACCCTATTGGAACTGGCCCAAACAAATGATAAAATCGTAGGAGTCACTCCCGCAATGCCCTCAGGGTGCTCTATGAACATATTAATGAAAGCCATGCCCGAAAGAGGTTTTGATGTGGGAATTGCCGAAGGACATGCCGTTACCTTTTCAGGAGGAATGGCAAAAGATGGTCTATTGCCTTTCTGCAATATCTATTCGTCTTTCATGCAACGTGCCTATGACAATGTGATTCACGATATAGCGATACAAAAACTCAATGTAGTATTGTGCCTGGACCGCGCTGGATTGGTAGGAGAAGACGGTCCTACTCATCACGGAGCATTCGATCTAGCTTATATGAGACCGATACCCAATCTCATTGTGGCCTCCCCTTACAACGAACATGAACTGCGTTGTTTGATGTATACCGCCCAGCTACCTGACAAAGGTCCTTTTGTCATCCGTTATCCACGTGGAAGAGGTTCATTGGTAGACTGGAAATGTCCAATGCAAGAGATTGAGATAGGAAAAGGAAGAAAATTGAAAGAAGGAAAAGACATAGCGGTCATTACGCTGGGGCCCATTGGCGTTCAAGCAGAAAAGGCTATCACACATGCCGAACAGGAAACAGGAAAAAGCATTGCTCACTATGATTTGCGTTTCTTAAAGCCGTTAGATGAAAGTATGTTACACGAAATAGGCAAGAGATTCAAGCAAGTGGTCACTGTTGAAGACGGTGTGCTAAAAGGTGGAATGGGCAGTGCCATACTGGAATTTATGGCAGACAATGAGTATAATCCGCAAATAAAACGTATCGGACTACCGGATCAATTTGTCCAGCATGGTTCAGTAAAAGAACTATATCATATTTGCGGCATGGACGAAGAAGGTATTTACAAAGTTTTGATATCATTCTAAGAGAGACGAACAATGAAAATCATTATTGCAGGAGCAGGAGCAGTAGGCACCCATCTGGCGAAATTATTATCGGATGAAAAGCAAGACATCATTTTGATGGATGAAAACGAAGAAAAGTTGAGCAAACTTGATTCCAACTTCGATTTAATGACTGTCAATGCATCCCCCACCTCCATTTCCGGCCTTAAGAATGCAGGAGTGGCAGGCGCGGATTTATTTATCGGGGTCATGCCGGAAGAAAGCCGCAATATGACGGCCTGTATGTTGGCTACCAATATGGGGGCAAAAAAGACTGTAGCCCGGATTGACAATTACGAATATTTACTTCCTAAACATAAAGAATTCTTTTCCCAACTAGGAGTACACTCACTGATTTATCCGGAAATGCTGGCCGCCAAAGATATAGTAGATGCCATCAAAATGAGCTGGATACGCCAATGGTGGGAATTTTGCGGTGGTGCATTGGTCCTGATAGGTACCAAAATGCGCGAAACGGCAGAAATTCTGAACGTTCCCCTTCATGAACTGGGAGGACGTAATATTCCATTCCACATTGTAGCTATCAAACGGGGAAATGAAACAATCATCCCCCGGGGAGATGATGTTATCAAACTGCATGATATTGTTTATTTCACAACAACAAAGAAATACATTCCCTATATCCGCAAGATTACAGGAAAAGAAAATTATCCCGATGTACGCAATGTGATGATTATGGGCGGCAGCCGCATAGCTGTTCGCACCACACAATATGTACCGGATTACATGCAGGTCAAGATTATTGAAAATGACATCAACAGATGTAACCGGCTGACCGAAGTGGTAGATGACAAAGTAATGATTATCAACGGAGATGGACGGGATATGGATCTGCTCATGGAAGAAGGGTTAAAAAACACGGAAGCATTTGTCGCTCTGACGGACAATTCTGAAACAAACATTCTGGCTTGTCTTGCCGCCAAACGTATGGGAGTAACCAAAACTGTGGCAGAAGTAGAAAATATCGATTATATCAGCATGGCAGAAAGCCTGGATATCGGTACGGTTATCAATAAAAAAATGATTGCCGCCAGCCATATCTATCAAATGATGCTGGATGCAGATGTTTCCAACGTAAAATGTCTGACTTTTGCCAATGCTGATGTAGCCGAATTTACGGTTAAAAACGGTTCACGTATAACCAAATGCGCTGTCAAAGATGCCGGCCTTCCCAAAGGTGCCACCATTGGCGGACTGATTCGCAACGGTGAAGGGATACTGGTGACAGGTAATACCGTCATCCAACCTAACGACCATGTCGTAGTATTCTGTCTAGGTATGATGATTAAGAAAATAGAAAAATTCTTCAATTGATGATAAATGCAAAAATGATAGCCCGGATTATGGGGCGTTATTCTTCATCGAAGCGGGGTTTCTTATTCTATGCTCGTTTCTCGCTGTCTATTATAATGAATCAGATATTTCAGCTTTCCTATATTCTGCCGCAATAACAGCCGGAGCAGGTAGCATAGCCGCTTTAGCAGGGAAAAATGCAGAAAAGAGAATCAGCCGCCGCGATGGATACGTTATTGTAACCCTTGCCTGGGTGTTTTTTTCTTTATTCGGTATGCTTCCATTCTATCTAAGCGGATATATTCCCACTATAACGGATGCTTTTTTTGAAACCATGTCAGGATTCACCACCACCGGAGCAAGTATTTTGGACAATATAGAGTCATTGCCACACGGGCTTTTGTTCTGGCGAAGTATGACACAATGGATCGGAGGATTAGGAATTGTCTTTTTTACTATTGCCGTATTACCGATTTTCGGAGTAGGCAGTGTACAATTATTTGCGGCGGAAGCCACCGGTCCCACCCATGATAAAGTACATCCGCGTATTGGAGTTACGGCCAAATGGATTTGGACTATCTATTTGGGGCTGACCATTACAGAGATTATTCTGCTGGTTGCTGGAGGCATGAACTTTTTCGACAGTGTATGTCATTCTCTGACTACTACCGCCACAGGAGGATATTCAACCAAACAAAATAGCATTGCCGCCTTCAACTCTCCTTACATAGAATATATAATTACGCTATTCATGTTTTTGGCAGGTATCAATTTCACCTTACTATATCTACTGTTCTTAAAAGGAAATTTCAAACGCTTATTCCAAAATACAGAACTCCACTGGTATTTGGGAACTGTGGGATTTTTTACCCTTTTCACTACCGTCACTCTTATTTTCACCAGTCCGTTCAGTATTGAAGAATCTTTCCGTAAAGCCATATTTCAGGTTGTTTCCTTACAAACCACTACCGGATTCATTTCTGCAGATTATATGACCTGGGTACCTGTACTTTGGACATTAATGTGCATCATCATGCTGTTTGGAGCTTGTGCCGGATCCACCACAGGAGGAATAAAATGTATACGCATAGCCATTATGAGCCGTGTTTCTAAAAATGAATTCAAACATATCATTCATCCCAATGCTATACTTCCTGTACGTATCAACCGCCAAGTTATTTCATCAACAACCAAGTCAGCAGTACTTGCATTCATTTTTCTATATATGGCTATTATTTTTATTGGATGGCTGGTTCTTATGCTGTTTGGAGTAGGGTTTGAAGAAGCTTATAGCGTAGTCATTTCCAGTTTGGGCAATGTAGGACCAGGTATTGGAAAATGCGGCCCTTCCTATTCATGGAGCGGGTTGCCGGATGCAGCAAAATGGATAAGTGCAATATTGATGCTGATAGGACGTTTGGAATTATTTACCGTACTTCTGCTCTTCATGCCGAGTTTTTGGAAAAAGCATTGACATTTACGTCCTATAACCATTTTTATACATAAATAATTCAAAAAATCTCAATGAAGCTTCAAATATTGGCTATCTTTGCACCCTCATTTAAAGGGTAACAAGATGAATAATATGTTGAGATACATTGTATATATCCTATTATTTCTACTGTTTACGATAACAGTAGGTCAGGATTATCATACGGTTGAGACAACAGATTTACCCCCACAGACCTCTTGTTACCAGCAACAACAAGACCCCTGCAAAAGAACAAGTGGACTTCCTGTTTACCAATAAATTTTGTCAGATATGCCACAAATAAGCCATATCACTTGACAACCCTTCCACATCAAAGTTCAAATGTATAGTCCGCATTTTAGCAGCATTGAACGAACTAAAAAAGCAGGAGCTACAAACAAACCATATAGTTTGCCACACTTTTCATTCGCTTTACACTGATGCAGTAGATTATTATATCTATGCACTCCGGCGGATCATCATTTAATTTTTAATCTTTTTTCAGCATTTTGCTGAGTAGAAATCCTTATAACAAACGTCTTATAAGGAAAATTTTTCTATCCGTTTGTCTAATCAAAAAAAGTTTAGATATGTATTTTACATTATTAGTTGTCGTTATCCTGACGGCAATCGCATTAGTTGCCGTAGCATTGGGAATTGCCCGTGCCATTTCTCCCCGTTCATACAACTCACAAAAGGGAGAAGCTTACGAATGTGGTATTCCTACGCGGGGACGGTCGTGGATGCAATTCAAAGTAGGTTATTATCTATTTGCTATCCTCTTCCTGATGTTCGATGTGGAAACAGTATTTTTATTTCCCTGGGCTGTAGTGGTACAAGACCTAGGAGTGTACGGTCTGTTTAGCATCCTTTTCTTTTTAGTTATATTAGTTTTAGGTCTGGCATATGCCTGGAAGAAAGGAGCGTTGGAATGGAAGTAAAGAAACCAACCATAAAGTCTATTCCTTATGAAGACTTCAAAGACAATGAGTATTTGGAAAACATGGTCAAGCAGCTCAATGAAGGCGGTACCAAAGTACTGGTGGGCTGTTTGGATGACCTTATCAACTGGGGACGCAGCAATTCGTTGTGGCCGCTTACATTTGCAACCAGTTGTTGTGGAATCGAGTTTATGGCAGTGGGTGCTGCCCGGTATGATTTCGCCCGCTTCGGGTTTGAAGTAGCCCGTGCCAGTCCGCGCCAGGCAGATATGATCATGGTAGCAGGAACTATCACACACAAGATGGCTCCGGTACTAAAACGTTTGTATGACCAGATGGCGGATCCTAAATACGTCATTGCAGTAGGCGGATGCGCCATTAGCGGCGGTCCTTTTAAAAAATCATATCACGTATTGAACGGAGTAGACAAAATTCTTCCCGTTGACGTATATATTCCCGGATGTCCGCCCCGACCTGAAGCCTTGTTGTACGGCATGATACAATTGCAACGTAAAGTAAAACTGGAAAAATTCTTCGGCGGAGTGAACCGCAAAGAAAATGAACCACAAAATCCCGAACAAGCATGAGTGAAAGAATAGAAATACCTGCCGAAAAGCTACATGAAGAAATGCTGAAATTGCGGCAGGGTAAACATATGGATTTTCTACGCAGCCTTACCGGAATGGACTGGGGCGAAGAAGGACTAGGTGTAGTCTATCATCTGGAAGATACGAATACAAGAGAAAATATAGTGGTCAGCACTCGCACAACCAACCGAGAAAAGCCGGAACTTCCTAGTGTAAGTGATATTTGGAAAGGTGCTGAATTCAATGAACGCGAAGTGTACGACTATTATGGTATCCGCTTTATAGGACATCCTGATATGCGCCGTTTGTTCCTGCGTGATGACTGGGTAGGCTATCCATTGCGTAAGGACTACGATGAAAGCCTCAACCCACTCCGTATGACCAATGAGGAACCTGTAGACACGACACAATATATAGAAGTACAACATGATGGCAGTGTAATAGAAAAACGCGAAACCATTTTTGATGAGGACGAATATATCATTAACATAGGTCCTCAGCATCCGGCAACCCACGGTGTACTTCGTTTTCGTGTTTCACTGGAAGGCGAGATTATCAAAAAACTGGATGTGCACTGCGGATACATCCATCGAGGTATCGAAAAAATGTGCGAAAGTCTTACCTATCCCCAAACCTTGGCCCTGACCGACCGTTTGGATTATTTAGGTGCGCACCAAAACCGCCATGCTCTCTGTATGTGCATTGAACAGGCAATGGGCGTAGAAGTAAGCGAACGGGTACAATATATTCGTACCATTATGGACGAATTGCAACGTATAGATTCTCACTTGCTTTTCTTCTCCTGTCTCTGTATGGATATGGGTGCCTTGACCGCATTCTTCTATGGATTCCGTGATCGTGAGAAGATATTGGATATCTTCGAAGCAACTACCGGAGGACGTTTGATACAGAATTATAACACCATTGGAGGGGTACAAGCTGATATCGCTCCGGACTTTGTACAGAAAGTAAAAGAATTCATTGCTTATCTGCGTCCGATGCTAAAAGAATACCATGAAGTATTCACCGGAAATGTCATTGCCCAAGAACGTTTGAAAGGTGTGGGAGTTCTTTCACGGGAAGATGCCATCTCTTTCGGAGCGACAGGAGGTACAGGACGCGCCAGCGGTTGGGCATGCGATGTCCGCAAGCGTCATCCCTATGCGATGTATGGCAAGGTAGATTTTAAAGAGATTGTCCACACTGAAGGTGACTGCTTTGCACGTTATATGGTCCGTATGGAAGAAATACTGGAAAGTATGGATATCATTGAGCAACTGATAGACAATATTCCTGAAGGGAACTATCAGGAAAAGATGAAACCGATTATACGTGTGCCCGAAGGGAATTATTATGCCGCAGTGGAAGGTTCTCGCGGAGAGTTCGGTGTTTATCTGGAAAGTCGTGGAGACAAATTTCCTTACCGCATGAAATTCCGCGCTACCGGTTTGCCTTTAGTATCAGCAATGGAAACTATGTGCCGCAACGCAAAAATTGCCGACTTAATTGCTATTGGTGGAACGGTGGATTATGTAGTACCGGATATTGACCGATAATAATGTGCCGATTCTTCAATATACAATTTGGAGAATGCACTATTTATCAGACTGAGAATTAACAAATTAAATAATTACAAGTTTGCCTATTGGCAAATTAGCAAATTGACACATTATTAAATTATGTTCGATTTTAGTATAGTCACCCAATGGGTACACTCACTGCTCACGTCATTTATGCCTGAAGAACTGGCAGTGCTCATAGAATGTATAGTAATTGGCGTATGTATCATGTTGGCATATGCAGTTATTGCTATCATTATGATTTTCATGGAACGTAAAGTGTGCGCCGCTTTCCAATGCCGCTTGGGGCCAATGCGTGTAGGTCCCCAAGGTACCATACAGGTGTTTGCCGATGTATTCAAGATGTTGATCAAGGAAATTATCACCATCCGGCATGCTGACAAGTTCCTGTACAATTTGGCACCTTACATTGTTATCCTCGCCTCTATCATGGCTTTCAGTTGCCTACCCATCAACAAGGGCATGGAGGTCCTTGATTTCAATGTAGGTATTTTCTTCTTATTGGCAGCATCCAGTATCGGCGTGGTAGGTATTTTGCTGGCAGGTTGGAGTTCCAATAACAAATATTCATTAATCGGAGCCATGCGAAGTGGCGCTCAAATGATTAGTTATGAATTATCTGTAGGATTAAGCATCCTTACCATTGTAATCTTAACAGATACCATGCAACTAAGCGAAATTGTAGAACGCCAAGCTGACGGCTGGTTCCTTTTTAAAGGACATATACCTGCATTGATCGCTTTTATCATTTATCTGATAGCCGGAAATGCAGAAGTCAACCGCGGCCCGTTTGACTTGCCTGAAGCAGAAAGTGAACTGACTGCGGGATATCATACCGAATATTCCGGTATGCACTTCGGCCTGTTCTATGTGGCAGAATTTGTAAACTTGTTTATCATCGCCGCAGTAGCCACAACCATCTTCCTGGGAGGATGGATGCCGCTACATATTCCTGGGCTAGACGGATTCAATGCCATCATGGATTATATACCCGGATTTATTTGGTTCTTTGGCAAGTCATTCTTTGTAGTATGGTTACTAATGTGGATCAAATGGACATTTCCCCGTCTGCGTATTGACCAAATTCTAACGCTGGAATGGAAGTACTTGGTTCCAATAGGTTTGTGCAACCTGTTGTTGATGGTAATTATTGTTGTATTTAAATTACATTTCTGATGAAAGAAGAAAAACATTCCTATATAAAAGGGCTGCTTCATGGCATCGGTACATTACTTACCGGCATGAAAGTGACAGGACGAGAGTTCTTCACTCCTAAAGTCACTGAACAATATCCCGAAAACCGTGCCACATTAAAAATATCGCCCCGTTTCCGAGGACGGCTTATCATGCCGGTTGATGAGAATGGTAATAACAAATGTATTGCTTGCGGACTTTGCCAGATGGCTTGCCCCAATGATACAATCACCATTACCAGCGAATCTGTGACCAACGAAGAAACAGGCAAGAAAAAGAAAATATTGGTAAAGTATGAGTACGACCTGGGAGCCTGTATGTTCTGTCAACTTTGTGTGAACGCTTGTCCACACGATGCCATTCGGTTCGATACAGAATTCGAAAATGCTGTATTCGACCGCAGCAAACTAGTTCTCACTCTGAACAAAAAATAAAAAACAAACGATATTATGACACTACAACTAATTGTATTCATTGTACTGGCGTTGTTTATCGCTGTCTGTTCGGTATTGGCAGTCACGACCTCACGTATCTTGCGTGCAGCAACTTATCTGCTGTTCGTTTTATTTGGTACAGCAGGTATTTACTTCCAACTCAACTACTCATTCTTGGGAGCTGTACAATTACTGATTTACGCCGGTGGTATAACAGTGCTTTATGTATTTAGTATCTTATTGACCTCTTCACAGGGAGACAAAGCAGAGAGATTAAAAAATGGAAAGATGGTGGCCGGAGCTATTTCTACTATAGCAGGACTGGCTATCTGTCTGTTCGTCATGCTGAAGAACGAATTCTTGCCCTCTCATTTTGTTCATGGTGAACTGGATGTACGCACGATCGGTCATGCACTGATGGGCATGGAAAAATATCAATATATCCTTCCTTTCGAAGTAATCAGCGTGTTATTACTCGCTTGCATCGTAGGAGGAATCCTAATCGCTAGAAAAAGATAGAACTTATGGTACACATGGAATATTATCTGGTGGTTTCCACCTTTATGATGTTTGCGGGAATCTATGGTTTCTTCACCCGCCGCAATTTATTGGCCATGCTCATCAGTGTGGAACTGATACTGAATTCGGTAGACATCAACTTCGCCGTATTCAACCGATACCTCTTTCCCGAAGAACTGGAAGGCTTTTTTTTCGCCCTGTTCGCTATCGGCGTGAGTGCGGCTGAAACAGCAGTAGCTATTGCTATCATTATCAATATCTACCGCAATGTACGCAATATCCAAGTGAAGAACTTAAATGAAATGAAAAACTAATTATGGAACATACAATACTAATCCTTATCCTACCTTTCCTCAGTTTCCTGATACTGGGGCTGGCAGGTATGCGTATGAAGAACGGATTGGCAGGGACCATCGGCACCGTTTCACTGGCAGGGGTGACGTTGCTTTCCTACCTCACTGCCTTCAATTATTTTGCAGGAGGGCGTACGGCAGAAGGCGTCTATCCTACTCTCACACCTTATAATTTTGAATGGTTACCTTTCACAACGAACCTGCATATTGACATGGGAATCATGCTTGACCCTATTTCAGTTATGATGCTAGTCGTTATTTCCACCGTCAGTCTGATGGTACATATCTATTCATTCGGATATATGAAAGGTGAAAAAGGCTTTCAACGTTACTACGCATTTCTTAGCCTGTTTACCATGTCCATGTTGGGACTCGTAGTAGCAACTAATATTTTCCAGATGTATGTCTTTTGGGAACTGGTAGGTGTTTCTTCTTATCTACTTATCGGCTTTTATTACACCAAGAAAGAAGCGATTGCTGCCAGTAAAAAAGCATTTATTGTTACCCGTTTCGCTGATTTAGGCTTTCTGATCGGTATCTTGATTTACGGCTATTATGCCGAAACATTCTCGTTCACCCCCCAACTTCAGGTACTTGCAGTTGCCGGAAGTATGATACCATTGGCCTTGGGGCTAATGTTTATCGGTGGTGCCGGTAAAAGTGCGATGTTTCCATTACACATCTGGTTACCGGATGCTATGGAAGGTCCTACTCCTGTCAGTGCATTAATCCATGCTGCTACCATGGTAGTAGCCGGTGTATATCTGGTAGCCCGTATGTTCCCGTTGTTTATAGGATATGCGCCCGAAGTGCTGCACTGGATAGCTTATATCGGTGCGTTCACTGCATTCTACGCCGCTAGTGTGGCGTGTGCACAAAGCGATATCAAACGTGTGCTCGCCTTCTCCACTATATCTCAAATTGGATTTATGATTGTTGCATTAGGCGTTTGTACTTCCATGAATCCTCATGAAGGAGGACTAGGCTACATGGCATCCATGTTCCACCTGTTCACACATGCCATGTTCAAGGCATTGCTGTTCTTAGGAGCCGGATGTATCATTCATGCCGTACACAGTAACGAGATGAGCGCCATGGGAGGACTTCATAAATTCATGCCCGTCACCCACTGGACATTCCTGATTGCTTGTCTGGCTATCTCGGGTATCTGGCCATTCTCAGGTTTTTTCTCTAAAGACGAAATTCTGACTGCCTGCTTCCAATTCAGTCCTGTTATGGGATGGATAATGACAGGCATTGCCGCCATGACAGCATTTTATATGTTCCGCCTTTATTATTGTATTTTCTGGAATGGAGAATGGAAAGGACACTCCCACGAATCCGGACCTGATGCACATACTCCGCATGAGGCTCCACTTACCATGACATTCCCGCTGATGTTTTTAGCCGCTATCACCTGTATTGCCGGATTCATACCTTTCGGCAATCTGATCAGTAGTAACGGAGAAGCCTATACCATTCATCTGGATATGCAGATAGCTGCTACAAGTATCATTATTGCTATAGCATCCATCACTTTAGCTACATGGATGTATGCAGGTAAGAGACAACCCGTAGCCAACTATCTGGCGCGCACATTCCCACGTTTGCACACAGCAGCTTACCACCGTTTCTATATGGATGAGATATGGTTGTTCGTAACCAAGAAAATCATCTTCCGGTGCATCAGTACTCCGATAGCCTGGTGGGACCGGCACGTTATCGATCAATTCTTTAACTTCACTGCGTGGAGTACTCATGCTACCGCCGATGAAATACGCGACATGCAAAGTGGAAACGTACAGCAGTACAGTATTTGGTTCCTTGCAGGGTGCATTGATATTGACGCTGATACTATTAAGTTTAATGAATAATAAAAAATCCGCCGCATGGCCATTTTTTAAGTTTTTAATTTAAAAAGATGAACATACTAAGTTTTTTCATTATAGTTCCCTTGTTGATGCTCGCGAGCCTTTGGGCTTCGCGCAGTGTCAATCAAGTTCGCGGAGTGATGGTTGTCCGGATCTTCCATATTATTGGCATTATCCGTTTAACCTCACCGATTGATTATATCGAACTACGCCAAGCCGGTGCTACAGGAGAGATGCTGTTCACAGCCAGCACAGTTTGGTATGCACCGCTCCATATATGCTACTCAGTAGGAGTAGACGGTATATCAGTAGCAATGTTGCTGCTTAGTTCCATTATTGTATTCACCGGTACTTTTGCATCGTGGAAGTTACAACCATTGACAAAAGAATATTTCATGTGGTTCACTCTATTGAGTGTAGGGGTATTCGGATTCTTCGTTTCAACAGACCTGTTCACCATGTTCATGTTTTATGAAGTAGCCTTAATTCCAATGTATCTGCTCATCGGTGTATGGGGAAGCGGACGTAAAGAATACGCCGCCATGAAACTTACATTAATGTTAATGGGTGGTTCTGCATTTCTACTGATCGGAATTCTCGGTATTTTTTATGGTGCAGGCGGTGAAACTATGAACTTGCTGGAAATCGCCAAACTGCATATACCTCATGAAATGCAACGCATCTTCTTCCCGCTTATCTTCTTGGGGTTCGGAGTCTTAGGAGCTTTGTTCCCTTTCCATACATGGAGTCCCGATGGTCATGCTTCTGCACCGACTGCTGTTTCTATGCTTCACGCTGGAGTATTGATGAAACTAGGAGGTTACGGATGCTTCCGTGTTGCTATGTACCTGATGCCTGAAGGTGCAGCCATGTGGGGAGATGTATTCCTGATATTGACCACTATTTCTGTAGTTTACGGTGCATTCAGTGCTGTGGTACAAACCGACTTAAAATATATCAATGCCTATTCCTCCGTATCCCACTGCGGATTAGTGCTCTTTGCCCTGCTGATGATGACACGCACCAGTTGTACGGGTGCTATTCTCCAAATGTTGAGTCACGGATTAATGACCGCTTTGTTCTTCGCCCTTATTGGTATGATATACGGACGTACCCACACCCGTGATGTCCGATTAATGGGAGGTTTAATGAAGATTATGCCTTTTCTGGCTGTAGGTTATGTTATTGCCGGTCTTGCTAACTTGGGACTTCCGGGACTAAGTGGTTTTGTTGCTGAAATGACGGTCTTTGTAGGTTCTTTCCAAAATGATGATACATTTCCATCGCGTATGTACCCTAGTGGCAACAACAAGTATCGTCATTACCGCAGTCTATATCCTGCGTGTAGTAGGTAAAATTCTTTATGGCAAAGTTTTGAATTCCCGAACATCTGAAACTCACAGACGCAACCTGGGATGAACGAGTAGCCGTTATCTGCCTCATCGCCTGTGTAGCAGGTTTAGGAATGGCTCCATT
>ENA-OQNM01000156-OQNM01000156.1-human-gut-metagenome-genome-assembly--contig:-NODE-156-length-25074-cov-3.759250_pt1 | contig 25074 bp, 25 predicted proteins | sample MGYA00242632_ERZ504886 | MGnify/ENA primary metagenome ERZ504886 (study PRJEB26092, sample SAMD00036424) | human gut metagenome | host: Homo sapiens | study: EMG produced TPA metagenomics assembly of... | reverse complement strand
CCGTTATCTTATTGTCAGACTCCCAGGTTCCATGGCAGGCCGGAGGTCCTGTTTCACAAAGCAAAGAAGCCAGCGGTGGCGTTCCACACGATCGTAAGGCGAAGGACCAGGTGTATTCCAACGTCAGACCAGGCCCTCTGCCCAGTAGGAATTTCCAGGGGAAAAGCTGCATCAAAAGCAGATAGTGCGCCACCAATGTCCCACTCTAGCAGGGCTCTCTTGGGTATGTACTGTTTGGTACAGGGTCAGAGTTGTCGTGTATTGCGACTTCCTTTATATATAACTAAAAGGCAGCTTGGCGCATTTTTTGCTAGTTATATATATACGTTATACCAAATTTTGCGCCATCAACTATAGTCACTGTTTCATCAACGTCCAGAAAGTTTTATTGCGATTCTCATTTCTCCTATTCTCTCTATCACTTACAATCTTAACACCATAACATGGAAGGAATTTATTCAAACCCATCTGACCCGGCTCTCTCCCTTGATATCTTTCAATATAGCCAAAACTCATAATTTTTTCTGTCATTTCCTCTGAATCCATTGGTTGATTCAGGTGTGCATAGAGCCAATCCTCCAAATCCTTGAACCGATACGCTTTGATGGGTTGGTGCAAGTTAAACATCGCATACTTCATAAATGACCCCGGATAATTCATTGAGCTCATCATGTCATCAAGCGTTTCGATATCGTGTTCTACCTGTTGAACCCCCAGCGGATTGATATGGTATCCATTGACTACATTGTGTTCCAAAATTTTACTCTTATCGATTCTCTTCTGAATCACTTCCGGAGCGTCACTGTGCAGGTATTTATCAAATTCTTCTTCACCCGCCATGTACGCCTGCGCTGGCAAATACTTGTTCAATAACATGCTGCGAAACTTTTTCAACCCACTGTTTGTGCCCCAGTACCAGTCAAGACTATAATCCCTGAAATAAACAGTACAGGTGTCATCTGCATCCAAGGAACGCTTGCGTCCGAGCGACTGAGCTATTTCCAGAGGATTCCATTGGTCGATAAAAATATGCTTCACACCCCGATCTTTCAACCCGATTCCCACACCCATAGCCTTTGTCGTGAACAGAATATCCTTTAGCTGCTGGCCATCCTTCACGCAGACCGACAAATCGCTGTACTTTTTCCGATATCTTTCGTTGAAAGGGGAACAATAATAGGCGGCTGTGTCGCCAAATATTGTTTCCATTTCAGCCAGATCATCACCAAGCTCCACGAACACGATCGCTTTTTCACCCACCGGAAGGCGTTTCAAAATTGTCACCAGATTGTGTCGGGCATAGAAATAGGCGGCTTTGACGTACTCATAGTGCTGCGGCAGCCTATAGATCCGTTCAGGCTGCGTTGGACCGCCTTTTTCTTCCAGAAGTTTCCAAGTATCCCGCCCGGTCGCACTCATATAAATCACGATATGATCTTTCTCTGCCTGTAGGAGGGCATCAAATGAATAGTGTGTATTGATGTTGAAGGCTGAGAACTCGGACCAGTAGTGGCATTCATCCGCAATGATAATTCGATGTCTGTCCAATAGCTTCTGAAGGCTTCTATGATCGGATGCGTCTCCTTTACAGAGCTGCTCAAGTTTCTGGTAGGTTATAACGGTTAAGACCTCTTCATACAGATCCCATTCTTCTTCCGAAGCATCGCCGAACACTGTCAAGTATTCTTCCCTGCGTCGGTTTTCCAGATCTTCATGCAAAAGCGTCAATGGGCAAAGCATAAGGATCCGGTTGTCACAATTTCCCTCCAAAAATTGATCAACCGCCCATCCAGCCATCTTCCGGATAACGAATTCACTCTTGCCCCGTCCGGTCCCCATATCCAGAAGGACTCTTCCATTTCCCCAATGCTGGAACGCATCACCGATCAGCTCCGAGGCATACGCCCACCGTTCCTCCGCCGCCGGGGCGTCCTCTCCTGTCTGTTCCAATAGCACAATTGCTTCTGGGGGCACCACCTCCACCTCTGGCACACCCTGTACGGTTTCATTTCCCGCCTTTTCCTGTGCTGTCAAGGCTCCTACCACATCCGGCATGTTCCCCTCTACAGTGTCTGGGAGATCGTCCGGTGGGCCATCCGGCACAGTATCTGCTTCCCTCCCTGGCACATTTCCCTCTGTGGCGTCCGGGACATCGTCCGGCATCGTGTCTGCAGCTCTTTCTGGTGCACCGTTGCTCGGCACAGCCTCCAACATACCGCCCATTGAGGTGTCCAACACATCAGCTCGCACAACGTCCTGTGGAGCGTCCGTCAAGTCCTCCCATACCGTGTCCTGTGGGGTGTCTGGCACCCTCTCCGGTCTCATAGTACAGGGGATATCCTCGGCGGCTTGCTCCGTGGCGTGGCTGGCCGCCCTCTGTGCCTCCTGCTCCGCCCGCTTCTCCTCTGGGGTCATCCTATTCCAGCACAGAAATCTGTCTACCTCCTCTAAGGACTCCTGCACGGTCATCGTCTTTGGGTCCTTGGAGGGGTGAAATTCCGGCTCGTCCTCCTGGGGCACCATCAGATGATCAAAGACACCGCCAGGCGTCACTGGTTTCTCTATAGCCGTTTTCATTGCGTCTGGTCCTCCTATAATAATAAGGCGCACAGCCCAGCCATCTTGCCAGACCATGCGCCGGTTAGTATGCGCCTGCCCAGAAAAAATCTCTGTTCAAACGCCTTGTTCTGTGATATTATAGGAATGAGAATGAGCATCACACATCATTCCCGTCCCTATAGCCGCTTTACCTGGTCGCAACAGGTAAGGCGGTTTTTTGTTTGCCTTGGATCATATTCCCGGCACTTCATTGCCCTTGTGCCCTTCAAGCCCAACGCGCATCTCCGGGGTCAGCGTTCTGGTAAACTCCAAGTATGCCTGGACCCCCAGTACTACTGCGTATTGCTCTGCCTGGGCCATCAGCTCTGCCGACAGCCCTGCGATCCTGTTCTTGTCTGTCACATCGACCGGCAGGTCATCCAGTGCCTTCTCCAGCGCATCTGCGGCCTTCACCAGCGGCTCACACAGCTCCCGTGTCTGCCGTGGGATGATCAAATATCCTTCTTCGCCCAACGACACACCCAAAATGTCCACGCTACAGGTCTTGTTGTCCATCATAAATGTCCTCCTGATTGATCCATCAAAAAACCCACTCGTCGTCCAGATCGTCCGCCAAGCAGTCCTCTTCCATAGCGACGCATCCTTCCAACCCATAATTCTCATCGGTTTCAGCGCAGTCGTCGGCTTCCAGCTCCCCTTCCAGTGCGCTTCTCATTACACGGCAGCCCAGCTCAAACCCCTTCATAAAGCAAAATTCCATTCCCCTGTGTGCTGCTTCTACAGACAGACGGCAGATATCCGACAGGACGCTCTGCGGCATATGTGCTACCTGTGCATAGTTTACCAGATAGCTCTCAAATGCGTTTGCGGCTTCCCTGAGTTCCGCCGACTCTCTGAGGTTCACCAGATCACTCAGGCCCACATAGATGTTCTCCTCATCGTCAAACAGGTTCTCTTTTACGTTATTTTTAATCATTTTATAGCTCCTTTTCATTAAATATCGTTTTCGAATGCAGGCTTATTTCCGGTGCGATGCCCGCCTTAGTCATAATTAGAGACCCTCTGGTACACCTCCTCGACAGTCTCCTCCGTCACGCATCTGATCAGCAGCTCCGGCTCTCCCACCTCATTCAGGGTAGGCTTGATCCGAAGCGTTGTGCCGTCGTCCAGATAGATCAGCACCCCCTTGCGCATGGGCGCATGGTAAAAGCAGGGCAGGATGCACATCTCCGTGTTGGCCGTTTTCCAGCCAGAATGTCGTTGAGTACCGTCTCTGCGGACTGCTCCTCTTCACGGTTCTCGGGCAGAAGATTTCCATCATTAAAGTAAAGTTCCAGCATATAGTCCCTCCTATTTATGCACAATTGTTTCCGTTCTTCACGGCCAGATCCAGAGCCTTTTCTGCAGGGCTGATAGACTCCAGCAGCTCTTGGACCTCACTCTTCAGCCGCCGGAATTCGCCGCACAGCTGCTCCCACTCCGTCAGCTTCTCGCCTGCGACCCCCTCTCGGAGCCCACGCCGCACAGCTTCCGCCAACGCCTCCTCCAGCCTGGTGTGGTAGGTACAGACATCGTACTCCACCTTGCCGTCACCTTTCACATGAGCTTTTTTTCAGCATATAGCACACACTGTTTGCGTCCAGATAGTAGTTGTCAAAAATCTTTAGCATAATATACCTCCATTATTTTTCATCATTGTTTTTTCAGGCGATACACGGCCCAGGCTCTACGAGCTATCCATCCTGTGCTCCCTCCTTGATTTGTTGTATTTTAAGACGGACCAGCCGCCTGCCCCCAGTGACCCGGGAATCAGTCCAACCAATCACCTATCAGGTCTATGGGATTTTTAGCTGCAGCACATCCCGTGTAGTCCTTGCGGAGGCAACACCTCGCTACCTCGTCCTCGGGTACAGATTCAGCCCTCTCCCCATGATGGCATCTCCTTTCTTAAAAAGTTGGTCCGAAATGGACTCTTGCGAGATTCTCATATCGGTCATCCACGCAGCGTAAGTATACTCCCAATCAGTACCCATGTCAAGAACTTTTTCAAAAATAACTATCCAAATTGAGAATTTGTTAGTATCGCCAATTCTCGTTATTGGTTTTTATTCATTTTCTCTTTCTGTAAATATTGACATTTTAGAATTTCGTAGTATTATATATACATCTATTAGAAAGGAGTGTTTCGAAATGCGCGTCGGTCAGAACATCAAGACGATTGCAGAAGCCAAGAGGATTTCCATCAAAGAACTCAGCCGCATGGTCGGCATCCCCTATACCACCTTGTATAATATGGTGAATCGCAACACCGATCGGTTCGACCTCGGTCTGCTAGAGGACATTGCACACTCTCTTGACGTACCCATTGGAGCACTACTGGAATCGGGAGAGCTATCCTTAACCGAGATTTTGGGCAGCCATTATTCTCCATCCAGCAACGGAGCCCTCTCCAAGCACCGCCCACCCGAACACGAATCCGAAGATTCACAAGATACCGGCAATCATCTTCCTAACAACACTGAAACGGACAATTCTATTCCGTTTGATATAGGTGACAAAAGATACGATACTTTGTGCAATTTCGACCGGCTAAACGCTCTCGGGAAAGAAGTCACCATAAAACTTCTGCTTACCATAAGGGCCCATCAGTTTGATGGGGATCTGCGGCGTCAATTCATCTTCCTGCTGAAGCATTCCAATAATAAGGCCGTCTATCAGTTGAATCAGGCTCTTGCGAATCTTGTCTTTATAGACAGCTTCAACGATCAATACGCCACCCCCAGTTCCATCGAACTCCTCAAACTTTTAGACCAAGAAATCGACTGATCTTACACCTCCGTTACTCTCTCCGCAGAGCAATGGGGGGTATTTTTATGCCCATCTATCAAAAAAGCAGCCCCACCACCCGGCGGAACTGCTCCTATTCACACGATCTTCTATTCTTTTACAGGTTCATCAAGGGGCTGGTCTGGGTGCCCCGGTCCACGATGTCCTTATCTTTGATGCCCAACAGATATCGCTGGGTGATCATGATATTGACGTGCCCCATCAGGCGAGAGACACTGTACAGGTCCAGGCCATTCTTCAGCTGCATCTGAGCGAAGGTATGGCGGCAGGTGTGGGGGCTGACCCGTACCGAGGAGGAGACTCCCACTTCCTCTGCAGCGTGCTTCAACATCCGAGCAACTGCCTCATCCGTGAGGGGCTTGCCTGTTTTGCTGAGGAAAAGGTTTCTGTGGCAGGTGGGGCATTCTTTCCGGTAGCCATCCCGGAGCGCACAGTATTTGATGAGCTGCTTGGACAGTGCCGGAGATTTCGGTACCACACGCTCCTTGCCGCCCTTGCCATGCTTCACCAGAATGTAATCCGGTTTGATGTCCTCGGGCTCCATCAGGATCATCTCGTTACAGCGCATCCCTGTGTCAAACAGCAGCATGATGATGGTCTTGTTCCGCACCTCCAGAAAGTCCTTTCCGTCGTAAAACTGGATCATCCGCTTCATTTCTGCTGCGGTAAAGGTATCAATGATGGTCCGGGGCTGCCGCAGTGGCTTCACCTTTTTGGCCGGGTTATCTCGCTCCTCCAAATAGCCCTCCTCCACCAGATAATTGAACCAGGTGCGCCAGACCTTCAGCAGGTCGTTGATGTACCGGGGCGTATTGCCTGCATCCTGCTTTTCCTTCATCAGGTCCCGAAGGTGCCGTGGGCGCACATCCTCCAGTTCCGTGATCTGCTTTCGTTCCAGAAACTCCAGCAAGAACCGGGTAGATGCCCGATAATTCCGCAGAGACCCTTTTGCCAGGTGGCGGCATTCACAGTCATACAAAAATTCGTCCCGAAGCTCTTTCAAACACATAAAAAACACCCTTCCTTTTGCGGCGGACCACAAAAAGAAGGGCGAAAAATTCCTAGATATGGTTGTCGTACCTAGTCAGGCTTGTTCGTAGTTGAGCAAGACAAACTCCGGCAGACAAATCAGGCGATTTTTAACGACAGAACATCATTAGCAGTTCTCAGCGAAGTACTTAATGGTACGAACCATCTGAGAGGTGTAGGAGTTCTCGTTGTCGTACCAAGACACGACCTGGACCTGGTAGGTGTCGTCGTCGATCTTAGCGACCATGGTCTGGGTAGCGTCGAACAGAGAGCCGTAACGCATGCCGATAGACGTCGGAAGAAACGATCTGATCCTCGTTGTAGCCGAAGGACTCAGAAGTAGCAGCCTTCATGGCAGCGTTGATGGACTCAACGGTAACATCCTTACCCTTGACAACGGCAACCAGGATGGTGGTAGAACCGGTGGGAACGGGCACACGCTGAGCAGAGCCGATCAGCTTGCCGTTCAGCTCGGGGATGACCAGGCCGATGGCCTTAGCAGCACCGGTGGTGTTGGGAACGATGTTCTGTGCGCCAGCACGAGCACGGCGCAGATCGCCCTTGCGCTGAGGACCATCCAGGATCATCTGGTCGCCGGTGTAAGCATGAACAGTGGTCATGATGCCGGAAACGATGGGGTAGGTCTTGTTCAGGGTGTTAGCCATGGGAGCCAGGCAGTTGGTGGTGCAGGAAGCAGCGGAGATGACCTGATCCTCAGCGGTCAGGGTCTTCTCGTTGACGGAGTAGACGATGGTCTTCAGATCCTTGCCGGCAGGAGCAGAGATAACGACCTTCTTTGCGCCAGCCTGGATGTGAGCCATGCTCTTCTCCTTGCTGGTGTAGAAGCCGGTGCACTCCAGAACGACATCAACGTTCAGCTCGCCCCAGGGAGCATCCTTTGCGTCCTTGACAGCGTAGATCTTGATCTCCTTGCCGTCAACGATGATGGAGTCCTCGGTAGCCTCGACAGTGTGCTTGCCTTCGCCGATCTTGCCGCAGAAAGAACCCTGAGCAGTATCGTACTTCAGCAGGTGAGCCAGCATCTTGGGGCTGGTCAGGTCGTTGATTGCGACGACCTCGTAACCCTCAGCATCAAACATCTGACGGAAAGCCAGACGGCCAATGCGGCCGAAACCATTGATAGCAACTCTAACAGCCATGTTAATAGTACCTCCTAATTATTTTACCCATAATCGGATAAATCACGGTATCTTTATTTTAGACCAAAACGCAGAAAGTTTCAAGTGTCTGCCAAAAAATTACAAGACATTCACTGCATTTTTTGCTTTTGTACGATTTTAATTCCTTTCATTCCCCGCTTTTCGGCAATTGCGCCAACAGAGTGCCAACATTTTTGTCAGCTCTCCCCGTTCAAGCAGGCTGTAGCGCACGCTCCGCCAATGCCGCCCACGCAGCAAAGGCCCAGTCCGGCAAAGATCTCCGGCCAGACAGCCGGTGCGGCCCAGCTCAGGCCGCTCATCAAAACCAGTACATAGGGCAGCTGCCAGCACAGGCAAAGTGCAAATGCGGCAAGCCCGGCTGCGCACAGTGTTTTGCCATTGCCCGGCTGCGGGACATGCAGCGCCCGGGCCAGCGCTGCCAAAAACACCAGTGCCGCAAGCGCCTGCCACACCGCCGCTGTAGGGGTCACGCGGTGCCAGCTGGAGCTGTTCTCCATAAAGCGCATCAGCACGTTCCAGTAGAACAGCACACTGCCCGCCACCGCCAGATACAGCCCGCCCGTAGGCTTTTTCCAGCCGGAAGGGGTAAGCCAGCAGCGGCCCAGCGTGCTGAGCCACACCGCGCAGATGCACTCCAGAATGGACCGCACGAAGCTGCTCGTTGCCGACAGGCCCACCGCCAGCTGCGCACCGGCAGCCGCCAGAAAGCACACCGCTCCGGCAAAGGCCAGCACTCCGGCCAGAGGCTGACGGCTGCGGACCGTCTCGGCTTTTCCGGCGCAGTGCCGACCGATGAGCACTGCGGCCAGCACCACCGCGCCCAATGCCGCATAGCGCCACCACACCGAGCCGACCGTACACAGCCCGGTCACGGCATCGGTACCAAAGGCAAGATCTGCCCCGCGGGCGATGCCCAGCGCAGCGGACAGGAGAATCGAAAGCAAAATCAGTGCATTCATCAGCGTTCCTCGATCGGCTTGTATTTCTGACGTACGCCCAGGTACTTGTAGGCCGGGCGAATGATCCGGTTGGCGAACACGACCTCTTCCACCCGGTGTGCGCACCAGCCCGGCACACGGGCAATGGCAAACAGGGGGGTGTACAGGTCCTCGGAGATGCCCAGCATATTGTAGATCAATCCGCTGAACAGGTCCACGTTGGCACACACCGGCTTGGTGCTGCCCTTTTCCTCGGCAAAGATGCCGGGGGCCAGCCGCTCGATGCTGCACAGCATATTGTACTCTTCCTCAAAGCCCTTCTCGTAGGCCAGGTGACGGGCACGCTGCTTCAGAATCACCTCACGGGGGTCGCTGATGGTGTACACTGCGTGGCCCATGCCGTAGATCAGACCGGAGCCGTCACCGGCCTGCTTGCGCAGGATGCGGCGCAGATACTCGCGCACCTCATCGTCATCCTCCGGGTTTTCCACATGCTTCAGGATGTCCTGGAGCTGGCGGTTCACCATCAGGTTGGCACCGCCGTGCTTGGGGCCCTTCAAGGCACCGATGGCCGCGGCAATGCCGAGTAGGTGTCGGTGCCCGAGGAGGACAGCACACGGGTGGTAAAGGTGGAGCAGTTGCCGCCGCCGTGGTCTGCGTGGACCAGTAGGCACATATCCAGCAGCTTGGCTTCCTCGTGGGTAAACTTCTGGTCCGGGCGGTAGGTGCTCAGGATGTGCTCGGCCGTGCTCTGGCCCGGCTTGGGCAGATGGAAGAACATACTCTGCTTGTCGTAGTAGCGGCGTTTCATCTGATAAGCGTTCACCATCATGGTGGGCATGCTGGCGATCAGGTTGATGCTCTGGTTCAGGATATTTTCCAGGGTCAGGTCCTCGGCGTGCTCATCGTAGGAGTACAGGCCCAGCACACAACGCTGCAGCTTATTCATAATGTTGGGGAGGGGCATTCATGGTATCCATAAAGCCCTCCGGCAGAGCGCGATGCTCGGCCAGGATCTCACAGAAATCGTCCAGCTGTTCCTGGGTGGGCAGACTGCCGAACAGCAGCAGCCAGATCACTTCCTCAAACACGAAGCGGTCGTTGCGATAAGCTTCCTCCACGATCTCGTTGATGTTGACGCCGCGGTAGATCAGCTTGCCGGGGGTGGGGATCACATGTCCTTCCTGATCCTTTTTGTAGCCCACAACGTCACACACGTTGGTCAAGCCGGCCAGCACGCCGGTGCCGTCCGGGTTGCGCAGACCGCGCTTGACGCCCAGACGCTCACTGGTCTCGGGGTCGATGTAGTTGTTGGCAATGTACTCCTCGCACAGGGTCCGCATCGTGGTGGGGTCCAGGGTCGCCACTTCTGCATGTGCAAAATTCACGGGGGATCTCTCCTTTCTTCCGGTTCCTATTTTTTACTTTCCCATACTTTCCTGCCATCCTCACTGATGGACATAATCTTATATTATCGCTTTTGTGCAGTAAATTCAAGCGCAATGTGTTCACTTCTCACCGGCCCGTGCCAAACGACTTTCATTTTTGCGGGCAGCGTTTTTTCGCAGGGTTTTGCAGGCAGGTCTTTTTATACTGGAGACAGAATCTTTTTCACGCTGCAAGGGAGATCCCGTTATGAAAAAAGCTTTTCTGCTGCTGTGCACCCTGCTCCTGGTGCTTGGATGCGCCCTGCCTCTGGCCGCCTACCACCTCACCCGCGCGGTGCTTGGGCCTGCCGTTTCCACGGTCCGCCTTCCGCTTTCGTCACCGGAGAGCACTGCTTCCACCCCGGAAATCTCCGCTGCCTACGCCGGTGACGCGGACCGGTTCCTGATTCAGGATGCCTCCACCGGGCAGGTGCTGGAGTTGTCCCGCCGGGAATATCTCATCGGCGCGGTAGCGGCCGAAATGCCGGTGAGCTGGCCGGACGAGGCCCTCAAGGCACAGGCCGTTGCCGCCCACAGCTACGCGCTGTACTGCCGCGACCATGCCGCGCCGGACAGTATCGGCTGGCTGACGGCCGACCCGGCACGACGGCAGGGCGTGCCTGACTGACCCGGTCGCTGCGCAGCTACTGGGGCGACTGCCTATGAGACCAACTATGCCGTCTGGCCGCGCTGGTGGACGAGGTGGAACATACCGTACTGCTCTGCGACGGTGCCCCTGCCTGTGCCAGCTATTTTGCCATCTCCAACGGCCGCACCGAGGCCAGCGAAAATGTCTGGGGCACCGCCCTGCCCTACCTTGTTTCGGTGGACAGCAGCACCGACCTTGCCGCCGACCATTACGAGTACGCCCTGACCCTTTCGGCACAGCAGACGGCACAGCAACTGGCTGCCCTGGGCCTCACCGCTGACCTTGCCGCCCCGGAGCAGTGGTTCGGTACCCCGGAGTACACCGCCGCCGGTTATGTTGCTGCCCTGCCCGTCTGCGGGCAGCGCATCACCGGTACGGCCCTGCGGCAGGCGCTGGGCCTGCGCAGCACCTGCTTCACGGTCCGGTATGAGAGCGGTGCGTTCTGTTTTACCACAAAAGGCTACGGCCATGGCGTGGGGCTCAGCCAGTGGGTGCCAAGGCACTGGCCGAGCAGGGGCAGAACTTTGCCGACATCCTGGCCCATTACTACCCCGGAACTTCCCTGTCCGGATAAAAAAGAGCCCATCTCCCGAAGGAGACAGGCTCTGTGAAATGCATGCAGAAGGGATCAGCCAAACAAGCCGGACAGCCAGCCGAGGGTGCTCTGGATCGTTTCTTCCGCCGTGGCCGTAATGGTCTGGTCGGTAAGTTTGGTACCGTCGGGGTCCTGCACCGACCAATAGGCAGCGGTGCTGGTGGCGGCATCCGAAACGGTGAAGTCGCTGGCGAAGCAAAGGGTCTCGCCGCTGGACTCGGTCACGATGACCATGTAGGTGTAGCAGCCCGTGGGCAGCTCACCGAAGTGGATCTGGTCGTCCAGCGTCTTGAGGGAGAAGCTGGTTCCGCCCACCTGGGCCTGTGCGGACTGCACGATCTTGTCGTTCTCGTCCAGGATGGCCACCTGCACACCTTCCAGCGTGCTGCCGGAGGTGCTGTTGGCGGTGCCAGTAAGGGCCATGCCGCTGCCGGTGTGCATATTGACCGGATAGCGCATGCCTTCCAGCCGCAGGTCATCTGCCTGCAGGGCTGCGCCGTTGTGGTCGGCGCTCACATACCAGTAGCAGGACGCCTGTGCAATAGACACGCTGGAGCTGGTGAGCGGGATGCGGCCGGAAGAGATGTTCCCGGCCGGGTCAGAACAGTAGAACACGCCGTTCGTATAATCGGTCAGCAGAACGGCATGGGGCTGCGTGCGGTCGTACAGGACAATGCCTTCCGGGTGCTGAGCCAGCAGCTGGATGAGCAGCTGGGTCTTTTCCTGATTATTGGAGGGCAGGGTCGCATAAGCCACCTGCATCTCCCGGTATGTAAAGCTGTGGGCCAGACCATTGGACCAGGCCGTGGAGCGCACACTGTTTTCCGTCACATCCACCCAGTCGGTCCGTCCGTCAAAGTAAGCGCGGCGGCGCAGCATCATGGCAGCCGAAGCCAGCGTGCAGGTGCCGCCCCGGCTCTGCTTGAAGTAGAACCCGGCATCCACATTCAGGTCCACAGCCAGTGCTGCGGGCAGACAGGTGAGTGCAAACACGATGGTGAGCAGAATGCCCACCAGTTTTTTATGTGCGGTCGTTGGCGCTGCGGTATTCACGGTCTGGTCGCTCCTCCCTTTTCTGGCATCATTTTTCACGTTTCACTGCCATAAAGTATACCAGCCTGTAACCTTTTTGTAAACAAAGGCGGTTATTTTTTCTCAGGATTGACACGTTTTCAAGGTTTTTGTTGGTAGAAATGCACAATTTCAAGCGCGATATTCTACATATCCTACAATTTTTTGTGTTTTATTTCTGCCGTCGTTTCTCCTGTCGCACGCAAAAAAGCCGTCTGCCGCAGGCACAAAAAAAGAAAAGGTCCAACGACTTCTGTTGCGAAATCGTTGGACCTCTTGGTCCAGGAAGACTGGACAAATCCGAACTTTTTTCCTCTGCCGAATCGGCGGTCAAAGTGTCCTCAAATCGGACGGTTTGGGTGCCATCCTTGTAGTTGAACGTGATCAAGGTTCGGTCATCATACAGGAAAATGGCATTCACAAAAATTTCAATTAGCGCTTTCCGCTGCTTTTGCTGCGATATATCGAACTTTCTAAATTTCAGCAACCAGAATCGAATAAAATCTTCGTTGAAGCTGGGCTTCTTCAACTTTTCATCTGCAATTTTTGCAGTCAACTCATCTTTCTGAATTTCCAGCGCTTCCAGACGCTCTTTCGTTGTCCGGGTGTACAAGCCATCCTCGATGGCCTTCATCAGGTTGTCCAGCTTTTTGTTGACCTCTCGCAGTTGCTTTTCCAGCAGCGGGATCGTTGTGTTCTCCTGATTCTGTACATCCATGACCAGTTGAACGATCTTGTCGATCACCACATCGTCCTGAATCAGCTTCATGGTCTCCCGGACGACCAGATCTTCCAGCCATTCTTTCTGCACGGTCTTTTTGTTGCAGCCCTTGCGCCGCTTGACGTTGGCGCACTTGTAATAATAGTAGGTGCGCCCAGTGGCACTGGTTCCGCTTTCGCCGAACATCAGTGCACCGCACTTGCCGCAGAACAGCTTGGTGGTCAACAGGTATTCTTCGTCGGCTTTGCCGCAGGCAGGGGCGCGCTTGTTCTTGTCCATACGCTTCTGCACCCGGTCAAACAGGTCTTTCGGAACGATAGCCGGAATCGCATCCGGCACAACGATATCCCGGAAAGACAGTTCTCCAATGTACCGGCGGTTCTTCAACATGGTGTTCACACTGCTGTGAGTCATTTTGCCGCCCTGCATATTGCGGACACCCTTGTCGTTAAGGAAGTTTACGATTTCCACCATCTTCTCGCCGTTGTCATACCGTTGAAAGGCTTCCAGCACCAGCGGCGAGGTCAGCGGGTCAAGGTGATAAAACTTGTCCTCGTCGATTTTGTAGCCGATGGTTCCTGTGCCGCCAGTGCATTTCCCTTTCAGGGCGTTCTCGGTCTGACCACGGATCACCTTTTCGGACAGCTCTGCGGAATAGTATTCCGCCATACCTTCCAACAGTGTTTCCACCAGAATGCCCTGTGAGCCCTCGGCAATGGGTTCCATAACGGAAATCAGGTGGACACCGTTCTTTTTCAGGATCATCTTGTAGTTTGCGCTATCAAAACGATTCCGTGCAAAGCGGTCAAATTTCCAGACGAGAACAACGTCAAATAGTTTCTTACCGCTGTCTTTGATCATCTGCTGGAACTCCGGGCGGTTGTCCGTTTTGGCAGAGAATGCACGATCAATGTAGTGTTTGATGACCGTGATGCCGTTCTTTTCGGCGTAGGCGGTGCATTCCCGAATCTGGCCTTCAATGGATTCTTCACGCTGGTTGTCCGAGGAATAGCGGGCATAGATTACGGCGGTCATAGACTCACTTCCTTTTTCTTATCGAACAGATGGGTAGCTTTTTGCATACTTGTAGATTTGGCGCGCACAGTCAAGGCTCATTTTGCTGGAATCGTTGTGTTTGAGCCATGCATTCACATTGCCCGGATTCAGCTTCAAGTCTGTGTAGAGACGATAATTCGTCAGTTTCTTTTTCCGCTGAAGTTCCAATACTCGGCGATGAATCAACGCTTTCGTATCATTGTCCGCAAGAGAGGTATCCCGCACCGAGCAATAGCTGCGCCAGACTTTCAAATAGCCCTCTGTCAGTTCCGGTGACTGGTTTTCCAGAAGCAGCAGCATTTGCGCCAGCGAATAGCGATTGGAAAGCTGCTCATACTCCGCAGCAACAGCCCTGTTTACGGTATAGCGGAGCAACAAATCCACTTTATCAAAGGCCAGCGCATAGAGATACAGTGGCTCTTTCAGGCGGGGATTTTCTGTCATGCAATCTGCCAGCTTATGGACACTTGCCGTCTGAACCCCGGAAAGTTCTACCACATACTGCTTCAAAAAGCCTTCAAATGTCAGCTTTCTCACGGTCTCCACCTCTCCACATACTCCTGATAACGGATATAAAAATCTCGATACCGCCAGTCGTTCAAAATGCTGGCTTTCAGCTCATCCTCATCGGTTGCAAGGTGTTCCAGCAAATTCCAGTCCAAAGAGTTCCGCACAGCCTCGCTCTCTACGTCTGCCTTGTCAGTGTCACGGAAAGAGCAGAGCTTTGCGATTACCAGATCTTCCAGACTGGGTGTGTAGAACTGTACCTTTGTACCACCGAAAGGCAGCGGCTGAAGCCGATCTTGGAAGTTGTACGGAAAATTATCAATATAGGCTTCCACATCCGTGTTGATGTCGTACTTGCCAAGTAGTCCGTACAGCTCTTTCGGGACGCTCAAGGCATCAATGTCATGGGTGGCACGGGTCAGCTTGCCCAGCAGAATAAACGCACTTCCGCCAACAATTACCATCTGGTAACGGTCGTCGTTGTCGATCATCAGGTCGGCATCTTCGTCCAGCCGTTCCAGACGCTTGTGGAGGTCGTCTAAAATCATCTTTCCCATAAAGCAGCCTTTCGTATTTTCAATAATAGTATTCTCTAAAATCATTTTAAGAGCTGGACTGTGTATTGTCAAGAGGAAATCAACAATATTTCTCGCATTTTACGCTGTCATGTTATCTGTCCACATCTCGCACTGGCTGATAACCGTGCTGATTGCTGTGTCGTAATCTTCCGGGGGATACTTATACTTTTTCAGAAGATGCTTCACCATCTTCCGCATACTGGCACGCGCTGTTTCTTTTTTCTGCCAGTCTATCGTCCGATTTTTACGCAGCATCTCGGTTAGTTCTCTGGTAAGGTCGATCAGTTCGTTGTTCTGGTAAAAATCTTTGATGTTCTCCGGCTTGGTCAGAGCATCGTAAAACGCCAGCTCTTCCTGCGTCAGCCCCAGTTTCTCACCATTATTGTACAACTCTGTGATTTCCTGTGCCGTTTTCAGAAGTTCCTTGATAACTTCCTCGTTTGTAATCAGCCCATTGTAATAGGAGTTCATCAGCTGCGCAATTTTCTCCGAGAACTTCTGCGACTGCACAACATTTGTCCGCTTGTAAAGTGATACCTGTTCTGCCATCAACTTTTTCAAAATTTCCACAGCGATGTTCTTTTCTTTCATTTTTGATATTTCGTCCAATACCGCTGGGTCAAACAAGCTGATATTTTCATCTGCCTGCTTGCTGTCAAACAGACTGATTACACCTTGGCTCTGGATACTCGCTTTCAGAAGTTCATTGATTTGAGTGTTGATTTCTTTCAGCGAGAGCGTCTTTCCGCCGCTGCCGCCGTAAGTAATTTTCACCACGGTAGAACGCACAGCTTCCATGTAGGCGGCTTCATGACGCTCCTGTTCTGTGGTCATGCTGGAGCACAGGGAGTGCGACTGTTTCAGCAGCATTGCTTCTCGCAGGAACAAGTCCTTGCGCTTGGGTGCTTTGGCATCCAGCACAAAGTTCACACCACCCGTTACCAGCTTTGCCATAACCAGCGGCGAACCGTCAATAAAACTGCTGAAATCAAACCCGTGCAACAAATCCTTGCACACCTGAAGCTTTTCCTGAAACTTCGGATATGCAACTTTGGAAATATCCATATCGCCATACCGGGACTGGTCGCGCTTGGTATATTCCTTCATGGCAGCTTTGAGGGCAGATGCAATGCCCACATAGTCCACGATCAATCCGCCCTCTTTGTCCTTGAACACACGGTTCACACGAGCAATCGCCTGCATCAGATTATAACCGTGCATCGGCTTGTAGATGTACATTGTCGCCAGCGAGGGAACATCAAAACCGGTCAGCCACATATCCACCACGATAGCGATCTTCATTGGATCATCGTTATCTTTGAACTTTCGCGCCAGTTCCTCCTTGTGCGATTTTGTTCCCAATAATCGCTTTCCAGTCCTCCGGGTCGTTGTTACCGCTGGTCATGACCACACCGATTTTCTCTTTCCATGCCGGACGCAGTTCCAGCAGCTTCCGGTAGATTTTCTATGGCAATCGGGCGCGAATAGGCAACAATCATCGCCTTACCGGTCAGCAGGTTGGCACGGTATTTTTCGTTAGTGGGTGACAATATCCTCGCACAGCGATTGCACCGTAGAATCTGCGCCCAACACGCTTTCCATCTGTCCCAACATTTTCTTGCTTTTTTCTAATGGTCGCTGTGTCCGATTGCTGCTCCAATGCGTCATAAGTCGCATCAATCAGAGCCAGCGTGTCCTTATCCAGATGCAGCTTGATGACGCGGCTTTCGTAGTAGACAGGGCGCGTTGCGCCATCCTCCACCGCCTGCGTCATGTCGTAAATATCAATGCACCTCCTTGCCAGAGCCGATTTTTCGAACCGCAAGCAGATCGTGCACGAGATTCTGCACCCGGAGGACCGCCCTGCTCCGCAGAAACGAATCTACGGAATCAACTATTCTGCACTGGAAGCTGCCGTCCGGCGAATCCAGCAGGATGTTGATTTCCTGATGAAGTATCTCCCCAAGGTGCCTGATGATGCCTATGTGAAAGTGGAGACTACGAAGATTCGAAATTTTAACTGTTGACTTTTCTCCTCAATTTCGATATGCTGTTCTTGCTTTATCCGTTTCATTTTTGCACTGTTAACGTTAAAGCAAAAGACCAGAGTTGTAAAGCCTTTTGGCTAAATAACTCTGGTCTTTTTGTTGGGCTTGTGCAACAGCCCCATTGCATTTTCACAGGAGGGGCTTTGGCGCCGGTCGTAATTTCAGCCCTTGACGCCGCCCAGAGCCACGCCGCGGACGATGAACTTGGACAGCAGCAGGTAGACGATGATGACCGGCAGAATGGCGATGGCTACCATCATGTACACCTTGCCCATATCGAACTTCAGGAAGTCCGCGCTGCGCAGCTGGGCGATCAGGATGGGCAGGGTCTTTTTGTCGGCGGTGTCCAGTACAAGCGCCGGAATGAAGTAGTTGTTCCAGCTTGCCACGAAGGAGAAGATAGCCTGCACAGCCAGCGCCGGCTTCATGATGGGCAGCACGATCTTATTAAAGGTATAAAATTCGCCTGCGCCGTCAATGCGGGCAGCCTCCACGATCTCCATGGGAAGGGAGGCATCCAGATACTGCTTCATGAAGAAGAACACGGTGGGTGCCGCAATGCTGGGAACGATCAGAGGGATGAAGCTGTTTTTCAGCCCCATCTTGGAGATCAACTGCAGAAAGCCCAGTGCGGACACCTGTGTGGGCATGGTCATGATGAGCAAAATCAGAGCAAAGGCGGCCTTTTTGAACTTGAAGTTATAGGCGTAGATGCCGTAAGCCGTCAGTGCCGAGAAGTAAACGCTGAGCGCTGCCGAGCAGGCGGACACCAGCAGGCTGTTGCGGATACCGCTCATCACGGGGATGTTGGCATCCGTAAGCACGTTGCGGAGGTTTGTGACGATGGACTTGCCCGGCACAAGCGAGAACCCCTTCTGGATCTCGAAATGGGTGCGGGTGGAGTTGATGACCAGCACATAGAAGAAGAACAGGCACAGAAAGCTGATCAGCACCAGCACCAGATAGCACCATGCACGGCGGGCGGTCAGGATCGCCTTTTCGGACTGGTTTTTAGGCGTATGTGCCATACTTATTTCCCTCCTTTGGCAGCAGCCTTTTTGGTTGCCTTCAGTTCCTTGCGCTGCGCCTTTGTCAGGCCGTCATCCTCCTTGGTCAGCGAGAAGTACACGATGACGCACAGCACCGCACACACAAGGAACAGCACCACAGACACCGCACCCGCCATGCCGTAGTTCTTGCTGAACAGGTGGTTATTCAGGTACATGATCATGGTGGTGGATGTGCGGTCGGGGCCGCCCTTACCGTTGGTCAGGATCTGCGGCACATCGAACATCTGCAGGCCGCCGATCATGGAGGTGATCATGACATAGACCAGAATGGGACGGATGAGCGGCAGGGTGATCTTCCAGAACATCTGGTTCGGGGTGCAGCCGTCCAGCTCCGCAGCCTCGTACAGGGTGGGGTCCACACCCATGATGGCTGCCATCAGCATGATGGTGGTGTTGCCAAACCACATCAGGAAGTTCATCAGGCCCACAAGACCACGGTTGCCCCACACGGTATTCAAAAAGCTGATGGGTGTCTTGATCCAGCCCATGCTCAGCAGCACCGCGTTCACCGGGCCGTTATCCGAGAACAGGGCGAAGAACAGCATGGCGAAGGCCGAAGCCATGATCAGGTTGGGCATATAGATGACCGTCTTGAAGAAGGTCTGCCCCTTCAGCTTCAGCCGCAGGTCGGTGAACCATGCCGCCAGCAGCAGCGAGACGATGATCTGCGGGACGAAACCGATGATCCACAGGATCAGCGTGTTGCCAAAATACTTGGGCAGGTCGGTGGCTAACAGGGTGATGTAGTTTTTCAGGCCCACAAAATTGGGTCCGATGATCTTCAGGCCGCTGCGGTAATACTCAAAAAAGCTGTAATAGATGGTGGATGCCAGAGGGACCAGCTGGAATACCGCGAAGATGATAAAGAACGGTGCAATGAAGATATAGCCCCATTTCGCGTAGCTGATCGACCCTTTCTTTTTTGTTTTCTCTCCCATGAGATCCTCCCTCCTGCCGGGTCACAGCAAAAGCAAAGGGGCGGGCGAGATACGCCGCCCGCCCCTTTGCTTTGATTTTCAGTTCGGAGTAAAACCGCTTATGCGGGCCAGACCACCTCGGTCAGCTCGGGGTACTTCTCCTTGATGGCGGTCTCGAAGTTTGCCTTGGCGGCATCCTCCTTCACGTTGCCGGTGAAGTAATCCTTGAAGGCGGTCTGGAAGCTCTCGTTCAGGCCCTGATCGTAGGGGCCGGCGTTGGACATATCGATCTTGGCTGCAGCCTCTGCAAACAGCGCGATGTGGTTCTGGCCACCGAGGAAGTCGGACTTGAAATCGCTGTTGGCAATCTCGTTCATAGCCTTCTCGTTGTTGGTGTAGTCCTGCGTATCCATGGTGATCTGCTTCATGATGGCTTCATCGCAGGTCAGTTTCAGCATGACGTCCTTGATGGTCTCAAGGTTGTCGCTGCCGGCTGCGCCGCAGATCCAGGTTCCGCCCCAGTAGTAGGGCTGAGGGCCTTCGCACACAGCGTAGTCGCCGTAGATGCCGTTTCCAACCTCTTCCTTGCCACCCTCGGAGGTAGGCGTTGCCAGAGAGTTGCCCAGCAGGGTGAAGTTGATGCCCCAAGTGGAGTAGAAGAAGCCGAACACCTTACCGGTGGGGCCCTGATCGGAAGCCCACTGGCTGTCCCACAGGCTGGACTTGTTGTTGTAGCCCTTGTCTGTATACTCCTTGGTCTGGTCCACCCACTTCATCAGGTTGGGATCGACGGTAACGGTAGTGCCGCTGACCCAAGGTGCGGACACGTTATTGGAGAAGGTGCGATAAGCATCGTCAAAGCCGGACAGCATCTTGTAGCCCTTGGCAGCAGCCTTGGCCGCTACATCGTTGAACTTATCCCAGTCGGACAGGCAGCTCTGCACCTCGGTGGGGTCGTCGGTGCCCAGCACTGCCTTTGCAATACTGCGGCGGTATGCAAACAGACCCGGCGTTGCCTGCCATGTAGTGCCGCGCTGGCTGCCGTCCACCGAAACGATATCCTTGGTGTACTGGTACTGCCCGGCCAGATCGGAGTCGGTCAGACCGATATCCTTCTTGACATCTAGAACGTAGTCGGAGTCCACATACTTCAGGGCGTAGTCAGCCTCGATCAGGAAGATATCGATCTTGCTGTCATCGGCGGCGGAATCCTGATTCAGCAGCGCCTCGTCCAGCTTGTTCTGGTAGTTGTTGTTCTCGTTGGCGTTGATGGTCCACTTTACAAGGGTGCCGTCCTTCAGGGTGGTGGTAGACTTGTCGGCTGCGATCTCCTTGACCTCGGGGTAGTAGTCGTTGAAGCGGCTCTGGAATTCATCGTTCCAGCACCAGATATTCAGCACCTTGCCCTCTGCGGAAGCAGGCGCATCGGAAGCGGCTGCAGAGGATGCGGGAGCGGAGGAAGCAGCAGCACTGGTAGAAGAGCTGCCGCCGCAGGCTGCCAGAGCAGCACCGATCGTCACGACACCGGAAGCGAGCAGGAAATTACGACGAGAGATCTTTTTCATAAGGGTAAACCTCCTTCATGGTTTTCCATCAAATAAAAATCATTCTCAAAAAACTCCGCGCTGGGAGTTGTGGGCCTTTGTCAAAGGATGCGGACGGAGCCGCCGTCCAGCAGCTTGCCGGACACCCGAATCTGCTCCGGCAGGGTCACACGCGGATGCTCGATCAGCTCGATCAGCTTATCCGCCGCCAGCCTGCCAAGGGCTTTGGTGTTCTGCTGGTAGGTCACCAGCGAGGGTTTGACCACCCGAGAGAGATAGATGCCATCGTATCCCATCACTGAGATATCCTCCGGGATGCTCAAGCCCGCCTCGGCCAGGGCGTTGTAGCCGCCCAGTGCGGAAAAGTCATCCGGGAAGATGATGCAGGTGGGGCGCTGCGGCAGCGCCAGCAACGCCCGGGTCTCTTCAGCGCAGCGATCCACGTCGTGGTACACGCCGCAGCGGACGTACTGCTCCGGCACCTTCAACCCCAGCTCCTCGCAGGCCTGATAGAAGCCTGCCAGACGGTTCTCGGTAACGGCGGTCTTTTCGCCATGGATAAAGGCGATGCGCCGATGTCCGCAGGCCCATGCCTGCTGCACCAAGGCCTTTGTGCCCACCACGTTGTCCGAAAGGATCGCCATCCGGTTGTTGAACACATGGTCGATGGTCACCACCGGCACATCGCCGTTGACCAACTCCACCACTTGCGGATCGTAAAAGTTCACACAGGCGATCACCACGCCGTCCACACCCCGGTAGTGGCAATGCTCCAGATAGCTCATGGATCTGCCGCTGATGTTGTGGTTGATAAAGGTGATATCATAGCCGCGCTTTTCTGCTTCAACCTTGAAGCTGTCCAGCACTGCGGAGAAGTACTCGTGGGTCAGGCCGCTCTGTTTTTCATCCACAAACAGAACGCCAAGGTTGTAGGTGCGGTTGGTCTTCAGCGCCCGAGCCGCTGCATTGGGCAGGTAGCCCATGCGGCGGGCCGCTGCGTGGATCCGCTCCCGCGTAGCCTGAGCAATGTCCGGCTGGTCGTTCAAAGCTTTACTGACAGTTGCGACGGATACGCCGCACTCTTTTGCCAGATCCTTCAGGGATGGCATTTTGTAGCCTCCTTCCGATGAAAGGAGCTGCGGGATGTTTCTCGCAAGTCACTTAATCGTTTTCGCAACTTCAATATAGCGCATTCTGCACCAAAAATCAAGCGCTAATGTAAAAGTTTTAGTCTAACTGCATCACTTTCGGCATTTTGTTCCAATGCGACCTGTAGAAATTGTGCATCTCGATTTACTTTCGTTACATTTCGATTAAAACCGAAAAAATTTCGTTGCAGTTTCGTTATGTTTTTCGGTGAAAAAGGTCGTATGTATATATTACTTTTAAAAATGGGGTTTTCGGGGCTTTGGTTCTGTACTCTGCCGGTGTGCACGCCCCAAAATTACGCCAAAAAATACCGGGACTTCGCAGATTATTTTTAAAAATCTTCCCGGATTTTTGCAAAAAGCCCTTGCATTTTTTTGCGAGATACGGTATGCTTAACGTGATAAGATTGCTTCTTTCACAGTGCCTTAATCGTTTTCGCCCATCGATGTGCTGCCCACCCTACAAGGCGCAGTTTTAAGGAGGAAGCATTATGAAGTTCGGATATTTTGATGACCGGAACAAGGAATACGTCATCACCACCCCGCAGACGCCCCTGCCCTGGATCAACTACCTTGGCAGCGAGGACTTCTTCAGTCTGGTCTCCAACACGGCGGGCGGTTACAGCTTTTACCGGGATGCTCGGATGCGCCGCCTGACCCGCTACCGCTACAATAACTCTCCGCTGGACATGGACGGTCACCGCATCTACATCAAGGACGGCGACACCGTGTGGAACCCGGGTTGGCAGCCCACCAAGACCCCGCTGGACAGTTACAGCTGCCGCCACGGTCTGGGCTACACCGTTGTGGAGGGCAAAAAGGACGGTGTGACCGCCCGGCAGGAGTTGTTCGTCCCCAAGGGCGACGCCTGCGAGCTGGATCGGGTGACGGTGTGCAACGAAAGCGCCGCCGTCAAGGAGCTGGACCTGTTCAGCTATGTAGAGTTCTGCCTGTGGGATGCCGTGGACGACAGCTCCAACTTCCAGCGCAACTACTCCACTGGCGAGGTGGAGGTGGAAGGCAGCGTCATCTACCACAAGACCGAGTACCGCGAACGCCGCAACCACTACGCCGTTTTCTGGGCAAACTGCCCGGTGGACAGCTTCGACACCACCCGGGATGCCTTCTGCGGGGTATACGGCGGCCCGGCAGACCCGCAAGCCGTCCGCGCCGGGCACTGCTCCGGCAGCATCGCCCACGGCTGGGCACCGGTGGGTGCGCTGCACATCCACCTGAGCCTTGCTCCCGGCGAAAGCCGCAGCATCCTGTTCGGTCTGGGCTACATCGAAAACCCGCAGCAGGAAAAGTTCATCGCGCCGGGTGTCATCAACAAGACCCGCGCCCACGCCATGATGGCGCGCTACGCCACCGACGCACAGATCGATGCCGCCCGCATCGCCCTGCGCACCCACTGGGAGGAGCTGCTGTCCACCTACCATCTGGAATCCGGCGAGGAAAAGCTGAACCGCATGGTCAATATCTGGCATCAGTACCAGTGCATGGTCACCTTTAACATGAGCCGCTCTGCCAGCTATTACGAAAGCGGCACCGGACGCGGCATGGGCTTCCGGGACAGCTGTCAGGATCTTTTGGGCTTTGTGCACATCATCCCCTCCCGTGCCCGGGAGCGCATTCTGGATATCGCCGCCACCCAGTTCGAGGACGGCAGCGCCTACCACCAGTACCAGCCGCTGACGAAAAAGGGCAACATGGACATCGGCTCCGGCTTCAACGATGACCCGCTGTGGCTCATTGCCGGTACCGCCGCCTACCTGCGGGAGACCGGCGACTGGTCCATTCTGGAGGAGCAGGTTCCCTTTGACAACGATGCCGCCAAGGCGCAGCCCCTGATGGAGCACCTGCGCCGCAGCTTCAACTTTACCTGCACCCATCTGGGTCCCCACGGTCTGCCGCTCATCGGGCGTGCGGACTGGAACGACTGCCTGAACCTGAACTGCTTCTCCGAGCACCCGGGCGAGAGTTTCCAGATCACCGGGCCCAGCGAGGGTCCTGTGGCGGAGAGCGTGTTCATTGCGGGCATGTTCGTTAAGTACGGCCACGAATACGCCGAGCTGTGCGACCATCTGGGCCTTGACACCGAGGCTTCCGCCGCCCGCCAGAGCATTGACGCGGTGGAGCAGGCCGTCCTGACTGCAGGCTGGGATGGCGCGTGGTTCCGCCGTGCCTACGATGCTTTCGGCAACCCCATCGGCAGCAAGGAGTGCGCCGAGGGTCAGATCTTTATCGAGCCACAGGGCATGTGCGTCATGGCGGGCATCGGCAGGGAGACCGGACAGGCCGCGCAGGCGCTTGCCAGCGTGGAGGAGCGGCTGGACACCAAATACGGTGTGGTGCTGCTGCAGCCCGCCTACACCGGCTATCAGCTGAATCTGGGCGAGATCTCCAGCTATCCTCCGGGATACAAGGAGAACGCCGGTATCTTCTGCCACAACAACCCGTGGATCAGCTGCGCCGAGGCAACGCTGGGTCACGGCGACCGCGCCTTTGCGGTCTACCGCAAGACCTGCCCCGCCTACATCGAGGACATCTCTGAGATCCACCGCACCGAACCCTACGTTTACAGCCAGATGGTGGCAGGCAAGGACGCCCCACCTTCGGCGAAGCCAAAACCAGCTGGCTGACCGGCACGGCAGCATGGACCTTCTTCAACATCAGTCAGTACATTCTGGGCATCCAGCCCACCTTGGACGGCCTGCGGGTGGACCCCTGCATCCCCCACACCCTGACCGGCTACACGGTCACCCGCCGCTTCCGTGGCGCAGAGTATCGCATCACGGTGGACAACGCCGCCGGGGTTCAGCACGGCGTCAAGGCGGTTACCGTAGACGGCAAGGCCATCTGCGGCAATGTGCTGCCGCTGGCTGCCGCCGGGACCGAGGTAACGGTGCAGGTAACTATGGGTTAAACCGACTTTTTCTGCTTCCTCATATTATTCTCCTTTTCATAACCAACGCCGCCGCGCAGCCCCCCCCTGCACGGCGGCGTTGGTTTCACAGCTTATCCGACCGTACAACGATCAAAAATGCGCTCCGCGTTGCTCTGCGCATAGATAGCGGAATTATTATTTTAATTTGCATGGGGCTGTTGCACAAGCCCAACAAAAAGGCCAGAGTTATTTAGCCAAAAGGCTTTACAACTCTGGTCTTTTGCTTTAACGTTAACAGTGCA
>ENA-OQNM01000155-OQNM01000155.1-human-gut-metagenome-genome-assembly--contig:-NODE-155-length-25137-cov-2.561775_pt1 | contig 25137 bp, 30 predicted proteins | sample MGYA00242632_ERZ504886 | MGnify/ENA primary metagenome ERZ504886 (study PRJEB26092, sample SAMD00036424) | human gut metagenome | host: Homo sapiens | study: EMG produced TPA metagenomics assembly of... | reverse complement strand
AAATGCTCTATATAGTAAGAATCGTACGAACTCCAGTAGTGATGACGCCGTACGGGTGTTGTTATGGAAGATGATATTGTTATAGAAGTGCGTTTTGGTATCTGTATACTTGCGCAATTCCTCCAGTTCCCGGTACTCCTCTGAAGGGAACGATTGAGTCATTAATTTCTCCATATAGCTGTACAAGTCTGTGTCAGCTGTTGTAATACGTTGAAGTCTGATCATAAGTTCTTTAAGTTTAGTTTGTTCTTATTCTGTATAAAATTCAATGATGCGGCGGATAGCTCGTTGGCAGATAGGACAGAAAGTGGGATATTTCATTGGTACGCATGCGGCAATTGTCTGCCGGACGGTAGATGCCTTTGGCAGAATAGCCGGCTCCTTCATATACACCTATGGGATATGTTCCACTTTCAGAAGAGGGAGTAGGAACGGGAGTTCCTTGTGCAAGCATGTCTTCCCACTTGGAGGTGAAATTGATTCTCGTGCTGATATTCTGTTCCCAGGGTTCCACATCTAATGGATAGGTATCTGTCATCACGTCATTGTCATAGAAATATTCATCGGCCAGTCCGCCAAAGCTATGCCCGAACTCATGCACCACAACGGGGCGGAACATTGGATGGTGGGCGGTAGTAAGGGTATAGGAATTATAGATTCCACCGCCGCCATATTCTTCCGTATTGGCGAGGATGATGATGTGTTCATACGGTATTCCAGCCAGCGCATCGTGTATGGATTTGACACGGGAGGTTGTCAGATACCGGTCTGAATAGAATGTGCTGAAATGAGAACTGAATGCTGTCCGTTTCCATTCTCCGAGGCGTGGTACACTTACTCCGCTGTCTTCGGAGGGGCTGGCCACTGCTACAATGTTGAAGTGCTTTTTCATGGACCGGAAGGGTTCGTGGGCAAACAGACTTTCGCAGGCAATGGCTGCATCTTTGTAGAATACCGGCATCTCTTCGGGAGTATATCCTTCTGCAAGGATGGCTACGTCGATGCATTTGTCTGTATTGCCGCTTTGCAGCAGATATTTATGTGGTGTGATGTGGGCAGTACCTTTCTGCTGTATTAGGATATCGTCGGGACTGACCGTATGTTTCATGCTTGCCCGTACATTTCTACGCGGGTCAAGGAGTGTTATTTCTATTTCTGCAGGACGCAGGGGATAGGGAAGGAGGAAGGTGTTTTCGAATCCTTTGGTTACTGCTTTGGCTTCATCTGTTTCCAGCCACTCCTGGAAGAGCGAAGAAAAGGATGTTTTGTAGATTACGCTACCATTGGCTGCATCTCGCATAATGATTTGTCCGTTTCCTTGCAGGGGCAGTTCAGACAAGTGATGCTTCCTTCCTGCCCAAGAGGGGAGACAAGACAGTCCGTCCAGGCATATCTCTTGTTTGGCTGCATTTCCGGTAAAGATATAGTCGATACGCAGGGTCTTATCGGCAAAATAATCGGCAAAGCTTTGGGCATGCAAGGATATTGCTGCCATCAGGCATAATAGGAATAAGGAATACTTTTTCATAACGGTTCATTATTATTGCTACGACAAAGATAATATCTTTAAAGCTCATCTGCAATTTTCCAGTCGTGCGAGATGGAATTTGCGTATACGCTTTGAAATGCCGGATATGCGGTATTATTCTTTTTTTGTAAGAAAAGTTATAAACCGTATTTTATTGGCGAAAAAATAGCTAACTTTGCATGTTGCCGTATAGATATGCGGGAGATATAGTAATTTATTAATCATTAGAATTTGAAATGGGACATCATCAGTTGGATACTTTAGACGAACAGATTTTAAAACTTATAGCCGATAATGCACGCATTCCTTTCCTTGTAAGTGGCTAGAGCTTGTAATGTATCGGGAGCAGCCATTCATCAGCGCATTCAAAAGCTGAACAAACTTAGGTATATTGAAAGGTTCTGAATATGTGATTGATCCTGAGAAGATAGGATATGAAACATGCGCCTATATCGGTATCTACCTAAAGGATCCCGCTTCCTTCGATGCTGTAACGAGAGCATTGGAAGCTATTCCCGAGATTGTGGAATGCCTATTTTACAACGGGCAAGTATGATATGTTCATAAAGCTTTATGCCCGCAACAACCATCATTTGCTGAGCATCATACATGATAAGTTGCAGCCGCTGGGACTGGCACGTACGGAAACCTTGATTTCTTTCCACGAAGCCATCAAGCGGCAGATGCCTATAACGGTAGAAGAAGAGGAAGATTAATTCTGCCGGCGGATATAATCGACAAATGCATAAGGGCAGGGATGCTTCTCATCTGCGGGATGAGACTCCCTGCTTTTTTCTTGCCATACAGTCGGAGAGACTTCGGGAAAGTAGGCGTCCACCTGAGTGGCTTCTGCATCCACTTCGGTCAGGCAGAGGGCATCCGCAAAGGGGAGTGCCTGGCGATAAACACTTGCACCGCCGATGATGTAGACGTGTTCGTCGGGCTGGCAACTGTTCAGTGCTTCTTCCAATGAGGGAAAAACTTCTGCACCGGGATAGAGCAAATCTTTTTGAGTGGACAGAACAACGTTGCGGCGGTTGGGAAGCGCGCCTTTGGGGAGAGATTCAAAGGTCTTTCGGCCCATGATAATGGTATTTCCCGTGGTGAGGGCTTTGAAACGCTTTAAATCATTGGGAAGCCAAAATAGCAATCGGTTCTGATAACCGATACCTCTCTTTCTATCTACTGCGGCGATAATACTAATCATATGTGTGTAAAATTCTTTTCTCTTTCTATCTTTTTATTATAGGATTTATACTGACACTTTCCCTGCAATATGCGGATGCGGGTTATAGTTGATCAGCTCGAAATCCTCGAACTTGAAGTCGAAGATGCTTTTCACATCAGGATTGATTCTCATCTGCGGCAAATCCCGCGGTTCACGAGATAGTTGGAGCTTTACCTGCTCCAAATGGTTCAGATAGATATGGGCGTCTCCTAAGGTATGGATGAAATCCCCGGCTTTCAGTCCGGTGACTTGTGCCATCATCTGCAGGAGCAGGGCATAGGAAGCGATGTTGAAAGGCACTCCTAAAAAAATGTCTGCACTACGTTGGTACAGTTGCAGACTCAGTCGTCCGTTGGCGACATAGAACTGGAAGAAAGCGTGGCAGGGAGGGAGGTTCATGTTGTCCAAATCGCCTACATTCCATGCGCTGACTATAATCCGGCGTGAGTCGGGATTGTGCTTGATGGTTTCTACAGCTTCGCTGATCTGGTCGATGGATCCGCCTTTATAGTTCGGCCAGGAGCGCCATTGATACCCGTAGATATGTCCTAGGTCGCCGTTTTCGTTCGCCCATTCGTTCCAGATACGTACACCGTTGTTCTGGAGATATTTCACATTGGTGTCTCCCTGGAGGAACCATAGCAGTTCGTATATGATTGATTTAAGATGCAGCTTCTTGGTAGTAAGGCACGGGGAAGCCTTCATCCATGTTGAAACGCATTTGGTGCCGAATACGCTGATGGTGCCGGTACCCGTACGGTCGCTTTTCTCTACGCCTTCGGTCAGTACGCGGTTCAGCAGGTCTAAATATTGCTTCATGATGTAATGCTCTGTTTTATCCGAACGCAAAGGTAGGGAATTAATTAAGATTAATAATTAAAATTAAAACTTAGAGGAAAGGGTCATCAAGTTTCCCACCAGCCTACGAATTTCTTCCATCCGGAACGCTTTTTCCAGACTTCAGGAGTGAGCAGCGTACTGTTTTGCATGTCTCGTTCGAACATGGCATTCAGTTCATTGGTGGTCTTGGGGTCGAAGATGAAAGCGTTTGTCTCGTAGTCGTAGCGCAGGCTGCGGCTGTTGAGATTGGCGGTACCTACTGTGCAAAAAGTGCTGTCTACCATCATTATCTTGGAATGGTGGAAGCCGCCGTTGAAGAGGTATATCTTGGCTCCTTTCTTCATCAGCTTATGTGCTATATAGAATGAGGCATCCGGTGTAAAGGCTATGTCTGACACGGCAGGTATCATGATTTCCACTTCAGTACCTTTTTTCAGTGCGTTCTTGATTGCCTTGCGGATTGATTTGGTCGGAACGAAATAGGGATTCACGATTCGGATATTCTTCTGTGCGGCTTGTATGGAAGCTGCATAGGCATGGCTGATGGAGCGTGGTGTTTCGCGTGGCGTGCGGTCCACGATGGCTATTTCTTCGGCAATACTGTCGGGCAGTTGCGGAATGTCCGGAAAATAGGCGGGACCTCCAACGTGTTGTCCCGTCTCTCGGTTCCACATGGTCAGGAAGATGCCTTGCAGATAGCGCACGGCATCTCCTTCAAGATGTATGTGCATATCGTGCCATTTACCGATTTTAGGCAATCCGTTGATGTAGTAGTCGGCGATGTTCATGCCACCGGTATAACCTATCTTTCCGTCAATTACTACTATTTTCCGATGGTCGCGGTGTATGGCGTGGTTTACCCAGGGAAAAGTGATAGGGTCGAACTTGACGATTTCGATGCCTTGGGCATGGATGGATTTCAGATGGTGTTCCTTCAATGGTTGGTTGTTGGACCAGTTACCGAAGGCATCGAACATGGCGCGGACTTCAACCCCTTCCTTGACCTTCTCTGCCAGAAGGCTGAACAAGGCATTGGCTATGGAGTCGTTGCGGAAATTGAAATATTCCAGATGGATATGATGCCGGGCATGGCGGATATTCTCGAAGAGGTCGACGAACTTGTCATGACCGGTCATCAGTAATTTCACTTCATTGTTGTAAGTAACGGGAGCGCCCATTTCCTTCAAGTAATTCATGACGATGGAATCGCTTGTTGTTTGCGCTTCGATATTCCCAATAGAAAAAACGAATAATGTGATGAATAGAATCTTTCTCAAAACTTTCTCCTCTTATTTAGTTTTCTGAGTGGGCAAAGATACAATTTCTTGTTGATATATGTCTGTCCGTTTAAAAAAAAATTAGCCCTTACCTTATTGGATAAGATAAGAGCCAAGACTTTGTTGGAGTAGTGCATGTCCTCTTTCTCCGGGCACGGATATGTATTTATGCCATGGATACAATCTTTCGGTAACCGAAATAGAGCAATACTACTCCGGCAATGATTAACGACTTGGGATCAAGCTCTGACGCTCCGCTCCGGATGGCAGTATCAAAGGTCTCGCGCAAGGTGTCCAGTATCAGCTGCACTCCGTCAAGGGCAACGAATAGTACGAGGCACAATGTGAAGCAGAATGCTGCCCATATTTGTGCCAAGTGGTGGCTACGGTCGGGCAAGTGTCGCAGTACGCGGCGGCTGAATCCGTTATCGGCTATTTCCTGCCGGTGTTCGGCAAAGAATGAAGTCAGGAGTTTATCATTATTTTTCATCATAACCATTTTGTTTTAAGTAGGAAGCCATTTTATCTTTCGCCCGCGAGAGGTGGCTTTTTACCGTTCCCGCCGGACATCCGGTGATACCTGCAATCTTTTCGATGCTTTGGTCTTCCATGTAGAAGAGCGTGATGCAGGTGCGTTCCATTTCCTTCAGTGTGGCGAGGGCACGGTAAATGTCTATGTGCTGCCCCACGTCCTGCTGCAGTGTGCTGCATTGAGCATCCACTTGGTACGTATCCAAACCGTCTGTTTCCTTCCGGCTGCGAATATAGTCATAAAAAACATTATAGGCAATACGGTAGAGCCAGGTCGAGAAATTGGATAGATTCTTGAACGAAGCGATGTTTGTATAGGCTTTGATAAACGTATCTTGTGCCAAGTCGTCACTCAACTCGCTGTCGCCGCAGGTCTGGTGCAGGAAGAACCGCCGTACGGACGACTGGTACTTCTTCACCAACCGGTCGAAGGCCTTGGTGTTTTGAAACACCACGACCTGTGCGACTAACGATATGTCATTGAGTTGACTCATTTTTCTTCGTTCTTCTTCTGTTGGCTGTAGAAAATCACCAATTGTCCGAAGCCGGTGAACATGACGAGTAAGCCGATACATCCGAGACCGAATTCTCCGGTAATGGCCCAAAGGAAGATGAACAGGCCGATGCCGACGAATATGTTGTTGATGCCTTTGCTACGGATGTCTGTTGCTGCGGCTTCTTTGAAGAAGTTTTCAGGCAGTTGCTGTCCGCTGGCCAGAGCTTGTTCTGCCAGGCGGTACTTGGCCTTCCGGTTTTTATAGCGGAAGAAGAATACTACGAATATGATGAGTAGCGGCAGTCCGAATACAAAGACGATGGCTGTTACGGCAATCACGGTCTCCGAAGTCTTGCTTCCGAGGTCGAACCCGTTCCAGTCCATACTGCTGTTGTGGTGGGTTCTCCATTTTTCCGGAGCATCGCTACTGCCGGTACCGTTTTCATAAGTCATGATGCTGAGTGTGTCTGTTACGGTTTCTCCATTGATGACAGTGTCCCTCAATTCGATGACTCTTTTCTTGTTCCCCTGACCGTCGTTCTCTGTTACGGTTCTGTTTGCGCCTTGCACCAGTGTGCAGAACATCATGGCGAGCATTAATCCTAAAATGATACGTTTCATAATCTATGGTTTTTTAATTTGTTTCTTTGTTGGTTAGACGTATCGTCACCTTTATAAAGTTGCAAAGAGAAGATATTTTTTTTAGAAAACCGGAAATAAGACGATATTTTTCCGGAAAATGTCTTATTGTCTTTTTCCAGGAATAACAAGAAGTAGGTATTTGCGACTGTAAATAGAGGTAAATATACAAACCGGGTTGTTTCTTATTGTAAATACTGTTATCTTCGCGCATCTGGTTTTTATTGGGAAGTCTTGATGAAGTTGAGGAATATAATGAAGTGTTTCCTCCCTCTGCTGTTCATTGCCTATCTGGGAGGAATTACGCTGTTTACCCACTCGCATGTGGTGAATGGTGTTATCATTGTGCATTCCCATCCATTCAAGGGACAGCATGAGCATACAGAGGTGCAGTTGGAAACCATTTTCTATCTTGCCTCTTTCGTCTCCTCTTCCCTTCCGTTGCTTCCGGTTGCCGCGACGGTTTTCCTTGTTTTGTTGTGTGTACTGAGCATTCTCGCCACGGAATGCATCAAGTGTGTAAAGCTTCGTGGCGGTATTTGCCTGCGTGCTCCCCCTTCGTTTTTTTTCAAATCCGATAGATTAAGGCAATTCCGTTGTGGGATTGCGTCAACCTCATTGATTAACATATTATTTTAGAAGTACATGAAAAAATATATATTTTTGTGGTGGGAGCAGTATGTCTGTTACTCTCATCAACCGTTTATGCCGAAGATTTGAAGAGTACCGATGCCAATATTGTCGGTCATGTAATAGAAAAAAGTACAAGGGAACATTTGCCTTATATGACAGTTTCGCTGAAAGGCACCACCATCGGGACCATGACCGATGCCACCGGTCACTATTTCCTAAAGAATCTGCCTGAAGGTGAGTTCACGTTGTCCGTCAGTGCCGTAGGTTATAAGTCGCAGGAGCGCAAAGTCGTTCTGAAACGTGGTAAGACCTTGGAAGAGAACTTTGAGTTGGAAGAAGACATGGTGGCACTGGACGGGTGGTAGTTACAGCCAACCGCAACGAGACTGCCCGGCGTTTGGCACCCACTTTGGTCAAAGTGGTTACTCCTAAACTGTTTGAGCAGACAAATTCGCATACTTTGTCGCAAGGACTGGCCTTTCAGCCAGGTGTGCGGGTGGAGACCGATTGCCAGAATTGCGGTTATTCACAAGTGCGCATCAACGGGCTGGATGGGAAATATACCCAAATATTGATAGACTCACGTCCCATCTTTTCCTCTCTAGCTGGTGTGTATGGGTTGGAACAGATTCCCGCCAACATGATAGAACGTGTGGAAGTGGTGCGTGGAGGTGGTTCAGCCTTGTTCGGTTCTTCGGCCATTGCCGGGACGGTGAATATCATTACGAAGGAACCGATTCGCAATTCCGGTTCTTTCTCGCATACCATTTCCAATTTCGACGGTTCCGGCTCGTTCGACAACAACACGACCCTGAATCTTTCCTTGGTTTCTTCGGACAGTAAGATGGGGCGTTATGTGTATGGCCAAAGCAGGCATCGTTCGGCATGGGACGTCCAATGGAGACGGTTTCTCCGAATTACCGAAGCTGAAGAACCAGACTGTCGGTCTGAATGCTTACTACCGGACAAGTGCCTATTCCAAGCTGAGCCTTGAATACCATCATATGGAGGAATTCCGCCGTGGTGGAAGTGGCTTCAGCCTTCCCCCTCATATAGCCGAGGATGCCGGATTGAACGGTACCGGGGCGCCCGGACTGGTGGAACAGCTGAAACATTCCATCAACACGGGTGGGCTCAAGTTCACGGCTTTCTCCAAAACCCAGAAACATACGTTCAGTACCTATGCTTCGGCTCAGCACATCGTGCGCAATAGTTATTACAGCGCTTATGGAATGACTACGGACTTTACCGGTGTGCTGGGTGCCCAGTATATTTATCATTTTGACAAGTGTCTGTTTATGCCTGCCGATTTGACCGGAGGCATTGAGTTCAATCACGACAATCTGCATGACAAGGCAACGGACGTACAGAAGTATCGTGATGCTGCTTTGGCCGAAGATCCTACGGCAACGGGTGACCGCTTGCAACAACTGATTGAGAAATATACCCCCGCCCCGTTGAACCAAATGGTGAATATAGCAAGCGCCTATGCCCAGAATGAGTGGAAGAACGAACAGTGGAGTTTCCTGATTGGCGGGCGCGTGGATAAAAACAGCATACGATGGACAAGGCTGTTTTCAGTCCCCGTGCCAATATCCGTTATAATCCTACTCAGGATGTGAATATCCGTTTCAGTTATGCTGAGGATTCCGTGCTCCACAAGCGTTTGATGAAGATCTGCATATCAGTAATGTGGGTGGAGAGTTGGTTTCCATTGTCCGCGCCAAAGGATTGAAGGAAGAGCGTTCGCGCAGCTTCAATGCTTCGGTAGACTGGTATCATTACTTCGGAGATTTCCAGGCAAACCTATTGGTGGAAGGCTTCTACACGAAACTTTCCGACCCGTTTGTCCTGACGCCTCCGGTGAAAGACCCGGACGGTAGTGCTTATCTGATACAGACCCGCATCAATGGTTCGGGAGCTAAAGTGTATGGCGGCACATTGGAAGGAAAGGTTGCCTATAAGGATAAGGTTCAGTTGCAGGCAGGGTTGACACTTCAACGAAGTATCTATGACTCTCCCGAAGAATGGAGTGCGGATGAGGAGCACTTGTCGGAGAAAGAACGTTACAGTGACAAGATAGTGCGTACTCCCGACGTCTACGGCTACTTTACAGCTACCTATATGCCGGTTAAAGCCTTCTCAATAGCTTTGAACGGCAATTATACCGGGCGGATGTACGTTCCCCATTTGCTTTCGGAGGTGAACGGTGAGGCGGATGTATTGGTAAAGAGTCCGGACTTCTTTGAACTTGGAACAAAGATAGCTTACGACTTTGATTTTCAAGGGTTCTGTTTGCAGCTCAATGCCGGTGTACAGAATATATTCAATTCTTATCAGAAAGATTTTGATAAAGGAGCGAGCCGCGATTCCGGTTATATCTACGGACCGGGTGCACCGCGTTCCTATTTTGCAGGGGTGAAACTCAGTTTTTAAAAAGAGTATTGAACCGTGCTTTTTGTTTAGCCCCGTAGATTGGTGAAACGTATTTTGCACTATCTTTGCTGCCATAAAACAGTTCAAAGCATGAAGCTACCCTCATCTTTCACCAATTATACACGCGCCCTCTTGGGTGTGGAAGAATATGAAAAGCTGGCTGCCGCCCTGGAAGGGGAGCAGCCGGTCAGTATCCGACTGAATGAAGATAAATTACCGGAATCTTCATTCAGTCTTTTTCGTTCCTCTTTGGAGCATGTTCCCTGGTCTGCTGCCGGATACTATCTGGACAAGCGGCTGACATTCACTTTCGATCCACTGTTTCATGCAGGTTGCTATTATGTGCAAGAAGCCTCGTCCATGTTTGTGGAGCAGGCTTTGAGGCGGTATGTGGGCGAAGGACCGGTGGTGATGCTTGACCTCTGTGCGGCTCCCGGCGGGAAATCCACGCATGCCCGTAGCCTGTTGTCCGCAGACAGTTTGCTGGTGGCCAATGAGGTAATCCGCAACCGCTCGCAGGTATTGGCGGAGAATCTTACGAAGTGGGGGCATTCCGGTGTGGTGGTCACTAATAATGATCCGGCGGATTTTTCTTCCTTGACGGACTTCTTCGACGTCATATTGACGGATGTCCCCTGCTCTGGCGAGGGGATGTTCCGTAAAGACCCCGTTGCGGTAAGTGAGTGGAGTGGAGAGAATGTGGAAATCTGCTGGCAGCGCCAGCGTCGCATCGTTACGGATATCTGGCCTTGCTTGAAGCCCGGAGGCATTCTCATCTACAGTACTTGTACCTATAATACAAAAGAAAACGAAGAGAACATCCGTTGGATACGGGATGAATTCGGGGCGGAGGTATTGCCATTGGAAATTTCTACTGACTGGAATATTACGGGTAATCTATTGTCGGGAGAGGACTTTCCCGTCTATCGTTTCCTGCCCCATCGGACGAAGGGGGAAGGATTCTTTTTGGCAGTTCTCCGCAAACCGGGCGTGAGCGATGGGAATACCTGGGCCGGGCAGGTGAAATCCCGGGAAAAAGGAAGAAAACCCCAAGGAAAAGGAGCGAAAACTCCGGGTGTTTCCAAAGAACAGCTTTCGGCACTGCATGAGTGGTTTGCGGTTCCGGATAATTACGAATTTATCGTCAATGGCAACAACGTCAGCGCTTTCCCTAAAGCGTATCTCTCCGAACTGTCGGCTTTGCGTTCGTCACTCCGTATCGTGCAGGCTGGGGTAGATGTTGCCGAGTTGAAAGGAAAAGACTGGATGCCTGCTCATGGGCTCGCCATGAGTATAGCACTGAATCCGGATGCCTTTGCCCATGAAGAGATAGGCCGCGAGCAGGCCATCAGTTATCTGCGCAAGGAGGCTGTTGTCCTTTCGGAGACTGCTCCGCGCGGCATTGTCTTGCTCACCTACAAACAGATACCTCTAGGATTTGTCAAGAATATAGGTAACCGTGCCAATAATCTTTATCCCCAGGAATGGCGCATACGCAGCGGATATTTGCCGGAAGGGGTGCTGGAATTGGCAACAATAACCGGGTGAAATCAATCACGTTACTGCAAAGCTGCTGTATATATTTTGCAGTATAATAATAGAGTAGGAATGTACTATTTTTTATTGTTTCTTCAATGCAGTATTTTGTTTGTTCAAGCATTTTCTATATATAGATAACTGTTTTAAAACTAATACTATTTGCTTATGCTTAAAAAAACGATTACTGCCTTAAGCCTACTTTGTATCCTTGCAGCCTGCCAGAGTGACGACAACTCTTCACCACAACCCAAGCCCCGCAAAGACATTGCCTTGACCCGTGCCGAGCAGGAGATGACGGATTTAGGAACGGATTTCGCTTTCCGTTTCTTTAATCAGGTTTGTAAAACTGAGGTGGAAAAGCCCAATCTGTTCATCTCTCCTTTGAGCGCTTCGCTCTGTCTGTCTATGATTGCCAATGGAGCGTTGGGAAACACACTATCTGAGATGACAGATGTCCTGGGCTTTTCGGGCTATTCGTTGGAAGAAATGAACAACTATAATAAGAAGCTGGTGGAGGCGTTGCTCGATTTGGACAATACCACACAGTTGGGAATTTGCCAATTCCATCTGGATAAAGAAAGGGTTCGGTGTTCATGACGACTTTGTAAGTCGTAAACAAAAAGTAATGTAATGACGCGCAAAGTGCAGGAGCTGGATTTTGCCTCTCCCAAGGCTCGGACATTATAAACGGCTGGTGTGCCGGGAAACGAATAATTGCATCCCAAAGTCTTGAATGAGATTCCGGAGACGGCGCGTCCTTATCTGTTGAATGCGCTTTATTTCAAGGGGATTTGGAAGAATCAATTCAAAAAATCGGATACGGCAGAAGAGGCTTTTACGAATGCTGACGGAAGCAAATCGACTGTACACATGATGAATCTTCGTGACGAGAGATTCAACTATGCCGAGAATGAGTATTTCTCAATGGCAGAGTTGCCTTACGGCAATGAGGCTTTCAGTATGGTGGTGTTCTTGCCGGCAGAGGGAAAATCGTTGGATGAGTGCCTGCCGAAGCTGAATGACGAGCGTTGGGGGGAATGGAACAGTAGTTTATCAAGCTCTGCCTTGAACCTTAAGTTACCCCGGTTTGAAATGGAATATGATAAAGAACTCATTGACGATATGATGGCAATGGGAATGCAGGAGGCTTTTACTTCCATTGGCCGATTTTTCCGGAATGGCGGATGAGGATTTGTTTATCAGTTTGCTGCAACAGTTCACTTATGTGAATGTGAATGAAGAGGGGACGGAAGCTGCGGCTGTAACTGTCGGAGGAATGGACCTGGCCGTTCCCGGACCAAGTACGGTAATTCCGTTCTATGTGGACCGTCCTTTCATCTTCCTGATAAAGGAGAAGATACGGGGGTTATTCTGTTTATGGGTAAAGTCACAAACTATAACTACAATATATTGAAATAGAAAGAGCTGTCTGCCAACCGCAGACAGCTCTTTCTATTTATAACCGGCTCTTGTATATCTGTGCCATTGCCTTCTGATACTGGTTTTCCAGTTGCAGAAGGTTTGTCTTGCTTTGATAGACAACCGATATTTCAACGAAGTATTCAATCATACTGATTTGTCCTCCCATAAGTGCTTGTTTCAGTAAAGAAAGGTCTTGCTGTTGATGGAAGGTGCGCTCGTATTCCTCCATGGAAGCGTGCAGGTTCTTGGCCTCTTCATAGAGTTGCCACAAGGCAGAGCTGGCTTGCAGTGCGGCGTTCTCCTTTTGATAGTCTATGTTGAGCGCTTGTGTCTTGGCTATCTTGACCTTATTGCGGTTTTCGAAAAGCGGGAAAGAGAAGCCTACTACTACGCCGTTCAGCGGATGCCCCGATTCGGTATTTCTACGGTAACCCAGTTCCAGTTTGGGTAGCCAGCCTTGCTTGCTTGCCGAAATCTGTTTCCGGGCGGCAGAACTTTCACCCTGCAAGGATTGCAGGGTGGGGTCTGAAGCCAGCAGTTCGTCGGCTAGCGAGCGGAAGTCGGCCGGCAACGGCACTGCCGGGTACTCTGTCAATCCGAGTGTTTGGGCGTCGGGTGTGGTACCGGGCATGGGACGTCCCGGTGTGAGCGGCTGGTTTCCGTTGAGGACAAGCAGCTCTTTCAGTTTGTTGTTAAGTGCCGTCTGGTTCATGCGGGCTTCCGTGCGTACATTCAGCAACTCCAGATTAATCTTGTTGGTTTCCAGTGCATTGGCATCTCCCGTTTCCAAACGTCGGGTGTACATGGCCGACAGCTCCTCCGCATTCTTTAACCGTTCGTCGAGCAGGGCTTGCTGGCGTTGCAGCATGATGATGTCCAGGCATACTTCCTTCGCTTGCAGCAATATCTGCTGGCGGAAGGCGGTGGCTTGTGCATCCAGTGCATTTGTCTTGAGTCGGTTCATCTTCCCTCGGGTGGCGTAAAGCGTGGGGAAGTCGAAGCTTTGTGAGATGACCATTTCGCCGACTGTTTCGTCACTGTTCTTGGAGTCCCAAAGGTGGGCGTATGACAGTGTAGGGTCGGGGAGGTTGTTGTTTGTCTTGTTCTCCAGTTTTTGTGAGGAAATGAGGTGGGAGTTAGCCTGCAACTCCTTGTTGTTGGCCTCTATCTGCTGGAGCACGGCATCAATGCCGGACGTTTGTGCGCTCATCCCCGCAAAAGCGAGGATGGCGGCGCTGAATATGAAAAATCTTTTATTCATTGTCTGACGTTTTAGGTTGTTGGTTACGGTGCATCATCAGATAAACAATCGGAATGATGAAACCGTTCAGGAACGTGGATGTTAAAAGGCCGCCCAAGATAACCTTTGCCATCGGGCTTTGTATCTCGTTGCCCGGCAGGTCGCCACTGAGAGCCAGCGGGATAAGTGCCAGTGCACTGGATAGGGCGGTCATCAGGATTGGATTCAGACGGTCGAGCGAACCGCGGATAACGCTGTCGTAGACGCCATAGCCTTCTTCCTGCTGCAAGTGGTTGTAATGGCTGATGAGCAGCATTCCGTTTCGGGTGGCGATACCGAACAGTGAGATGAAACCGATGATGGCGGGGATACTCACTTCTCCCGTTGTGATGAGCAGGGCGAATACACCGCCTATCAATGCCAGCGGCAGATTGATAAGGATGATGGCGCTCTCCTTCACACTGCGGAATTCATGGTAGAGGAGCAGGAATATCACCACGATGGACATGAACGAAGTAAGTGCCAGAGTGCGGCTTGCTGCCTGCTCGCTTTCGAATTGTCCGCCGTATTCGATGTGGTATCCTTCCGGCAGTTTGATTTGTGCGTCTACCTGGGCTTGTATATCATTGACTACACTTCGCAGGTCGCGGTCGGCCACGTTGGCGGAGATGACGATTTTACGCTTTACATTCTCGCGGCTGATGGTGTTCGGACCCATGGCCGAGCGGATTTCCGCTACATAGTTCAGTGGAATTTTCTGTCCGTCGCCCGTATCAATCATCAAGTTGCGTATTTTTTCCATTTTGTCGCGCAGGTCGTCTTTCACGCGTACGGTTAGGTCGAAGCTCTTTCCCTTTTCGTAAACTTGGGAAACGGCTTCACCGGCCAGACAGACATTGACAAATTCCGAAAATTCGGGCAGTGAAATGCCGTATTTGGCAAGCATTTCCCGTTTGGGCGAAATGACAAGTTGCGGACGCTCAATCTGCTGTTCCACGTTTAGGTCAGCAATACCGGGAATACCCTGGATGGCACTCTTGATTTCATTGCCCAGAGTGAACATGCGGTTCAGATCGTCGCCGAACAGTTTGATGGCGATGTTCGCCTTTGTACCGGATAGCATGGCGTCGTATACGGTGGCTGATAGGCTGGCCTATTTCCACGTTTGCCCCTACAATGGTACCCAGGTTTTTCGCGGACTTCTGCTACGAGCTCGCTGCGCGAGCGGTCTTTCAACTCAAACGGTGCCTCAATCTCAGAGACGTTTACTCCCAGAGCGTGTTCGTCCAGTTCTGCACGTCCCGTTTTACGGGCCACGGTCTGGTATTTCGGGGATGGAGAGCAGCAGCTCCTCGGCACGGTGCCCCATCTTGTCGCTTTCTTCCAGGGAGATGACCCGGAAGCGAGGAGATATTGATGGTGAACGAACCTTCATTGAAAGGCGGCAGGAACGAGCGGCCCAGGGTGAAGAAACAGCCGAGCGCCACTACAAATAGTCCGACAGTACTTCCCAGTACCCCTTTCTTATGCCCCAATACGAAAGTCAGTGCAGAACCATACCATTGCTTCATCTTGCGTGCTACGGCAGAGTCGCTGTTTTCGTTGTTTTGTTTCTTTATTTTCTCTTTTCCCAATAGATAGGAGCAAAGTACAGGCGTTACGGTCAGTGCCACAACGGTAGAAGCGATCAATGCCACGATAAACGCAATGCCCAGTGGTACCAACATTCTACCCTCCATACCACTAAGGAAGAACAGAGGCACGAAACTGACAATGATTATCAGCGTTGAATTGAGGATAGGCATACGCACTTCTTTCGATGCATTGAACACCACTTCCAGAATAGGAAGTTGCTCGCCGGCAGGTTTCAGTCGGTTTTCGTGCAAACGCTTGTAGACATTCTCCACGTCCACGATGGCATCATCCACCAGCGAACCGATGGCGATAGCCATACCTCCCAGACTCATGGTGTTTATCGTAAAGCCCATATAGTGCAGGGCAAGGATGGAGGCAATCAGTGACAACGGCAGTGTCACCAGCGAGATGACTGTGGTACGTACGTTGGCAAGGAACAGGAAAAGCACGATGACAACGAAAATACCTCCCTCCAACAACGACTTCTGAACGTTTCCGATGGAACTTTCGATGAAACGGCTTTGACGGAAGATGTCTGTGGAAACCTTTACGTCCGCCGGTAGATTCTTCTGCAGGTCTTGCAGGGAAGCTTCCAGTTTGTCTGTAAGCTCCAGCGTGCTTGTGGCGGGTTGCTTGGTGACTGTCAGCAGTACGGCATGCTTACCGCGTTCCGAGGCGGTACCCAGTTTAGGAAGTTTGGCTCCGATTTGAACGTCGGCAATATCTTCCAGCAGGATAGGGGCGCCGGAGACTCCGTTGCTCCGCACCACGGCCTTGGCTATCTGGTCTACCTTGTCGGTAGAAAGTACGCCGCGTACGATATATTCATTGCCATATTCATAGAGCACTCCACCATTGGCATTCAGGTTCATTTCGCGGGTGATGTTCATCACTTCGCTCAATGTCACGCCGTAATGGCGCATCCGTTCCGGGTCCAGCTGCACTTGATATTCCTTGATGTCGCCGCCCAGTACGGCAACTTGTGCCACACCGCCCGTAGAGAGCAGGCGGGGACGTATGGTCCAGTCGGCAATGGTACGCAAATCCAGCATAGAGGTCGAATCTGCTGTCAGACCTACAATCAGCATCTCGCCCAAAATGGACGATTGTGGGCCCAGTGTCGGCTTGCCTACGTTGGCCGGTAAGGATTCGCTGACGACTGCCAGTTTCTCACTGACAATCTGCCGGGCAAGATAGATATCTGTATCCCAGTCGAATTCTACCCAGACTACAGAAAAACCGTTCGTTGAGGAAGAGCGTACACGGCGCACACCCGTTGCACCGTTTACAGCCGTTTCTACGGGAAAAGTGACCAGTTGTTCCACTTCCTCTGCTGCCATACCGTTTGCTTCGGTCATGATGACCACGGTCGGCGCATTGAGGTCAGGGAACACATCCACTTCCGTATGCATGGCGGTATAAGTACCGCCAATCAGCAACAGCACCGATGCTACCAGCACCAGGATGCGGTTCTGAAGAGAAAAACCAATTATTTTGTTTAACATCTTTCTATTTACTATTTACAATGTACAATGTACAATTGGGCTGCGCAATGTCAGCCGCACTTGCTGTTTTATCTAATATTTCTTGTTTATCTGACTTTACACTCCCATTCGTCACGTAACCCTTATACTGCATAGCGAAATGGTACTTTGTAAATTGTCAAATTGTACATGAGATTAGTGTTCATGGCTATGTGCCGGAATAGCATTCGTTGCCGATGCCAGCTTCACTTGATAGGCTCCTTGGGTTACGACGCGATCGCCTGCTTTTATGCCGGAAAGGATTTGTACACTTTCGCCATTGTCGGCACCCAGGGTGACAAGCTGTTTTTTGTAGCCCTCTTCATCCAGTTGCAGGTAGACAAAGAAGCTGCCTTGTTCCTCGGTCAGCGCACTGTGAGGAAGGGACAACACGTTCTCCATTGGTGAGGATAATAGGAATACTTCTACAAACGAGCCGGGAATAACGTCTCCCTTATTGTCGAATTCAAAAGTTACGGGTACATAATATCCGTTTTCACCCGAAGCCTTTCCATAAGAAAGCATGCGCCCGCCCAGTTCTTTCAATGTATATACCTTATTATTATAAGGAGTACGGAAGTTGGCGGAACCGATGCTGTTCAGGTAAGGATAGTACTTTTCGGATACATCCGCACGCAGGAAAAGCTTGCGGTTCTGGGTGACACTTACCAACGGCTGGCCGACACTGACGTAGTCCCCTTCTTTCACCAACAGATTCTTCACATAACCGCTGATGGGAGAAACAACCGCCTGGCCGCTTGCCGAATGGTTCTTTGCGACTGCCTCGTAACTGATACGGGCATTTTCATAAATCTGTTCGGCTTGCGCGAATTCCTTTTCAGATACGATTTTGTTGCCTACGAGTGCTTTCATACGCTCATATTCCTTTTTGGAAACTTCGTAGGCTATCCGGGCTTTCTGCACCGGGTCTCCGTCGGCCATGTTTTTGGATGACAATACCACCAAAGGAGTACCTTTGCTGACGCTCATTCCTTCGATAACTTTTCCCTTGAAGGAAACCACGCCTGCTACTGTAGCTACGGCTACGCTCTCGTCTCCTTGGGCTGCCATCACCTGGCCGCTGGTCTTGATGACTTGATGGAAACTACCCGGTTTAACAGTGCTGACTGCTACGCCGGCAGCTTGTGCCTTTGCCGGTGGCAGGATGATTTCATCGCTTCCTCCGGCATGGTTTTCCTGCTTTTCGTGCTCATGGTTGTGTCCCTCATGTTCGTGGTCATGTCCCTCGTGGTCATGTCCGTCATGATTGTGCTCTTCTGTTTCGTGATTATGTCCTTCGTGGCTGTCTCCGGACTTGCTGTTGCAGGAGCCTAAAAGGAATAATCCCAAGACTCCCATGAAAATAACTTTTTTCATGATGATATTTGTTCTTACTTTTTGATTTTGAATACAAAGTTAGGGCATAGGGTGTGCAACCAAATTGCATTGTTCCTTATGCCGGATAGAAATCTGTCCCGGTGATGTTCCGGTAACAGTTAAGCAAGAAGAGACGGAGGGGCACGAAGTCCCGTAGCACATATGATAAATGTGCTATGAAGAGATTCCAGATAGATACACTCCTGCCTGCTTATGTCAAACTCGGGTAGGATGAGTAACTTGGAAAAAGGTTCAATGAGTAGGGTAACTGCCCACAAGGCATCCGGATGTGAACACACATCATTGGAAGAGCTGGGCGTCTGTTGTACAAAGTGGGTTGTCATGCATCCCGTGTCGCAACAGCAGTGCTCGTTGCCCGGGCTATGACGGTGTCCGCAGCAATCGGCGGTGATATCATTCTTCATGCATATCATTCCGTCGGCATGATGATGGTGGGGAATGACGGGTATCACCAGCATTATCAAGCTGATGAAAAAAAGAAATATAGGTTATGTACTGTTTCTTTTTCATTCCTCTATCTTTGGACGGATGCAAAGATAGAGGTTAAGGACTTAATTACCAAATAGAAAATGCTAAAAAGGTTTGAATAACATATTCAATCCCTCATTCATGCTGGGGTGGGTGAAAATGAAGTCCCGCAGGAAATGGTAACGCTGTCCCGTTTTCATGATTGATGCTACGGTATTGATTACTTCCGGTGCATCGGCACAAAGTAGGGTACAACCCAGAATCCGTCCGGTATGGATGTCTACAATGGCTTTGAGCATACCGTCTATGCTGTGTAGCGTACGGGCACGTGGAATCATGGCAGCAGGGATACGTGCCACATGTATGGAATAACCGTTCTTCATCGCTTCCTCTTCCGTCAGTCCTATATGTGCCAGCGGTGGGTCGGTGAAAATGGCAAAGGGGATTGGATACCGGTCTTTTGTACTCCTTTTTTTGTTTTCAAAGAGTTGATTACGGATGATACGGAAATCATCGATGGACAAGTAGTCGAACTGTTCCTCTCCTTTTACGTCCCCCAGGGCCCATACGTGTGGGGCTGTAGTCCGTAATTGGTTGTCGACAACGATGGCTCCCCGCTTGTCTGTTTGTATACCCGCTTTTTCCAGATTCAGCTCTGCAGTCATAGGCTTGCGGCCGATGGCTACCAGCAAGGCATCTCCTTTCAGGTAGTAGGGAGTGCCGTTTGCACTGTCCGTATAGGTCAGAGTTATTCCTTCGGCTGTGTCGTACACGGATTGGACACGGGCGTTCAACCGGACATTGATACGCTTTCGGTTCAATGCTTCCAGCATGGAGGCGGCAATGTCGCGGTCCACTTTAGGCAGAAAGCGGTTTCCCGCTTCCAGCAGTGTGACATGGCTTCCAAAGCCTGCATACATAGTGGCAAACTCCAATCCGACAGCACCGCCGCCGATGACGAGCAGGTGTGCGGGCAGTTTGTTCGATTGCAGCAAGGTCTCACTGGTATATACGTACTTGCTCTCCTTGAGTCCGTCGATGGCAGGCAGGATAGGGGTGGACCCGGTGTTGATGAATATCTCTTTTCCCTCAAGAATCGTTTCGTCCTTGCCGGAGACTATACGGATTGTATTTTCGGACAAGAAAGAAGCAGTTCCGTCATAGAGGGTTATATTAGGCTTGTTTTTTACATTTTCATAATTTTTCTCACGCAGGAAGGATACAAGCTTGTCTTTCCGCGCCACGGCAAGTGCATACAGTTTGGACTGGTTCTTATAATCGTCATAGTATCTCCTTTCCGCATATTCCGATTCGTGAATCAGAGTTTTGGTAGGGATACATCCTACGTTTACACATGTTCCTCCGTACATCTGAGGGGAACGTTCCACGATGGCTACTTTCCAATTCCGTTCGACCAGTTCGGCGGCCAATAACTTGCCGCCCTTGCCGAATCCTATTATGATGGCATCATATTGTTTCATTTTAATATCTCTTAGTTAAGTGTTTAGTAAAATGAAAACAATATGTATCGGCCATTTGTTCGGACGCCGGGTTTAGCAGATGCTTATCGTTCCAGTTCGCGGAGGGAGTCCATTTTCTTCTTTTCAAGGAATTCGTAGATGCCGCTCAAGTGCTCTTTCACTTGTTTGTTGCCGAATTCATATACCTTGCTTACCAGTCCGTCCAGGAAGTCACGGTCGTGGCTGACGAGGATAAGGGTACCGTCAAAATCCAGTAACGCTTGCTTCAGGATATCTTTGGTTTTCTATGTCCAGATGGTTGGTCGGTTCGTCCAGTATCAGCAGATTCACCGGTTCGAGCAAAAGCTTTATCATGGCGAGGCGTGTGCGCTCTCCACCGGAAAGCACCTTGACCTTCTTCATGGACTCTTCGGGGCCACCGAACATGAAGGCACCCAGCAGGTCGCGTATCTTGTTGCGGATTTCCCCTTTTGCCACATCGTCGATGGTCTGGAATACGGTCAGGTTCTCATCCAACAATGAGGCCTGGTTTTGTGCGAAATATCCAATCTGCACGTTGTGTCCTATCGTGAGGGTGCCTTCATGTTCTATTTCCTTCATGATGCACTTCACTAACGTTGACTTTCCTTCACCGTTCTTACCAACGAAAGCAACCTTGTCTCCCGTTCTATGGTGAGGTTGGCATTCTTGAAGACCACATGGTCACCGTAACTTTTCCCTACTCCCTCCATGATGACGGGATAATTGCCTGAGCGGGGAGAAGGAGGGAATTTGAGGCGTAACGCTGAAGTGTCTTCTTCATCCACTTCCAGCAGTTCCAGCTTCTCCAGCATTTTTACGCGGCTTTGCACTTGCAGGGTTTTGGAGTAGGTGCCTTTGAACCGTTCGATGAATTCCTTGGTTTCGGCAATGAACTTCTGCTGGTCGTCGTAGGCTTTCTGTTTGCTGTTCGCGGTCGTTCCTTGCGGAGTTTCCAGGTATTTGGAGTTAGTTACTTTGTAATCGTATATCCGTCCATGGTCACTTCAATGGTACGGGTGGTGATGTTGTCTACGAATTTACGGTCGTGGCTGATGACGATGACAGCCTTTCCATTGCTGATAAGGAATCTTCCAGCCATTGTATGGATTCTATGTCCAGATGGTTGGTCGGCTCGTCCAGCAACAGTACGTCGGGCTTCTGCAGCAACAGTTTGGCAAGCTCGATGCGCATGCGCCATCCACCGCTGAAGTCACTGGTCTGGCGGTTGAAGTCTTCGCGTACGAACCCCAGTCCGAGCAGTGCTTTTTCCACATCCTCCTCGTAATTGGTGGAGTCGATGGCATAGAACTTTTCGCTTAAGGCGGAGACATTCTCGATAAGTTCCATGTAGCTGTCGCTTTCGTAATCGGTACGCGTTTCCAGTTCCTTGTTGAGGCGCTCTATTTCAGCTTCCATTTCATGCAGGTGGGCAAAGGCTTGCGCCGCTTCCTGGAATACGGTACGTCCGTCTTCCGTCATAAGGTGCTGTGGAAGGTAAGCTATGACACTGTCTTTGGGGGCTGAGATTTTTCCACGGGTAGGTTGTCTTACACCTGCCAGGATTTTCAATAATGTACTTTTCCCCGCTCCATTTTTACCCATCAGGGCGATACGGTCTTTTTCGTTGATAACGAAAGATATGTCACTGAATAAAGTAGTTCCGCCGAATTCTACGGCCAGTCCGTCTATAGAAATCATTATATATTTTTTTAATGAGTTGCAAAGATAGTGCAAATCTATTATTTTTTATATCTTTGCCCCTATATAAACAAAACGCATAGGTCATGGAAATAGAAAAAGTGTCAGGAGATTACCGTCCGCTTATTCTGGTTGCGGAAGATGATGATAGTAACTTTAAACTGATAAAGGCTATTATCGGCAAGAAATGCGAGATACTATGGGCAAAGAATGGTGAGGATATTGTAAATTTGTTCGAAGAGAATCGCGACAAAGCGGAAGCTATTCTGATGGATATAAAAATGCCTATTATGAACGGGCTGGATGCTACGGTGATTATTCGCAAGAAGGATAAGGAACTTCCCATCATCATGCAGACCGCTTACGCCTTTACTGCCGACCGCGAAAAAGCCTTGGAGTGTGGAGCCTCGGAAGTGTTGGTAAAACCCATCACTCTGTCTGCTTTGCGTACGTGTCTAAGCCGTTATTTACCCAAATTGGTTTGGTAAGGCTTTACTGATAATAAAAAGGGAACCGGACGACTAAGTAATGAATATTATCATCCGGTTCCCTTTTTTTATTCTTGTGCATTGTCTTTTCTCTCTTCCATCTTCTTTTTTACAAATTCGATTTTGAGATTGGCTTCTTCCATATTCTTCTTTATTTCCGTCATGGATGACAGCAGTTGTGCCAGTTCGTAGACGCTGGCAAGGGCCTGGCGATCGGCGGCAGTCATGGTGATGGAATAGGGGCGTTCCCCTTGATAGTTGACTTTGATATTCTTGTCCTTGTTCAGATAAAGGAACCCCATGACGTTTCCGTCTTCTCCCAGTTTGAAGTCTGCCTTTTCAATCTTTTCACCGAGGTCAGTGGTTTCGTAGCTGTCTTTGGCGGCGGGTGTTTCGGCAAAGCTACCATCGGGAGCAGTGACTTTGACGGCCACATGGTGGATATTATGGGCTCCGCAATAAATGGAAGTCATACTCATGACTCCGTTTTCGTCTACTTGGAAGCGGAGGAAAGAACGGTGCAGATTTTTTTCTATCACTTGGGAGGGATGCAGGTAATTGCCAATATTCTGGTATTCGGCATCTTTTTCAAAGGTGTATTTCCCTTTGATTGCGTCGAATTCCTTTTGCTTGGCTTGAAGCATACTGTCCAAGTAGACCAGGCTCTTTTCCTGCTCTTTCAGTTCCACTTCCTGCATCAGGCCGATGCCTGCACGGCGAGTTTCAAACGCTTTGGGATAGAGCACTTTGATACTGTCAATTAGAATCTTCGCTTCATTGTAGTTGCCGAGTTCAAACGCTTCGCGGGCAGCTTGTAGTTTTTCACCGGCTTTCTTCTCCACATCTTCGCAAGAGAAGAGTGTACAGCATAGGCATGCAAGGAGTATTACTTTTTTCATATTTGTTGTTCTTGGAGTTAGAGTCCACAAAAATAGAAATAATATCTTTATCTTTGCAGCATTTTAATGTGCAAATGTGCTAATAGACCATTAACACATTTGCGTATTCATTACATTAGCGCATTATTTATGATAGATTTGACGGCAGAAGAACTGAAGCAATATTTTAGTGATGATATATTCAAGCGGATATCCGAAACGGCTGATGAATTGGGATTGGAATGTTACGTAGTCGGTGGATATGTACGTGATATTTTCCTGCAACGTCCTTCCAAGGATATTGATGTGGTGGTGGTAGGCAGTGGCATTGCCATGGCCGAGGCGCTGGGTAAGCGTCTGGGGCGTGGGGCGCATGTTTCCGTCTTCAAGAATTTCGGTACGGCACAATTGAAGTACTATGGTACGGAAGTTGAGTTTGTGGGTGCAAGAAAAGAATCGTATACACACGATTCCCGCAAGCCTATTGTAGAGGACGGTACATTGGAGGATGACCAGAACCGCCGTGATTTTACCATCAATGCACTGGCTGTTTGCCTGAACCGGGTGCGTTATGGCGAGTTGGTCGACCCTTTGGCGGTATTGGAGACTTGAAGGAAAAGACCATCCGGACTCCCCTCGACCCTGATATAACTTTCAGTGATGACCCTTTGCGCATGATGCGCTGTGTCCGTTTTGCCACCCAGCTGGGATTCTATATTGACGATGAGACATTCGATTCTCTGGAGCGTAATCGCGAACGCATCTCCATCATCTCCAAAGAACGCATTGCAGACGAACTGAACAAAATCATCTTGTCACCTATTCCGTCTAAGGGATTCATTGAGCTGGACCGCTGTGGTCTGCTGGAACTGATATTCCCGGAACTTGTCAGGCTGCAAGGCGTGGAGACGCGTAATGGACGCGCCCATAAGGACAATTTCTACCATACGCTCGAAGTACTCGACAACATCAGCAAGAAGACCGACAACCTTTGGCTACGCTGGGCAGCTCTTCTGCATGATATAGCCAAGCCTGCCACCAAGCGTTGGGAACCCCGTGCGGGCTGGACGTTCCATAACCATAATTTCATTGGCGAGAAGATGATACCCGATATTTTCCGCAAGATGAAGCTCCCTATGAATGAGAAGATGAAATATGTGCAGAAAATGGTGAGCCTGCACATGCGTCCCATTGTGATAGCGGATGATGTAGTGACCGACTCGGCAGTGCGTCGCCTCTTGTTTGAGGCAGGTGATGATATAGACGACCTGATGACACTGTGCGAAGCCGACATTACTTCCAAGAATATGGAGCGTAAGAAACGTTTCCTTAATAATTTTCAGTTGGTACGCCAGAAGCTGAAGGATTTGGAGGAACGCGACCGTATCCGTAATTTCCAGCCTCCGGTCAGTGGTGAAGAAATCATGAAGACTTTCGGCCTTTCTCCTTGCCAGCAGGTAGGTGCCTTGAAGAGTGCCATTAAGGATGCCATTTTGGACGGCATCATTCCCAATGAATACGAAGCCGCCCGTGCATTTATGTTGCAACGGGCGGAGAAGATGGGGCTTAAGGAGTTATAACTTATAACTCATAACTCTTCTTTTTCTGCCTGGAACTTGCGGCTTACTTTCATCAGGTTGATGGTGTAGGTCACTATGTTTTGGGCTTCTTGTATCATAGTCAGGTATACCATGCTGACTTTGATGCTGCCGCTCTGACTTTGGATGCGTTGCAGCTC
>ENA-OQNM01000151-OQNM01000151.1-human-gut-metagenome-genome-assembly--contig:-NODE-151-length-25535-cov-6.549787_pt1 | contig 25535 bp, 23 predicted proteins | sample MGYA00242632_ERZ504886 | MGnify/ENA primary metagenome ERZ504886 (study PRJEB26092, sample SAMD00036424) | human gut metagenome | host: Homo sapiens | study: EMG produced TPA metagenomics assembly of... | reverse complement strand
GTCCGATATCGGACACCCTGTACGCTTTATTTGTTATTGATTATCAATAAGTTGTTTCCTTGGCACGGATGTTGTTTATTTTTTAGCACAAAAATGATAATAATAAAATTACAATAAGTTATGGACAGAGAAATTCCTAAAGAAGTGCGTGATAAGGAGCGCAAAAAGAAGTTCATTAAATATGGTGCAATAGGTGTGGCGGCAGTGGTATGTATAGCTGTATTGATTTCGTTTATGCGAAGCAGCGTCAATAGGAAAGATTTGGTGTTTTCAGAAGTAGACAATGGAACTATTGAAGTAAGTGTCAGTGCTTCCGGTAAGGTTGTTCCGGCTTTTGAAGAGATTATCAACTCACCTATTAATACTCGTATCGTGGAAGTTTACCGTAAGGGAGGAGACAGTGTGGATGTAGGTACGCCGATTTTGAAACTTGATTTGCAGAGTACGGAAACCGAATACAAGAAATTACTGGATGAAGAACAGATGAAACGTTATCAGTTAGAGCAGTTGAAAGTGAATAATAATACGTATCTGAGTGATTTATCGATGCAAGTGAAAATTTCCGCCATGAAATTGAACCGTATGGAGGTGGAACTTCGTAACGAACGTTATTTGGATAGTTTGGGCTCTGGAACAACGGACAAGGTTCGTCAGGCTGAACTGAACTTTAATACCGGAAAATTGGAATTGGAACAGCTCCGTCAGCAATACGCGAATGAATCGAAAGTAAAAGAGGCTGATTTGAAAGTGAAGGAGTTGGAATTCAATATTTTCTCAAAGAGTCTTGCTGAAATGAAACGTACATTGGATGACGCTCAAATTCGTTCACCGCGTAAAGCGATTCTTACCTATATAAATAATCAGGTAGGTGCGCAGGTAGCGGAAGGCAGCCAGGTAGCTATCATTTCTGATTTGAGCCACTTTAAAGTGGAAGGTGAAATAGCCGATACATACGGTGACCGTGTGGCAGCAGGTGGACGTGCCATAGTCAAGATTGGCAATGAGAAACTGGAAGGAACGGTAAGTAGTGTGACACCGTTGAGTAAGAAGTGGGGTGATTTCGTTTATTGTACAACTGAATGAAGATAATAACAAGCGATTGCGTTCCGGCTTGAAGACGGATGTATATGTAATGAATGCCGTAGAAAGGTAAGGGGTTTTAAGATTGGCGAATGCTTCTTACTATGTCGGTCGCGGTGAGTATGAATTATTTGTTCAGGATAGTAAGGATGAAATAGTAAAGCGTAAGGTTCAATTGGGTGATAGTTAATTTTGAATATGTGGAAGTCATATCGGGGTTGAAACCGGGTGACAAGGTGGTTGTCAGCGATATGAGCAGTTACAAAAACAAGAATAAGCTGAAGTTGAAATAAGAAGCAGCTATGACATAAACAACAAGATAAAACTCTCTCTTAATTAATACATTGATTGTTACGGGAAATGAAGTGTTTTTTCATCCTCTTCACTCATTTCCCGAACATAATTTAATTTGTTCTTAGGCTATGTCGTTTTTTTGATCGTTTACCTTTTTATATTATTCATAGTGCTTGTTGACATTTTTTTCCGGCATACAGCATCAGTCGTATTAGTCCGGTAAAAACGGTCACACCGTCTGTTATCGGACAGTATGTAGAATTAAAATTCGTTGAATATTAAATGATTATAGCTTTGGAATGTCTTTTGATTCATGAAAATAGAAAGTGTATAAGATTAACAATTTAAATAAGAAAAAAATATGGCAATGATTAAATTAACCGGTATCAATAAAATCTACCGTACGAATGAGATTGAAACATTAGCGCTGGAAAATGTAAATTTGGATGTGGCTAAAGGGGAGTTTGTCAGCATTATGGGTCCTTCCGGTTGTGGCAAGTCTACCTTGCTGAATATTATGGGGCTGCTGGACGCTCCCAGCAGTGGAAAGATTGAAATAAACGGCACGTCTGTAGAAAGCATGAAGGACAAGGAACTGGCTGCTTTCCGTAACAAGACCTTGGGCTTTGTATTCCAGTCGTTCCACCTGATTAATTCGCTGAATGTGATTGACAATGTGGAGTTGCCTTTGCTCTATAGAAAGATGGCTGCCAAGGAGCGTACCCGTCTGGCAAAAGAAGTGTTGGATCGTGTCGGTTTAAGTCATCGTATGCGGCACATGCCCACACAGCTTTCCGGAGGACAGTGCCAGCGTGTAGCGATAGCCCGTGCTATTGTGGGTAATCCTGAAATTATTCTTGCGGATGAGCCTACCGGTAATCTGGACTCAAAGATGGGTGCAGAGGTCATGGAATTGTTGCATAAATTAAATAAAGAGGATGGACGGACCATTGTGATGGTAACCCATAATGAAGAACAAGCCAAACAGACTTCCAGAACCATTCGTTTCTTTGATGGGCGTCAGGTGCAATAACTACTGATTACTATGAAAAGGAATTTATTAAGAAATAACAGAGATGATTAAACAGTATTTTAAGCAAGCTTTGGCGCAACTTCGCCAGCATCCGCTTATCAGTGTCATCAGCATTGCAGGAACTGCTCTTAGCATTTTCCTTATTATGTTGGTAGTGATGCTACAACAAGTGAAGGTCGCTCCTTTTTCTCCCGAGTCAAACCGGGATCGTTTTCTGCATGTGCATTATATGAGTATTAGTCATAAGGATTGGGGGGACGGAACAAGTAACGGACCGATGAGTGTGCGGACAGCGCGTGAGATATATAAATCATTGAAAACCCCTGAAGCTGTCACTATTTATTGCAGTATGCCGGTATCGACTCCTGTTTCATTACCCGCTATGCCGGCTATTGGAGCGGATGTGCGGGAAACGGATGATACTTTTTTTAAAGTGTTCGATTTTCGTTTTGTGAATGGAAAACCATACGATGAAGCTACTTTCAATGCAGGCACTCCTGTGGCTGTGATTACTGAGAGCATATCGCGGGCTTTGTTTGGTTCCACAGAATCTGCGGGCAAAGAGTTTTTGTTGAATCATGCTCCCTATCGTGTGGTAGGGGTAGTGAAAGATGTATCTACTCTTGCCGATGCTTCTTATGGCCAAGTATGGATTCCCTTTACTTCGACGGATTTGCCTAATGATACGTGGAGTGACCAGCACATGGGGATGATGAGTGTCACTATTTTGGCTCGAAGCCATGATGATTTTGGAGAAATCCGTGCTGAAGCCAAGCGGCGTATGAGTGAGTATAATTCTATTCTTGCCGATCAGGGGTATACGTTGATAGACCGTAACCGGCCATACGATCAGGAAACTCAGTCTATTTCATTTGCAGCTAATTTGGAGCCGGATTTGAAGTCGGCTCGTCGTGAACGTGCTATCATTTTTATCATTCTGTTGTTAGTACCTGCTATAAATCTGAGCAGTATGACGCAAAGCCGATTGCGCCAACGTGTGGCGGAAATAGGAGTACGCCGTGCTTTTGGGAGCACCCGCATGGAAATGGTTGGACAAATAATCATGGAAAACCTGGTCGTGACTTTGTTGGCTGGTGCCGTAGGTTTGTTTATCAGTATTGTTATGGCTTATTTAGGTACCGATATCCTGTTTGCACAGCCTTATAGTGCGACATTGAATGCCCCTACAGTTGATTCCAGTATTTTATTGCACCCTTCCACTTTCCTTTATGCGTTGTTGTTTTGCTTTGTTTTGAATTTGCTGAGTAGCGGCATTCCTGCTTGGAGGGCTTCAAGGACTAGCATTGTCAATGCACTGGGAGGAAGGATTCACTAAGGTGATAACGAATTAAAAGTAAAGAATCAAGATGAATAAGAAACTATTTACTCAGATAAAAAATGAATGGCGGTCTAATCTTTGGCTTGTCACCGAATTATTGTTGGTAAGTGTCGTTTTATGGTATATTGTGGACTACATGTATGTGCAGACCTCAATTTATAATGAACCACGGGGATTTGATATTTCTCATTGCTATTTGGTGCAAATGGGACGTCTTACGGACAAAAGTCCAGACTTTATTCCCAATCAGACAGACGAGGAAAAGCGGCAGGATATCAAGGAACTTCTAAGTCGTCTTCAGCATAGACCGGATATAGAGGCAGCCGGATTAGGACAAAATTCTTACCCGTATAATGGCAGTAACAGCAGTGCGTCAGTGGTGTATGATACATTACGTTCGCCGGGATGGACTATACGCAGATTGGTGTCTCCCGATTTTGTCCGTGTGTTCCGTTATCGTGGCACCCGTGGGGAGACCCCTGAACAACTGGCTGAGATGCTGAAACATCCGAAGAATTTCTTAGCTTCAGATAATCTTTATAAACGGCGCTATGGATGTGATTTGACTTCATTGGTAGACAAACAATTTTATTTGTTCGGGGATACAACGAATACATATAATTTAGCGGCTTCTTTGCAGGTTGTCCGTTATGGGGATTATTTTGAGGCATGGAACAGTTACTGCATGGTGGCTCCTATGCCGGAAGAATGGTATGATTTGGGCACGGAGCTTTGTGTACGCGTAAAAGAGGATCAAGATCGCGATTTTATAGCCCGTTTGAAAGCGGATAGTGAGAAACTGTATCGCGTGGGCAATGTGTTTATCGCGGATGTGCGTTCTTTTACCGATATCCGTCGTAACTTTCAGCAGTCACATACGAATGCCTGGAACAGTTACCTTTTCGGAATGGGTTTCTTGTTGTTGAATATATTCTTGGGATTGCTAGGTACTTTCTGGTTCCGTACTCAGCAACGACGTGGTGAGATTGCATTGATGAAATCATTGGGTGGAACAGATCATAGTATCTTTGTCCGTCAGTTGGCAGAGGGATTGATATTATTGGCGGTGGCCACAATTCCTGCGATTTTTATTGATTGGAATCTGGCAAATAGTGAATTGAATGCTTGGATGAATGGCACTACTATTGAAGGTGGACGTTTCATAATAACAGTTCTTATTTCCTTTATTTTGATTGCATTGATGATTGTAGTAGGCATTTGGATTCCCGCACGTAAGGCTATGAAAGTTCAGCCGGCGGAAGCATTGCATAATGAGTAATCTCTTTTTTGTTAAAAGGTTTTAGAGCATAGCACAAACATGATAAAACTATATATTAAACAGGCTTTTTACCAACTTCGTGAGAATAGGCTCATCAGCTTGGTTTCTATCATAGGAACGGCATTGGCTATTTGTATGATCATGGTCATTGTCCTGGTGTTGGAAGTACGCATTACGGATTGTGTGCCCGAGGTGAACCGTTCACGTTCTCTTTATATGAAAGCGATGTCTATTCATCAGAAAGGAGATACCAGTGATAATTCATCAAACGGCTGTATGTCACTCACAGTGGCTAAAGAGTGTTTTAAGGCACTTACTGTTCCTGAGGCGGTAACTATAGTGTCTACAGGAGGCAGGATGCGTATTTCTGTACCTGCTGGAAAAATGATGACAGTGGATAACCTTGAAACTGACGATACCTTTTGGAAAGTGTTCTCTTTTGATTTTATTGCCGGAAAGCCGTTTACGGCTGCCGATAGTGAAAGCGGACTTCCTAAGGTTGTACTTAGTGCTTCTGTGGCCCGGAATTTGTTTGGTACGGTAGAAGCGGTAGGACGTACGGTCCAACTCAACTTGGCCGATTATACGGTAGTGGGTGTTGTGAAAGACGTATCCAAACTGGCTGTTTCTTCTTATGCACAGATTTGGATACCTTTCAATTCAACAGAAATAGCCAGAAAGTGCTGGTATGACAATGCGATGGGAACTTTTCGTGTGGTCATTCTGGCACATTCGGAGAAAGATTTTCCTGCCATCAGAGAAGAGGCGGAACGCCTGCGTCAGAAATTCAATGACGGATTGCAGGATTCCGAAATTTTTTATCGTGGACAACCCGATGATCGTTTCTCTTTTATCTTTCGTCACTGGGGAAGAGAGTTACAGGCGAAGGAAGCTTATTTGCACTACCTGCTGGTGATTGTTATTTTATTGCTGGTACCGGCTATAAATTTGAGTAGCATGACTTTGTCCCGTATGCGGAAGCGTATGTCGGAAATAGGAGTGAGGAAGGCATTTGGTGCTACTGCCAATGTCTTGTTGAGGCAAGTGTTTTATGAAAATTTATTATTGACGCTCATAGCCGGAGCAGTAGGAATGCTTTTCAGTTATGCATGTACTTTTTTATTGAATGATTTCTTATTTTCCAATAGCGAGAACCGTGCCCAAATAGGAGAAACCAGTCTTTCGGCAGATATGTTGTTCAGTCCCTGGATATTCTTGGCCGCATTCATTTTCTGCCTGCTCTTGAATTTGCTGTCAGCGTGCATCCCTGCCTGGAGGGCATCGCGCATGAATATTACGGACGCTTTAAACCAACGTTAGATCATGAACAGGAATTTATTGAAACAGATATGGAACGAGCGCCGCAGCAATGCGTTTCTGTGGATGGAACTTTTTGTGGTGTTTGTCATATTATGGTATATTGTGGATGTGGTATATGTCACGTTGAGCATCTATAATTTGCCGATGGGCTTTGATATAGAAAATACGTATGTTCTTCGTTTTGAGCGGATGACTTCGAAGGCGGCTGCTTATCAGCCTGGCCGTACTATGAAAGAAGATGTTGCCGATTTGCATGAAATTGTAAACAGGCTTGCGCATCGTCCGGATGTGGAAGCAGTCAGCCTCTCGCAAAACTGTATACCTTATAATGACGGTGCAAACAGTTTTTCATTTTATCTGGATACAGTCCCGGTACGTAGTTTGAAACGATGGATAACTCCGGAGTATTTTAATGTATTCCGTTACCGCAATATAGACGGTTCGGGTAGTGAAAGCCTTGCTGAGGCACTGACACCGTCCGGCATGGTCTTATCTGTGAATATTGCCGATGTTTATCAGGATGCACCTTGGCATGGTAAGGAACTTTTAGGGCGTAGGGTGCCTGTTTGGCGGAATGAGCCGGAGGCGGAGCATCTTTCTATAGCTGCTCTTACCGAGCCGGTCCGTTATGACCATTTTACAGCTCCGGATGATTACGGCTCCCGTTATGCTGCTGTGTACCTGACAGATGAGGCGTTGGAATCCTTAGGTGAGACGGTTTATATAGAAGTTTGCCTGCGTGTTCGTGAGGGACAGAATGATGGATTCATAGACCGTTTGATAGTGGATGCCGACCGTCAATATCAGGTGGGCAATCTATATCTTTTGGATATAACTCCTTTGAGTGATGTACGCACAGCTTATGAAACGGATTCGGTGAATGAGTTGAATACGCAATTTTGTATCATATTTTTCTTATTGCTGAATATCTTTCTAGGCATTATCGGAACTTTCTGGTTCCGGACACAGCATCGGCGTGCCGAAATAGCGTTGCGTATGGCTTTAGGATCTACCCGTTGGGGAATCTGCGGTCGTCTGATGGGGGAAGGAGTCTTGTTATTGCTGATATCTGCTATTCCTGCATTGGTTGTGGCGTGGAATTTGGGATATGCCGAACTGGTGGAAGTTACACGTATGCCTTTTACGGCAGGTCGTTTTGCGATTACGGTTCTGGGCACTTTTATTCTGATTGCTGGAATGATTGTCATTGGAATAGGATACCCTGCCCGTCGTGCCATGAGTATCGAACCGGCTGAGGCATTACATGAAGAATAAATAAAATGAAGAGATAAAACGAATGAAACAGCTATTATTACAAGCATTTAATCTGATACGGCAGAATCCTTTTTATGCTACAATCAGTATTATAGGAACAGCTGTCACTATCGCTTTTGTTATGGTAGTAGTGATGATTTATGACTTCCGTACAATGGATATGGCTCCGGAAAGTGATCGGAGCGATATGATGTATACAGGTTCGGGAATGACCTATCGTAAGCTGGATCATACCAACCAGAACAGCGGTATGGGACGCAAGGCTTTTGAAGCATTGTTTTCAGAGCTTCCTGGTGTAAAAGAGGTTACTTGGTATCGTGGCGTTTCCAAGACCCCTTGTAACTTGTCCGCTTCGAATGAGATATTCAACTATTATGTGCGGCCTGTGGCTGATAACTGGTTTAAGTTCTTTGATTATGAATTTATAGCGGGACGTCCTTTCACACAAGAGGAGTATGATGCCCGTCGGTGGGTCAGTGTGATAACCGAGCGTATGGCCTTGCAGCTTTTCGGCACGACAGATGTGGTAGGAAAAGAATATCAAAGTAATTTTTTTCCTACTAAAGTGGTAGGCGTGGTGAAAGATGTCAATGCTATTTTCCAGACAGCATACGCTGATGCTTTTGTTCCTTTCTCATTGGAAAATGAAGACTATTATGCTACTTGGACAGGGGGCTTGGGAGGAATCCGTCTGGGATTGCTCAAACTGCTGCCGGATACTCGTCCTGCAGAGGTACGGACTGAAGTACAGCATCGGCAGGATCGTTTGAATAGTTCAACGGCAGAATATGCTTTCGAGATGAACGAACTCTATACTCATACGGAATACACCTTTTTTCGTGGAAAAGATATTAGTGCACCGTTGGTTTACAGTATGTTATTGATGGTCTTGCTGATTGTTCCTGCTATTAATATCTCAGGTATGACCAATGCCCGAATGCAGGAGCGTGTGACAGAAATTGCAGTTCGCAAGGCGTATGGCGCATCACGTATTTCCATTATGGTGAGGTTGTTTTTAGAGAATCTGCTTACGGTCTTTTTGGGTGGAATTTTAGGATATCTGTTTTCGTGTGTTTTGGTTTGGCTGGGACGTGTATGGTTGTTTGGTAGCGGCGAGGTAGAATTATCAGGTATCAGTCTGGATGGAGGTTTGTTGTTGCATCCTGCTTTATTTGTGTTGGTTTTCGGCGTATGTGTTGTTTTTAATTTATTGTCGGTATTGATTCCGGTATGGATGGTCACACATCGTAATATTGCAACTACCATTAAAGGAGAATAGGAGGAAAGGAAAAATGATAAAGAGTTTATTCAGACAAATGTGGAACCAAAGGCACGCTAATGTATGGGTGTGGGTTGAATTGGTTGTTGTTCTTGTCTTGCTATGGTACAGCATCGATCTGGTTTATAATTATGAGGTTGCTGCCCGTCAGTCTAAAGGATATGACACGGAGAATGTTTTTGATATTCAACTGAATATTAAGCCGGCTTTGCAAAATGATTCTGTATTAATGAGTCATTCTGCTGAATATTTGGAGCAAATCTATCATTTGATCCAACAATATCAAGGGGTGGAGGAAGCTTGTTTTTATTATGGGACAATACCTTATACGGGAAATAATATGTATGAGGGATATGCTCCGCATTCGGATTCGACTCATGTGGTAGGCTGTTTCATCCGTTATGTCAGCCCTACTTATTTCAAGGTATTTCGCTTGCAGCCATTATCAGGTTCATTTGAGGCGGAGCGTTGGGACAAGAATGAATACCCCATGCCGGTGTTGATGAGTGAAACGTTAAGTGATTCCTTGTTTAGCGGACGCAATGGAGTAGGGGAAACTTGTTTCAATCCTTATTTCCTGAATAGTGTGCAGCCGGAAACTAATTATAAGGTAATGGCGGTACTTCCTGCTCATAAGACCGATGAGTACGAGCGTTACGAACCTTTTATTTATCTTCCCAGTTCGCCGCTGACTTATTGGCATCACATTGCGGTGCGTGTGGCTTCTAATTCCATACCGGGATTTACCGAACGTTTTATGCAGGATATGCAAGGGAAATTATCTATCGGCCCTTATTACTTATACGATATAAATTCGTATGGCGATATGAAGGAAGCTTTCGATATAGAGCAAGGAACGGTGAATTATCTGAATACTACCTATGCCGTTATCCTTTTCTTTGTTTTCAATATATTTTTAGGGATGCTGGGTACTTTCTGGTTTCGGACTCGTAAAAACCGAAGTGAGATAGCTTTGCGTATGGCACTAGGTTGCAGTAGGATGAATGTATTTGGTTATTATGTACTTGAGGGCATCCTTCTCTTGGTTTCGGCTGCCATTCCCGCTGTTTTTGTTTGTGCGAATATGCAGATGGCGGATCTTACTGTGCATACATTAATGGAACCTGCTTGGGGACGTTTTTTGCTTTGTTTTGTGTCGGCCATGCTGTTGTTGGGGATAATAATTTTGCTCGGCATTTATTTCCCCGCCCGGAAAGCGATGAGGATTGAGCCTGCAGACGCGTTGCATAATGAATAATGTTATTTCATTGTCACATGATCAGCAGTGTTCGTATATGAATGGAGTGTCCGATTTCGGACACTCCATTTTTGTTGTAAGGTGTTATAAAACAGTGAAATAGTTTTTTGGCATACCATTTGCCTTACCTTTGATAAAAAGAATAATAACGCAATGAAAAAACAAGTAATATCTCTATTTTTAGCCTTTGGCATATCGTTGGTTGCCGGAGCGCAGCCACAAGAAAAGCGACGTGCCATCACTTTGGAGGAAGCCATTACTATTGCCCGTGTGCAAAGTGTAGATGCGGCCGTAGCTTTAAACGAGCTGAAAACCGCTTATTGGGAATATCGTACTTTCCGTGCGGATTTGCTTCCGGAAATGAATTTTGAAGCCACTATTCCCAGCTATAATAAGAAGTATAATTCTTATCAGCAGGATAACGGTGCTTATACATTTGTACGTAATAATTATATGGAAATGAATGGTGAAGTTTCTATCGATCAGAATATTTGGTTGACCGGTGGTAAACTCTCATTGAATACCTCTCTTGATTTCTTGAAACAACTGGATGGAGATAAATCAAAACGATATATGTCTGTTCCTGTGGCATTGACTTTGGAACAACCTATTTTCGGAGTGAATACGATTAAATGGAACCGCCGCATCGAACCGGTGAGATACGCTGAAGCTAAAGCCGCATTTCTTACTGCAACCGAAGAGGTAACCATGACTACTATCAATTATTTTTTCAATTTGTTGCTGGCCAAGGAAAATGTAGGCATTGCCCGACAGAATCTGAAGAATGCAGATAAACTGTATGAAGTGGCTAAGGCAAAGCGTAGCATGGGGCAGATCAGTGAAAATGATTTGTTGCAATTGGAACTGAATGTATTGAATGCCCGTTCTACGTTGACTGAAAATGAAAGCAACTTGAAAAGTAATATGTTCAAACTCCGTTCATTTCTGGCATTAGGAGAGGATGAGGAACTGGAGCCGGTTGTTCCCGAAACGATTCCGACTGTTTTGCTGAACTATCCGGATGTTTTGGACAAAGCACTTGCCAATAATTCATTTGCACATAATATTCGTCGCCGCCAGTTGGAAGCAGATTTTGAAGTGGCTAAGGCGAAAGGTAATTTACGTGAAATCAAGCTCTATGCACAGGTAGGTTTTACAGGAACAGACAATGAATTTAATAGTGCATACCGCCGTTTGAAAGACAACCAGATTGTGGAAGTCGGTTTTAAGATTCCTATTCTTGACTGGGGAAAACGTCGTGGTCAGGTAAAGATTGCTCAAAGTAACCGCGATGTGACCGAAAGCAAGTTACGTCAGGAAACCATGAATTTCAATCAGAATCTGTTTATCCTTGTAGAACAGTTCAATAATCAGCAGGCCCAGTTGCAGATAGCAGACGATGCGGACAAGATTGCCCAGAAACGTTACAGTACCAATGTGGAAACCTTCATGGTTGGTAAAATCTCGACATTGGATTTGAATGACTCCCAGACAAAGAAAGATGAGGCTCGTCAGAAGCATATCAATGAGTTGTTCTATTATTGGTACTATTATTACCAGTTGCGCAGCTTGACATTGTGGGATTTCAATACCAATACTAATATTGATGCCGATTTCGAAAAGATTATCAAACAATAGGATTTTTACTATTCAATTCTGTTTGAATATAAAATGGGGTTGCCTTTGTACTTATTAAAATAATAATTTCTACATTTGCAGCAGTATGATATTAATTATAGACGATGACAGTGCCATTCGTTCTTCTCTGAGCTTTATGCTGAAAAGGGCGAAATATGATGTGCAGGCCGTACCGGGTCCCAAAGAGGCTATTGAAATAGTCCGTTCGGTTGCACCCCAGTTAATCTTGATGGATATGAACTTCACCCTGTCCACCAGTGGTGAAGAAGGATTGACTCTTTTGAAACAGGTCAAAGTGTTCCGGCCCGATGTTCCCGTTATATTGATGACGGCATGGGGAAGTATCCAGCTTGCCGTGCAAGGGATGCAGGCAGGTGCATTCGACTTTATTACCAAACCTTGGAACAACGTAGCGTTGATGCAAAGGATAGAAACTGCTTTGGAACTGACTTCACAAGATAAGAAAGCAGCGGTTCCGGTGGAAGATAATGACGGCTTCAACCGTAGTCATATCATTGGAAAGAGTAAGGCACTGATGGATGTGCTGGCCACGATCAAGCGGATAGCGCGTACCAACGCATCGGTCTTGATTACCGGTGAAAGTGGTACAGGTAAGGAGTTGATAGCCGAAGCGGTACATTTGAACAGTCCCCGTAGCAAGAAACCTTTTGTGAAAGTGAATTTGGGAGGTATTTCTCATACTTTGTTCGAGAGTGAAATGTTCGGTCATAAGAAAGGTGCGTTTACGGATGCCACAGCCGACAGGGTAGGACGTTTTGAACTGGCTGATAAGGGTACGATTTTCTTGGATGAGATTGGCGATTTGGATTTAAGCTGTCAGGTGAAACTGCTTCGCGTGTTACAAGAGCAGACTTTTGAAGTTTTGGGCGACAGCCGTCCCCGTAAAGTCGATATCCGTGTGGTCAGTGCGACGAATGCCGATTTACGGCAGATGGTGCAGGAACACACCTTCCGCGAGGATTTGTTCTATCGTATTAATTTAATTACGGTGCATCTTCCGGCATTACGCGAACGCCGTGAGGATATTCCGTTATTGGTCCGTCATTTCGCCGACAAACAATGTGAATCGAACGGTCTTCCCAAAGTGGAATTTACTTCTGAAGCGATGGATTATTTGAGCCGTTTGCCTTATCCGGGTAATATCCGTGAATTAAAGAATTTGGTGGAACGTACCTTGCTGGTCAGTGGAAAGGAAATATTGACTGCGGATGATTTTAAATCACAATACCAGCATCCTATAGAACAGAAGATGACAACGAATCTGCAAGGCATGACCTTGGAGGAGATAGAAAAGCAGACTATTCTGCAAACGCTTGAAAAGTATAACAATAATATGTCACAGGTTGCCATAGCCTTAGGAATCAGCCGGGCCGCTCTTTATCGCCGTTTGGAGAAATACAATATACAAGTGAATGATTAGCAAAAACGGAACCGGATAAAATATGAAACTGAAATTCTTGTTCTTCTTTTTAGCATTACTGTTGACAGCAGTATGGACTATCCTGCTCGTTCTTACATTGAAGGAACGCGGTGCGCTGTTTTATATAGGAGAGGGAGTCATTACATTCAGTCTTGTGTTTCTGGTTTATTTCTACCGCAAAGTCGTGAAACCGCTTGATATCATCGGCAACGGTATGGAACTTCTTCGTGAGCAGGATTTCAGCAGTAGGCTGACTCCTGTCGGACAAAAGGAAGCCGACCGCATTGTGTTGGTTTTCAACCGCATGATGGAGCAGTTGAAAGATGAGCGTCTCCGGTTGCGTGAGCAGAATCATTTTCTTGACCTGCTGGTCAGTGCTTCTCCTATGGGAGTTGTCATACTGACTCTGGACGGACATATTTCCATGCTGAATGCGGCAGCTCTTCGTTTTTTGGATTATTCTTCGTCAGAGGAAGTCAGAGGCCGATTGCTGTGCGAGTTGGCTTCCCCTTTGGCCGAAGAAATAGAACGTATTCCCAAAGATACTACGGAAACAATTCGTCTGAGCGACTCCATGATTTACCGCTGTTCCCGGCTTTCTTTTGTTGACAGAGGCTTTTCTCATCCGTTTATTCTGGTGGAAAGTCTGACTTCCGAGGTGGTGAAAGCAGAGAAAAAGGCATACGAAAAAGTGATCCGTATGATAGCACATGAGGTGAATAATACGACTGCGGGCATTACCTCTACTCTTGATACGGTGGATGGTGCCTTGGAATGTATGGAGGATACGGAAGACTTGCGCGAAGTGATGAAAGTCTGCATAGAGCGTTGCTACAGCATGAGCCGTTTTATCACGAATTTCGCCAATGTGGTGAAGATTCCCGAGCCTCAATTACAATCAGTGGACTTGAATGACCGCGTGGCCGCTTGCAAGACATTTATGGAAACGGTTTGCCGTAACCGCAAGATTACGCTGCATCTTAATTTATGTAAAGAGAATCCCGAAGTGATGATGGATACTTCCCTGTTTGAGCAAGTATTGGTCAACATTATCAAGAATGCGGCTGAAAGTATCGGGGAAACAGGAGATATCTTTATCCGTACTTCCGTATCACCTACGATGTTGGAAATTGCTGATACCGGTGCCGGTATCAGTAAAGAGGTGGAAACCAAGCTGTTCAGTCCTTTCTTCTCCACCAAGCCTAACGGACAGGGTATCGGTCTTATTTTTATCCGTGAAGTTTTGATAAAACATGGGTGTACTTTCTCTCTTCGTACCTATCCGGATAAACTGACCCGTTTCCGTATCCGTTTCTGATGATTTTCTACCACTTTACCACGCCGCGATGCTTCCGTAAGGAAGTGCAAAGGGAGGGGTATAGTAAACGTCTTTCGGGTGTTTCTTTTTGTGCTGTTGGTTCTTTCGGAATCTCAATTCAAAAGGAAACACCCTTTTTATTATGCTAAGCTGTCCACGATAAAAAATGTTCAATCAGGATTGGATGAAATCGGTTCGTTTGGTTTATCTTCATAATATTATGTGCTAAATAATTAAAATATGAAATACCCTATCGTCATACAAATTTTTAGTCAAATCCGTGAAAACGGATATGTTTATGTGGACAAGACCGACTTTATCTACCAGTTGGTGGGTAGAGGAAGTATCTATTTTCTTAACCGTCCGCACCGTTTCGGCAAAAGTATTATGAAGGGCGGAGAGAGGTGAGGTAATATCCGGGCAAGCCTGAAAATATCCTGTAGTTTGGAATAAGTAAGTAATGTTATAAAATAGCCTGATACATTATTTTATTCATCGTTAAGCCCAAATCCAAAAAAGTTGGGAGCGTTCATGCCCTCATGCTCTCACTGTATATGTAACATGTTGACCATGAATGATTTGTGTAGTTGTGGTAAAAATAGTTGCTCTCACTTATGCTCTCACTAATCCCTCATGCCCTCATTACGTTTTTGAAGCATTTTTCCGTATAACATGTTTGTTGTCAGTTATATATACTTTTTTATAGGATATTCCGGCTTGATGTAAAGTAGGACGTTTTTGGGCTTTTTGAGAAGAAAAAGTGTGCGTAAAGGGTTTGTATTTCTATGGAATGTGATCGTAAAGTTTCCCGGCATTTCATGCAGGGTAAAAAGTATCAAGACGTTTTTAAAAAAGCTCGTTATCTTTTAAAAAAAGCTCTTGTTCTTTTTTAAAAACGGCCGTTATCTTTTTTGTAAAGTTCTTGTATCTTTTTAAAAAACGTCCTTTAGTCTTTGTAGGTGAAATTCCGGATCCTACGCGAAAACTTCCACCACAGAGTTTTGCAAAACTGCTGCTACTGCTACCACCCTTTCCATTGAAAGCACCATGGGCAGGACGTTTCATAGGGTGATGGCAGCATTTTTTTATATGGTAAAAAGGGCTGCTGTTACCACTTTTACCTCTTTTTTACCCCAAAAAGTCCGTAGGAGGGGGAAGAAACAGGAGGCGAAGGATGACCAAACGCTGGGAAAAGGTGGGAATACAGGCACACAGCATCCGGAAACCGGATCGGCAGAATATTGTACACCAACAAACAAGACACTGACTACAGCCTGATGGGAATCTGATTGCGGATCGTCAGAACTATGGTTGCATCCCGACAAAGCCATGGTTACAATCCGGTGAAACCTTGGTCCCAGACTGAAGGAACTGAAGTTTCAACCCTACGGAACCGGTTGAAACTGAACCTTATGGCTGAATATGACGCCCGTACAATGAATATAGGTGCTGAATACAGCTTTTGGAAAGATTATATCAATGTCGTGATAGAGTTCAACCGCTGCCGTTACTTTTCCGGCGGAGTGTTTTTTAAAGTCCACCTGAAATAATAAAAGGAGTGGCTGTCAGTCTTTGATTTTCTTTTTATACACTTCCCCTCTGCTCATTACTTCCTTAACGAAATTGTAGGTTTCCACCCTCGGAAGTATCCATTCTTACAAACCGGATCATTGAAATATTCTTCATTACTTTTAAGCAGAATATAGTTATCTACGCTGTTGTCCCATACATATTTATTCTTGCCGTATTTTTCAGCCAGTGCCATGGCATCCAGTACGTGTCCTATTCCGGCGTTATAAGCCGCCAAGACAAATTTCATCCGTTCGTTTTCATCTTTTATTGCGTTGAAAGAACGGGAAGTGGCAGCAATATATTTCACGGCGGCCTTTATACTCTCTTCCGGATTCTGTTCTTTACCGGGAGGAACTCCCATAGCACGCGCCGTCCGGGGCATGAGCTGCATTAATCCTTTCGCGCCTGCCCATGATACGGCTGTTGTATCAAAGTTTGATTCTGTATAGGCCAGGGAAGCTAAAATACGCCAATCCCAATCTATATCTTTGGCATATTTCTTGAATAGAGTGTCGAAGTGTGAAATCTTTCCGTCTTTGATGGACAAGATGGAACCGTGAGGTGTCCGTTTGCTTATTTCAAAATAACGCTTGCTACTGGCCTGATAGGCAGGAGAAGTCATATTTTCCTGATGCCATTTAGTAGCAGCTTCACCTAGTAGCGGTGAGGTCTTACGTACGGCCCATGAGGCACGTTGGTCAAAACTGACAGCCAGGTCAATATTCAGATTGGGGTAATAAGTCTTGTTTAATTTGGCAAGGTCGTTATCACAGATGGCATAATCTATCTCACCATTGGAAACCTGCATGATTAAATCCTCGGTGGTGATGCTGTCATTATCGACTTCGTGTATCAATATACCGCCACCCAGTTCTTTATCCAGATTGATGAGACGTTCCAGATACTTTCCTGGTTTTACATAGACCTCTTTCCCGATTAATTCTGTCACATTATTCAGTGCTTTCTTCTTTTTTTGAGTATTACGTTGTACCAATACCTGATGGGTGATGATATCTTCCCCGCAAAACTCTACACTGTCTTTGAACTCTTTGGTGACAGGCAGATTATAGGCTATCAGGTCTCCTTCTCCTTGTAATAGTTTATGGACCAGGTCACGTGCATTCTGTGCTACTTTTATTTTCAGTTTTACGTCCAATGAACGGGCAAACTGATCGGCCAGCTCATACTGGAATCCCATAGGCTCGCCCCGATAGTCGAAATAAGAAGTGGAACTGTTCAGTGTCAGGACTACTAATTCTCCGCTGTCTTTTATTTGCGGCAAATCATAATTTGTCACTTCGGCAGATTGTTGCCGGTTACGGCACGCTGTCATGCATATACAGGCAAGAACTAATAGCCAGACATTTTTCATCTTCCTAAAATCTTTTCAATATATAGTTTAAGGATTTCAATGGCCTTTTGGTTGTTGCCTCCATTGGGGATAATAATATCGGCATATTGCTTGGTAGGCTCTATGAATTCGTCATGCATCGGTTTCAGAATGTTCCGGTATTTGTCTATCAGCATTTCCAAGGGATGGCCGCGTTCCACCATGTCGCGGGTAATCACACGCAGCAAACGTTCGTCGGGTTCGGCATCCACAAAAATCTTTAAGTCCATCAAGTCTCGTAACTCTTTATCATAGAGACTCATGATACCTTCCACAATGATGACTTCCTTTGGCTCTACACGAACTGTTTCGGGCAGGCGTGTACATACTAGATAAGAATAGGTGGGCTGCTCAATGGGATGCCCTTGGCGCAGGTCGGCAATCTGTTGTTCAAAGAGCGGCCAGTCAAAAGCATCGGGATGGTCGAAATTGGTTTGTTTACGTATTTCCAAGGGAATGGATGACTGATCGTTATAATATGAATCTTGTGGAATGACTGCAACGGAACCTGGGGGCAGGCTCTCTATGATTTTTCTAACTACAGTGGTCTTTCCTGAACCGGTTCCGCCGGCTATACCAATAATTATCATAATAATAGAATGTATTTTAAAACAAAACTGTTACTTTTGCATCAGGTTAAATACTTTAGCCCTGTGTCGATTACAAAAGTAGGATAATTAATTAAAATATCAAGTATGGTTAAGCACATTGTTTTATTTAAATTGAAAGAAACTCTTTCACAGGAAGAAAAATTGAAAGTGATGAATGATTTTAAAGCGGCTATTGAAGCTTTGCCGGCCAAGATAGGTTTTATCCGTCATATATTTGTGGGACTGAATGCCAATTCTGCTGAAAAATGGGATATTTGTCTGGATAGTGAATTCGATACGCTGGCAGATGTCAATGCCTATGCCGTTCATCCGGATCATGTAGCTGCAGCCGGCCTTTTGAAGGAGGTTAAGGCTGATCGTGCTTGTGTGGATTATGAATTCTAAAAGATAGCCTATGAAAAAGATAATCAATCCCTGGAAAGGGATGGAAGGATATAATTGCTTTGGCTGTGCTCCCAACAATGAAGCCGGAGTGAAGATGGAATTTTATGAGGATGGGGATGAGGTAATTAGTATATGGAAACCTCAGCCACAGTTTCAGGGATGGATTGATACGTTGCATGGCGGTATTCAGGCGGTGCTGCTGGATGAGATTTGTGCATGGGTGGTTTTGCGTAAACTACAGACTACCGGTGTTACGTCCAAAATGGAAACCCGCTATATGAAACCTGTTAATACCAACGATTCGCATATCGTATTGAAGGCTTCCATAAAGGAGAGGAAGCGCAATATCGTATTTGTAGAAGCGGCTATTTATAATAATAAGGAGGAACTTTGCACCAAGGCGCTGTGCACTTATTTCACTTTTTCTCAAGAGAAGGCAAAGGAAGAAATGCATTTCTTGAACTGCGAGGTGGAGCAAGATGAGATAATACCTTTAATTTGAAAGAAAAACAAAGTTTTTGCGATAATTATTTGCTGATATTAAATATAAACTTTATTTTTGTCGCAAGTAAAAAGAAAAGACTATGGTTAGAACTGCTACACATCATCATCATTTTCCTAACGAATAATTCGGTGGGCTAAGGTGATATTGTAGTATAATGATATAGGGCTTGCCGAAAACGGTAAGCCCTTTTTATTGCCGGTTAATAATTAAAAACAGATAGAATCATGCTTAGAATTGCAGTACAGTCAAAAGGCCGTTTGTTTGAAGAGACAATGGCATTATTACAAGAGGCAGATATTAAAATCTCCACTTCTAAAAGAATTCTTTTAGTACAGTCGTCTAATTTTCCGATCGAAGTTCTTTTTCTTCGCGATGATGATATTCCTCAGTCGGTGGCTGGTGGAGTGGCTGATTTAGGGATCGTAGGCGAGAATGAGTTTGTAGAGAGAAAAGAGGACGCTGAGGTGATTAAACGGTTTGGGGTTCAGCAAGTGCCGTTTGTCATTGGCTATACCTAAAGATGTGGACTATCCGGGTTTGTCTTGGTTTGAAGGACGTAAGATTGCGACTTCTTATCCCGGCATTTTGAAAGATTTCATGGATCGGAATGGCATTCATTCTGATATTCATGTCATTACCGGTCGGTAGAGATTGCTCCGGGAATCAGTTTGGCTGATGCTATTTTTGATATTGTCAGTTCGGGATCTACTTTGGTAAGCAATAGCTTGAAGGAAGTGGAAGTGGTTATGAAAAGTGAGGCGTTGCTGATAGGCTATAAGAATATGTCTGAGGAGAAGAAAGAGATTCTGAACGAACTCTTGTTCCGTATTGAAGCGGTGAAAGCTGCCGAAGACAAGAAATATGTCTTGATGAATGCTCCGACAGAGCGTTTGAAAGAAATTATCGAAGTGCTGCCGGGTATGAAGAGTCCTACTGTGATGCCATTGGCACAAGAAGGATGGAGTTCGGTACATACAGTGCTTGACGAGAAGCGTTTTTGGGAGATCATCGGAAAACTGAAAGCATTGGGCGCGGAAGGTATTTTGGTATTGCCCATTGAGAAAATGATATTATAGCCGGTCTATACGTCAGGCGAGATTTGTAAACTTATAAAAGAATACATGTATGAAGAAAATAATATATCCTGAAAAGAAAGACTGGATGGAAATTCTCCGTCGTCCGGCATTGAATACAGACACGCTGCGCAATACGGTTAAAGAAGTGCTGGATAAAGTGAAGATGGAAGGAGATAAAGCGGTGAGGGAATATGAAGAACGTTTTGATAAGGTGAAACTGGACTCACTGGGGGTTACTGAAACGGAAATTGCTGAAGCGGAAAAGGAGGTACCCATTGAATTGAAGGCAGCTATCATGCTGGCACAGAAAAATATTCATACTTTTCATAGTTCTCAGCGGTTTGAAGGGAAAAAGGTGCAGACCGTACCCGGGGTAACTTGTTGGCAGAAGGCGGTTGCTATTGAAAAGGTGGGCTTGTATATTCCCGGAGGCACGGCGCCTTTATTTTCTACCGTATTGATGTTGGCTACTCCGGCACAGATTGCAGGTTGCAAGGAAATCGTACTTTGTACTCCTCCTGATAAAGAAGGAAAGGTTCATCCTGCTATCTTGTATGCGGCAAAATTGGCCGGGGTAAATAAAATATTCAAAGCAGGAGGGGTGCAGGCCATCGCTGCTATGGCATACGGAACGGAAAGTGTGCCTAAGGTTTATAAAATTTTCGGTCCGGGTAACCAATATGTAACGGCTGCCAAGCAGCAGGTTTCTTTGCGGGATGTTGCGATAGATATGCCTGCCGGTCCTTCTGAAGTCGAAGTGCTGGCCGACGAGACGGCTAATCCTGTATTTGTGGCAGCCGATTTGCTTTCACAGGCGGAACATGGAGTTGATAGTCAGGCCATGCTGATAACTACTTCTGAGAAATTAATGAAGGAGGTGGAGTATGAGGTACAACGCCAGTTGGCTTTGCTTCCCAGATGGGAAATAGCCGAAAAGTCGTTGGCAAGCAGCAAATTGATTTTGGTGAGGGATATGGATGAGGCAATTGCTCTGACGAATGAATATGCTCCCGAGCATTTGATTATCGAGACCAGGGATTATATGGAACAGGCAGAGCGTATTGTCAATGCCGGATCTGTATTTCTAGGTTCACTTACTCCGGAGAGTGCCGGTGATTATGCATCCGGAACCAATCATACTTTACCTACCAATGGTTATGCCAAAGCGTATAGTGGGGTGAGTCTGGATAGTTTTATCCGTAAAATCACTTTTCAGGAGATTAATGGCGAGGGTATTCAGAATATCGGTCCTGCTATTGAGGTGATGGCGGCTAATGAACAACTGGGTGCGCATAAGAATGCAGTAACCGTAAGATTAAAAACAGTATAAAGATGAAAGATTTGAAAGAATTGACGCGCCCGAATATTTGGGCTTTGAAACCCTATTCATCGGCACGTGACGAATATAATGGAGCGGAGGCATCTGTTTTTCTGGATGCCAATGAGAACCCGTACAATACACCTAATAACCGTTATCCTGATCCTATGCAGCGGGAATTGAAGAATATGATAGCTCCTATTAAAAAGGTAGACCCCGATACGATCTTTCTGGGAAACGGCAGTGATGAGGCTATTGACTTGGTGTATCGCGCGTTCTGTATTCCGGGGGTGGATAATGTAGTGGCTATTGACCCTACTTATGGTATGTATCAGGTGTGTGCCGATGTCAACGATGTAGAATATCGCAAGGTGTTATTGGATGAAAACTACCAGTTCAGTGCCGATAAACTATTGGCGGTAACAGACGATCACACCAAACTGGTTTTTCTTTGCTCGCCCAATAATCCTACCGGTAATAACCTGGATCGTAGGGAAATGGAAAAATTACTGGATACTTTTCAGGGATTGGTGATTATAGACGAGGCCTATTCCGATTTTTCTGATGCGCCGTCTTTCCTTGCCGATTTAGATAAATATCCTAATTTGATTGTCTTTCAGACTTTTTCTAAGGCATGGGGATGTGCTGCCATTCGTTTGGGCATGGCCTTTGCGTCTAAAGAAATCATCTCTATTTTCAGTAAGATTAAATATCCGTATAATGTGAATCTGCTGACACAGAAAGAGGCTGTTATGATGTTGCACCGGCATTATGAGGTAGAACGTTGGGTAAAGTCGTTATTGGAAGAACGGACGCGTTTGGTCAATGAATTTGTAGAACTGCCTTGTTGTGAGAAAATCTATCCTACGGATGCCAATTTCTTTCTAGCTAAAGTGACAGATGCCAAGAAAATATATAATTATTTGGTAGGTAAAGGTATCATAGTGCGTAACCGTACCAGTATTTCTTTATGTCGTGATTGTTTGCGTGTGACCATTGGTACACGTCCGGAGAATGATATGTTGTTGGAAGCATTGAAGAATTATGAATGTTGAAGTATGAAGAAAGCGTTGTTTATAGATCGTGACGGTACGTTGGTTATAGAGCCACCGGTTGACTACCAATTGGATTCTTTCCATAAATTGGAGTTTTATCCTAAGGTATTTCGTAATTTGGGATTTATCCGCAGCAAACTCGACTTTGAATTTGTGATGGTTACCAATCAAGACGGCCTCGGTACTTCTTCTTTTCCTGAGGATACCTTTTGGCCGGTGCACAACCTGGTGTTGAAGACATTGGAGGGGGAAGGCATCATTTTTGATGATATCTTGATAGACCGCAGTTTTCCGGAAGACCATGTGTCTACCCGTAAGCCTGGAACAGGAATGATGGGAAAATATCTTACCGGTGATTATGATTTGGCAAACAGTTTTGTTATTGGTGATCGTGCTACAGATGTGGAACTGGCTAAAAATATGGGCTGTAAGGCTATTTTGTTGCAAGAAAATATGGATATTCTGAAGGAAAAGAATTTGGAATCCTACTGTGTATTGGCGACTACGGATTGGGATAAGGTCGCTGAATTCCTTTTTGCCGGAGAACGTATAGCGGAGGTCCGTCGTACTACGAAGGAAACGGATATTTATATCAGTTTAAATTTAGATGGCAGCGGAAAATGTGATATTTCTACAGGTATTGGTTTTTTTGATCACATGTTGGAACAGATTGGAAAGCATGGTGGTATTGACCTGACCATTAAAGTAAAAGGTGATTTGGAAGTGGACGAACATCATACTATTGAAGATACCGCCATTGCTTTGGGTGAATGTATTTATCGGGCATTGGGCAGCAAGCGTGGCATTGAGCGTTACGGATATTGCTTGCCCATGGATGATTGTCTTTGTCGGGTAGCTTTGGATTTTGGCGGTAGAGCATGGTTGGTATGGGATGCTGAGTTTCATCGGGAGAAAATAGGGGAGATGCCTACCGAGATGTTTCTTCATTTTTTTAAATCATTGAGTGATGCAGCTCGTATGAATTTAAATATCAAAGCCGAGGGGCAGAATGAGCATCATAAAATAGAAGGTATTTTCAAAGCTTTGGCTCGTGCCATAAAGATGGCTGTGCGAAGAGATATTTACCATTTTGAAGTACCCTCAAGCAAGGGATGTATTTAAGTCGGCTTCAAAGACAAAGTAACTTAACTTACTCGCCCAACTAAGTTAAGTTACTTTGTCTTTGAAGCCGACTTACTTTTTATGTGGTTTATAGCTCTTCGCATTCTTTCAGCCATGAAGCTGCACTGGCATCGCTCGGCATACGCCAGTCACCTCGGGGACTGAGTGATACAGATCCCACTTTGGGACCATCGGGCAGGCAAGAGCGTTTGAATTGTTGTTGAAAGAAACGGCGGCAGAATATAGTAAGCCATTTTTTGATTGTTTCCTCATCGTATGTATCACGAAAAGCGATACTTGCCAGGAAGAATATCTTGGCGGGACGAAAACCGAAACGTAGGAATTGATAAAGGAAGAAATCATGCAGTTCGTATGGTCCTACCAAATCTTCTGTCTTTTGTTTTATATTGCCGTTTTCATCAGCAGGAATCAGTTCGGGACTGATAGGAGTGTCTACAATATCGAGCAGGGTAATACGTGATTCATTATCCATGCCATTCAAAGCCACCCAATTTACCAGGTATTTGACCAGTGTTTTGGGAATGCTTCCATTGACTCCGTACATAGACATATGGTCGCCATTGTAGGTGGCCCAGCCTAGGGCAAGTTCTGAAAGGTCTCCCGTACCAATGACAAGACCGCCCAATTGGTTGGCAACATCCATCAGAATTTGAGTCCGTTCGCGTGCCTGGCTGTTTTCGTAGGTTACATCGTGTACGGTCATGTCGTGGTTAATATCGTTAAAGTGTTGGATGCAGGATTCCTTTATGCTGATTTCTTTAATGGTAACACCTAGTGAAGCCATCAGATGGAGAGCATTGTTATAAGTACGGTCGGTAGTACCGAAACCAGGCATGGTGATGCCGATGATACCTTTTCGTGGCAGATCCAATTTATCGAAAGTCTTGGCACAGACCAAAAGTGCCAAGGTGGAATCCAGACCACCGGAAATACCGACTACTACAGTCTTGCAGTGAGTGTGTACCAGACGTTTGGCTAGTCCTGCTATTTGGATAGCGAAGATTTCTTCACAGCGTTCATCCAATTCTTTGCCTTGAGGAACAAAAGGATGAGCTTCTATACTGCGCGTCAGACTAAGATCGCGTGTGTTGACAAATTCTGTACTGATGTGGATGGCGGGACGCCCCGGGCAGTTGCCGATATTGGCGGCAAAAGTGGTATTGGTCAACCGTTCACCACGAAGACGCTCCACGTCTATTTCACTGATGACCAATTGTTCCTTGAATGAGAAACGTTCAGACTCGGCAAGTAACGTGCCGTTTTCATATATCAGTCCGTTGCCTGCAAAAACAACGTCTGTGGTTGATTCGCCGAAACCGGATGAACTGAATACATATCCTGCCAGACAGCGTGCTGATTGTTGACTGACTAATGAACGGACATAATTATGCTTGCTTATTCCTTCATTGTCGGCAGACATGTTGAAAATGATTTCCGCTCCTTTCAGTGCTAATGCGGAACTGGGCGGAATGGGGGCCCACATGTCTTCGCAGATTTCAATGCCAAAGCAAGTTTCCGGAGTGTCGAAAAGCAGGTTGGCGCTGACCGGTACATTTTGTCCGCAGAGGCGTACATTGGCATCCGGGTGGTTCAGAGCAGAGGTAAACCAGCGTTGTTCATAGAACTCTTTATAATTAGGTAAATATGTTTTAGGAACAATACCCAGTATTTTCCCTTTTTGGAAAACAACAGCACTGTTCAGCAGCGTGGAATTCATAACCACAGGCATCCCTATAATAGAGATGATATCCATTTGTCGGGTATTATTCATAATTTGCATTAAAGCCATTTCTGCTTCTTCCAACAGTAAAGACTGACCGAACAAGTCGGCGCAAGTATACCCTGTAATACTTAGTTCGGGGAAAATGATAATTTGTACTCCTTTCCCGTCTGCTATGGCAATTTGAGTTTCAATCTGTTGTGCATT
>ENA-OQNM01000144-OQNM01000144.1-human-gut-metagenome-genome-assembly--contig:-NODE-144-length-26117-cov-3.633128_pt1 | contig 26117 bp, 27 predicted proteins | sample MGYA00242632_ERZ504886 | MGnify/ENA primary metagenome ERZ504886 (study PRJEB26092, sample SAMD00036424) | human gut metagenome | host: Homo sapiens | study: EMG produced TPA metagenomics assembly of... | reverse complement strand
ACTTCAAATTCCTGGAACACAACTTACTGGAGACATCATTGAAGAACGGTTGGGAATTTTGTTTGGAACAAAAAAAGAGGAAGCGATTAGAGTGTATAGTAATATATCTTTCTGCATTACGCAAACGGAAGGTTTTCTAACGGAGCGAGAAAAAGTTGTTTATTTTTCATTGGTGAAAAGGATATTGGATGATGCAGAGAGTGCTATTAGGCAGCTAGATGATGAAATGAAAAAACTTTTGAAGAATGAGGAAAGCAAGCAAATAGACAATGTTGGAAATAAGATAGAAATAGAATACGCACGCATTAAGGCGGAAATGAAAAGCTTCTAAATAACAAAATCCACGGAGAAAGGAAATGATTTTACTTTTCTCCGTGGATTTTTCTGTTTAGAAGAGAATTTTCAACATCAATCAACATCGGTAGTGAGAATGTTAATAAAAATTTAATAATTTTATCCCGAAAATCAAACGAACTATGATGATTTTCTGAACGCAAATCCTAACGCTGTGAATGCGTGACGTGATATCATACAGCCAGGCCCAAGGGACAAGTCCAAAGGCAATATAAATTATATGGAGGTCATATTATGACACAAATCAAGAACATCAATGCTATGCAGGAATTAACAGAAGTGCAGGAAGACATGGCGGATACCCACGATAAGTTTCACAATAAGAGTCTAAAAGGCAAAAAAGGATACATCACCTTTGCACGAACGAAGGGGGGAATGTTCATCTGCGGTGATGGAGAAAGCAGCGTAATCAAAGGAATCCAAGCCAGAGTTCTAGTTGGCGAAGAAGTCCTTGCAGATTGCTACTGGACTGAAAAAGAGGGGATAAATCTGTGCCCGATTACGTTTAGTACCTACACCGATGATGAAAACGATCAAATCATTGGCAGCGTTTTTATTCAGGGTGGGTCAATGAAATCGCCAGTGATTACAGATTCCTTTAAAGACATCAGACCCGATGCCGAGTACAAAATCATGGTCCATGTATGGAACAATGATTTTGGCTATCTTTGGACGAATATCAATCGACCCAATGGTTTGACACGGATCGATTACCTGATTATGAGTGGCGGTTGGGGTCAAGAAAATCCCATCCAGAATCTGATGGAACAGTGCTACTTCAAGAAAGACAATATGGAGGAAACTAGCCATGAGCAAATCTAAAATCGAGAATAGACTTAACACAATGCGCCATAAACAGGCACAACCGATAGATAGTTTAATCCTTGCAAAATCAGCTGAGGGAAAAGATTTTTCTCAAGAGCTGTCCAAAGCGCAACCTTTTGATGAAATCCCTTCTTTGACTGAGAAGCAGGTAGCGTTTGGAATGTGCAATCCACAAGCACATCTTGATGCAAAACAAGAAAAGCTTGAGAGATTCAAGAAAAAACGAGCGGAGAAAAAGTTGGCACTCGCCATCGACAAAAGTTCGTTCCCGAATCCAACGGAAGATTACGATGCACGCTCTGTTGCAGCACCGAACAACCCTAGTTTTGAAGAACTGCTGGAGATCGGGATGAAACTTCAAAATCAGCCTGCTCCGCCCTCTCCTGAAGAACCAATTGTCAAAAAGGGACCCAAAACACAGTCTCTTGTGGGAATGACAAGGGAACTCCAAAAGAAGGTCTCTATCATCTCTTACCATGGCGCACTCTACTTCTTCAATGGGCGTTATTACGAATATCTGGACACAGATCGATTGTTAATGCTGTACCGCGAGTATGTGGACTACGACCTTAACCATGAATCGAGTCTGTATGGGCATAAAGACCTTTATCAGTGTTGTGCTACCGATCCGGAAATCCAGCGCGAGGAGCCGAAAGGTGAGCCGATTTATGCACCACTGAAGAACGGCATTTTCGTCCTTGGAGAGGAAAAACTGTATCCACATAGTCCGAATCAGCTGACATTTACCTGCATCAAGGCCAAATACGATCCACAAGCAAAATGCCCAGTATTTGACCGTTTTCTGTGGCAGGTCACACACGGAAATCCGCAACTGCTGGAACGATTCTGGATGGCAATTGGTTATCTGTTTATCTATCCGGCTCGTGGAAAGTTCTTCATTCTTATGGGCTATGCCAGAGATAGCGGCAAGAGTGTTTTGGGAAACTTTATTCAGCGGCTTTATCCTAAGGAGTCCGTCAGTAACCTGCGGCTCAGTGAGATGAAGGGAACGTTTGCGCTGATGCCCTTACTCAGTTCCGTTATCAATTTTGAGCTTGATATGCCAAACACAAAGCTCAATGCGGAGGCCATTTCCCGCCTTAAACAGATCACAGGAGGAGACTCAATCGATGTTCAACGCAAATACCTTAGTTCTGTGGTGCTTACGAGGCGAATCAAGTTCGTCTTTGCCAGCAACCATCCTCTTTGCATCGAAGGCGAGGACGATGCGCTGCTCAAACGTATCGTTTATCTCCCGTTCGACACATCTATTCCAGATGACCAGCAGGACCCGAATCTTGAGGAAAAAATCTGGAAGGAACGAAATGCCATTGTCACAAAGGCACTGCGGTATGCTCAGAAACTGGTGGAGTTAAACTACAGGTTTCCTGAAATTCCGCAGGTGGACCGGGCAAAATGTTTGACGAAGGACGCTTACAGCAGGAGTGTGAAGCCGTTTGTACAGGAATGCTGTGAAAGGTGTGATCCGAGTGTATCCACATCACTGGAAGACTTGTACAATGCTTATCTTGGCTACTGCAAGGAGAAGGACGAATGGGCATGCAGCCAATCAGATTTCAGGGAAACCTTGGAAAAGCTTGGCCTGGAGCATCATCGTTCGCGGTGTCCGAACAGCGGTATGACGATATACACGAATCCTGTATCAGCGTTCAAGGGCATTCGGCTTCTTCCGTAATGCTGAAATTTTCAGTGATATGTTATATCACTGAATCCAAGCATAACAAAGAACAGGAGGTGCCACAAATGCTGGAGGTTGACGACAAGGCAATGGCCTACTATCTGATCGAGGCTCTCTTTGCAGGGGGATATATCAACAACCCTACATATCAGAACTTCCTTCAGATGAAGCATGAGCAGGAGGAAGAGGAACCGCCTGCAAAGGCTTCGTAAACCGCAGCGAAAGGCTCTGATGGAGGATTTCCCATCAGAGCCTTTCTTTTTACCTCAAAATTATAAAATTGACGGAGGTATGTATGAGAATCGTAGTGTATGCGCGTGTTTCAACGGAACACGAGGCACAGATCAATGCACTGGAAAACCAGCTGGAATGGTATAAAATCGAAGCCTCACGCCATTCCGACTGGGAAATTACAGAGGTCTATGTGGATCAGGGCATCACAGGAACGCAGGCACAGAAGAGGCCGGAGTTCCTGCGTATGATGGAGGATGCCAGAAAAGGAAAATTCGATCTGATTATTACAAGAGAAGTAAGCCGTTTTGCACGAAATACGGTCGATGCTTTGTCCTATACCCGTGAGCTGAAGGCAATGGGGGTCAATGTGTTTTTCATCAATGACGGCATCAATACAGCGACCAACGATGGTGAACTGCGCCTGACGATTATGTCCTCTATGGCGCAGGACGAAAGCCGGAAGATTTCAGAACGAGTAAAGGCTGGGCAGAGGATCAGCCGAGAAAAGCACGTTCTGTATGGCAGTGGAAACATTCTGGGATATCGCAGGGAGAACGGAACCTACATTCCGGACCCGGATCAGGCCGAAACTGTGAGGCTGATTTTCCAGATGTATTCGGATGGCGAAAAAGGGCTTACTAAAATCGTAAACGAGTTATATCGGTTGGGACGACTGGATGCAGGCGGTCATGTATCATGGGACGCTTCCAAAGTGAGCCGTGTTTTGCACAATGCAACCTACAAAGGCTGCATCTGCTATAACAAATCCCACAGTGACGGCTATCTGACGCAGAAACGTGTGAAAAATCTGGACGAGAGCAGCTACGTCTATGTGAAAGGGGATTTTGAGCCGTTGGTATCAGAAGAGATGTGGGACAGATGCCAACAGATTCTGCTGGCACGGTCTGCACGGGTCATCGATGAGAACGGCAAAAAGCACAAATATATGCGGAATACGCCAAAATCTGTCTGGACAGCAAAGCTGCGGTGTAGCTGTGGAGCGGGCTTTATCCAGTTCAAATGGAGAGTAAACCGTGACGGGGCAGTTGTTCACGGGTTTCAGTGCTACCGCCGTACACGCAGGCCAAGCATCAGCTACTTACAGGAACATGGTCTGGATTTGGGGATCAGCTGCCAAATCAAAGCCATCAGTGAATGGAAGCTGGATCTAATGGCATCTAAGGTATTCCAGAATCTGACGTTTGATAAAGGTAAGACCGTCAAAGAGGTATACCGGATTCTGAACCGCTGCATGGCAGAGGAAAAGACTGTGCGTATTTCCAGAAAGGCAATGCTGGAAAACAGCATCGCCAAACAGAAAGAACGGCTGGACAGGTATATTGACCTGTGTGCTGACGGAGTTATCACGAAGCAGGAGCTGATGGAACGCCGCAAGGGACTGGACGAGCAGATCGCCGAGTTACAATCCCAGTATGAGAGCATCGAACAGGAGGATGAACGCAGTGGGAGTATTGATATGAAGCTGATTTCCCAGAAGCTGGACGAGTGGCAGAAAGCGGCCAAAACGGATGTCAGCAGGGAACTTATTAACAGCTGTGTAGCACAGATCACGCCTGTAAGCAATGAGGAATTTCGGTGGGTACTGGATTTCCAACTGTCCGAGGTAAAAGGCATCAATATGACATCTTGTACGATGGACGGCTTTATGGAGCTGGCTCGCTTCGTGATTCCATTTGAAGATGCCAAAGCGTTCAAGGCTTCGCGGAACCAGAAAATCCATAGAAGGGATTGGACTGATCTCACCGTAATAGTAGGAATCCGCTCGAAAATTCATCCGTACGGTAGCGTAGAGTGGGAAAAGCTGTCGATTTTCCTGAAGCTGCTGATCGGCAAACTTCCGTCTCCCGCTGAAGATGACAATATCAGCGGTCTACTGGAAGATATTGATCTGGAAAGCTATCGTGCAGTGGCACAGGATACCATGCGGATTCAGCTGGACAATGAAAATGGTGAATTGAATCCGATCCCCGTCAGCAGGGATGTTGGTATTTCGGTGCCAGAGCTTGATCCTCTGACGCAGATTCTGAAGGAATTCCATGATGCGTTTGGAGGCATTGACTGGACAGACGAAGATAAAGTGAAAAAGCAGGTTGCTGATCTGCCCGCCATCGTCAGTAAAGACGAAGCCTATCAGAATGCTATAAAAAACTCAGATGCACAGAATGCTCGTGTTGAAAGCGACCGTGCAACGATGCAGGCGATTCTCGATTCCATGAGTACGACGATTGAACTGTACAAGGCAGTGAACGAAAACCCGGCACTCTGTAAGTGGATTCAGGATATGGTTTTTGCCAACACGTATCAGACTTCGCCGCCTGCCAAAGAAGATCAGCCTGATTTCGATTGAAACACCAAAAGATATGTGATAAAATCAACTTATGATAGGGGATTATGCCCATCGCCGGGTGCTCGGCCTATCAATTTGCATGAAATCTGGATTTTGGAAGGAAGCAGCTATGCGTATTGACAATCTGACCTTGAAGAATTTCAGGAACTTTGAAAATGCCGAGATTCCGCTGAATCCTAAAATGAATATTGTGATCGGCAACAATGGCAGTGGAAAAAGTTCTCTGCTTATGGGGGCATTGACCGCTGCCAGCACTTTCTTCCTTGGAATTGACTATGCTTCTCCTCGCAGTATCAAAACGGAAGACGTTCGCCATGTGGCGTATGAAACCAATAAAATTTATCAGCAGCGCGAAGTTTATCCGGTTGAGGTGTCCTGTCAGGGTGTTATAAACGGTAATGCTTGTACATGGTCTCGCTCTCTGAGTGGACCAAAATCCAACACTACCTATGGTGCTGCATCGGATCTGAAAAAAATTGCATCTGAACTTCAAAAAGAAGCAGCACTTCCTTCTTCGCAAACGGTACTTCCGCTCATTGCTTACTATGGTACGGGCCGCCTGTGGGCACAAAAGCAGGCGAAACAGAAGGAAAAACAGAAGCTGAAGTCCCGCTTTGAAGGTTATCAGGACTGCATCGCTGAGCAGGCTACGGACAAGCAGCTTATGGAGTGGTTCAGTGACATGACCCTCCTTGTCAGTCAGGAAGGACCTATTCCGCAGGTGAGTGCGGTTCAGCGGGCGTTGGAACGCTGCTTTGCGGATTTGATCGACCACGATGAAACGCAGCATGTTAAGGTGGAATATCGTCAGAGATATCGGGCGATTGTTGTTGAATACGTTAATCGGAATGGCGAACATGAGCTTCATCCGATGTCTGAGATGAGCGATGGATACCGGTCTGTGCTGAATATGGTAGCAGATATTGCGCACCGGATGGCTGTTTTGAATCCTCAGCTCGGCGATTCTGTTTTGGAAACACCTGGTATCATCATCATTGATGAGATTGAATTACACTTGCATCCCGGCTGGCAAAAGCGAATCCTGAATGATTTGACAACGGTTTTTCCCAATATTCAGTTTATTGTATCCACGCATTCTCCGGAAGTGATTACTTCCTATAAGGATGCAAATCTTATTCTGCTGAAACACGAGGGCAGTGCAACACAAATCGATTCTGCCTACGGCAAGGATGTAAACACTGTTCTGCGAAGTATCTTGCTGGTTGGAGATCGTCCGATTGAAATTGAAAAGCTGTTTGATAAATTCTCGGAGCTTCTCCATAAGGAGGATTATGCAAAGGCCAAAGAGGTTCTGGAAAATCTGGAACAGATTTTGGGATATAATGATCCGTCCGTCTATGATGCCAGAAACAGTCTGGAAATTGAGCAAATGGAGTGGCCGGAATGAGGTATATCAAAAAGTCAGAGATTGAACCGCGAGATTTGCGAGAGTATAAAAAGAACTGCCGCAAAGCATCCCCGCCGTTAAAAATTACTTATAAAGATATGCCAAAGGACGGTACACGGCAGCAGTTGGCACGCGACCAAGGTTATCTTTGCGCATATTGTATGCGCCGCATTAGTCTCGATCCGGCGGACCAACTCAACTATCTGAATATTGAACACCTTGACCCGCAAAATCAGTTGCCGGATGAGGCAACTACAGATTTTTCAAATCTTCTGGGCGTGTGTCCCGGAAATCGGAGTTCTACGGAAAATGCAAAAAAGACTTGCGATGCCTACCGTGGAATCTTGGAAGAAGATCAGCAGACAATGCGCTTGAATCCGCTGGATGAAGCTCAGATGGATACAATCTTCTACCAAAGAAATGGTGAGATAGGATCAACCGACACGGAACTTAACAAGGAGCTTTCCGACAAGCTCAACCTGAACAGTGAAGCGGCCTACTTACCGCAAAATCGTGAAACCGCTTACAGTCAGTTGGTAAGATTTCTGAAAGCCAAAAAGCCCATAGGTGAATGGTCAAAGCCATTTCTTCAGCAGGCATGGCAGTTGTTTTGTACGCCGGACAAAACAGGGGCCTATCGGGAATATGTTGGGGTCTATGAATACTGGCTCAAGCATTGGATGAAGAAGTGATTTCGTGCTAAGTGTTAGGCTTATGTGCCGCTGCTTGACGCACAACGTCTGCTGCTAGGTTCAATATCATGTGTTTTATAGCCTGCTTAAAATGCAAACAACGTACCACCGTAAATCCGAACGCTCTGTAATTTTGGCACCCGCTCAGGCTGCGATCAAGAACCCCCGCAAGTAATTGCGTGAGCGCTTGAAAAATCACAAATAATACAAACGACCGCCCCGGTTTCCGTGACAGGAAGCCGGGGCGGTTTTTTGTGCTCGCGGAGGGGCAGATGAAAAACGCAGTATGAATATATACCATATAAAAATGAATATATGCTAAAATTTTTGGAAAATACTTGCATTTTTATTAAAATGGGTGTATTATAACACCTGCCGACGAAATGCCGACAATCAACAAGAGAGGGATCGATACTATTATGTCTTTGAAGAAGAAAATTGCTGCGGCTTTCATCGCCTGTGCGATGACGCTTGCCGTGGTTCCTTCCGCCTTCGCCTGCACGGCGCTCTATGTCGGCAGCGACCTCACCGAGGATGGCACCACCATGTTTGGCCGGATCGAGGATCTGGGCACCAACGATTACAACAAGCTGTTCAACATCAGCCCCGCCGGGAAGCACACCGCGGGCGAGGTGTACGAGGGCTGCTACGGCTTTACCTACACCTTCACCCACGACAGCTACAGCTACACCGCGCGCCGTGACGACAATACCTCGGGCGTCTGCCCGGACTGCGACGGCACCCACGACCACACGCCGTATGAGGAGGCTGGCACCAACGAGAAGGGCGTCATGGTCTCTGCCACCGAGTCGCTGTACGGCAAGGACGCTGCCCTTGCGGTTGACCCCTATGTGGACGACGGCATCGAGGAGGCCGAGATCACCACGGTCCTGCTCAGCGAGGCAGGCACGGCCCGCGAAGGCGTCGCCCTGCTGACATCCATCTATGAAAACGCCGGTGCAGCCGGTGGTGCCGGCGTATTCATCGGCGACCAGAATGAGACGTGGTTCGTCGAGAACCTGACGGGCCACACCTACGTCGCCCTCAAGCTTCCGGACAGCGTCGTGTTTATGCAGCCGAACGTCTCGGCCATCGGCAAGATCGACCTCGACGACACTGATAACGTCATCGCATCGGCAGATGCCATCTCCGTCGCACAGGAGGCCGGGACTTTCGTGGGCGATGCAGCGGCGAACGTCATCGACTGGAACGCTTCCTATAATAATGAGGACAACGCCCGGACGCCGGCCGGTCTGAACTATCTGAACGGCGTCGATACCTACACCGAGGACAACTACACCGAAGCAGACTACGCGATGAGCAACATCGGCGGAGACGGCAGCATCGTCCCGCTCTACTCCAACATCAAGCTGACCAAGAAGTTCGGTGTCGAAGACGCGCTCAACTTCTTTAAGGTCGAACCCATCGGCAAGACCAACAACGTCGAGACCCACCTGTTTCAGGTCAGCTCCACCGGCGAGCTGGATACTGCTATCGTCGAGTGGACGGCCTTTGACGACGACGTGTACAACGCCTTTGTCCCGTACTATCCGCTGCTGACCACCGACACGGCAGATATCTACAAGTACTCTCCCGCGAAGGTCGTCCGCTCGGACGAGCAGCCCACCGAGGGCGTCTGGTACAAGGACCAGAAGGGCAGATACTACACCTACCCGGAGGACTGGACCAAGTCCTTCTACGGCGCACGGGATGCCCTGTCGAACCTGCTGACCTACGGCGATGTCTCCGAAAAGGAAAAGGCTGCGGCCAAGGCAGACTATGCCGCCCTCCAGAAGGACATCATGGAGGAGTTTGCAGAGATGAAGGCTGCTGTCGCTGCTGCCGATACGAAGGAAGCAAAGCAGGCTGCCGCCACCACTGCAAGCAACAAGATGAGCGAGAAGGTCTACGAAAAGACCGTCAAAATGTACAATAAGCTTCAGAAGAAGCAGGAGGCCCGTGCATGGTTCGGGTCTCTGCTGAATAAAAACTCTTAAACTGAATCAGAATCGACTCCCCGGGAAGCGGAACAGCTCCCCCGGGGAGTCCTTTTTGTACAAAGAAATACCCCGGCTACCCTGCATCTGCGCAGAAAGCCGGGGCAAGGAGAAAAGGGAGAATGAAAAATGAAAAAGGTAACTTAGAATAGCGTTTTCGTGTTCTGATAAACAGCCTTATACTTCTGATAGGCCTTATCATAGACCGATGCCGCCGCAGAATCGGGGTAGAGGACTTCGCTCTCAGCGGCTAGCTTCTTACCGAAGTCGCGGGTGACGTCGGTAAGGCCGACGCTCTCGGCGGCGATGATAAAATCGCCCAGAGTTTCCGTCTCACCGCTCTTGAGGCGGACGATGGGACGGTTTAGCACGTCGGCGAAAATTTGACACCAGACGCGGCTGTTGGCTGCGCCGCCGCCCAGAGGAATGGGGGAAATAGACTTCTTGGCAGCAGGCATAATTTCCATGCAGTCCCGCATAGAGAGTGCGACGCCCTCCATGATGGCGCGGACGAAAGCACCGTAATCGGTGGAAAGGCTCATGCCGAAGAAGACGCCCCGGGCGTCGGAGTCCCAAATGGGGGACTTTTCACCGGCCAGATAGGGAAGATAGACCAGACCGTTGCAGCCTGCGGGAACCTTCTCAGCCAGCGTGTTCATGTAATCGTAGACGGACAGGCCCGCAGCCTCGGCCTTCTGCTGGACGGCGTCGCCGAAGACATCACGGAACCAGCGCAGGGAGATGCCGGCGTTGTCGGTGGTCTGCAAAATGGTGTACAGGCCCTGATAGGGGCTGCGGCAGTTCAGCAGACGCTTATCGTAGATGGGCTCGCTGCCGATATAGCAAATGCGGCCGCTGCTACCAATGGTGAGGGCGACATCGCCCTCCTGCACAGCGCCTGCGCCCAATGTGGCCACTACGCTGTCCAGACAACCGGCAGACACCGGTGTACCGGCTTTTAATCCGGTGATGTGGGCAGCCTCCTCGGTGACGCCGCCCACGATGTCGCAGGGGTCGTAGGGGGTAGGCAGCAGCGAGAAGGGAATCTCCGCCTTTTTGGCGATCTCGCGGCTCCACTCGCCGGTGCGGATGTCGGACAGCGAGGTGAGGCTCATCCGGGGGCGGTTCATGGAGAACTTTCCGGTGAGCTTCTGGATGATGTAGCCGCTGGGCATCAGCATTTTATACGCCCGAGCCACCAGCTCGGGGCGGTTGTCGATGAGCCAGCGCAGGGAGGGTAGACAGAACGAGCCCTTGTCCAGTTTGTTCGCCGTAACGCGGAGGAGGAGATCCTCACCGACACGCTCACGCAGCCACGCCACCTGCGGGTCGGCGCGCTTGTCATGGTGGCCGATGGCGTTGTACACCGGCTCGCCTGCCTCGTCCACCAGCGTCATGGCGTTGGTGCAGCTCAGGCCGATGGAGGCGATGCGGCTGCTGTCGATGCCCTGCTGCTCAAAGCAGTTGTGCAGATTCGTCTGGACGGCGTTCCACCAGCGATGGGGGTCCTGCTCGGCCCAGGACGGCTGCGGGTGTATCATGGAGTACTCCTGATAGGCGTGGGCAACAAGCTCACCCTTCAGGTCATAGATCGCACATTTCGTGCCGGTAGTGCCGATGTCGATGCCCAGCAGCAATGTTTCGTTTTGAGTCATATCTGAGGCTTTCCTCCTTTACCAATCAAAAGCGCAGTCCGTGGGAGGGCAGAGCGTTCTGCTGTGCTTTCGTCATAGCGATGCCACGGTCACCCAGAAGCAGGAAAAGCTTCGCCTCGTCCTCGATCTCCTCGATGATGTTCAGCGCCTCCTCCATGCTGCGGCCCACGGCCAAAGGACCGTGATTTGCCAGAAGCACCGAGTTGCGCTCTGCGATGAGAGGGAAGACGTGGTCGCACAGCTCTACCGAACCGGGCGTCATATAAGGAAGGAGGGGCAGCTCGCCCACGCGCATACTGTAGCCGGGGGTATACACCGGGATAGCGCAGGAGGAGTCTGCATCCTTCATACAGGAAACGGCCACAGCATTGCTACTGTGGACATGGACGAGGGCCGAGACGTCCGGGCGGGCGTGATAGCAGGCCAGATGCATCCGCCACTCTTTCGACGGGATGCCGCCGTTGGGGCAGGTGTAGCTTCCGTCCATCTGCAGCAGGACAAGGTCCTCCTCCTTTAAGGATTCCAAGCTCCGACCGGAGGGGGTGATGAGTATGCCGTCGTCGCAGCGCAGGCTGATGTTGCCGCCGGAGCCGCTGACCAGCCCCTTGGCGTGGATGAGGTGGCAGGTATCGAGAAAAAGCTGTATAGAGCCGGTATGGTTCATAAAAGTAGCCTCTTTCTTTTTCGGTGCCCTTCTATACTATACCATAAAAGACGTGCCGCGCGCGAGTACAGGACAGAAAAGGCACAGGATAGGGCCGGATGGGAGGCCCGGCAATGAAATGTGAAATGGAAACAAAAATTTTTAGGTAAATTCTGAATTGATTGTAGCAAGTTGCAGGACAAAACGCAAGCGGCAAAACGCTCAAAATGGTGGCCTTTCTCGAAGCGATTTGCACAAAACGACGCGAAGGAGGCCGTTGGATTGGCAATATCCACAAGAAATTTTTGATTTTCTTGTGAAAAAGACATCTTGTGCCACTGCGCGAAGGTGTGATATGATAAGGCTGGCAAAATCTTTAGGTAAATTTGGGGAAGTTTCATGAACACAGTACAGAACATCGAGTGCGTTACGGATCTCAGCCTGCTGGTCAATACCTCTTTAGTAGATGTGGTGGCAGATAAGATCCGGCAGAATATTTATACCGGCAAGTATGAGGCCGGCAAGAAGCTTATCGTCCGGGAACTGTCCGAGGAATTTGGTGTGAGCCATACGCCGGTGAAAGATGCATTGAACCGTCTCATCTCCGAGGGCTATGTGGAGGCGCTGCCCCGCCGTAGCATGGTGGTGCGTACCTACACGAACGTCGAACTGCTGGATGCGCTGGAAGCTCGCATGATGTGCGAGGTTTTTTTACGCAGATGCGATTATTGAGATGTCAAAAGGACACCCTGAGCTGGTGAGGGAGCTGAAGGAAGTGATGGCAACGACCCGCCGTTTGGTGGCGGAGCGCGGCGAACACTTCAACGCCGATTGGGTCGCAAATGAGGTGCGGTTTCATCGCTGCTATATGCTTTACTGCGGCAACGCCCGTGTGGTCAAAATGCACCAAGACCTTGGGACCAACCGCATCACATTTCTGGCCTATCTCGGTGTCAACCATACTCCGCTCAAGCTGAGTACACTGGAGTGCAACCTCATGGAGCATCAGGCCATCGTGGATGCTATCGCAGCTGCAGACTCTGCCCGCTTCATCAATGCAGTCACCCGCCACATCGCCCGCGCCACCGACGACTACGCCACCGATGACGAATGCCGTGCCAAGGCTGCCCGTATCAAGGCGCTGAAAGCAAAATACGAAGTTTGATACAGATTGATTTTTATTTTTGGATCAAATGCAGGAGACCTGAATAAAAAAGGGTCTTTTCGCTCTAATATTTACCTAAAAATTTTAGAGCGAGATATAGCCTGCGCGCAGCAAATACACTGAACCCGACCTGTTGAGAAAGACTCCGCAGGTTCAAAAAGGAATAAGAAAATTTAGGAGGACATCGATTATGAAAATCTCTCGCAGAAATTTCCTGAAGGTTCTTGGCTCTGCAACAATGGCAGGCGCTCTGGCAGCCTGCGGCGGTTCTTCTTCCACCAGCGCTGCTGTCTCCGGCGCAGCATCGACTGCCGCAGCGGCAGCTCCCGGCACTACTTATACGATGAATATCGGCTCGGTCATGAGTGCATCTCACCCCTCCATCGTCGCGCTGCAGAGCTTTGAAAAGGCTGTTGAGGAGCGCACTAACGGCGGCATTCAGGTCGAGATCTACACTGATAGCGCGTTGGGCGGTGAGAGCGACCTGATTGAGCAGGTGCGTGGCGGTTCCACAGAGGCCTGCATGCAGATGGGTGCTGCAAACTTCGAGGGCATCAACGCAGAGGTCAACGTGGCCCTGTTGCCCTTTCTGTTTACCAGTCTGGACAATGCTCGTAATGCATGGGGCGGCGACTTTGGCGCTCAGTTCGCCGAGAAGCTCATCGAGCCCATGGGATTCAAGGTCCTGTCCATCTGGGAGAGCGGCTACCGTCACATGACCAACAACACCCGCCCGCTGGAAAAGCCCGAGGATCTGAAGGGAATCAAGTTCCGCACCAACGAGAACAGCATGAAGGTCGCCATGTACGACGCACTGGACGCTTCCATCGTCATCATGGCCTTCTCTGATGTTTACACCGGCCTGCAGAACGGCACCATCGATGGTCAGGAGAACCCGCTGTCCAACATCTACTCTTCTTCTCTTCAGGACGTGCAGAAATACCTGTCCCTCACCGGCCACATGTATGACGCCGCTCCTTTCGTCTGCAATATGGACTGGTTCAACAGCCTGCCCACCGAGTATCAGGAAATCTTGATGGAAGAGGCCAAGAACGCCCGTGAGGTCGATCTGGAAGAGAACGATGAAAACAAGTACCTCGACCTGCTGAAGGAAGCAGGCATGGAGGTCAACGAGGTCGATAAGACCGCCTTCCAGGCCAAGATGGACGGCGTGTGGGCCGATTACGCCTCTCAGTACGCCGACGGCCAGAGCTGGATCGACTTGGCCACCTCTTTTAATAAGTAAAGATAAGAGCCTGTCGGCCTCCGAGAGAAAGGAAGGAATAGACTTTGGCAAAGAAGCTTCTCGATACCATCAAATTCCTGCTGCGACTCATCAGCTGCGTCTCCATCTGCCTGCTAGTGGTCATCGTGTTCATGCAGGTCATCAACCGCAACTTCTTTGACCACTCATTTACTTGGGTGGAGGAAGTGGCCAGCATGGCGATGGTTTTCATCACCTATCTGGGCGCGGCAATGGCTACCATCAACAACGGCAATACCCGCATCGATTTCTTTATCCGCAAGCTCCCGACCCCGGTGTATAACGCTTTCGAACTGCTCGACGACGTCATCTGCATCGTGTTCCTTGTCATTGTGTCCACCATTGCCTATAAGCAGATGCTGACCAGCTGGTCCATGCAGACCCCTGCCCTCCGTCTGCCTCAGGGTATCAATTATCTGGCCATCCTGCTGGGCTGCGTGCTGATGATTGTCTTCTATGTGGTTTGGGCCATCCTGCACCTGATGAAGCTGATGGGCAGGGATACCTCTAAGGAAGAGGAGGGATTGAATCGATGAATACTGGATTGATCCTGATGTTTGTTGCGCTGGCGGTCTGCCTCCTCATCGGCGTGCCAGTCGCATTCTCCATCGGCATCAGCTGCATGACTCTGCTCTACGTCAACGGCGGCCCCTCGATGGACATTCTGCTGCAGCGCATGGTCAGCGGCGCAAAGAGCTTTAACATGCTGGCGATGCCCATGTTCATCTTTGCCGGTGCCTTGATGGTCTACGGCAGTACACCGCGATTGATAAAGCTGGCGAATATGCTGCTTCGTAAATTCCCCGGTGGTCTGGGTGCAACGGCTATGGCAGCCTGCGGCTTCTTCGGTGCCGTTTCCGGTTCCGGTGTCGCCTCTGCTGCCGCCATCGGCAAGATCATCGGCCCATCCATGCTGGAGGAAGGGTATCCCAAGGGCCTGACGGCCGGCCTTATCGCAGCCGGCGGCACGATGGCCTGCATCATCCCGCCCAGCATCGTCATGGTGGTCTACGCCCAGTCGGCCAGCGTCTCCGTGGGCGATATGTTCCTCGGCGGCGTGGTCCCCGGCCTGTTGACCATCATCGCCCTCATCGCCCTGAATAGCTTCTTCGCTGTCCGTCGGCAGAAGAAGGAGAACAAGGACCCCCACGAGTACACCGTCAATGAGCGCATGAAGATCATTCTGGATGCTCTGCTGCCCCTGCTGATGCCCGTGGCCATTCTGGGCGGCGTCTTTTCCGGTCTGTGCACCGCTACCGAGGCCGCTGTCGTGGCTGTGGTCTACGCGCTGTTCCTCGCCGTGTTCGTCTACCGCGAGCTGACCCTGAAGGACTTCTTCAAGGTGTCTGCTGATGCTGTCGTTTCCACCGGCGTCATCATGCTCATCATCTCCGTCGCTTCTCCCTTCGGCTGGCTCATGTCCACTCAGAAGGTGCCCCAGATGTTTGCAAGCTGGCTGATGAGCATCACTGACTCCAAGTTCCTTATCCTCGCCTTCATCTTCCTGCTGCTGATGATCCTTGGTATGTTCATGGAGACGGTCTGCATCATCATCCTGACCACCCCCATCCTGTTGCCCATCGCGGTATCGGTCGGCCTGACTCCGCTCCACTTCGGCATCGCCCTGCTGATGACCCTGATGGTCGGCAGCCTGACCCCGCCGCTGTCGGTCAACCTGTTTACCTCCTGCCGTGTGCTGGGCATGAAGGTGGACGAGGCCTTTCCCGATACGCTGTACGTCATCGGCACGGTGGCACTCATGGCGATTCTGACCTTCACTATCCCCGGATTGGCGGAATTCCTGCCCGCTGTTCTGGACGGCTAATAAAAACGCAGCTGCGCTACCATTGCATGACAAGCCCCCGGTCTCTGTTTTCAGAAGCCGGGGGCTTTTTGCGTCTTCTCCGTTGCATTTCGCCCGAAAGTATATTCCAATAAAAACGTAGTGAATAGTAGTTTGCGTTTTGAAATGCACAAGCAACATCCGCAAAACTGCATATCGCAAATATGCCGTTTTGATAGGCACTATTTTTGAAAATTTGCGATAAAAATGAGTCAGAACGGGGAAAAGGAGGCTGCGGGATGCTGAAGATCGCGGTTGTCGAAGACCAGCAGGAGGTGCGGGACGAGCTGTGCCGGTTCATCCGGAAGTACGCCGCCGAAAACAGCCTGCAGGTGGAGGCCGTGCCCATCGAGGACGGGGCGGTCATCGCGGCCCATTACGAGCCGGGCTGGGACATCATCTTTATGGACGTGGAGATGCCGGGGATGGACGGCTTCGGCGCGGCGGAAAAGATACGGGCCGTGGACGGGGACGCCGTGCTGGTGTTCGTGACCAACATGGCGCAGTACGCCATCAAGGGCTATGAGGTGGATGCACTGGACTATGTGCTCAAGCCGGTGAACTACTACCAGTTCTGCACCAAGCTCTCCCGGGCTGTCCAGCGGGTGCAGCGCCGCCGGGGCGGGCAGGTCGTTTTACAGCTGGCCGGAGGCGGGATGCAGGTGCTCTCCACCGGCGACATCTACTATCTCGAGACCCATGACCGGCTGCTCTGGTATCACACCACCAAGGGTGAGTTTTCCGTCCGTGCCAGCCTCGCCAGCGCCGAAAAGCAGCTGGCGCAGTACCATTTCTCCCGCTGCAACCAGTGCTATCTGGTCAACCTGCAATACGTCAAGGCCGTGGAGAACGACTTCGTCCACATCAACACCGACCGCTTGGAAATCAGCCGCCGCCAGCGTGCGGCCTTCCTCACGGCCGGTGGCCTTCTGTCTGCCGCTCAAACACCGGCCCGGCTTCCGCCTCCGTACACTGGGGATGCTGCTGCCGCTGATAGGCCTGACCTATGTGCTCGACCCCGCGGCCCAGAGCACCAGCCTCCACGAGCTTCAATTCTCGCTGCTGGCGCTCTATGTGTCCTTCTTCGTCCTGCTGGGCATGATGATCTACGCCTGCGTCGAGATCGACCGGAAGGGGGCACTCTACTGCGCGATGTGGAGCCTGCTTACCTCCCAGACGGCCTATGAGGGCTGGTGGCTGGCGGAGGTGCTCTTTGAGCGCCGCGGCACCCCCTCGACATCGATGGGCTTCCGGTCCGGCTGGCCCAGCTCACCATAGGTACGGTCTTTTATTTTGTCATCTGTAACGCCCTCTCCCGGAAGATGTCTTATAAAGGAGAGTACCACATCGGCCCGCGCCAGCTGACCAGCGCCTTTTTCGTCGGAATCCTCTTCATGTTTCAAGCTGCGCTGCTGAGCAGCAGAGAGATGTTCGAGATGCCCGCCAGCATTGCGGGCACGGTGCTCATCGGACAGTTCTACTTCCTGACCCTGCTCTACTTCCAGACCGAGGTGTTCAAGAAGTCGGCCTACAGAAAATAGTCGCAGAGTTGTATCGTCTTGGACGATTGGATGCGGGAGGTCATGTTTCGTGGGACGCTTCCAAGGTGAGCAGAGTTCTACATAATGCAACCTATAAAGGGTGCATCTGTTACAATAAATCCCACAGCGACGGATATTTGACTCAGAAACGTGTTAAAAATCTGGACGAGAGCAGCTACATCTATGTGAAAGGTGACTTTGAGCCTTTAGTATCAGAAGAAATGTGGGATAGATGCCAGCAAATTTTGGCATCGAAATCAGCACGGGTAATAGATGAAAATGGAAAAAAGCACAAGGACATGAGAAATACGCTAAAGTCAGTCTGGACAGCAAAACTGCGGTGCAGCTGTGGCGCAGGATTTATCCAGTTCAAGTGGCGTGTAAATCGGGATGGTGCAGTGGTTCATGGATTTCAGTGTTACCGCCGTACCCGTAGGCCAAGCATCAGCTATTTGCAGGAGCATGGCTTGGATTTGGAAATTAGTTGCCAAATCAAGGCAGTTTGTAAGTGGAAGCTGGACTTGATGGCAGCAAAGGTGTTTGAACATCTTACCTTTGACAAGGGCAAAACAGTCAAAGAGGTCTATAAAATTTTGAACTGCTGCATGGCAGAGGAAAAGACTGTCCGCATTTCCAGAAAGGCGATGCTGGAAAGCAGCATCGCCAGACAGAGGGAGCGTCTGGATAAGTACATAGACCTGTGTGCAGACGGAATCATCACAAAACAGGAATTGGCAGAACGGCGAAAGGGATTGGATGCGCAGATTGCAGAATTGCAATCTCAATATGAGAATGTGGAACAGGAGAATGAGTGCAGTGGAACCCTTGATATGAATTTAATTGCGCAGAAGTTGGATGAGTGGCAGAAGGCATCTAGAAATGATGTTAACCGGGAGCTTATCAATAGCTGTGTGGCGCAGATCACGCCGCTGACGAATGAGGACTACCGCTGGGTACTTGATTTCCAACTGACAGAAGTGCAGAGTGGAAATAGTGCCACTTGTACGTTGGATGGCTTTATGGAGATGGCTCGTTTTACGATTTCATTTGAAGAAGCAAAGGCTTTTAAGGCTTCCCGAAATCAGGGGATCCGCAAAAATGAATGGCAGGATCTCACGGTGGTTGTGGGAATCTGGTCGAAAACGCAGAAGTAGGAGGCTGTGTCGGCTGTGCCGGTCGTGTCAGAGATTTTCAAAACAAGTTTTATTATATCCTTATATCTCCACCCGTAAAACACCTGAAAGACAGTGGACACACTTGGTACAAGTTAGGCGTATCTGAAGCAGATATAATGATATATTATACCCTTGGATAGAAAGACCAGTAAGCAACCACGTCAGCTTACTGGTCTTTGATTTTACAGAAAAACGGAGGAAAAAATCAATGGCAGAAATCTTTGAAAAAGTATTGGTGGAGGTGATGAAAGCAGTCGGAAAAGGTGCTGCGAAAATCATTGTCTGGACGGCTCATCAAATCGAAAAGAAATAAGACAATCAAAAATTTTGGAGGTAAAGATTATGTCCGCAAATGTTGAAACCATGTTCTCTGTCCGTGAGACCCCTTGGCATGGCCTTGGCCGTATCGTGATTGATGCCCATGCAAGCCGTGAAGCCTTGGAGCTGGCCGGCTGGATTGGCAGGTAGAGAGCCGTAATATCTATTCTGGTACGGGTGCTATGATCCCCGGCTATCGTGCCAATGTCCGCAGCACCGATGAAGCCGTACTCGGTGTCGTGTCTGACCGCTACCGCATTGTGCAGAACGAAGAAGCATTCCGGTTCACCGATGACCTGTTGGGTGAGGGCGTTACTTATGAAACTGCCGGTTCTTTGCAGGGAGGCAAGAAAGTATGGATGCTGGCGAAGCTGCCGGAGAAGTACATTATCGCAGGTGATGAAGTGACCCCATATCTTGTGTTCTTCAACAGCCACGATGGCAGCTCTGGTGTCAAAGTCGCTATGACCCCGGTTCGTGTGGTCTGCCAGAATACCCTGAATCTGGCTCTGGGTACTGCAAAGCGCATCTGGACTGCCCGCCGTACCGAAAATGTTCTGCTCCGGGTGCAGGACGCTCGTGAAACCTTACAACTTGCCAACAGCTACATGGGGGAGCTGGGCAAGGGCATCCATGAGCTGACCACCATCAAGCTGTCTGACCGTAAGGTGCAGGAGTTCATCAACGAATTTTTCCCTGTCACTGAAGATCTGACCGATGGCCAGCGGAAGAACAACCTGCGCTTGCAGGAAGATTTGAAGGCTCGCTATTATAATGCGCCCGATCTGGAGTGGGTCGGAAAGAACGGTTGGCGGTTCGTGAACGCTGTTTCCGACTTTGCTACCCATGCAGATCCCATCCGTAAAACTCGCAACTACAACGAAAATCTGTTTCTGCGCACCGCAGAGGGCAATCCTATGATCGACAAAGCCTACAAGATGGTGCTGGCAGCAGCATAAAGGAGAATGTATGAACGATGTGAGCAACCGGGCTGTGCGGGAATTTTCTGAGTTCCTGAACAGCATCGAAGCCGATTTTCCAAAGCCTACTTGCACCACGGCATACGAGATTACGGTGAAAAGCACCATTGTCAGTGCCTTGATTACGCTAGACACCGAAAAGCAGATGGACGAGCGTTTCTGGAACCATCTCCGGGTGCAGCGGAATATTCTGGATTTCCTGTATGCCCTCTGGCTGGATGATGACCGTACCTTGGTGGATGAGTTTTCCACGATTATCAAGGACTTGGTGGAATATGATTTCTCTATTGCAGGAGAACAGATGAAAGAGAGGTTGAACATTGCATGAAAAGGCTTGTATCTACATTGAATTTGACCAAAGAAGATTGGCTCCGTTACCGTAAGTGCGGCATTACCGGCACGGATGCCGGGGCTATTCTTGGCTTGAATCCATACCGTTCTGAATTTCAGGTGTACCACGATAAAATCAGCGATACCATTGAAAATATCGACAACGAGGCCATGCGGCAGGGTCGTGACTTGGAGGATTATGTAGCACAGCGGTTCTCCGAAGAAACAGGGTTTAAGGTGCGCCGTGCAAACGCTATCTATCAGAGCGAGGAACATCCGCTGCTTCTGGCAGACTTTGACCGCCTGATCGTTGGGCAGAAAGCTGGATTGGAGTGCAAAACGGTTTCGCCCTTCTCCGCAGATAAGTGGGCGGATGGGAAAATCCCAGCTCATTATCTGGCGCAGGTTGACCACTACTTAGCCGTCAGCGGTTTCGACTGCTGGTATGTGGCGGCTTTGATTTTCGGCAGAGAGTTGATGATCCACAAGATCGTGACAGATAAGCAGGTGCTTTCTGATCTCATTGATAAGGAAGAACTTTTCTGGACACGTTATGTGGTTCCACAGATTCCTCCGGCACCCAACGGTTGCGAGTGTGACACCCAGCAGATCAACCAGATGTATGAGGTAGACGACCGCGACAAGACCGCTGATCTGAGTGCTCTGCATGGACTTCTGGATAAGCGGCAGGAACTTTCCACCCGGATCGAGCAGATGGAACAGGAGAAAACGGCCATCGAACAGCAGGTCAAGCTGAAAATGCAGGATGCTGCCTATGGCACAGCACCGGGCTACAAGGTGTCCTGGGTATCCTCCGAAAGCAAGCGTGTGGATTCCCAGAGACTGAAAAAGGAGCAGCCGGACATTTTCAATCGGTACAGCAAAAATGTAAGCAGCCGCAGGTTCACCATCGTTCATGCGGCATAAATCTTGTATCAGACGGCAGGGAGTGACTTCTCTGCCGTTCTTTTTTCTTGGAGGTTATCTTATGGCTACGGAAAATCCATTCGTAAAATTATTTGCTATTGACTTCAAAGATCATCTGGAAGTCAAGAAGTCCGGCAATACCGAGCTGAAATATGTGAGTTGGGCGTATGCCTGGGCAGGGGTGAAAAAGCTGTATCCCGCTGCCAGCTACGAGGTCAAGAAGTTCAACGGCCTACCCTATGTTTATGACCCAATAACCGGCTTCATGGTGTACACCTCGATCACGATTGAGGGCGTTTCGCATGAAATGTGGCTGCCTGTACTGGATGGCGCAAACAAAGCCATGAAAGCTGTGCCTTATACCTACATCACCCCGAAATGGGACTACAATCCGCAGACCCGCCGCCTGTGCCCTGCATCTGCGCTCGCTGCAACCAGCCCATCAAGAGGGTCAAGCTGAAGGATGGTTCCATCATGCAGGCGGCAGAATTTGCAGCTACCCATGAGGGAATGTGCGCTGACTGCTATAAAGCCACAAGATTGAACGTAGCATTGTAAATTTTACATCTGTATGCTACTATAATAACAAGAGAAAAGAAGGTGATGGGATGGCGCAAAAGGATACATCTGAAAAAATTCTGGAATCCCAGTTCACAGGATCTGACCCATGTGCAGGAAACGCTTCAGCTGCTAAGTATTATGACGAATGATAATCGGTTTGAGGAAGCGTACAATACAAATACCGATGGCCAGAAAGGAGGCCTACGCAATATGTGTGATGTGCTTGATAAAGTGGAAAATCGCGGAAAGGCTGAAGGCGCAAATAGTGTAGCGCTGCTCATGAAGAAGCTCTTCGATCAAAACCGCATTGAGGATGCAAAACGGGCTTCTGAAGATAAGGAGTACCGTATTCAGCTGATGAAAGAGTTGGGCATCAGCTAAGAAAAAATTTATATGTACCACTGGGGGAGTGTCTTCGGATGCTCCCCTTTATTTTTGCAGGGCAGTCCGTGTGGATTGTCCTGCTTCTTTATATCTGATGGCCTTGGCAAAGGAGCAGATCAAGCTGGCCTTTGAGCAGTCCGAAAAAGAAGTTGCCGATCTGCACCAGCGCACCCGTGAGGGCCTTTTGACCGCTCGGCTGAACGGCAAGCAGGTTGGCCGCAAAAGGGTGTTGGATTTGAAACGAAAAAAGCCAGAGAAGCCAAGCAGATTATCCGTACCCATTGCAAGACCTTCGGCGGCACATTGGATGACATGGAGTGCATAAAACTCACCGGTCTTGCCCGGAATACCTATTATAAATATAAGTGGCAGATTCGGGAGAATGCCGAAATGAACGATTGACTTCTATGTAGAAGAAGTGCTGCAAAAGCGGACAGAAGGAACACGGTACATTCAAAATGAGAATGCCGTGTTTCTTTTTTGTGGTTTGTGTAGGATGGACAACCGTACCGTCCAGCCAAATCCGTATAATGAGGGCAGAAAAGTTACGGGATCATAAGACAAAAGGAGAAGAGCATATGAAAAAATTTTTGATGGTACTGTTGAGCATTGCATTTGTGCTGAATCTTGCGATTGTGATTGGGCTGATGGGTGGATATGGTTCGCCACGCCGGGCGCTTTACACCATCACAGACGAGCTGATGAACAGTGCCTATCGCTTCAAAAGAGGTTGGCAATTTAAGAATAGGCTGCCTTGACTTTTTGGAAGATGGACAGACAGGCTGTCCATCTTTTTTTGTATACTGGGGTTGTGCAAAAGAGACAAAATTTTTTTGTAATTCTGTAAAACGACAAAAGTTCACACAAAGAATTGCAGGGATAGTTGTGTTGTGTTACAATGAGCAGAGAAGGAGAATAAACTGTGCGTAATAGTAGATTGGACCGGATACTCTATATTCAGCAGGTGCTGGTACAGGGCGGTGTGCTGAACAAACAGCAAACGGCTGACCGCTTCGGTGTCAGTGAGAAAACCATCCAGCGCGACCTTGACACCCTGCGCAATCATTTTGCAGACAGCGAAGCCGCGTCCGGGAGATTTTATACAAACTCGCAAAGGGCGGCTATCTGCTGGATGATACGCTTTCACGCTTCCTCACCAGCAGCGAGATTCTGGCAGTGTGCAAGATCCTGCTGGAGAGCCGCTCCATGGTCAAGGAGGAGATGTTCCCGATTCTGGACAAGCTGATCTGGGCTTGCACACCGCTGGATCGGTTGAATCAGGTCAAAGACCTCATCAGCAATGAGCGCTTCCACTATGTAGAGCCGCAGCACGGTCGAAAATTTATTGAAAGTCTGTGGGAGATTGGAACTGCTATCGAAAATCATAACCTGATGGAGATTACCTATTGCCGCACCCATGGTGGTGAGACCCGTGTTCGTACCATCGAGCCGGTTGGAATCCTGTTCAGCGAGTATTATTTCTATCTGGCGGCGTTTATTGAGGGCATCGACAAGGACAAGCACTTCCAGAATCCGCAGGATAATTCTCCGACCATTTATCGCATTGACCGTATCCAGAACTGTAGGACACTCGACAGGCATTTTGCTCAAAGATACACGAATCGTTTTCAAGAGGGCGAGATGCGCAAGCGCATCCAGTTTATGTATGGCGGTGAATTGCAGACGATTAAGTTTGAGTATACCGGGCCAAGTCTGGAATCCGTGCTTGATCGACTGCCCACTGCAAAAGTTTTGCAGGTAACGGAAAAAGGCTGGATTGTGGAAGCCGAGGTGTTCGGTACGGGCATCGATATGTGGCTGAGAAGTCAGGGGGATTTCATTAAGGTCTTTTAAAAAAGGAGGAAATCAGAATGTTTCATATGCTGGAAAAAGAGCATGCAGAAGAAGTGGATAAAAAAGCCGATGAGCAGTACAGAAAGCGCTGCAATGAGGTGTTGGCACATTCGAAGGTGCTGTACAAGACGCGGCAGGAAGCAATGGAGCAGCTGAAGGCGTGCGACGCATATATGCAGGCCCTCACGAACTGTCCGGCAGAGTTTGGACGAACGGGCAAAACGATACAAAAGGGCTATCAAGACTTTGAAAAGGAACTGGAAAAAATTCAGAAAAAGGCCGAAAAGAGCGGAAAAGGCTCAGTGGATAAGGCGCTGACCATGGGCACTGCAGCGGGTGCAGGCGCGGGTCTGTTTGGAGCAGACCTTATGCTGGCGGCGGCAACGACCTTTGGCACGACCGCAGCGGGAGTGTCTATCAGTTCTTTAAGCGGTGCTGCTGCGACCAATGCGATCCTCGCATGGCTGGGTGGAGGCACTTTGGCCGCTGGCGGTGCGGGCGTTGTAGGCGGAGAAATTTTGCTGTCGCTGGTGGGGCCTGTGGGCATTGGATGTGCGATCGTCTGTCTAGTGGCAAAGGGCGTCAAGGTGAACATCGACAACAAAAATCAGGCGCTGAATGCGGAGAAGGATGCAAAAAGACGGATGGAAGCACTGAACCGGCTGAACTGCATCGACCAGAATGTGGATTCGCTGCTCCGCAAGACGAAGGCACAGAGTAAGACCGTTGCGGGAAATATTGCGGTGGTCAAGCGGATACACAAGAGCGATTACAGCAAATTTTCGGATCGGGAGGCGGAGCAGTTGCGGCTGATGCTGAACAATGCGCAGACACTGGCCAGCTTGGTGACGGAGAAGGTCTCGCTGAAAAACTAAGGGGGTGCTTGGATGGGACAGGAATTGATGAAGTCACGCTATACGGATAAAAGCCTGATGAAGGCCGTTGACCCGAACAAGGAATGGTGTGACCGATATGAGTTTGCCATGGCGGCTTTCTGCGGTGCTGCGGCAGGGCTGGTGGATGCATTTCTCCTTGGCGATGTCAGCAATGCCAAATCCGAGTCGGTGCTGAAAAGTTTTTCGGACGAGCGGGTGGAAAAGGTCGTAATGGCGTATTCCCGGATGCTGGGCGGCAAAGCAAATGACCTGAGCGGTGCCATTGCATTTCTGGAGAAAAAATACAAGGTTAATTATGACCAGCGTAGCGGAAAAGATGTAAGTGGGATGTTTGAGCTGTCCGCGATAGATCATCACATCAAATCGCTTGCACATGCACCGAGTCTGGTGGGTCTTACCTTTTCCATCATTGATCAGCTGCGGGATACGAGCACGATGTTCTCCGGCGGAAAACTTTACGTTATAAATACCAGCGGCGGTGAGATTCATGTCCATGGAAAAGGCGTAAAGGAAAAGCTGGTGGCGGCATTTGCAAACTGGCTGGGTCACTGTATGTCCGATGTGGCAGGCAGCAAGGGCAGCGCCAGAAACGGTCGCCGCGGTATGGGTCTGGCCATGCCGGGCACTGAGGTGCTGATGTTCAGCGGCTTGAAAGTGGGCAAAGAGGAAGAACTGCTGGGTAACGTGATGACAGAAGCCTTCCGCCGGGGGTACGATTTCCGCGTTGGTGTTGCACAAGGGCTGGTGCTGGGTTTTCAGAAAGCGGCAACAGCAGTGTGCTGGGCATTCAAGCGGCACTATCTGGACGGCAGACCGTGGACGGAATGTGTTCCGCTCGAGCGCGAGGGCAGCCTGCGCATGATGCAGCTGGTGGGAAACGGTGCCCTGTGCATGGTAGATGCAGGCAATGCTGCGCTGAAGAGCGGCGGCGGAGCCGGGTAGAGTTCGTGCTGAATTTCAACTTTTCGGCTGCACTGCAGCTGGCCTATCTGGTGCTGCACGGA